>Ga0247822_10000211_pt1 | contig 28356 bp, 27 predicted proteins | sample 13C_Cellulose_Da_FD_192423 | JGI IMG/M metagenome (GOLD analysis project Ga0247822, IMG submission 192423) | Soil microbial communities from agricultural site in Penn Yan, New York, United States - 13C_Cellulose_Day30 | ecosystem: Environmental > Terrestrial > Soil > Agricultural land | place...
ACTCCTCCCAGGACGATCCGCCCACGCCGTCGAACACCACCGGCACGCCCGCGCCCCCCGTGATCTCGCGCACCCGCTCGGCACTCTTCTCGGTCCTGTACTCGATCACATGATCCACCCCCAACGCCCCCGCCCGCTCGGCCTTTTCCGGCGATCCCACCGTGCCGATCACCGTCGCGCCGAGATGCTTGAGCCACTGCACCAGCAGTTGCCCCGTGCCGCCCGCCGCCGCGTGAACCAGCACCGTCATCCCCGGCTGTACCCGTGCGGCACGCTCGACCAGATACTCCGCCGTGCAGCCCTTCAGCATCACCGCAGCCGCGACCTCGTCCGAAATCGCATCGGGCAGCTTCGACAGGATCCCGGCGGATACGTTGCGCTCGCTCGCATAGGCGCCGAGGCCCGGGCCATAGGTCGCGACGCGGTCGCCCGGAACAAGCGAGGTCACGCCCTCGCCCACCGCCTCGACCACCCCGGCCGCCTCGCTGCCCAACCCGCTGGGCAGCGGCACCGGATAGAGGCCAGAACGGTGATAGGTGTCGATGAAGTTCAGCCCGACTGCCGTGTGCCGCACCCGTACCTCGCCCGGCCCCGGCGGCGGCAGGTCGCGCGTCGCCCAGCCGATCACTTCGGGTCCGCCCGTCTTCTCGATCACTGCCACACGCGCCATGCACTCGCCTCCAGTTTCAGGTTGCAACCCTTGCCCCGCATGGCCATCTAGTTTGCCATACCCGATCTTGGAAAAACCGGAGGCGAGCATGCGGAGCTATCTCAAGCAATATATTGGTGGCGCTTGGGTCGAAAGCGAGGGTGGCACGCGTCACGATGTGATCAATCCTGCGACCGAAGCTCCCGTCGCCCAGATTACGCTCGGCTCCGAAGCCGATGTCGACAAGGCAGTCGCCGCCGCGAAGACCGCGTTCGAGAGCTTCTCGCGCACCAGCGTCGAGGAGCGGATCGCACTGCTCGAAGCGATCCTCGCCGAGTATAAGAACCGCGCCGGCGACCTCGCCGAAGCGATCGCCGCGGAGATGGGCGCACCGATCAGCCTCGCCAAGACCGCGCAGGTCGGCAGCGGCATCGGCCACCTGATGTCCACGATCAACGCGCTCAAGAATTTCGAGTTCAGCGAACAGATCGGCACCAGCCTCGTCGTGCATGAGCCAATCGGCGTCGTCGCGCTGATCACCCCGTGGAACTGGCCACTCAACCAGATCGTCGCCAAGGTCGCACCCGCGCTCGCCGCCGGCAACACGATGGTGCTCAAGCCCAGCGAGGAAGCCCCCTCCTGCGCCGCGATCTTCGCCGAGATCATGGACAAGGCCGGCGTTCCCGCAGGCGTGTTCAACCTCGTCCAGGGCGACGGCCCGGGCGTCGGCACCGCGCTCAGCCGGCACAAGGACGTCGACATGGTGAGCTTCACCGGATCGACCCGCGCCGGGATTCAGGTCGCGAAGAACGCCGCCGACACCGTCAAGCGCGTCCATCAGGAGTTGGGTGGCAAGTCGCCCAACGTCATCCTCCCCGGCGCCGATCTGCCGCGCGCGGTCCAGACCGGCCTGTTCAGCGTCATCATGAACTCGGGACAGAGCTGTATCGCGCCCGCGCGCATGCTCGTCCACGAAAGTCAGGCCGCCGAGGCCGCCCAGATCGCCAGCGGCGTGATGAAGGCGGTCGAGACCGGCGATCCCGCTCAGGAAGGCCGCCATATCGGTCCCGTCGTCAACAAGGCGCAGTGGGAGAAGATTCAGGGGCTGATCCGCAAGGGGCTGGAGGAAGGCGCGAAGCTCGAGACCGGCGGCCCCGGCCGCCCCGACGGCGTCGACACCGGCTACTTCGTCAAGCCGACCCTGTTCTCGGGCGTGCGCAACGACATGACCATCGCGCGCGAGGAGATCTTCGGCCCGGTCGTCACGATCATCCCGTACAAGGACGAGGAAGAGGCCGTCCGCATCGCCAACGACACCGATTACGGCCTGTCCGCGGTGCTGTTCGGCACGCCCGACGAAGTGAAGCGTGTCGCCCCCCGCCTGCGCGCCGGTATGGTCTATATCAACGGCGGCCAGCCCGATCCCGGCCTGCCCTTCGGCGGTTACAAACAGTCGGGCAATGGCCGCGAGCACGGCAAGTTCGGCCTCGCCGAGTTCATGGAAGTCAAGGCGATGGTCGGCGCGCTGGCCTGATCGAAAAAAACCCTCCCCGGTTTCGGGGAGGGTTTTTTGAAACTCAGTCGAACAGTTCTTCGAGGAAGCTCTTCTTGCGCTTGTGCTTGTAGCGCGGGTCGTAGCCATGGCCGTAACCCTGATGGCCATAGCCCTGCTGCGGCGGATAACCGCCCTGTTGCCAGGGACTGCCTTGCGGCTGGGACGCGGGCGGAGCCTGAGGCACGGGCGGTGCCTGGGGTGCTGCCGGAGCCGCGGGGGCTTCGGCCACGCCGCTGCGCTCGATGATCTTGTCGAGTTCGCCGCGATCGAGCCAGATACCGCGGCATTGCGGACAGTAATCGATCTCGATCCCCTGCCGGTCGCTCATGTGGAGGCCCACCTTGCACACGGGGCACAGCATTCCGGCAACGGCTTCGGGGGTTCGCATCGGTTACTCCTGTAGTGATCGATGCGTTCTAGCTAGGGAGCATCCCGGTTCGTCGCAATGACGATGCGACAGGCGGTCAGTGAACCGTGCCGACCGCGCGCTGCACGCTCATCAGCACGATCAGCCGCTCGATCTGGCGCCAGCGGCAAAAATTGATGTGGTTACCCAGATCGCGATACTTGTCCGCGCGCGCCGCCGCCTCGAACCCGGCATCGTCGCCGAACACCGCGATCAGTTCCGCCGCATCGCTGACATGCGCGCGATCGGCAAGGTACGGAATGGTAGACATCGCAGGTGACATAAGCGGGGGGCGCTCCGGGTGATGCTGCCTAAACACGCATCGCCCGTGCCATGTCCCGACAAGTCTTACATTCCCGCGCATCACAAGGGTAAATCAGCGGAAACCATAGGCTTTTGCGCCGTACCGCGCGTTCCGCATCGGGACAGTGGCGTCCCGGCACGGGACGTGGCAAGGGGACGGCATGGACCGCAAACCCTCCTCCGCCCCGCGCGGCGGCGCCCCGATTGCGGGCGGCGCATTGCTCGCGCTCAGCCTGATCACCGGCTCGGTGATCGGCGTGCTTCGCGGCCAGCCGTCGCTCGGCTTTATCGGCGGGCTGGGCATCGGCCTCGCGCTGCTGCTGATCGTCGCGCTGATCGATCGCACGCGGCGGGGCTGACCCCGCTCAGATTCTCCCGCAGTCGCTCGGCGCACGCTGCCCGGCAAAGCGCGCGTCGATCCAGTCGAGCGTCGTCCGTGCCTCGGTCCGCGCGACCGTCGCATGTTCCCCGCCGGGGATGGAGATATAGCGGACAGTCTTGCCCGCCCGGCACGCGCGCTGCGCAAAATCGCTAACCACGGCAGGCGCCACGATCGTGTCGGCACTACCGGTGGCGACCAGCAGCGGCGAGGGAACGGCGGCAGGCTCCACGCTGTTCGCCCGGATCAGCCGCGCCCATGCCGGGTGCTTGCTCAGATCGAGATTACGAGTCGCGCGCTCGGCGATCGCGATCCCCAGGATCTGGCCCAGCTTGGGCTTGGCGAAGGAGGAGATGCAGTTGTTGTCGGCCAGCCGCAATATCACATTCTGGGTCGACCGGTTGCCGAACGTCGCCATCGGGGCAGCATAGAGTCGGGACCAGCTTGCGGCGGTGAACGCGGTCAGGATTGTCCGCGCACGCTTGTCGCTACCCTCGGCCATGTTGCGGGCAAGGTCGGTGGGCGGCACGATTGCCGCGACTCCTACCAGGCTCAATTCGGGTGCGTAGCTCCGCGCCAATTGCCCGGTCCACAGCGCCGCGAACCCGCCCTGCGATTCGCCCCAGACCGCGAAGCGCAGCCCTGCGTTGACGCCGCGAATGTCTCGCGTCGCACGCACCGCATCGAGCACCGAGCGGCCGGTGGGCACCCCGGCCAGGAAGGGATGCATCATGTCCGAACCAAGGCCGGGATAATCCGGAGCCACCACAGTATAACCGCGCGCGATCACATCGGTAAGGGACGGGATGACCCGGAAATTGCTGTCGTCCAGCGATGGCGCACAACGCTGGGCGACCCCGATTGCACCATGGGTCCAGGCGATCACCTTACCTCGCGCGGGGCCGGCGGGAACCGCCGGCGCGATCACCATCCCGCTCACCTCGATCGGCTGGTTGCGATCCGTCGTCGTCTGATAGCGGATCCGCCATGCCCGCATCCCCGCCGGGGCATCGCCGACGGGTTCGGCGGAGACCAATGTCCCGGCACGCTGTGCGGAGGCGGTGGCCGGCATGGTGAGCAGGGCCGCCGCAACGATGCTGGCCATACTGGCGCGGGCACGATGCATGACACCGACGTATCACATGCGCCGCCGAAACGAAAAGCACAGCAATGGGTGTACGGCGCTACACCAATGCCCGGTGCAGCCACACCACCCGCCCGACCACATCGATCGCGCGCACCGGCACCACTTCGCGACCGAAAGCGGGGTTGTCGCTCACCACCTCCACCTCCTCTCCCATCGCGCGCAGCCGTTTGACCGCCACCAGCCCGTCGCGCCGGAACACATAGATGGCCGGCCGCACACCCAGCGCCCGCCGCGCGCCATCGACCAGGATCTCGTCGCCATCGCACAAATTCGGTTCCATCGACGCGCCCTCGACCCGGATGGTCGATGCCATATCCGCGCGCACCCCCAGCCGCCGCAGCAACGCCGGGTCGAGCAGCAGCTCGCTGCGTAGCTCGGTCTCGACCAGCCGCCCGCGCCCCGCCGCCGCACCGGCATCCACCCGCGCCACAGGCACCAGCCCTTCGGTCGCCGGTCCGCCCAACGCCGCGTCGCTCAGCCCCAGATAGCGCGCCAGCTTGCGTCGGTCGCCTTCCGCCAGCAGCCGCGGCGACCCACGCATGACGAACTGCTGCAGATAGGCGGCGTTGCGTCCGATCAGCCGGGACAGCGCCGCCAGCGACTCCCCCCGTGCCGCCGCCGCGCGCTCCAGCGCCTCACGTTGTTCGATCGATTCCATGTTTCGAACATAGTCGTAGGATTTTTCCTAGACAAGTTGGAAATGAGAACATTGAATGAACATTCAGACGGAGCGAGTCGGGAGAACAGGAGTGATCGATGGCGATTTTGGGCAAGGTGGAGCGGTATCTGCGCAAGCACGGAATCCCGCCCACCAAATTCGGGCGGCTGGCAGTGCGGGATCCGCGGCTGGTGGGCGATTTGCGAAATGGCCGCGAATTGCGCGCCAGGACGCTCGCGCGGGTCGAGGCGTTTCTCGCTTCGCCACCGCCGGAGATCCGGCCATGAGCCGCGGGCCGGACGTATGCACGCAGATCGAACGTGCGCTGGTGTGCAACGCGGCTGAAGCAGGGGTCGTATTCGCGCAGGGCGCCGCGGTCTCGATCCCCTGGGCAAGCGTCACCTTTGCCGGTGCGCGTCACCGGCTGACCATGGTCGCGGCGCGTTCCGCTTCGCTGGACGCGTGGCTGGCGAGCCTGCCCGAGGCCGAGTTCCGGCTGCGCGGCCATCTGGTGGCGGATCTCGCCATAACGGGCGTGACCCGCACCGGGGATCCGGTCGAAGTCACGCTCGAAATCCTGACTGTCGAAGATTGCTAGGCGCGAGCCGCCATTTTACGCAGCGCGGCAAGCGCTCCCTCCAGCCCCGGCGGTAGCGGCTCGCGGCCAGGGTCGGGGGTCGGCTCGGGTGCAGGTGCGGCAGGCTCGGCCTGCTGCTGTTGCACCGGGGCAGCCTCCGGTGCCGCATGGGTACGCCGGGCGATGCCGCGCTCCAGCCGATCGAGCAGAGCGTGGACGCTGGCGTCGGTCTCGGGCGCGGAGAGGTTTTCCGGCCGCGGCACGGGCCGCGCTTCGGGCGCCGGCGTAACCCGCACCGGCGGAGTCAATTCAAATGTCTCGAACCGCTCCCCTTCGGCCAGCGCCGGAGGCAGTGGTGTGCGATTCAGCGGGGTAAGCGGCTGCGGCGGTGCCCGCGGCACTTCGAGGATCGCGCCGGGATCGAATGCCGAGAGCGGCTGATCCAGATCGGCGGGCAGCGGCTGCGGCGCGGGCGGCGGCGCGGCTTCCACGTTCACCTCCGCAATGGACACTGCCCGAGTCGGCTCGACTTGCGGCGGCATTGGAACACCCATCGCGATGACGGGTTCGGGAGGCAATTCGGGAAGGTCCAGGTCGCCAACATCGACTGCACCTTCTTCCGCGTTCCACTCCGGAACGAACACACGCGCGTCCGCCTCGATTTCCTCCGAATCCACATTTCCACGCTGGGCGCGGAACGGCATGCCCAAGTCGCGGGTGGCCAGCAGCGGCGCGCGCGGCGGCGCATCGGGGTGCGCATCGGCACGGCGAACCACCGGACGGCGCTCGCCCTCCTCCTGCACCCCGCGCGACTCGCGCCACATCAGCAATGCCGACAGCACGAACCAGGCGACCAGCGCCGTAGCGCCGCCGGCGAAAACACCCACGCAGATTCGCGCGGTCACGCCCAGCGGCGGCTCGGCCGCGGGGATGAAGGCGGCAATGCCGCTGGTCACCACGAGAGTCTCGAGCAACCCATAGGGAATCGCGAGCGTCGCCAGCGTGACAAGCACGCCAGCGGCCCCGGCGCCGGCTAGCGCAAGATTGGGGGTCAGACGTTGAGCGATGCTGTACGCAACCATTTTCCGGACCGTTCGCGTGCTTCGATGAGCTTTTGGTAAACAGGTTCGTAGCGTGAAATGTTTGACGACCAGTTACGGTCTTTTTCAACGAACGTCCGCGCCCGTTCGCGCTGCGCATCCCATCCGCTGCGATTCTCGAACACCTTCGCCACCGCTTGCGCCAGCGCCGCGGGATCGTCGGGCGAGAACAAGGTGCCGGTATCGCCGTCGCGAATCAGCTCGCGATGCCCGCCGACGTCCGACGCTGCGACCAGCCGCCGCTGTGCCATCGCCTCGAGCGGCTTCAATGGCGTGACCAGGTCGGTCAGCCGCATATGCTTGCGCGGGTAGACCAGCAGGTCGATCAGCGAATAATAGCGCTCGACCTGTTCGTGCGGCACGCGCCCGACGAAATGGATCGCCTCCGCCGCGCTCGACGCCTTCGCCTGCGCGCGCAGTTTCTCTTCCATCGGCCCGCCGCCGACCATCAGCAACCGCGCCTTGGGCCGCGCCGCGATCAGCGCCGGCATCGCCGCGATCAGGTCGTCCAGCCCCTCATAGTCGTAGAAGCTGCCGATGAAGCCGATCACCTCGGCGTCATCCAGTCCCCATTCGCTCGAAAGCGCCACGTCGCGTGCGGGCGGCTCACCGAACAGGTGCAGATCAACGCCATTGGGCGAGATCATGATCTTGTCTGCGTCGATCCCGCGCGCCACCAGATCCCGCTTCAGCCCCTCGCAGATCACCGCGACGGCGTCGGCGCGCTTGCAGGCATAGGTTTCCAGCCCACGGGTCCCGCGATACTTCAGCGAACCCTCGCTCCCGGTGCCATTGCCCACCGCCGCGTCCTCCCAGAAGGCGCGAATCTCGTAAAGCAGCGGGATTCCGTGTTTTCTCGACGCGCGCATTGCCGCGAGCGGATCGATCACCGGCGAATGGGCATGAAGGATATCCGGCCGAAAGCGTTGCACGACCTGGTCGATCCGGCGCGCAAACGCCGCGATCTCAGCCACTTCGCCCAGCACCGGGGGCAGCCGTCGCATCTGCTTCGTCCGATGGAAATCGATGCCGTCGAGCGTCTCGAAAGGCGCGTCACCGGTATGATAGCGCGGCCCCGTCACCCCGGCGACGGTCCAGCCGCGCTCCATCTGCGCCTTCAGGATGGCGCGGGTGCGAAAGGTATAGCCACTGTGCAGCGGAAGCGAGTGGTCGAGAACGTGCAGGATACGCATGGTGCAAGCCCTTTGACACGCCAGCACTTAACGCCGCGTCAACCTCGCTGCGCTAGGAAAAATGCCGTTAAGCGCGTGAAGGGACGGCAGCGATGATCGACAGTCTGGTGCTGGGCCTCACCCATGGGCTGCTGCTGCTCACCGCATGGCGCCTCATGAACAACCCGGCGCTCGACGACGAAAGCGCCCCGCCCGCGAACGAAGCCCCACGCAGCCGCTGGGGTCGCAAACGTGCGTGACCTTGCTTTCATCGCATTCCTGGCGGCGATCTTCAGCCTCGGCTTCCGGCGGCCGTTCATCTTCGTGCTGGCTTACGTCTATATCGACGTCGTCTCGCCCCAGCGGATGAGCTACTTCCTGCTCAACGCCTTCCCGATCTCGGCAATGGCGGTGGGTTTCGCGGTGCTGTCCTGGCTCGCCTTCGACGACAAGAAGGACACGCGCGTCGCACCCCGGCAGGGGCTGATGCTCGCCCTGCTCGCCTATTGCTACTGGACGACGACCAAGGCGGACTTCCCGATCGACGCGGCGTTCAAATGGGATTGGGTGTGGAAAGCGCTGGCGTTCGCCATCTTCCTCCCCCTTACCTTGCGCACCAAATTGCGGATCGAGGCGTTGCTGCTGTTCATGCTGCTCTCGGTCGCGACGATCATCATTTCCGGTGGGGTCAAGACCGCGCTGGGCGGCGGCGGCTACGGCCAGCTCAAGCTGTTCGTCGACAATAATTCGGGCCTGTTCGAAGGCAGCATCATTTCCGCAGTCGCGATCTGCGTGATCCCACTGATCCTGTGGTTCACCCGCTACGGCACGATCTTCCCGCCCGACTGGCGCGTGAAGACGTTCGGCTATGCGCTCATCTTCGCCTGCTTGTTGATGCCGGTCGGAACCCAGGCGCGCACGGGTCTGCTGTGCATCGGCCTGCTTGCGATCCTGATGCTCCGCGACGTCAAGCGGCGCATGGTCTATATCGGCGGTGCGGCGGCGCTCGCGCTCGTCGCCATCCCCTTCCTCCCCACCGCGTTCAGCGAACGGATGGGCACGATCCGCACCTATCAGGCCGACGCCTCCGCCTCGACCCGGATCGCGGTGTGGCAGTGGACGCTCGACTATGTGAAGACCCACCCGTTCGGCGGCGGGTTCGAGGCGTATCGTCAGAACGAGATCAAATACGACAAAGTCGAGACCGTCGGCGAAGGTGCCAGCATTACCGTCGTCCGCACCCCCGAGATCGACAAGTCACGCGCCTACCACTCCGCCTATTTCGAGATGCTGGGCGAACAGGGCTGGCCAGGCCTGATCCTGTGGCTGATGATTCATCTGGGCGGCATCGTCCGCATGGAGGTGCTGCGCCGCCGCTACTGGAAGGCGCCGCCCGACCAGGCGTGGATATCTCCGCTCGCCACTGCGCTTCAGCACGCACACATGATCTACCTGTTCGGCGCCACCTTTGTCGGCATTGCGCTCAACCCGTTCGTCTACATGCTGGTCGGCGCCCAAATCGGACTCGACACCTATCTTGCCCGCAAGCGCGCGGAAGAGGGCATGAAGCCGATGCACAAGCGGCGCGATTCCCCCGCGCCAGCCGCAGCGTGATGAGTTAAGGCGCTAGAATGTCCGGCCTGTTTCTTGCCCGTAACGACGGTTCCGACTTCACAGCCTCCGCATTGGCGGCGGCACGAAGCGCGTTCGCGGCCCAGGGTTTTCCCGCGTCCGTCGAACACGCAATCCCCGGCTGGTCGCTGCTCCATTTCCCCTTCATCATCGGCGGTCCCGAAGGCCTGATCGTCCGTGGCGGCGACCTCGCCGCCGCTGCCGGAACGCCGGTCGTCGACGGCAAGTTCGGCCACGCTGCGCTCGAAGCCCTTGTCGGTATGGACCCGCTCGCGCTCGACTGGAGCCGGATCGGCGGCCAGTTCGTGGCTCTTGTCCGCAGCGAGGGGCGCACCTTCCTGTTTGGCGACTATTTCTCCGCCTTCCAGCTGTTTCGCGACACCGGCGACCGGTTGTTCTCGACCTCGCTTCTCGCAGCTGCGGATGCGATGCCGCGCCTCAGCTTCGACGCACAGGGCGTGTACGAGCTGGCCTTCAACGTCATGCCGATCGGCGATGACACAGTGTTCGCCGAGCTCAAGACGCTCTCGCCCTTCGCGGTGATCGAGCTGACGCCGCAGGGTGTGGTTCGCCACCGCGTCGAAAAGCCGCTCCCAACTGCGCCCTCGAAGCTTTCGTTCACCGAGCAGATCGAACGCCACCGCGCTCCGCTCGCCGCCATCGTCGGTGCGCATGTCGCGCAGTTCGGCGATCATGTGCGCAGCCCGCTGTCGGGCGGCCTCGATTCCCGCCTCGTCCTGGCCGCGCTGCGTCAGGCCGGGTGCAGCCCGGAACTGTACGTCTATGGCCTGCCCGGCGACGACGATGTCGAGATCGCGCAGGCAATGGGGAAGGCATGCGGATTCGAGGTCGCATGGACCGACAAATACGCCGACACACCGCCGCCGGACGCCTTCCCGGAGCTGGTGGCCGCCAACTTCCATCAGTTCGACGGACTCCCCACCTTCGGCAACATCTTCGACAATGGCGGACATGGCGACGCGCAGCGCACGCGCCACGCGGGTGGCGCACTCGCCGTCTCGGGCGGATGTGGCGAGATTTATCGGAACTTCTTCTATTTGCCCGACCGCCGCTTTACCGCGCACGACGTCGCCCGCACCTTCTTCGCCCGCTTCACTTCGGGCGACGCGACCGATCTGTTTGATCAGCACGCCTTTCTCGACGGAATCGCTGCCTGCATCCGTGCCGCGATCGAGCCGCCGGAAGCGAGCGGCCCCCTCGACCGCACCCGGATCGAGCAGGTCTATCCGCGCATCCGCTGTCGTGCATTGTTCGGGCGCGAGATCAGCCTCGAGGGCCGTTACAGCCCCTACCTCATGCCGTTCCTCGATCATCAGGTCGTGGCACAGGCGATGACGATCCCGCTCGCCCTCAAGCACGCCGGCCGGTTTGAGGCGGCCTTGCTCAACGCGATCGACCCGCAACTCGCCGCCCAGCCCTCGGCCTATGGCCACGACTTCACCGGCGCGCCCGGCCGCAAGCACCGGTTTGCCGAATGGTCGACGCGCATCCGTCCGGTCTGGGTACGCCAGCACACCTACACGCTCCGCCGCCGCCTCGGTCCGATGGGCGACGAACATGGCGGACTGTTGTCACCCGATTATATGAACCGGGTGATCGACCCCGAATTCCCGGCGATGCGCCGCTTCTTCCGCATGGATGCGATCACCGACAGCGGCCTGTGGCGCCGCATCGCCAATCTGGAATATCTGGCGGCGAAACTGGGGTCGAAGCTGGCGGGCTGAAAGGCCAACTCGCTTTCCAAACACATGGCCGTCATTCCCGCGAAGGCAGGAATCTATTCTGGCTGACCCACAGCAAGAACCGCTACGTCACGGCGAATGGATTCCCGCCTTCGCGGGAATGACGCGATTTCTGGTAAGGTAGCCTACCCCAGCGCCTTCCCGAACAGCACCAGCAGCCGGCCCCACGCCCTTTCGGCCTGCACTTCGTTATAGGCCGGGCTGTCGGGCGGGCACCAGCCGTGCATCGCCCCGGCATAGACCTCGATCTCGGCGGGCAGCTTGGCATCGGCAAATGCCTGACGCACCAGCTCCTTCTCGTTCGGGTTGCGCTGGTCGTCATTCTCGGCGACCGCGAACAGGAAGCTCGCCTTCATCTTCGGCACCAGCAGATGCGGACTGTCGGGCTTGTCGGTCGCCAGCCCGCCGCCATGGAATGAAGCCCCGGCGCGGATCCTGCCCGGCAGCGCCGCCGCAGTCTGCATCACCATCGGCCCGCCCATGCAATAGCCGGTGGTGCCGATCCCGCGCTTGGTGTTCACTTCGGGCTGTTTGTCGAGGAAGGCAACGAACGCCGCCGCATCGCGCATCACCGCATCGGGCGTCAGTTGCTTGCGCCACTCCATCAACCTCGCGCGCACCTCAGGCTGGCTGAATGCCTCTCCTTCCTTGAGGATCGGCAATGGCGCGGAACGGTAGAATTGATTGACCGTCAGCACGGCATAGCCCGATTGCGCCAGCCGCTCGGCCATTTTGCGAAAGGACGGGCGCAGACCCATGATATCCGGCCACACCAGCACCGCGGGATGCTTGCCGCTGTCGGGTGCAACGAAATAGGCCTGCACGACACCGTCCGGCGTCTTGATGGTGATGTCGCGATGCTTCAGCGTTTTGGCATTGGCGGGTGCGGGAAGCAGCGCCGCCAGCGCTGCCGCGCCGGTCATCCCGGCAAATTCGCGCCGAGACACTTTGCCGAAGGCGCGCGCATTATCGGCATCGGTCAGTTCGTCACACATCGCGGCTCTCTCCCTGATTGCGTCGTAAGGCCCACCCTACGCATCCTGGGATGCGACGCAAAACGCGGTTCGACAAACGGCACTGGGCAATGCGTCTATCCACGGCCGCTCAGACAGCCCGGTACCACCACACCCCGTCGCGCGCCTCGCGCACTGCCCGCCCCTCGACTTCCAGCCGCCGCAGATGCGCCAGCGTCTCGCCGGTCGCGAGGCCGATCATGTCGCCCTCGATCTTGCGCCGGAACATGCGACCGAAGCAGTCGACCGCGCGCCGCGGCTCCGCCAGATGCGCAGCGAGGATGTCGAGCCGTTTCAAATGCTCGTCGCGCAGCGCCGCAAGCCGTACGTGCAGCCCCGTGAACGGTTCCCCATGCGCAGGCAATACCAGCAAGTCACCGGGTAACCCCATCAGCTTGTCGATCGATGCCAGCCATTCCCCCAGAGGATCGGCCTCCTGCTCGGTCAATCCCAACGAGACGTTGGAACTGATCCGGGGCAGTACCTGATCGCCCGCGATCAGTACGCCCTCAACCTCGTTCCACAGGCAGGCATGTTCCGGACAATGGCCGGATGCAGTGACCACCCGCCAGCTTCCGCCGCCCACCGCGATCGTCTCGCCATCCACGATGCGACGGTACGACAGCGGCAGCGGCGCGACCATCTGCCGCATCCGCCCGAACCCGCTCGACGACGCCTCGGCGATCTGCGCTTCGTCCCACCCTGCGGCTCGCCAAAAGGCGACCTGCTCCTCGGGCACCGTATCGCGCGCATCCGCGGTCAGCACGCGTAGAGTCAGCCACTCGCCGCGCGTCATCCACAGCCGGGCCTGAAACTTGCGGCACAGCCAGCCGGCCAAGCCTGCGTGATCAGGGTGAAAATGGGTGCAGATCACTCGCCCCACCGGGCGCTCCGTCAACGGCGGCGCCGCGAACAAAGCCCGCCATGCGTCGACCGCATCGCCGATGTTCAGTCCGGTATCCACCACCGTGGTGGCATCGCCGTCGTCGAGCAGCCAGCAATTGATGTGGTTGAGCGGCCCGGGCACCGGAAGCCGGATCCAGCGCACCCCGCGCGCGATCTCGATTCCCTCGCCGGTACCGGGCAAACGATCGCCGAACGGATAGGTCAGCCCGCGATGGCTGGTCGCGACGAAGCTCTCGTCCTGCGTCAGCGAAACATCGGGAGAAATAGCCGTGCGATCCATACCGGAAACAGTGACGGCGCGGAACTCGCTTGTCGAGTCGCCGCGCCGCCACAATACCGAAAAATGGAAAAGCAGATCAGCTGCGGAAGAGGTTCTCCGCGGTCGGCTCGGCCTCGCCCGGCTCGCGCGAGGCAGCCTCGCGCTCGGCGCGCAGCTGCTCGAGCAGCGCCTCGCGGTCGCCCTCCAGACGGGTGTCTACCGGTGCTTCGATCCCCGCGGCCTTCGCCGCCTTGGCGACTGCAGAGTCCAGCTCGCGCTGGCTGGTCAGACCCAGCGTCACCGGATCCTTCGGCGTGATGTTGGCGATGTTCCAGTGGCTGCGGTCGCGGATCGCGGCGATGGTGTTGCGCGTGGTACCGATCAGCTTGCCGATCGCACCGTCGGTGATCTCGGGGTGATTGCGGATGATCCAGGCGATGCCGTCTGGCTTGTCCTGACGCTTCGACACCGGCGTGTAGCGCGGCCCCTTGGTGCGGCGGACCTGCTCCGGCCCCTTGCTCATCTTCAGGCGATAGTCGGGATTGGCCTGCCCCTTATCGATCTCTTCCATCGTCAGTTCGTGCGCACGGACGGGATCGCGACCCGTCAGCTTGGTCGCCGCAGTGTCGTCCGCGATCGCCTGCACTTCCAGGATGTGCAGGCCGCAAAAGTCGGCGATCTGCTCGAACGAGAGCGCGGTGTTGTCGACCAGCCAGGAAGCGGTCGCATGCGGCATGAGCGGCTGGGCCACGTCGAAGTCTCCAGAAACAATAAGGGCCGCCCTCACCGGGCGGCCGTCCACACTGTCCGATTTAGGCGCATGGGCCGCCAGAGGCAAGCGTCTTGGGGCATTTCACCTCAGCCGCAGGTTCGAAACTTGCCCCACGCGCTGCGCGGACATAGGTTTGCCCGCGAGCGCCGCTTGGCGTTCTCGCCACGTCAGAGAGGAATCCGCATGAAACGAGTCCTTCTTCCCCTCGCCGCCGTCGCGGCGCTCGGCCTCGCCGCGTGCAGCGACAAGGCGAAGAACGAAGCCGCCGAAGCCGCCAACGCGATCGGCGCCGACGCAAACGCCACCATGGGCGAAGCCGCACAGGACGTGCAGTCCGCGACCGAGAGCGCGCTCGGCACTGCCGAGAATGCCGCCGACAGCATCGGCAACACGGTGAGCGAAGGCGCAGACAAGGTCGGCAACGCCGTCGAAGCCGCGCACGGCGAGCTCAAAAAGTAAGTATGACGGGCTGCCGCACGGCAGCCCGTCTGTCCCCTGGCCGATCGAGGTGTCGAGATGCGTGCCCTTTTTCTGCTCCCGCTCGCACTGCTCGCCGCGTGCAATTCGACCGACGACACCACCGGCGTCACCGCGGACGAGGCGGCGCAGTTGAATGCCGCTGCGGACATGCTTGACATCAACGCAACTGATCCGGACAAATCCGCAACCGAAAAGCAATAGGGGAGGATTTGCATGCGACGGCTCGGCACGACCGATATCCTGACGCCACCAATGGTGCTCGGCGGCAACGTCTTCGGCTGGACCGCCGATCGCGAGAAGAGCTTCGCCCTGCTCGACCGGTTCGCGGACGCGGGCGGCCTGCTCGTCGATACCGCCGACATGTATTCGAACTGGGTGCCCGGGCATCGGGGCGGCGAGTCCGAAGCGATCATCGGTGAATGGCTCAAACGCTCGGGCCGCAAGCTCCAGGTCGCGACCAAGATGGGGATGCTGAGCAGCGACAATCACGCCCGGCTCGCTCCGCACAAGATTGTCGAGGCATGCGATGCTTCGCTCCGCCGCTTGGGCGTAGAGACCATCGACCTCTACTTCGCGCATCTCGACGATGCCGATACGCCGCAGGAGGAGGTATTGGCCGCGTTCGGCAAGCTGATCGATGCGGGCAAGGTCCGGCATCTCGGCGCATCCAACTTCACCGGCGCCCGCCTCAAATCCGCGCTCGACACCGCGACGCGGGAGGGACTGCCCCACTATCACGTCTTCCAGCCCGAATATAACCTACTCGTCCGGACAGGGTACGAGGGCGAACGCCAGGATCTGTGCGTCACGCACAATATCGGGGTCATCCCCTATTTCGGCCTCGCTTCGGGTTTTCTGAGCGGCAAGTACCGCAGCGCTGCCGACATCGGCGATGCCGCACGTGCCGGCCGCATCAATCAGGCGATCGACCTTGGCGGTCTCAAGATCCTTGAGGCGATGGATGCGGTCGCCGCGGAAACCCATGCCTCGCTTTCGCAGATCGCGCTTGCCTGGCTTGCCGCGCAGCCCGGCATCACCGCGCCGATTGCCAGCGCCACCAGCATCGCCCAGCTCGACGAGTTGATCGCGGGCTGGGATCTTGTGCTGTCGAAGGATCAACTCGATCGATTGACCGCCTCGGGAATCTAGGCGCCGGAGTATAGAATGGATCACGTCGCTGCATATCGGGAACAGGGTTACGCCATCGTCCGCGGGGTATTCTCCCCTGCCGAAGTGACGTCGATCGCTGCAGCGGTCGACCGAATCCATGCCGAGGGCGTCGCGCACGGCCGCAGCTTCCGCTACGGCAACCTGTTCTACAATGTCGCGCCCGACGCCGGAGGCACGCCGCTGGTCCGCATGGTTCAGTGGCCCTCCTACCATAATGAAATGCTCGACGCGGTCCGGCTCGACCCACGCTATCTCGAAATCCTGCAGCCTCTGATCGGCCCGGACCTCAAACAGATCATCAACCAGCTTCACTGGAAAGCGCCCGGGTCGCTCGGCGATTTCGCCTGGCATCAGGATTCGCGTTTTCGCAAGCCCGACGCAGTCTATCGCAACCTCGGCACTTCCTACATCCAGACCGGCCTCGCCATCGATCCGCACACCCGGGAAAGCGGCGCGATGCGCTTCATTCCGCGCAGCCATGGCGCCGGGCCGCTCGATCTCGACACGTCGATCGAGGTTCTGGGGACCGAAATGAACGACGAAGCGCTGATTGCCGCGGGGATCGACCCCACCAAGGTCGTCGACCTCATCCTCGATCCCGGCGACGTCGCCCTGTGGAACCCCTATCTGGTCCATGGCTCGGGTCGGAACCGCGCGCCCCATCAGCGCCGCCTCTATATCAATGGCTATGTCGCCGCCGCGGATTGCGACCGTGGCGAATGGGCGTTCCGCGACGGACAGCCCGTGCCACTCGGGCCCGAAGCCGCGCTGGTTCATTATGAGGCGCTGCGCGAGAACCCGCACCCTCACTATGTCTAGGCAAAACCGGTCGGACTAGCCGTTCAGGCCGCCAGCCGGACGCGTCCTCCGCCGTGCGTCTTGGCGCCATAGAGCGCGACATCGGCGCGGCGCAGCGCGTCGTCGATCGCGTCATCCTCGCCAAGCGCCGCTGCTCCGACGCTCACGCCGATCCGCACCGTGGCGCCATCGAGGACAAAGAGCTCGCCAGCCACCCGTTCGACGATCCGTGCGCCCAGCCGTTCGATCGCACCCGGACTCAGCACCGGTGTCAGCAGCGCAAATTCGTCGCCGCCCAACCGCGCGGCATGCCCGTGACGCCCGGCCAGCCTGGCGAGCCGCTGCGCCACCTCGCGCAGCACCTGATCGCCTGCCTCATGCCCATGACGATCGTTGACGGGCTTGAATCCGTCGAGGTCGAGATAGAAGAGCGTCCCCCCGACCCCGTTTCGCCCGGCTGCCGCATGTGTGAAGCCGGAACGATTGAGCAGCCCGGTCAGGGCGTCGTGGGCTGCGCGATGGGCGTGGGCCTGTTCGGCCTCCATTGTCGCGATCATCATGCCGTTGAGCCGCTTGGCCGCCTGCGACATGCTGAACAACGCCAACGGCGCCTGGATCGTCGTGACCAGCAGCACCGGATCGTCCGCCAGCGCTGCGCTGATCGCCATCGGCCCCAGCGTTGCGGCGCACACCAGCAGCACGAAACGCGGCGCGCCGAAATAGCGGATGCTCATGCCACCGGCGATGCATGCGGTCGCAATGTTGACCACGATCGCCGCGGCATAGTCGTCGCTCAGCGTGGTGATCGCCGAACCGAAGCCCAGCGTCGCTGCCCATAATGCCGTCAACAGCAGATAGAGGTCTGTTCCCGTCGTCTCTCCCCGCGTCGCGGCGCGGCGATCGCGGGCGAGCAGCGTGACACGAAGCGCGATCATCACGAGCTCCAGCGCCAGCCAGAACGCGAACAGCGGCGTCTGGTGCCGCCACCAGATCACAGCGGCGCACATCAAAGTCGCAAGCGCGGCGGAATAGAAGATCGCGAGCGAGCTGTAGAGCGTGCCGACCTGCGCGACATGAATCGCCCGGCTGACCGGCCGGCTCGTCCGGGTCAGCCAGTCGGTCACGCGCCAGCGCGGCAGGCTGTACTTCAGGTCGCCGTCCAATCCGCCCTCCGGCCATTTCCGTTCCGTCACGGTAACGACAGCGGGTTAACGTAGCGTTCGCCACGCCGTCTTTACGGCAAGGTCATTGCTCCCGGCGGCTTGGTCCGTAAGATGGGCCGATGCGTTTCCGTCAGCTCGAAGTCTTTCACGCCGTCTATCTCCACGGCTCCATCAGCGCCGCGGCCCGCGCGCTCGGCGTCTCCCAGCCTTCGGTATCGAAGACGCTCCACCATGCCGAGGACAGCCTTGGCATCCCCCTTTTCCAGCTGTCGCGCGGCCGCCTGATCCCGACCGATGAGGCGCATGCGCTGATGCGCGAGGCAGGCGACCTGTTCGAGCGGCTCGACACGCTTCAGCAGACCGCGCGCAATCTGGCGCAGGCGGGCGGCGGTCATATCCGGCTCGGCATCGTCCCCAGCCTCGCACTCGACATCGTACCGCAGGCGATGGCGCAGTTCCGCCGCGAATGGCCGCGCGTGACCTTCGAAGTGCATACCCATCATCATGACGATCTGGTCCGCTCGCTGATCGGGCGCGAGATCGATCTCGCCATCGCCTACACCCCGCCTCCCCACCCCCGCTTGACGCGTCAGGTGCTGGCCGAAGGCGAACTGGTGGTGATGTTCCCCGATGGGATGTTCGCACCGACCGGTCCGCGCTTTCCGCTCGACCTGCTCGCCGACCGCGACGTGATCGGCGTCGCCGCGACCGGCCCGATCGGCGACGTGCTGACCCAGGCGGCGCGCGAGCGCGGGCTCGCCTTTCGTGAGACCGTGTCGGTCCAGACCTTCTTCATCGCCGCGCGTCTTGCCCAACTCGAGGGCGGCGTTACCGTGGTCGACGAATTCACCGCACGCGCCTGGGCGGCACCCGGATTCAAGTGGCTCCCCACCGATCCGCCGCTGCGCTTCACCATCTCCTGGACCACGCTCGAGGAACGCCAGCCCTCACGCGTCGCACGGCTGTTCCTCCGCACGCTCGAGACCACTCTCAACGAGAGCCGCCTCCAGCCATAACCCGCAGCTATGGGTTTCTGATCGATTCCCGGCTTCGCAGCCAGACGCCGAGCGACCATCCTCTTGCTGCGCAATCATTGGGACGGTTGCGCGGGGGAGTGCACGACCTGATCCGATCGACCGCCTTGAACCGGTGTGTCCGATGAGCCGTCGCGAGGAGATCATCGTCCTCGGCGCCGGTGTCGTCGGCATGGCCACTGCGCTGACGCTCGCCGATCGCGGGCATCGCGTGACGGTGGTCGACGGCGCGCGCGGCCCGGGTCTCGGCACATCCTTCGCCAATGGCGCGCAGTTGAGCTTCGCCTATACCGACGCGCTCGCAAGTCCCTCGGTGCTGGGCCAGATCCCGCGGATTCTGCTCGGCCTCGATCCGGCGCTGCGCTTCCAGTTGCATCTCGACCCGGATTTCCTGCGCTGGAGCATCGCCTTCCTGCGCAACTGCAGCACCAGCGCCTTCCGCCGCAACACGCTGGCCGGGCTCACGCTCGCCGCCCGGTCGCGCCTTGCCCTCGATGCGCTGACTGCGCGCCACGCGCTCGATTACGGCCACAGCGTCCCCGGTAAGATCCATATCTATCGCAACGCCGTCTCCTTCGCCGCCGCCGAGACGATGATCGCGCTCAAACGCGAGGCCGGCATCGTCCAGACGTTGCTCGATCCCGATGCCGCGGTCGCGCTCGAACCGATGCTGGCGCCGGTCCGCGACGAGATCGTCGGGGCGCTCCACACTGCGGATGAAGCGGTCGGCGATCCCTATCGCTTCTGCACCGCTGCGCATGAGGCACTGCTTCGTGCTGGTGGCAGTTCGATGTTCGATCTGCCGGTCAGGCGGATCGACGCGAATGGCGGCCGACCGGCGATCGTCACGCAATGCGGAAGCCGTGTTCCTGCCGACCGGATCGTCCTCGCCGCGGGCCCGGGTGCGCCGAAGCTCGCCCGGACGCTCGGACTGCGGCTCCCGGTTCAGCCGATGAAAGGCTATTCGATCACCGCGCCGACCGGCGCCGCCGCACCCGTTGCGAGCATCACCGATGTCGCCAATCGCGTCGTCTTCGCGCGGCTGGGCAACCGGATGCGCATTGCCGGTCTGGCCGAGCTGGGCAAACGCGATACCCGCGTCGATCCCAACAGGCTGCGCGCGCTGGCCGACAGCGCCCGCGCCGCGCTGCCCCAGGCGGCGGACTATGACCATATCGAATCGGGATGGGCCGGGCTGCGCCCGATGACTCCCGATTCTCTGCCGATCACCCGGGCGATAGCACCCGGCGTGATCGCCAACACCGGGCATGGCGGGCTCGGCTGGACCTATGCTGCCGGGTCGGCCGAACGTGTCGCGCAACTTGTCGAGGGGACTGCCTGATGGCGCGAAGACGCTGCTGGCATTGAGACATCAGGGAAGGGAAGACCCATGAAGACTGCAATCCGTATCGCCGGACTCATGAGCGGCATTTCGCTGCTAGCTACCGCCAACGCCGCCATGGCGCAGGACACGCCTCAAACGCCGCAGACCGAGCCGGAGGCCGAGGAGGTCGTCGTCATCGGCTCGCAGATCAAGGGCGCCGACGTCGCCGGCGCGCTGCCCGTGACGGTGCTGAACGAGGACGATATCGCCGCCACCGCCGCCACCAGCGGCGACGATCTGTTCCGTTCGATCCCGCAGGCGGGCGACGTCGCCTTCAACGAGAGCCGCGACGCGGGCGGCATCAACGATGCGCGCGGCGACACCGCCTCGATCAACCTGCGCGCGCTCGGCACCGGCAACACGCTGGTCTTGCTCAACGGCCGCCGCATGGTCCTCCACCCTGGCACGCAGAGCGAGAATCTCGTGCCGGTCCAGAGCGTCAACACCAACACCATCCCCGTGCTCGGTGTCCGCCGGGTCGAGGTACTGCTCGACGGCGCCGCCGCCATCTACGGCTCGGATGCCGTGGCAGGCGTGATCAACACCGTGCTCAAGGACAATTTTAAGGGTCTGCGCCTGACCAGCGAAGTCGGCTTCACCGAGAATTCGGGGCAGGTCGAGGCGGAGTTCGCGTTCGAGGCCGGGCACAGCTTCAACGGCGGCAAGACCAACATCTCGCTGTTCGGGTCGTACAATCATCGCGATCCGCTCTACGCACGCGAGCGTCGTAACTCGCGCTCTGCCGATCTGCGCCCGCTCGTCGCCGGCACGCCCTTCGCGAACGATAGTGATTTCGACAATACCTCGACCGACAGCATCTGGGGCGAATTCCAGCGGCTGACCAACAGCTATGTCGCCTCGACCACCGCGGCGCAGGTCAACGGCACCACGCTCACCACCAGCGGCATCTTCCACATTCAGCCCAATACCAACGAAGGCTGTATCGCTGCGACGCCCTATGCCGGCACCTGCTGGGACAACAGCTCGCTTTCGACCGCGTCGACCGACAATAATCTGAAGTACGACATCAACGACGTCCGCACGCTGATGGGCCGCAACGACCGCATCAACCTGTTCGGCTTCTTCAACCACGAGTTCGACAGCGGGCTCGAATTCTTCGCCGAGGCTGGCTGGTACCGCGCCGATTTCCAGTCGCAGCGTGAACAGGACACCTCACTTGCCAGCCAGCGCCTGATTATTCCGGCCAACGGCTTCTACAACCCGTTCGGCCCGGTCGGCAGCGCCTATCGCATCCCCGGCCTCACCGGCGTCGCCACCACCGGCGTGCCGATCGAGCTGATCGACTATCGTCCGGTCGATGCGGGTCCGCTGGTGGTCAACGTCCGCAACGACACGATGCGCTTCCTCGGCGGCTTCCGCGGCAAGCTGTTCGGCTTCGATTTCGACAGCGCCGCGCTCTACTCGCGCGCCCGCACCCGCGATTCGATGCACACGGTCAGCCTGACCAAGTTCCAGGAAGCGCTGAGCCGCACGGATTCCAGCGCCTATAATCCCTTCAACGGCGGCGACCCGGCCAATCCCGGCCGCCTCGATTCGACGCCTAATCCGCAAAGCGTGATCGACGGCTTCATGGTCGACATCTTCCGCATCAGCACCACCGAACTGGCGATGGCGGACTTCAAGATCAGCAAGAACGATCTGTTGACCCTCCCCGGCGGCCGCGTCGGCATGGCCGCAGGTGTCGAGTTCCGTCACGAAACCTTCGCCGACGATCGCGATCCCCGGCTCGACGGCACCATTCGCTTCACCGCACTCGACGGTTCGTCCAATGGCAGCGACACGCTCGGCGCCAGCCCGACGCCCGACAGCGGCGGCTCACGCGACACCATTTCCGGCTTCCTCGAACTCGCCGTGCCGGTGGTCGCACCCGACATGAACGTGCCATTGATCCACTCGCTCGACCTGCAACTCGCAGGGCGGGTCGAGGCCTATCAGGGCTTCAACACCGTCGCGAAGCCCAAGGTGGCGGTCTCGTGGTACCCCTTCGCCAACCTGCAGTTGCGCGGCTCCTGGTCGCAGGGTTTCCGCGCGCCCAACCTGCCCCAGCTGTTCGAGAACGGCATCCAGCGCTCGAACACCCGCACCGACTGGGTCAAATGCGAGGCAGACCGGCGCGCCGGCCGGATCACCAATTTCGATGCCTGTACGCGTAGTCAGGGCATCGTCAGCAACCGTTCTGGCAGCCAGGATCTGATCCCCGAGGAATCCGACAGCCTGTCGCTGGGCGGCACCTTCCAGCTCAAGATGGGCAAGGCCGGCCGCCTCACCTTCACCGCCGATTATTGGGAAATCCGACAGAAGAATATCATCGGCCTCTTCGGAGATTCGAACGCGCTCGTCCTCGATTATTTCCTGCGCCTCGCCGGTTCGTCGAATCCGAACGTCCAGCGTGCGGATCCGACCCCGCAGGAGATTCTGGACTTCGCCGGCACCGGCATCGCGCCGGTCGGCCGCGTGATTCAGGTGATCGACAATTACGCCAACCTCACGCCCCGCAGCGTGCGCGGCTATGACCTCGGCGTCTATTATCAGGTCAAGGACACCGGCATCGGCGATTTCAGCGCGCGGGTGAACGCTGCCCGTCTGCTCGAATTCTATCAGGTACCCGGGCCGGCGGCACAGGCGCTGATCGACGCGCAGGCGTCGGGGAAGATCGATCCGACGATCAACATCACCGGCGCGCAGAGCATTATCGAGGAGAATGGCCGACCGAAATGGCGCGGTTCGGCCAGCCTCACCTGGCGCTACAACGGCTTCGGCATCGGCTATTATGCCAATTATGTCGGCGCGGTCACCGATACCTCGGCCTCGCTCGCGGATGGAACACGCTTCCGGGTGAAGGACTATCTCACCCACAGCCTTTACGCGCAGTACACCGTCGATGGCGGGCCGATGGACAGCCTTCGGCTTCGCGTCGGCGCCCGCAACCTGCTCAACGAGCTGGCGCCGATCGCCGATCAGCCCACCGGCTATATCGGCGACCTCTACTCCAATCGCGGCCGCCAGATCTATTTCTCGGTCAGCAAGCGCTTCTAGGAGCGCCCCGCTCCCGCGTCGCCGAACAGGGCGGCGCGGGGGCAACCCGCCGGAACGCATCCAGTTTCCCCCTTCCTCGTTGATGACCTAGGCTCGCCTTCGGGCCGCACCAACCAGACCGGAGCTGCGCGATGACCGAGACGACGCCCCCCGAGCCGATCGCCCCCGCCGCCCAACTGCGGCCGTTCCGCCGCGCAATCGGCTGGTGGTTCGGCGTGGCGTTGTGGAAACGCATTCTCGCCGCACTCGTGCTCGGCGCCATCGTGGGCATCTCATGGGGGCCCGGCGCCACCTCGATCACCTGGATCGGCGAACTGTTCGTGCGCCTGATCCGCATGCTCGTCGTCCCTCTCGTCTTCCTCACCATCGCCGCGGGTGTCGCCGCGCTCGCCGATCCCAAGCGGCTGGGCAGCATCGGCGTGAAGACGCTCGCCATGTACGTCTTCACCACCGCGCTCGCCGTCACCACCGGCCTCACCGTCGCGACGCTGATCGGCCCCGGCATCGGCGCCACCTTCGCCGACGCGGTGCCCAAGGCGATGGGCACCCCGCCCGATACGGCGCGGATGTTCATGGAGATCATTCCGGACAATCCGGTCGGCGCGATGGCCGAAGGCAAGACTCTGTCGGTGATCTTCTTCGCGATCCTCGTCGGCGCCGGCGTGATCGCCGCGGGCAAGGGCGCAGAGCCGATCCGCGCCTTCCTCAACGCCGCGTCGGACGTGATGCTCAAAATCGTCGGCTTTGTGATGGAGACCGCACCGTTCGGCGTTTTCGCGCTCATCGCCGTGGTCATGGGCACCAGCGGCCCGGCAAGTTTCCTCGCGGTGCTCAAGCTCGCGATCTGCGTCGTTATCGGCTCGGCGGTTGTCACGCTGCTGATCCACGGTCTCATCGTCGTGCGCCTGATGGCCTGGCTGTCGCCGCTTCCCTTCTTCCGCGGCATTGCCGACGCGATCATGGTCGGCTTCTCGACCTCGTCCAGTTCGGCCACGCTTCCCGTGGCGATCCGGGTCGCGCAGAACAATCTGGGCGTGTCGAAGCCCGTTGCCTCCACCGTCCTCCCGCTCGGCGCGACGATCGGCATGGATGGCGCGGCGATGTATGTCGCGATGCTCACCCTGTTCGCCGCGCAGGCGTTCGGTGTGGACCTGAGCTGGGCCGACTATCTGGTGATCGCCGCCACCACCACCATCGTCGCGATGGGTGTGGCGCCGGTGCCGTCCGGATCGCTGTTCGTGCTCGCCGCAGTGCTCCACGCCATCGGCATCACCCCCGAACAGACTGCGCTCGTCGTCGGCTTCGTCCTGCCCTTCGACCGCATCCTCGACATGACCCGCACCGTTCCCAACGTCACTTCCGATCTCGCTATCGCCACTGCGGTCGCGCGGTGGGAGGGAGAGATGGATGTGAACGTCTATAATTCCGCCAACGACGTGTAAGGCCGCCTTCATGATCCTGCGCAAGTTCGTCCTCGCCGTCTCGGCGCTCGCCCTGGCCCTGCCTGTCCCGGCACTGGCGCAGAGCCGCCACCTCCTCGAATATCCCTCGATCCACTCGCCCGTGGTCGGCACGCGCGGGATGATAGTGTCGCAGAACGCGATCGCCAGCGAGGTCGGCGCACAGATCCTGCGCGACGGCGGCAACGCGATCGATGCCGCGGTCGCGATCGGCTTCGCGCTTGCCGTCACGCTGCCGCGCGCAGGCAATGTCGGCGGCGACGGCTTCATGACGGTCTATGACGCCAAGTCGAAACAGGTCCGCGTCCTCGACTTCCGCGGCATCGCCCCGCGCGCCGCCACTCCCGCCATGTTCGTCGACAATCAGGGCAAGGAGCGGAACATCGCCTCCTACGGCTATATGGCCCCCTCGGTCCCCGGCACTGTCGCCGGCCTCGAACACGCCCACAAGAAATGGGGCAAACTCCCCTGGACCAAGGTCGTCGAACCCGCGATCCGCCTCGCCCGTGACGGGGTGAAGCTCACTGCCGACGAAGCCTTCGTATTCGGCTGGGGCCGCCAGCGCCTGTCGAACAGCGCCTCGGGCAAGGCGGCCTTCTACAAGCCAGACGGCACCCTTTACGCCAAGGACGAGGTGCTGAAGCAGCCCGAACTCGCCTGGACCCTGGGCGAGATCGCCAAGGGCGGCGCCAAAGCCTTCTACACCGGCGAGATCGCCCGCCGGATCGAGGCGGATATGAAGGCCAATGGCGGGATCATCACCCGCGCCGACCTCGCCGCATACAAGCCGGTCGAGCGCGATCCCCTGGTCGGCACCTATCGTGGCTATCAGGTCTATACCCCGCCCCCGGCCAGCGCGGGCGGCGCGACCCTGCTCAACATGCTCAACATCCTCGAGCATTTCGACGTGAAGGCCATGGGCGCCGGCTCCGCCGCATCGCTGCACGTGATGGCCGAGACGATGAAGCTCGCTTATCTCGACCGCTACCAGTCGCTCGGCGACCCGGCCTTCGTCACCGCACCGGTCCGCGGTTTCATCTCCAAGGAGTATGCGACTGAGCGCGCCAAGCTGATCGATCTCAGCAAGGCGACGCCGATACGCAACCTCGCGCCCGGCGATCCGCTCAAGTTCGAAAGCCCCTCGACCACACACTTCTCGGTCGCGGATGCGGAGGGCAACGCCGTCTCGACCACCTACACGCTCGGCTCCGACTTCGGCTCGGGCGTGATGATCGCGGGCACCGGCATTCTGCTCAACAACCAGATGAACAATTTCAGCCATGAGCAGGCATGGGAGGCGCAACGCAAGGGAACGCCCCCGCCGCTCAATGCGATGGCGCCGGGCAAGCGGATGCTCTCGACGATGATGCCCACCCTCGTGTTCAAGGACGGCAAGCCCTGGCTGATCGTCGGCACGCCGGGCGGCAGCACGATCATCACGACGATGCTCCAGATCGTCGTCAACACCGTCGACCACGGCCTCAATGTCGATGAGGCGACCCACCAGCCCCGAATCTATCAGGGCACCACCGCCGCCTTGCGCGTCGAGCCGAATTTCAACCCGGATACGGTTGCGGCGCTCAAGGCAAAGGGCCATCGGATCGATATGGATGAAACGATGGGCAGCGCCCAGTCGATCATGCTGACCAACAACCTGTTCCTCGGCGCGGCGGATCCGCGCCGTCCCGGCGCAAAGGCGATTGAACCATGACGTTGCAGATGAAACCCCTCCTTGCCGCCATCGCGCTCGCCGGTCTCGCCGCCTGCGCGCCGCGCGCCGCGCTGCCGCCGACGGCCGCGCCGGCCCCGGTCGCGCCCGTCGCCCCGGCCAAGGAACGCCAGGCCTTCGTCGCCGCCGCGCACCCGCTCGCGGTCGAGGCAGGGCTCGAGGTACTGCGCAAGGGCGGCTCGGCGGTCGATGCCGCGGTCGCCGTGCAGGCGATGCTGAGCCTGGTCGAGCCGCAGAGCAGCGGCCTTGGCGGCGGCGCCTTCATGGTCCGCTACGACGCGAAGACCAGGGGCATCACCGTCTATAACGGTCGTGAGACCGCGCCCGCAGGCGCAACGCCCGACATGCTGCTCGGCCCAGACGGCAAGCCCTTGTCCTTCTCCACCGCGGTCGTCTCCGGCCGTGCCACCGGCGTTCCCGGCGTCGTCCGAATGCTGGCGCTGGCGCAGTCACAGCACGGCAATCTCGCATGGAAGGATCTGTTCGGCGACGTCATCCGCACTGCCGATCAGGGCTTCACCGTCAGCGAGCGTCTCGCCGACATGATCGCCAGCCGCGCCCCACAGGCACGCGGCGCCGATGCGGTCGCCTATTTCCGCAACGCGCAGGGCGAGCAGATCAAGACCGGCGACACGCTGCGCAATCCCGCTTACGCCACCTTCGTCCGCCGGCTCGCCGCGCAGGGTCCGGACGCGATGTACAGGGGCGAGACCGCCCGCCGCATCGTCGCCCGTCTGCGCGAAGGCGATCTCGCCAGCACCATGACCGAGGCCGATATCGCCGGCTACAAGCCCGAGGTGCGCGACGCAGTGTGCAACCCCTATCGCGTCTACATCCTCTGCGCGCCGCCGCCGCCCTCCTCGGGCGTCGGTCTGCTCCAGCTGATGGCGATGATCGAGCGCACCGATATCGGCGCCCGCGGCCCCAATGATCCCATCGCCTGGGTCAAATATGCCGAGGCGAGCCGCGTCATGTATGCCGACCGCGACGCCTATGTCGGCGACGTGCCGACCGTCCCGGTCAAGGGCATGCTCGACCCCGCCTATGTCGCCGGCCGCGCCGCGCTGATCGCCGACCGCGCCGGTCCGCCGCCGCAGCCGGGCACGCCTCCGGGCGCCGTCACCGCGCGCATCGACGCCACCAACGAAGTCGCCGGCACCTCGCACTTCATCGTCATCGATGGTGAGGGCAACGCCGTGTCGATGACCACCACGGTGGAAAGCCTGTTCGGTAGCGGCCGCATGGTCGACGGCTTCTTCCTCAACAACCAGATGACCGACTTCTCGTTCGTTCCCGAAGGCCCGAACGCCATCGCACCCGGCAAGCGCCCGCGTTCGTCGATGGTGCCGACGATCATCCTCAACCCCGACCGCAGCCTTGCGGGCGCGATCGGCTCGCCCGGCGGCAACGCGATCCTCGCCTATGTCTCCAAGGCGCTGCTCGGCATCGTCGAGTGGAACATGCCCGTCGCCGACGCGATCGCCCTGCCAAATCTCGTCGCCCGCGGATCGAGCTTCAACGGCGAGGCGGGCAAGTTCGCGCCGCCGATCCTCGCCGCCATGGCCGAGCGCGGCGTCGTCGTGCGCGGCGGCTCGGGCGAGAATTCGGGCCTGCACGGCGTGATGCTGCGCAACGGCGGGTTCGACGGCGGTGCCGACCCGCGCCGCGACGGCGTCGCCCGTTCGATCACCCTTCCGCCGAGGAAATGACCATGCGCCACCTGCTTCCCGCCGCCGCAATCGTCGCCTTCACCCTCCCCGCCGCCGCGCAGGAGGTGAAGGTCGAGGAGG
>Ga0247822_10000212_pt1 | contig 28204 bp, 18 predicted proteins | sample 13C_Cellulose_Da_FD_192423 | JGI IMG/M metagenome (GOLD analysis project Ga0247822, IMG submission 192423) | Soil microbial communities from agricultural site in Penn Yan, New York, United States - 13C_Cellulose_Day30 | ecosystem: Environmental > Terrestrial > Soil > Agricultural land | place...
ACTACGGGAAGTACCGTGACGATGAACGAATCGGTGGCCGTCAACCCGTTGGCGTCCGTCACCGTGACGGTGATCGTGGCCGACCCGGTCCGGTCCGTGGCCGGAACAATGGTGATGGTCCGGTTGTTCACCGAGCCGCCGAACGCGATGCCCGACAGCGGCAGGATGCTCGTGTCCGAGGTGTCCACGGTCAGGGTCAGGTTGGAGGCCGGGGTCTCTGTGTCGGCCACCGTGAACGCGATCGCCCCGCTGCTGGTGTTGGCGTCGATGACCCGGTCCGGGATGTCGGAGATCCGCGGCGGGGTGTTCGGTGGTGGTGGCGGCGGCGGGAGGACGACCACCTCCTGGTTCAGCGTCCCACTCGACGGGTCGAACCGATAGACGTCCGCGACCGGGTCGCCGGTGAACCCCGAGAACCCGGAGTACTGGGCCGTGACGACGCGCGCTCCGAGGGTTGCGAAGCTGGTGGTGTAGATGGCGGTGCCGTCCGTCAGCGTGGCGGTCCGCACGAGCTGGCCGTCCACGAAGAACCGGACGGTCCCGGACACCGGGTTGGAGTTCTTGGCGGCCCCGGCCACGGTGGCGGTGAAGGTGATCGGATCGCCCACCTCGGCCGGGTTGACCGAACTAGACAGGACGGTGACGGTTGTCGGCGGCTGGTACTCATAGGCACCAATATCGATCCGGCCGTCGATCACCCGGTTGAACCCCGCGCCGCGCTGGTCGTTGTTCGGCGGCGGGGAGAAGAAACCGCTCCCCGCGTCGATCGCCGGGCTGCCGGCTATCGGTGCCACGGTCAGGGTTGGTCCGCCGTTGTTCTGCAGCTTGCCGAGGGCCGGGTCCACCCCGGTCACGTTGTTCGAGCCGGTGATTGTGGCCGTGCCGGGCGCCTCAATCAGGCAGAAGTCCGCGGTCAGGTTCCCGGCCGCGTCGTTGGAGGTTCCAGACGTACTCTTGACCCGGTTGTCCCCGAGAAGGGTACTGTCGAGTCGCGCGGCACCGGCCAGTTGGGCGAAGCCGCCGCCCGATCCGACATCGTCGCCGTTTGTGTCCGCGACGTTCAGGGCGACGGTCGAACTCAGGACCGACGTGTTCTGGATCGCGGAGGCGATCCCGCCGCCGAAGCCGGCTGCCCGGTTGTCGTAGATCGTTGAGTTACTGACGATCGCGACCCCACCGCTGCCGCCGGACGCCGCAAGGAACACCCCTCCGCCGCTCTCCAGAGTGCTCTTGTTCGAAGTGATGGTGCTGTTCTCGATCGTGACCTGGCCGACGCCACCGTTCCCGCCGTCGAAGTACACCCCGCCGCCCTTGCCGGTCGCGGTGTTGCCCGTGATCGTACTCCGGCGAATGACCAGGGAGGTCGAGGCGTCACCAAGCCAGTGGTACACACCGCCCCCGCCGCCGGCGGAGGCCACGTTCCCAGAGACGGTACTGTCCTCCAGGGTCAGTACGCCGCTGAGGTCGATGAACACGCCACCGCCGCTGCCGCCGATCGACCGGTTGCCTTCGATCGTGCTGTTGCGGATCTTGTTGGCACTCCCAAAGCCCAGGTACAGGCCGCCCCCGTCGAAGGCCGACTCGTTTCCGCTGATCGTACACCGTTCCAGATTGAGCTGACTCACCGACCCCGTCACGATCGCTCCACCCAGGGAACTGGGACCCGTCGCCTTGCTGCCGCCGATCGTCACATCGGTGAGGTTCAGGATCTCGTTGGTGACCTGGATCGCCCCACCGCCGGCCAGACGGGTCACGGGGTCAGTCCCGAACGCCTTGCCGTTGATGAACTCCAACTTGGAGATCGAGACGGTGATACTGGTCGGATCAACGTTGTTGATCGTGTTATTTGTGATGATGAAGATTCGGGACAGGTTGTTGCCGCTGATCCGAATGATCGGGTTGGTGTTCAGATCCTCGCCCGGGCCGACGATCGTCAAGTTCTTGGGAATCTGAATCTGGCTGGAGAGGACGATGTCCCCTGCCAGCCCGGGGGCGAAGTCCACGGTGCCGCCAGCGGGTGTGGCGGCGATCGCGCTGCGCAGCGACCCGGCCCCGGCGTCGGCCAGTGTGGTGACCGTCGCGGGGGTCGTCCGGTCTTCGAGTCGTTCCAGACCGGGGCGGGAGAGCAGGTGGGAGCGGCGGGCGTCCGTGGTGCGACCGCGCGGGGCGTTAAGAGCCATACTACCCTTCCGTCAGGCGGACAGTCGGTGAGCCGCGGCGGGGATATCAACGGCCTAGCTAGTCTACCGCACAAGATGCGCGGTAGTCGGGCAGCCGCGGCCGGCTTAGGAATCCGGGTGGTGGCAAGGCTCGCACGACCGGACCATGCCGCAACCCGTTGACGGGCCGCGACTCACGCGAGGCCGACGGCAGGTCGGGTGGTAACGGTCGCGCAGCTCTGCCTCACTTCCGACGGGTCAGGACGGTTTTCGGTTTGCCAGTTCCCAGAATTGCACCCACTCCGTCCACGTCTGAGACCGTACCATCGGACCGACGGCCTCAGGAGGCCCCGCGCACCCCAGGGCCGCGAACCCGCTCAGCGCGACGTTGAGCACCTGTCTCTGGTCCGCAGTCAGTCGGTCGAGCCACCCGGGCTCAGCCACATGGGTGGAGATCACACCGCCGTGGTGGTCGAACGCGAACCGCAGCGGCTCTTTGCCCAGTTCGGCCACGTCAAGCTCCAGCGAGATCGACTGGACCGAGACCCGCACGGACCTGAGGCGCGGGGTCAGTCCGTCCCAGGTTGAAGCCGAGTTCATAAGCGGGATCAGTTCGCGTTCGGCAAAGCTCTCGACCGCGTGGGCGACTTCCGCAAGTCCCTGTGTCTGACGACCGACCCGGGGAGGCTCGCCAGTTAGCTCGGCCCGACGGACCGCGGCCCGCAGTTTCCTGTACAGCGACGGCACCGTCCCGGAATGGAACCCGGGACGCAACAGCCCGCGCATGGTCTCGCCGTGGTGGCCGATTGGGACCGCGGGAAGCGTTTGCGGCCGGTTCGCCGCGTATAGACGCCAGTTCTCCTTCAGCTCCCAGGCGATGAACCCAAAGATGCCCGGGATGCCGCCAATGATGAGGGCCGAGGTCGCCTCCGAGAGCCCGGTCGCGTCCGCGACCGCCCCGATCAGTGGCAGGAGCAGCTTGTGCGAGACCGTGACGACCGGGAAGTGCTTGACCGGGTTGATCTGTGGCTCCAACAACAGCATGAACGCGAACCGGACAAGGTACGCGACCGGGAACCAGACCAGCGCCAGAACGGCCTTCAGGGCCAGCGACGGGGCCGCCTGACCCTCGCGGAAGCGGAACCACTCGTCCACTGAATAGAGCCCGCGCTCGACGACTCCGGCCAGTTCGCGGAACGCCCACACCAGCCACGCGACCAGACCCGGGATCAGGTTCACCCGGAGTACCCGCCAGGCGTCGGTGATCGCCTCGGCCGTCTCGTCCTCCAGCCGCCGGCCGAATGGGGTGTTCACCAGCAGCGTGGCCAGTCCGAACATGACCCCAGTCGCGGTGGCGGTTTGACCGGGGCCGCCGCCCAGCAGGATGAACACCAAGGCGGTGAGCAGTCCGGTCACCAGGCCGGTGCCGAAGTAGCGGTTCACGAACCGGGTGACGGCGTTGTCCCGTAGGGCCCGGACGGGACGCGACCGCCAGACAGCCAGCGGGAGGTCCACAACCGCGAACCGGAGTCCGCTCCACGCCATCGACACCCCGGCCTGCACCGCAGAACGGAACGCCGGCCAGTACAGCAACGCCAGGAACAGGACGCCCAACGCGAGCATGACGGCGACCGACTCGGGCGTCAGCGCCACGCCGTGGTGGGCGGCTTCTTCTGTGGTCGGGACCGCCTCGACGGTCCCCCCGACCAGGGCCTCCAGCACGGGCTCCTCGCCCGACGGTCGCGGCAAGAGGCTGTGGACGTAGCCGTAGAGCTTGCCGACCTCGTAGGCGAGGTACTTGGCAAACTCGACGGTCAGGAACGCACCGCCGAAGGGGAACAGGACGTACTTCGACAGCCACCGCCCGACGGGCGTGCCGAACGCCGCCGCGGTGCCGCGCTGAATCCAGCGCAGGTACACCTCCCCGCGGTGGTAGACCCCGTCCAGCTCGACCGCCAGTCGCTCATCGGCGCGCAACAGTGGGTCGCCGCGGACGAGATCTACCGGTTCGCGTAGGTCCGGCATCTTGAGCTGGTTGCGAGACACCGCGTCGCGCAGGTCGCCGAGGCGGATAAACCCGCGGTCGCACACCCGATCGAGCAACTCGGCCACCAGCTTGTCGCGGGCGATTTGCTCCGACTGGTTAACTGGCCGCAGCCCGACCTCATCGAGGACGGCACGGACGACCGGGCCGAGTTCCGCACGGATGCGAGCCTCGACGCGGCGCAGTTCACCTGCCAGCAGCACGTCGAGCCGATCCCGGTCGTGTGCGGGGACGCGGGCACGGAGCAGGTGCTTGCGTGCGGTGGCCAGGTGACGGTGGAGGATGACGGGCCGGGCGCGGGTCAGCGGCCGGCGGAGCGGTCGTCGGCCGAGGGTCGTGGCCCACTCGACCGGGTCCACGGTGTAAAGCTCACCGTCCAGATCGACCGGGATTCTTTGCAGGTCGTAGAGTGCCCGAGCGGCCCGCGGCCACGACCCGCGCGCGGCCGCCTTCAAGAGCGGACCGAGTGCGTTCCCCCAGGCCCGTGCGGTCGGCTCGTCCCAGCCCAGGACGGCCGCAAGCCGGGGCACCAGCCCGGACCGTATCTGCGCCCACCCCGACCCACCGGCCCGGGTTCGCAGGATCGCCGCCCGGACGTGGTTGCCCGTCGCGGCCGCCCGCCTTGACAGTGCCAGCAATTCCCCGCTGCCGTCCCACGGCGGCTCGTCGCGTTCCGGGTCAGCACGAGAGTCCGGGACGGCAGTCGGCACCGCGTCAGCCGCCCCGACTGGTCGTGTCAGATCCAGGAGCCGGTCGAACGCGACCCCCGGGGCCATGACGGTGAGTCCGTCGCAGGAGTCTGGTAGCGACGGGAACACCCAGAGCAACCCACGCGGATCGAAACGTGCGTACTCGGCGAACGTGGCGACGAATGCGATCAACACCGTCAGGTCGTCGGCACCGTGCGGGACTAGGTGGTCGGATTCCAGGACGAATCGGGCCTCGCTTGCCATCTCGGCACCGAGAGCCGTGAACCGTTTTCGCGCGACCTCGGGTGTGAGCTGGCCTGCCTTGGCCTGGGCGTGCAGTTCGGGCTCAACCACCGCACGGAACAGCAGCCGCCAGTAATGCCGCAACACATCCGGTTCCGGTCGATCGGTCGGGAACCGATCGCCCGGGGCGGTCAGGAGAAGCAGCGGACTTTCGCTCCCGTCGAACACTTCTGCGGGAAGGATATCCAGTGCCTGGAGCCTGTCGCGGTCTACCCAGACTGGCAGTTCGGGGTGGACGGACACCGACTGGCCGGCGTCGGCCAGACGGTGCAAGACCTTCCGCAGGTGCCGTTCCCGGACCAGCCGGGCCGCCGGGACCACGGCCCGGAGCCGTTGCTCCAGGTCCGGCGGTTGGGTGGTCGCGGTCAAGCAGGGGCCTCCGGTCGGCTGCGGGGGATGGTGTCGTTGTTCATGACCAGAGTGACGGCGTCAAGGTGTCCGTCCCGATGAGGGCATGGTGAGGACAGACCCGAATCCTCACGGGCTTGAAACCGGGATCGCCGTCGCGAAGTATGATGTCCGTGCGGCACGCGACGCGGCAGCCCCACGTCCCCGGAGTTCCATCGGATGTCCCGAACACTTTCCCTCGTGACCCTCGCCAGTCTTGCCCTCGGGTCTTCGGCCGTCGCGGACGATCTGGCCACGGACAAGATCAACACGAAGATCGAGCGACTTTCCCTCATCGCACCGGACGGCAAGCCGGTCGCGGTGAACGCATTGCCGGGCAAGAAGGCCGTCGTGGTCGTCTTCCTGTCCTTCGACTGTCCCGTGTCGAATAACTACTCCTCACAGTTAACCGCGATGGCGAAGGAGTATGCCGGCAAGGGCGTGTCGTTCCTCGGCGTCGCGGCCGGCGACGTGGCTCCCGATTCGCTGACCAGGCTCGCGGCGGAGTACAAACTCGAGTTCCCGCTGTACGCCGACCCGAAGCTCGCCGCGGCCGACGTACTCAAGGCGACGACCACTCCGGAGGTGTTCGTTCTCGATCACAATCACTTCCTCCGCTACCGCGGCCGGATCGACAACGGCTACTCGTCCCGGCTCAAGCGGAATTCGGTCGTCACCTCGCACGATTTGAAAGACGCGATTGAGGAACTGCTCGCCGGTCAGGACGTGAAGACTCCAGTGACCAAACCGGTGGGCTGTCCGGTCGGCAGCCGCGAACTCACTGCGAAGTCCGGCGCCGCGGGCGGCGTGACGTACCACAAGGACGTGAAGGCGATTATCCAGGCCAACTGTCAGGGCTGCCACCGGCCGGGGCAGGTCGGGCCGTTCTCGCTGATGAGCTACCGGCACGCAGTCAACTGGGCCGAGGACATCAAGGAGTACACCGCGAGCCGCCAGATGCCGCCGTGGAAGCCGGTCGGTGGGCCGGAGTACGCCAACGCCCGGCAGATGAGCGACACGGACATCAAGACACTGGGCACGTGGGTGGACGCTGGCTGTCCAGAGGGCGATCCGAAGGACGGTCCGCCGCCAGCGAAGTTCCCGGACGAGTGGCAACTCGGTAAGCCGGACCTGGTGCTGGAGGTGCCCGAGGACTTCCACGTCGGGGCGGCCGGCAAGGACATCTTCCGCTGCTTCGTGTTGCCGACCGGTCTGACCGAGGATCGGTATATCGTCGGTTTCGAGGTCAAGCCGGGCAACGCGCGTGTGGTCCACCACACCCTCAACTTCTGGGACCTGACCGGCCAGGGCCGCAAACTGGAGCGCCAGCAGCAGGCCCGCAAGCTGCGTCCGTCGGACGAGGACCACGGACCCGGGTACTCGGTCGCGATGGGCGTCGGTTTCTTCCCCGACCGCAACAGTCGCGAGCCACAGTTCGGCGCGTTCGGCGGGTGGGCGCCCGGCCAGATGGCGACCAAACTGCCCGCCGGGACCGGTTATTATCTGCCGAAGGGGGCGGAGGTCGTCATCCAGACGCACTACCACCGGACCGGGAAGCCCGAGACTGACCGGCTGAAGATCGGCCTGTACTTCGCCGACAAGCCGGTTGAGAAGGTCTGGCAGTCGGTGGCGGTCGGCCCACGGCCGGAGAATCTTCGACAGATTCTCGGACTGGAAAAGGCCGCATTCCAGATCCCGGCCGGCGAGTCGAACCACAAGGTCAAGGCGTCGGCGTGGCTGCAGAGTGACGCCACCGTCCACGCCGTGATGCCGCACATGCACCTGATCGGCCGGCAGATCAAGGTGGTCATGACCCCGCCCGGCGGCGAGGCGATCACACTCGTGGAGATCCCGGACTGGGATTACAACTGGCAGGAGACGTACTGGTTCAAGAAACCCCTGAAGGCTCCCGCCGGCACCCGGATCGACGTGGAAGCGCTCTACGACAACAGCCTTTCCAACCCGAACAATCCGTTCAACCCGCCGCGGACGATCCCGTTCGGGGAACAGACGACCAACGAGATGATGTTCGGGTTCGTCAGTGTCACCCCGGACGGCGAGGGCCGGGTGCGTGTCAGCCGGACAGACCCGAAGGCGTCGAAGAAGGACAGCAAGTGAGCCGAACCGGCTGCTAGAATTGGCCCAGCCGATCCGAGGCGCCGGGGTCGTGTCCGGCGTCTCTTTTCACCTACGAGGGACACCATGACCCGCTGGCTAATCGCGCTGACGGCGGCCGTCTGCACGACGGGGCTGCTCGCCGCGGCCGACCCGCCTGAGAGTTACGAAATCCCATACCGACTCACCGACACCAAGCACGTCCTGGTCCGGGCCAAGCTCAACGGCAAGGGGCCGTACAACTTCATCCTCGACACCGGCGCGCCGGCGGTGTTCATCCCGAAAAAACTGGCCAAGGAAGTCGGGGTCAAGCTCGACGGCAAGGGCTGGAGCACGTTCGATCGGTTCGAGGTCGAGGGCGGTGTGGCGGTGGACGGTGCCCGCACGCGGGTCGAGGACCTGTTCCAGCTCGAAGGGATGAACGGACTGGGCCTCGCGGGCGCCGAGTTGCACGGAGTGATCGGGTACAACGTGCTGGCGAAGTATCGCATCACCTACGACTTCACCGCCGACAAGCTGACCTGGGTGCCGCTGGACTTCGACCCGCCCGATCCGAAGGGCATCGGACGCGGCGGCCAGGGCGGACTGGAAGTCCTCGGCCCGATCATGAAGGTCCTCGGCGGGCTGATGGGGATCAACCCGAACTTCGAGGTCCGCGGCCGCGGGTTCCTCGGAGCCGAGACGGAGGACCGCAAGGATGGCGTGTATGTCAAGTCAGTGCTGGCCGACGGCCCGGCTGCAAAGGCGGGCATCAAGGCCGGTGACAAGTTCCTGGCAATCAGGCTAGGCATCGGCGGCATGCAAAAGGCGAGGAGGATCGACATCGACACCCCGCGCGACCTGGCCCGGGCGCTGGCGGAGGCGAAGTCCGGCGACGAACTGCGGATCGAGGTCCGCCGCGGCGAGGTCATCGAAACCACCGCCGTCACGCTCGGAGGGGGGCTGTAACCATGCGAACCGCAACCACGTTCTTCGCTGCCATCGCACTGTTCGCGGCCGCGGCCCCCTGCCCTGCCCAGGCGCCGAAGGCGGACCCGAAGCCGGTCGTCGTGCCGTTCAAGCTGCTGCCGTCGCGGCACATGCTGCTGGACGTGACGCTCAACGGCAAAGGGCCATACAAGCTGATCTTCGACACCGGGGCGCCGCTGAACCTGGTCAACAGCCGTGTCGGCAAGGACGCGGGCCTGCTCAAGAAAAAGAAGGCCGGCGGCGGCTTCGGATTCGGCCTGTTCGGCGGCGTCAGCCAGGTCGAGGTAGACAAACTCCAGGTCGGTGACGTGACCGCCGTGGACCTGCCGGCGGTGGTAATGGACCACCCGACGGTCAATGCGATCTCGTCCGCCTTCGAGGACGAGTTCGGCAAAATCGAGGGGATAGTCGGGTTCCCGTTCTTCGCGCGGTACGCAACCACTGTGGATTACCAGAAGCAGGAGTTGGTCCTCAAGCCGACCGACTACAAGCCCGCCGACTACCTCGGCGACCTGATGACGCGACTCATGTCGGCCAGCGAGAAGGGGGGCAAGCCGCGGGTGGTCGGTGCGGCCGGACTGTGGGGCTTCTCGGTGCAACCGGCTGACGATAAGGAGCCGGGCGTCCTCGTGAAGGAAGTCTTTCAGGACGGACCAGCCGCGGCGGCGGGCTTGAAGCCCGGCGACCGGATGCTGACGCTCGACGGCCGGTGGACCGACTCGGTCGGCGACGCGTATATGGCGGCGAGCCTCGTCCGACCGGGTCGGACCGTGGCGGTGGTCGTGAAGCGGGACGGCAAGGACATCACGCTGAAGGTGACACCGACTAAGGGGTACTGACTTCTCGTTCCCACGCTCTGCGTGGGAACGCAAGGGGGCGACGCTCCGCGTCGCGCATCGATTGGGCCGCGAGCGACCATGCCGCGGCCCGTTTTCGTAGATTCCCGGCGAACCACCCACCACTCACCCGCCTCTCTCCCATCGGCTACGCGATCATGTCTGACGGTGTGGGTGCTGCGTCGGCATGGTGGGCGTTCCCATCGGACGGACTCCTCGCACTGCACCCTCGTTAGGACACCACATGGTTCCCCTGTACGCGGTGTTCCTGGCGGCCCTCGGCGGACTCAAGTGGGTGCTCGCCGGCCGGGCGGCCCGGACGGAGAAGAAGTACACGGCCGCCGCCCTGGCCGCCCAGCAGGCGGCCCGCCCGGTCAAGCCGGGCAACGCCAGCGGTCCCGACGCGCTGACCGCGGCCAAGCGGCAGTACGAGCTGGGCCGGCTGGTCCAGGTCCGGGACGTGCTGGAGACTCGCTACCTCGGCTGGCAGGCCCGCGCCGAGCGGATCGGTACGACCCTGACCCGGCTTCGGTCGGCCAAGGGGCTGTTTGTCCCGTACCTCTGCGGCGTCGCGGACGTGGCGCTCGTGCTCATCGGCCTGCACCTGCTCGGGCTGCCGCACGGGCTGAACCCCGACCAGGTTCGCACCTGGGCCGAGGTGCTGGTGAAGTGATCCACAGAACCGAGCGATCCGCAGATTCCGCAGATTTCACAGATTAGAAGACAGATAAGAATGTGTACTTCTGTCTTCTAAACTGTGAAATCTGCGGAATCTGCGGATCATTCTCTTACCGCTTCAATGCATAGAGGACCGCGGCGGTTGCCAGTTGTAGGGCACTGTCGCGGGTGTGACCCAGGCAGTCGGTGGACTTGTGCCCCTCCAGAGCGCATCCGATGTCGTACTTGCTGTAAATCAGCACCCACCGGCCGTCGAGCTTGATCCCCTCCAGGTGCGGTGGAAGGTCGTTGAATCCGTTGTCCGCTGCCCCGGCATCACCCGCCTTCTCGCGTCGCTTCACGGACGTGATCGCCGTACCGCCGTTCAGTCGGGCCGAGTAGAGTTCGTCGCCCGGCGGGATCACCTCCAGCTTCTGGCCGGGGAACATCTTCTCGACCATCGCCCGGAAGGACTGGTCGAACTCCTTCTTGCCGCAACAGGCGTCCGCCAGTAAAAGCCCGCCGGCCTGGAGGTTCGACTTGATGTTCTCGATCTCGTTGTCCGCGAGGTTGAACGACCGGCGACCGTGCAGGTACATGAACTTGTACTTGAACAGTTCGTCGTCGCCGGGCGGGAGAGGCTCTTTCTCCAGCACCGCGTCGATCCGGGCAGCGCTCTTGAGGTGCGCCATCAGGTTCCGCATCGCCCCCTCGGCCGGAGGGTTCTCGTCGGGTAGGCGGATCTGGGCCGGCTTGATGAACCCCTTGGGGGGACTGCGGTCGGCGGTGCCGGAAGCGATATTCCGCGACGTTCCCCGCTGCTTGGGCGGCTCCATCCCGGTCGCATAGGCGATCACGTTCGCCGCCAGCCGGTATGCCTGGCCGCCGCGGTCCACGTCCTTCTTGCCCTTCGGTGCCATGTACTTCGCCTCCTCCCAGTAGCCGGCCAGCGGCTCCGGGCTGAAGACGACGACGGTCCGGCAGCCGCTATCCATGTACTCCAGCTTCGGGAACGTGGTCGGCGGGACGGCGAAGAACGACTGCCAGATCGGGTGCTCAGGCGGCATCGGCTGGAGCTTGCTCGCCGGGTAGAGCTTCTTCATGAGCGCACGAAACCCCGTGGCGAACTCCTCGGAGCCGCAGCATGCCTCGGCCAGTACGAAGCCCCCTTCGTCGAGGTACTTCTTGAGGATCTCCTCCTGTTGCCCCTTGAGCGCCGGCGCGTGGTGGCCGTTGAGGTACAGGATCGGCGACTGCACCAGTACGCCGACTTCCGTGAGGACCTCCTCGTTGCGATTGAATTCCTTGCGGCGGGGGTCGTAGACCTGCCAGCCCAGCGGAAGTCCGCCGAAGAGTTCCTTGCTCGCGAACTCGGTCAGGTGCCGGGCGTCGTTGTGCTTGCGATTCCATCCGACCACGCCGGGAACCGGACCGCGCTCGACGAGCATCTTGCCGTCGGGCATGACGAAGTCGCCGTAGGCGAGCTTGCTGATGAGGACCGGCGTGCGGCCCTTCGAAAGGAACAGGAGTGCGAAGCTGGTCGCGATCACGTTCACGCCGTCGATCGGGATGCCGTGCTTCTGGGACCACGCGCCCTCGCGGTTCTGCTCGCGGACCAGCAACTCGCATCCGTCGCGATACCAGTCGGTGCGGCCGATGAACCGCTGGCCCGAGAGCCGGCCGACCCGCTCGATGCCGTAGATGTTGTAAAAGTCCGACTTGCTCTCCCGGGCGTTGTAATAGGCGAAGTATCGGGCGATCCAGTTCATGCCCTTCTGGAGCGGGCCGTTCGAGTCGTACTTGCCGCAGTTCCGCGCCACCCCCGTCGCCGGGTCCAGCCCCTGCCGGCTCTCGTTGAGGCCCATGCCGGCAATCACCAGGCCCGACGCCCCGGCCACGGTCATGGTAAAACTCGGGCCGGACAGCCCGCCCGACTCGGTGTACTGCCAGAACCCGGCTTCCTGGCCTTCGGGCCGCTGGCTGTCGATGTAGAGCTGACGGATTTGCTTCCACACCTCGTCGTCGATCTTCGCCCCGGCCTGCTTGCCGGCGTACAGCCCGAGGACGGCGTACTGGGTGTTCGATCCGTCCGGCCGGTTGCCATCGGCGAACGGGTAGCTCCAGCCGGTGATCTTGCCGCCGGACCGGGTGGCGTTCTCGATCAGCCAGTTCACGTTTTTCTGGATGGTCGGCAGGTCGCGGGGCAGGCGGGCCTCGGCGAAGACCATGGTGCTCAGCCCGACGACGTAAGTCCGTTTCGGCGGCAGCGACCGAAGGTAGTCGAGTGCGGCCTTCAACTCCCGCGAGTCCGGCTTCTCCCCGCAGTTGAGTAGCGCCAGCGCGCCCAGCGCCGTGACGCCACCCTCCATGTCCGCGGCCTGGTTGAGCCAGAAGCCTTCCCAGTGGGTCTTCGGCTTGTGCTGGGACTTGAGGTACTGCACGCCCCGGTCGATCGCCCGATTCACCCGCCGGACGAACTCGTCTTCCTCACTGGGCGGCGGCGCGGCAGGTGACGGGGTCGGGACGAACAGAAGCGCGAGCAGGCCAACCAGGACGGCCAGCGGGGGTACGCGGCGGAGCATCGGCTACCTCCGTAACAGGACACACCGCCATTGTAAACACGCGACCGGGGCGGCGCGCTGGCGCCGCCCCGGTCGGGTGATGGTTTTTTGGCGTCCGGTTCTACCAGCGAAGCGGCTTTTGCCACGCCTCTTTCAGGTCGGCCAGCTTCGCCCAGACCAGCCACTCGCCGTTCGACCCGGCGATCCGCAACCGCGGCTCGGAGGTGGTCGTTCCGACCTTCACGAACGGCAACCCGGCGAAGCAGGCGCGGAGTCGGTCCGCATTCTCCGGCTTCGTCTCGATCAGGAACCGGGTCGTTGTTTCGCTAAACAGCTTCGCCTCGTCGGACAGCCCCGCGTCTCCGGGCAGTTCGGTCACATCGGCCCCGACGCCGCCGGCAAAAGCCATCTCGGCGACTGCGACCGCAAGGCCCCCCTCGCACAGGTCGTGGCAGGATCGAACCAGCCCGTCCGAGATCGCCCGGTGGACCGCGGCGAACGCACGGGGGGCTTCCTCCAGGTCGGGCGACGGCGGGATGCCGCCGGACCAGCCCGCGACGAGGTACAGGTGCGAGCCGCCGAGTTCGTCCTTCGTCCAGCCGACGAGGTACAGGTCGTTGCCAGGCTCTTTCAGGTCCATCGTGACGCACTTGCGCACATCCGGCACCCGTCCCAGCGCGGATATGAGAAGTGTGTGTGGGATGGCGATTCGCTTTGTCGGGGACCGGTACTCGTTGTTGAGGCTGTCTTTGCCGCTGATGAACGGGGTTCCGTAGGCGACGGCCACGTCGCGGCACGCCTCGGCGGTGCGGACGAGCGCCCCGAGCATCTCCGGGTCGGTGACGTTGCCCCAGCAGAAGTTGTCGAGGATGGCTGTGCGGGACGGATCAGCCCCGACCGCGACGACGTTGCGGACCGCCTCGTCGATGGCGGCCGCAGCCGCGGCCCAGGGGTCAAGATCGGCATACCGTGGGTTCAGCCCGCACCCGAGCGCGGCACCGACCCACGAGCCGAGGACCGGCATCACCACCGCCGCGTCGGAGGGGCCGTCGTTCGCAACGCCGACCAACGGCTTGACCGCGCTGCCGCCCTGAACCTCGTGGTCATACTGTCGGATGATCCATTCCTTCGAGCAGACCGAGTAGCTGGAAAGAATACGGGTCAGGGCTTCCTGAGAAGGTAGTCCCGTGACGGCCGGCAGCACAGCACTGGTCGGCTGCGATGACACGAACGGCTTTTCCCACTCGGCCTGCCGGACCACGTCCGGCCGCCCGTCGTGCAGGAAGTGCATGTCCAGGTCCGCGACCTGCTCGCCGCGGTATGTCAGCCGCAACCGGCCGGTGTCGGTGAACGTGCCGAGTACCGCCGCCTCCACGTCCTCGCCGGCGCACAATGACCGCAGTTCCTCCCACTTCTCCAGCGGCACGGAAAGCACCATCCGCTCCTGGGACTCGCTGATCCAGATCTCGGTGTAGCTGAGCCCCTCGTACTTGAGCGGCGCGTTCTCCAGCGCCACGTCGGCCCCAGTGTCGGCGCCCATCTCGCCGACCGCGGAGCTAAACCCGCCGGCCCCGCAGTCGGTGATCGCGGTGAACAGTCCCCGATCGCGTGCGGCCAGCACCACATCGAGGACTTTCTTTTCCTCGATGGCGTTGCCGATCTGCACCGCCCCGCCGCTGACCGACTCGGACTTCTCGGTCAGTTCCTCCGACGAGAACGTCGCGCCGTGGATGCCGTCCCGACCGGTCCGCCCGCCGAGAGCGACGATCAGTTCACCCGGGCTGACCTTCTTCTGCTCCATCCCGAACGGGATCAGGCCGACAGTGCCACAGAAGACGAGCGGATTCGCCAGGTAGCGGTCGTCGAAGATCACCGCCCCGTTGACGGTCGGAATGCCCATGCGGTTGCCGTAGTCCCGCACTCCGGCGACGACGCCCTGGATCACTCGCCGCGGGTGCAGCACGCCCGGCGGCAACTCCTCCGCCGCGAAATCGGGGCGGGCGAAGCAGAACACGTCGGTATTGCAGACCGGTCGGCCACCGAGACCGGTTCCAAGCACGTCGCGGATCACGCCGCCGATGCCAGTGTTCGCTCCGCCGTAAGGCTCGATCGCGGACGGCCGGTTGTGCGTCTCCACCTTGAAGCAGATGTGGAACTTCTCGTCGAACTTGACCACGCCGGCGTTGTCCGCGAACACGCTGACGCACCAGTCGTCCGCCCCGAGCCGCGAGCGGATCGTCTGCGTCGCGGCGAAGACGGTTTCCTTCAGCAGGTTCTTGTAGCGGCGGGTGCGGCGCTCGGCGCCGATTACCTCGGTGTACTCGACCGTCCCCTTGAGCGTCTTGTGCGAGCAGTGCTCCGACCAGGTCTGGGCGATCGTCTCCAGTTCCGCGTCGGTCGGGTCGCGGTCGAGCGATCGGAAGTGGGCCTGAATCGTCCGCATCTCGTCCAGGGTGAGCGCAAGCTGGCCGTCCTTGCTCAGCTTCAACAGGGCGTCGTCGTTCAGGCCGCGGATCGGCAGAGTGATGAGCTTGAAGGTGTACGGCTTGCCGACGGCGAGGTGGTCGGCGTGGAGCCGGCCGACGACCACCTGTTCGATGGCGTCGTTGGCAAGAACCTTGCGGAACAACAACTCGCGGTCCGCCTGCGTCGTCGCGGGGTTGCCGGCGTACCGGCGGAACGTGCGGACTTCCTCGACCGACAGTCCCAGGTCGCGGGCCGCCTTTCGGACGCTTTGCGACACCGGGTCCATGACGCCGGGCTTGAGCAGTACCGTGTACGGGTGGCCGTCGAGCGCCGCCCCGACCTCGCGGACGGCGGCGGTCTCCACCAGCGGATCGACCAACAGGGCATCGCACAACCGGATAACGTCTTCGGCCACGAGATCCCCTTCGAGCAGGTAGCCGCGAGAGGATGCGCCGACCGCGTCGGCTCCGCGCTGCGAGTGGGTGAGCAGGTCGAACTCGTCGCACACCCGCTCACGCTCGTCATCCCGGCCAGTCGGCCGCAACTCAACTTCCCAGAGCATCACGCACCTTCTTCCCCTCGGCCAGCCACCGGACCAGCCCAGCCCGGTCGCCGGCCGCCAGCACCCGCCGGAACTCCGCCATCCGGTCGGCGAACCGGTCCGTCGCCGCCAGCACCGCGTCGCGGTTCGCCTCGAAGATCGCCGCCCACAAGTCCGGGTCCGCCCCCGCGATTCGCGTCGTGTCGCGGAACCCGCCGGCAGTCAAGCCGAGCCAACCCACTGGTGTCGCGGCAGCCAGCCCGGACGCCGCCGCGTGTGGCAGGTGGCTGGTCGCCGCCAGCGCCTCGTCGTGTTCAAACGGGTCCATGCGGATGACCCGCGCTCCGAGCGACTGCCAGAACAGATCGACCACCGACGCCGCCTCCTGGTCGGTGTCGGCGGTCGGAGTCACGACCACAATCCGGTCGGCGAACAGGTCGGCGCGGGCGTGGGCGGCCCCCTTCTTTTCAGAGCCGGCCAGCGGGTGGCTGCCGACAAACGGGGCAGCCTTCGGCGGCATCATGCCGTTCAGGGCGCGGACGATGTTGCCCTTCGTACTGCCGGCATCGGTGACGACCGACCGTGAAGGCGCCGCGGTCGCTGCAGTGAGGACATCTCCGGCGACGCGGTCCACCGGTGTGCAGACCACGACCAGGTCCGCCGCTGACGCACCGTCGCCCAGGTTTGTGGTGAACGAGTCGATCGCCCCGACCGCGACAGCACGGGCCAGGGTCCGTTCGTCCCGCCCGACGCCGACGACACGGCGAGCCACCCCGCGTGCCTTCGCAGCCAGCCCCACCGACCCGCCGATCAGACCGACGCCGACGATGGTCAGGGTGTCGAGACGCATGGTGCCCGGGTCAGTGGTGGATTGGACGTGGCCAATTATAAGGGGAAGTCGCCCGCGGGTCAGAGGGAGTGCATCGCGTGCGAGCCTTGCAGGACCAACGGGGATGTTACAACCGGCCGGCTGATTGCGTCCGGCCCGCGTCCCGCCTACAATCTCGCTCCGGCCCCGGACCGTTGCCGGGGCGGCCCTCCCCTGTGACCACGAGGTTCCCGATGCGCACCTGGGCACTCCCGCTCATCCCGGCCCTGGCCTTGGCCGTCGCGTGGCATGGCTCGGCCCCCGCACAGGACAAGGACGGATTCACGCCGCTCTTCAACGGCAAGGACCTCTCCGGCTGGAAGCCATACTTGCCCCCGGCCAAAGGCAAGCCGGACTCCGTGCCCGACCCGAAGAACACCTGGTCGATCGAGGATGGCTACATCCGCTGCGTCGGCAAGCCGGCCGGATACATCGCCACCGAGAAAGAGCACGGCAACTACATCCTACGGCTAAAGTGGCGGTTCCCGGCGGATAGCAAGGGTGGCAACAGTGGGGTGCTGCTGCATGTGACCGGACCGGACAGGGTGTGGCCGAACTCGGTCGAGGCCCAGCTCGCCGCCGGACAGGCCGGCGACTTCTGGCTGATCGGTGACGCGAAGGGGATGCTGCCGAAGCTGGACATCGAACAGTCCCGCAAGGACCCCAAGAACAAGGAAGGCCGCCACTACTTCCGCGTCAACCGGGAGGAGAAGGTCGAGAAGCCATTCGGCGAGTGGAACCAGTACGAGATCACCTGCAAGGGCGGCGACGTGACGCTGAAGATCAACGGCAAGCAGGTGAACCAGGGGGCGAACGGCGAACTGAAGTCCGGGCGAATCGCGCTTCAATCCGAGGGCGCCGAGGTCCACTTCAAGGACATCGAGATCGCACCGATTCGTTGAATGTGATGACTGTAGCCCACCCGCGTACGGGTGGGCTTTTCTCATTTCAACGCGATCGTGTGATTGCTCAGCCGCTCGTAACCATCCTGAGTAATCAGGTAGTTGTGCTCGATCCGTACCCCGCCGATGCCCTCAATGTACAGCCCCGGCTCCAGCGTCACCACGTCCCCGGCGATGAGCGTCTCGGTCGCGTCCTTGACGAAGAACGGTGCTTCCGGGTGGCCCAGACCTAGCCCGTGACCGGCGTGGTGCGGGAAGTAGTCGGCCATCCCCTCGCGGTCGAACGAGCCGCGGACCGCGTCGTACACGTCCTTGCACGCTGCCCCGGCCCGAAGTAGCTTCTCCCCCTCAGCCATCGCGGCAACGCAAAGGTCGAAGAGTCGCTGTTGTTCCGGGGTCGGGTCGGCGCCGACGACCAGGGTGTTTGTGAAGTCGCTGCGGTAGCCCTGGATCACAACCGAGTAGTCGAGGATCAGCGTCTCCCCGGCGACAATCTCGCGTTCGGTCGGCGGCCCGCCGCGCCGGGCCGGGCCGGGCGAGACGGCGAAGTCCCCGTACACGACGACCGGCCGGCCGACCGTCCGGGAGCAGCGGTGGAAGACGCCGGAGTAGACGTGCAGTTCGGTTAGACCCGGCTGGACCTTGCGGCGTGCCCAGTCGTGGCCAGCCTCGGCGGCCCGCATGCACGCACGCAACGCCTCGACTTCGTCCGGGTCCTTGGCCCGTCGCATCTCCGCGACCGCACGCAACAGGTCCGGGGCAAGTGGGTCGCTCAGCAGGTCGTGGATGCGGCCCTCGGTCCCACTCAACTCGACCACGTCGCGGAGGATCAGCCGGCGCGGACCGTCGCCGGGAGACTTGCCGTCGTACCACCTCACCGGCACCCGCTCGTCGGCGTGGGCCGCTTCCACCGACTTCGGCATCCGGTTGTCGTGGTACAGGGTGGTCCGACCGTCCGGCTGGATCAGCAGCAGGCCGCTGTAGTCCGCCCCTAGGCTGAACGGGTCCACGTAGAAGTTGGCGAGGTATCGCAGGTTCAGCGGGTCGCCCAGCAACAGCGGGTGAGACGGTATCAGCCGGTCAAGGAGCCGTTGTCGGCGGCCACGACAGCCTTCGGCAGTCAACACGGGTCATCCCCCCAGGTCGGTGACGTCGGTGGTGCGGGACTCCGACTTGAAGATCATGTCCGTCGCCAGCGCGGCCGCCAGCACCAGCATCTTGGCCATCGGCTGTTCGTCCAGGTCGTCGTTGATCTCGACCAGATACCAGTCGGCGGAGGTGAAGAACTCCCGGGTGAGTCCTTTCCACTGCTTCGACACACGGCCCAGCTCGACCGCCCCGTCTGGCGTCGTCATCCGGTACTTGAACCCGATCAGATTACCGGACACCTCGGCGAACAGCCGATCGTCCCGGTCGTAGACGTGGAACCCACCACTCCAGGAGATCAGTTTACTCTTGAGGTAACCGACCAGTGATCCCTGTGCGTCGTGGACCTCGACCCGCGACCGGATCAGATACCACCCCCGGCTGAGCGTGAAGACGAGCGAGTCGTCCGGCTTTTCGCGGACCTCGATCCGCGTCCCCATCAATTGTTTACTCACGAACCAGCGGAACAGTTGGGCGAAAGCGGAAATCGTCTCGTCGGCGGTCCCGAGTTGCACTTCGGTGTCGGCGTCGAGGATGTCGTAGGTGTGGTGGGACTTGAGGAACTTGACCCGTTCCCGGACCAGGAATCGTCGGGATTCCAGCATAACCGCCGCTCGCCACTATGGGTGTCGCCACCACTCTACCGCACTCCCGCGGTTGCGGACACCGGACGACCGGCGGTTTCCTCCATAACTCACCCCTGGTAGCCGCACTCTCCGACACCGGACCCGACCAGTGCCCGCCGACCTGCTCGACAAGCGTGAGGCCCGCATCCGCCGGATGTTCGGCCAGATCGCGCCGTGGTACGACTTCCTCAATCACCTGCTGAGCCTGAACGTGGACCGGGCCTGGCGGCGGAAGACCGCGCGGCTCGTTCCGCCGGCCCCGGGCGATGCCGGGCCGATCCTCGACCTGTGTACCGGGACCGGGGATCTGGCGCTGACCTACGACCGGGCGGCCGGCGGCACAGTGCCGGTCATCGGGGCCGACTTCTGCCACGAAATGCTGATCCGGGCGGCGGACAAGGTCCGGCGCGCCGGTGCGTCCGAGCGCGTGCGGTTCGTCGAGGCGGACGCCCAGGCGATCCCCTTCCCCGCCGACTTCTTCCAGCTCGTGACGGTCGCCTTTGGACTGCGGAATGTCACTGACCCGGACCGCGGGCTGGCTGAGATGGTCCGCGTCACCCGGCCGGGCGGTCGGGTCGCCGTGCTGGAGTTCTCCCGCCCGCGGGGGCGTGTGTTTGGGCCACTGTATCGCTGGTACTTCCGGGCCGTCCTGCCGCGTGTCGGTCAGGTCCTGTCGCGCAGCCGCGAGAGCGCTTACACCTACCTGCCGGCCAGCGTGATGGAGTTCCCGGACGGCGAGGCGCTGGCCGCGAAGATGGCGGCTCAAGGACTGAGCGACGTGCGCTACTACCCGTTCACGTTCGGGATCGCCACCCTATATGTTGGAGTGAAGCCGCCGGCCATCCCTTGACCGAGACCCGTCATGCCCGACCGCCGCCACCTGCTCGTCCGCGCCGCCCTGGGAGAAGAGGTCGAGCGGCCGCCGGTCTGGGCGATGCGGCAGGCCGGGCGGTGGGACCCGGAGTTCAACGCGATCCGCGCCGGGACCGGGTTCTACGAGTTCTGCGAGGACACGGAGCGGGCCGCGCGAGCGTCCCTGTGCCCGAAGCGGTTCGGCGTGGACGCGGTCATCCTCTTCTACGACATCACCACCCTTCCGGCGGCCATGGGGTTGCCGTTCGAACTGAAGCCAGACATCGGCCCGACCCCGGACCGCCCAGTGCGGTCGGACAGCGATCTCGCACGCCTGAATCCCGAGCCACCGCCTGACTCGTACCGGCACATCCGGGCGCTATTGAAGCGGGTGAAGGAGGAGTTACTGGGCGAGTTGCCTGTGATCGTGTTTGCCGGGGCGCCATTTACCGTCGCGACGTACTGCATCGGCACCGGCAAGGACATGGCCGCGACCCGCCGGTTCGCGCACGAACAGCCTGCCATCTGGAACGGGTTGCTGGATCGGCTCTCCCACGCCACCGGATTATTCCTGAACACGCTGACCGCCGATGGGGCAGACGTCTATCAACTCTTCGACTCCTGGGCCGGGATGCTCACCGGCGAGGAGTACGACGCCTGGGCGCAACCGCACCACGAAGCCATCTTCCGGTCGGCAGCAGGTGTGCCGCGCATCCTGTTCGTCAAGGAATGCCCGCACCTGGATCGCATGGCAACGGCCGGGTGTGAGGTGGTCAGCCTCGGCAAGCGGCACGACCTGGCCGACGCCCGCGCCCGGTATCCGCACCTGACGTTTCAGGGCAACGTGGACGAGTCGGTATTGCGAACCGGAACCCCGGATCAAGTGGCCGCGGCAGTTCGGGCGTGCCTTCAGGCCGGCGGCGGCCAGCGACACATCGTCAACCTGAACCACGGGGTCGGGAAGGAAACCCCGGTCGCCAACTTCGAGGCGTTCGTCCGGGCGGTGCGGGCGGGGCTGTAACCGCCGCTGGCGGTGCGGCCGGAGTCGCGGTAGAACTACGGGTGCCCCTGGCCCCGACCCCATGAGTTGCGACCATGCGACGCGGACTCCTTGGACTAACCCTCGTTCCGCTCGTCGCGTCGCTGACCGTCGCCGCCCTGCCCCCGGACGGCGTCCGGGCGACCCAGGAACACCTTCAGAAAGTCATCGCGGCGGCCGAGCCGTCCATCGTGGCGGCCGTCGTCTCCCACAGCACCCGGTATCCGCCACTCCCGGCCGACGAGCAGAAACTGCCAGGCCGACTCGGCGGGTACGTCCGCCGCGTGGCCCCGCAGGTCGGCCGCTGGAGGCCGATCGACCAGACGCCCGATCCGCTCGACCTGAGTGACCCGTTAAACGCCCGCGACTACCAGTACGGGTCGGGCATCGTGCTCGATGCGGACGGTCTGGTGCTGACCAACTTCCACCTGATCGAGGGTGCGACCAAGGTCTACGTACGGACCGGGACCGGCCGCGGTTTCTACGCCGACATTCACGCCGCCGACGCGCGGAGCGACCTGGCCGTACTGAAACCCGTGGACGGTCTGGGTCGCGGGGCCGCCCTCACGCCCGTCAAGTTCGCCGATGTCCGCACCGGCGGTGAGAAGCCGACCGTCGCGAAGGGAATGTTCGTCGTCGCCCTGGGGCACCCGGCCGCAGCCGGCATCGCCGACGGGTCGGCCAGCTCGTCGTGGGGCATCCTGAGCAACATCGGCCGTCGAACAGCCGGCCCGGGCCGGGAGGATCAGCGGAGCCGGGCCTTGCACCACTACAACATGCTCCTACAGACCGATGCCCGTGTCACACTCGGATGCAGTGGCGGGGCACTCCTGAACATGGACGGCGAGTTGATCGGTCTGACCACTCCGATGGCCGCCGTCACCGGGTCGGAAACGGCGGGCGGGTTCGCCATCCCGTTCGACCGCAACTACCGGCGCATAGTCGATGCCCTGAAGGCCGGCCGCGAGGTCGAGTACGGGTTCCTCGGCGTCCAGGCCGAGCCCGTGCTGCCGGAGTCGGTAGACGGCGGCCACGACCGTGGCGGACTCCGTCTGACGGCCGTCGTCCCGGGCACCCCGGCATTCACGGCCAATCTCATGCCGATGGACATTGTGATCGCCATCGACGGGCTGCCCGTCGGCGAGCCGGACGACCTCTTCCTGCACATCGGTGCAGCGCTGGCCGGAACCAAGCTCAAGCTGACCGTCCGCCGCGGTTCCCAGACCACACCGGTCGAGGTCACGCTGGCCAAGCTCGACCACCCCCTGCCCTGGATCGCGTCCAGCCGTCCGAAGCCGGTCCACGGTCTTCGCGTGGACTACAGCAGTGTGCTCCTGGTCCAGAAACAGAACGCGCCTCGTGGCGCGGTTGCCCCCCGCGTTCCACCCGGAGTGGTTGTCCGCGAACTGGAGCCGGGCAGTCCGGCAGAGAAGAAGTTCAAGGCAATCAACGACGCCCCGAACCAGTGGCTCATCACCCACGTCAACAACAAGCCGGTCCCGACCCCGGCCGACTTCTACCGCGAGGCGGCCAGCTCTCCGACCGGGTCGGTGTCGGTCCGCCTGGTGAACCCGGACGACCCGTCTCAGGAGCGGGACGTCCGGCTCCCCTGACCCGATGCGAGGCCGCATGAAGTACGCGATCTGCAATGAAACGTTCGAGGGCTGGGACCACGCCCGCGTCTGCGGCCGGGTCGCCGAACTCGGCTACGGCGGACTGGAGGTCGCCCCGTTCACACTCGCCCCGCTCATCACCGACGTGACCGCCGCTCGCAGGGCCGAACTCCGCCGACAGGCCGAGGCCGCGGGAGTGCAGATCATCGGCCTGCACTGGCTACTGGCGAAGACCGAGGGATTCCACCTGACCTCACCGGATGCCGGCACCCGCCGCCGGACCGGCGAGTACCTCGCGGACCTGGCGCGCGCCGCCGCGGACCTCGGCGGAGACATCCTGGTTCTCGGCTCGCCGCTTCAGCGAAAGGTGCCGGCCGGAGCGACCCGGCAGCAGGCCGAAGATCACGCGATCGACTCGATCGGCTACTGCCTGCCGGCACTGGAACAGACCGGCGTCGTGCTGGCGCTGGAGCCACTGACCCCGGCGGAGACAGACTTCTTGAACACCGCCGCGGAGGCCGTCGGCATGATCCGCCGGCTGGCCCACCCGAACGTCCGGCTGCACCTGGACGTGAAGGCGATGTCCGCCGAGGCCGAGCCGACACCGGATGTCATCCGCACCAACGTGGCGGACACCGCGCATTTCCATGCCAACGACCCGAACAAGCGCGGGCCGGGGTTCGGCGATACGGACTTCAAGCCGATCTTCCGGGCACTCCAGGAAACGGGATACGCTGGCTGGGTGTCGGTCGAAGTGTTCGACTACTCGCCGGACCCGGACACCATCGCCCGCGAGAGTATCCGGTACATGCGCGAGTGCGTGAAGGCCCTGTAGGCTCAGTCGAGGCTCGACCCACACAACGAGAGCGATCCATGCGACACCTCGCCCTGCTCCTTCTCGCCGCGGCTCCCCTGGCCCTCCCCTCCGCGTCTGCCCGTGCAGCCGAACACGAACTGTCGGTCGGATTCGGGGAAGTGGACGTGACCCCGGAGCTGGGCAAGAAAGCGGTCTTCCTGGCCGGCTTCGGGCACAACCGACTGGCGACGAAGGTACATGACCCGATCATGGCCCGCGCCGTCGTGCTGTCGGACGGCACGCACAAGGTCGCGCTGGTGTCGGTGGACGTGGTCGGGCTGTTCTTCCCGAGCGTCGAGAAGGTCCGCAAGCAACTCCCCGGGTTCAAGTACGTCCTCGTCTCCAGCACCCATAACCACGAGGGACCAGACACCCTGGGCCTTTGGGGCAAGACCCCGTTCCAGAGCGGGATCGACGCGGAGTATCTGAAGCGCGTCGAGGACGGAGCGGCGAAGGCGGTCCTGCTCGCCGACAAGGCACTCAAGCCCGCCGCGGCGAAGATCGGCACTGCGAAGGGACCGGAGCTGCTCCACGACGGACGCAAGCCCGAGGTCAAGCACGACGACCTGGTGGCGGTCCGCTTCGAGCCGCGCGACGGGAGCAAGCCGCTCGGCGTCCTCGTGCAGTGGAACTGTCACCCGGAGACGCTCGACGATACGAACACCGAGGTCAGCGCCGACTATGTCCATTACACGGTGAAGCACCTCGCCGACGCGCACGGCTGCCCGGTGGCATACTTCACCGGAACGGTCGGCGGGCTTCTCACGTCCCTGCGGGTGCCGGTCAAGGACGACGCGGGCCGCGAGTTGAAGGACGGCACCTTCGAGAAGACCGAGCGATACGGCCGGCTCGTCGGACAACTTGCGGACAGGGCACTCGCCGCGGCGACGCCGGTCACGCTGACCCCGTTCGGCGTGCGGACCCGAGCGGTGCTGATGCCGGTCGAGAACCCGCTTTATCGGCTCGCCGCGGGGACGGGTGTCCTGAACCGCGCCATGTACTCCTACGACGGCGATCCCGCTCCGAAGGAATTCACCGAGACGAAAGACCTCACCAAGTCCGTGGCGGTGAAGACGGAACTTGGCTATCTCAAACTCGGCGAGCTGGAAGTCGCGGCGATCCCCGGCGAGATTTACCCCGAGTTGGTTCTCGGAGGGGTACAGGATCCCATCGACCCCGGGGCCGATTATCCCGATGCACCCGTCGAGCCGGCAATCTACACCCAGTTGAAGGGGAAGCACAGGATGCTGATCGGACTGGCGAACGACGAGTTGGGCTATTTCGTTCCGAAGCGGCAGTGGGACGAAAAAGCACCGTTCTGTTACGGCTTGAAGAAGGCTCAGTACGGCGAAGTGAATAGCGTCGGCCCGGAGGCCGCACCAATCATCTGTAGCGTATTCAAGAACCTCGTGGCCGGCGAGTCGCCGTGATCCGCTTTACGAACATCGTCGCGTAGCATCCCCGCGGCAGATCGAACGCGAGCAGCAGCTTCCGACGGCCGAGGTTGAGTTCGTCGTCGCCTGCCTCCGCCCGCACTCCGACAGGGCGGATGCACGCGGGCCGTTCGCCCTTCGAGAAAAACGGCTTGTCCAGCCCGGGCACCTTGAGGGTTGACAGCGTCAGCCCCTCGTCGGCCAGGACCGCCTCCGTGATCGTGTGCCAGTCGGCCTCCGGGGAGGGCTTCTGCCGCGCCGAGGGCAACGGAAGCGTGAGGGTCTGCCACGCCCCCATGACCGCGGGAGACACCTGCAGCGGGACCGCAAACTCTCCCAGCCGCAGTGACACCTCTCCCAGGGAATCCGCAGGAAACGCACCCCGAATCCACCGGTCGAGTATCCGGTTCCACAGGTAACTCTGGTACGCGGCCAGATACAGTCCCCCCAGTTCGGGCCTCAGTCGTGCCACCGCCCCACGGAAGTCGTTCGGGCGGGCGGCCAGGTACTCGACCAGGTAGCGGGCGTGCCCCCGCGGCAGCTCCGCCCGACACGCCATCCAGTCTCCCCAGTGCCGGCGAAGTGTTTCTTTCTCTCGCTTCTGCGCCGCCCGGTCGTGTTCGTACGGGGATGCCAGAGCCAGTTTCAGCGCCTCCTCAAACCGACCGAAGACCATCTCCTTACCGACGAACCCGTGGTCCCGACCGACCGATCCGAACCGCTGATCGTCGAAGTAGTTCGGCAGACCGGACTCTGTCACCTGCCGGACCCCGTCGAGCGCGACGGCTTCCGCGGACGTGGTCAGGTGCCGGATCGTGATGGCGAAACGGTTCGCGGCAATGTGCTGGGAGCCGTACGGCTCGGCGACCTGACCGAGGTAATTGACGGCGACCCCCTGCTGCGTGAGGTTCCGGACCGGTCCGCGGAAGATTGTGAAGTACTGCGTCGTCTCCGCGTGCTTGTCCTTCAGTCCGCCGAAGCTGACCCGGCGACTTTCGAGATCCCAGCGCCCACAGACGACACGGATTGCGTCCGGCGTAGTCCACCCAACCTTGTCCAGGCGGTAATACGCGAAGTCGCCCGTCTGCCCGGGACGGACTTCGGTCAACTCCTGGACCCGGAAGTCGCCCGGCTGTTGCTTGACTTTCATACCCGCATTCAAGCGGGCGGTGGAGTTGCAGTCGAGGTGAGAAAAAAAGGAGAGGTCGAGAGCGGTCAATTCAAAGCTGTCGCCCACTCAGCCTTGAACCCACGTCCGCTCTCGACCTCATATGACAGGTAGACCGGGCCACCTGTGCTATACAGATTAACCGGTCCCACCTTCTGGTGCAAGAGGATTCCGAATACTTTTTTCACAAGTACCGAGTTCCTATTACCAACTGATGCTAGACCTCGCTCGGGCGATTAGACCAACGCATTTTCATATTTTTTCGCACCACCAGAAAAGTCGGGCAGACGGAGCCGGGAGTGGGGTTCCGGGCAGGGTGGGGAATGGCGGACCCGGCTTGAGGTAATCCCAGTCGTCGAGAGGCTGCGCGACAGTAGCCGGGTCAACCCCTCGGGGTGTCGGGTCGAGCTTGTCCCGGAGAGGCAAGCGGGGCAAGCCATTAGCCGGGGGAAGGTTAACGCGACCAGCCGAGTCTGACATGAGCTGAACCAGTGCATCCACCGTAGCCGGGTGGTTCGGCAGCGCGTAGTGGCCAACGTTCGTCATCTCGATGGTGTCACTCGTCCCAAGACCCCGGCCGCCGCGCCAGTTATGGGACCGTACGGCAACCGAGTGATACGGGAGTGTGCCTGCAAGATCCCCGCTTGACCCGACAGGGTCGAGGTAGATGACCGCATCGATCGGAAGTTCATCCCGGGCCGCCTCGTAGGCCAGACCGGTCACGACCGGGGCAGCAGAACCGTAGCCGAGCAGCAGAATCCGCGCGCCCGGGTTGTCGCGAGCGACACGCCACATCTCACGGTGATACCACTCCCGGTCCATGCGCTGGGCGTAAGAGACCATCGGGTAGCCGGCCTGGCAAAGCTGGTCCCGAAGCCCGAGCATGCCACCGAACTCCAGTACATCGTGCCCGTTCATCATGAACAGGAATACCTGGTTGCGGATCGGCGGAGGGCACGCCGGCTCGGCGGTTGGGTACAGGGCATCGTGATAGGCGGTGTGCCGGCATTTCGCGCATCCTGCGCCGATCGCCGTGGCGACCGCCGTCGCCACCAGCACCCGAAGTCGCCCGTTCATGAGTCGTCCCTCCCGGTTGTCAGAGCCGCGGACCTTGCTCTGACTGCTGGGATCGGCAACTCCGGGACAACCGGTGCAATCCTTCCAGATTCCCACACTGTCGCGCTGCATTGACCGGGTATGCCATGACGGTCAGTGAAAGCGGGCGGTTCAGGAAAGGTTCATTCAAACGCTCACGGCGCGGCCGGTCTTCACCGACTCACACTCCTTGTGGCAGAGCACGAGTGCGTCCCGCGCCAGTTGGCCGCTGAGTAGGTCGGGCTCCTTCCCGGTGCGGACCGCTTCAACGGCCGTCTGGAGTTCAGTCGTGAACGCGGCGATGGGGTCGCCTCCGCCAGCAAGGTCGGGCTGGGTCGCCTTGCCGTCGGCGGTGAACACGGTCAGCGGAGTGCCGCCGGAGTCGTAGGCGAGGGTTGCCTTCTCCAGGTAAATCTCGAACCCGTGAACGAACGGCCGACCGGACGTGGCGACCGCCCCGCTCGAGCAGGTGACCGCCGGGCCGTCGGGGCCATACAGGTACGACGTGGTCAGGTAACTGACCGCGTCCCCTTCAGTCGTGCCGATCGAGAAGACCTGCTTCGGCACACCGCATAACAGGCCGATGAAGTGGGTGTCGTGGATGTGCAGGTCCACGGCCGGGCCGCCGGTCTTGGAGGCGTCGGCGATCTCGGCCGACCAGTCGGGCCGGGCGATCACCCGCGTGAAGTGGGCCGCGAGAAGCTTGCCATACTGCCCGCCGCGGACGGCCTCAGTGGCGAACCGGAACTCGGGAAAGAACGGCAGGACGTGAGCGACCATGAGAAGTTTGCCGGCAGACCGCGCCGCGGCGAGCATCCGGTCGGCGTCGGCGGCGGTGAGGGCGACGGCCTTTTCGACCAGGACGTGCTTGCCCGCCTC
>Ga0247822_10000215_pt1 | contig 28082 bp, 35 predicted proteins | sample 13C_Cellulose_Da_FD_192423 | JGI IMG/M metagenome (GOLD analysis project Ga0247822, IMG submission 192423) | Soil microbial communities from agricultural site in Penn Yan, New York, United States - 13C_Cellulose_Day30 | ecosystem: Environmental > Terrestrial > Soil > Agricultural land | place...
AGCGGTAGCCGCACTCCGCCGCGAGTTGGAGCGCATGGTGGGGCCGGACATAGCGGTCAAGCTCCTCGACCGGCTCACCGCCTACGGCCAGGACGCCGCCGCCCGGTATCAGCTCCTGAAGCGCGTCGTCTCCGTCTCCCTCTCCCAGGGCCCCAGGTCGGCCAAGGTCAAGGCCTTCCACGACATCGCCGCCCACATGATGCGGGAGTCGGTAACAGGGGAAGGCCTCTACCGCACCCACTACACGGCAGCCGAGTGGCAGATCCTCGTGGAGCGGGCGAGGAAGACCAACGCCGAGGCCCGCCTCGCCTCCCCGATCCCCGGCGTGCCGGCGATCGAGGCCTACCGGCGTGTCTACACCAAGACCCTCAAGGACCTCGGGATGCGCGGCGCGGCGTTGCGCGCGCGCGTCGAGGAACTTGTCGACCAGGAAAGGGTCGGCGCCCTCGCCGAGCAGTGGGCGAAGGGGACGGACTTCGGCAACCGGGTCAACTCCCTCCTGTCCCGGATCCTCAAGTTCATGCGCGCGGTGGCCAATGCCGTGCGGGGCCTGGGCTTCCAGACCGAGCACGATATCTTCCTCCGTGTCGTGTCGGGCGAGCAGGCCGCCCGCGCCCGTGAGGGCCGGCCGGCCGCAGGAAGCTGGGCCGGCGTGCGCCGCCGGGCCTGGGCCGATTTCACCAGCCCCAGAGGCATGGCTGCGATGCTTGCCGCGGGCGAGGCGCAGCGCGGCGAGATCGACGCGCTCGGCTACTACTCCAAGGCCTTGGAGGCGGCCAAGTCCTGGCCGCAGACCAAGGGCGCCCCTGAGCAGGTGCTCCAGCACATCCTCAAGGCAGGGACCGGCGTCAAGAACGAGATCGAGGCGACGGGGCTGCGGCAGTTCTTGGAGGGGAAGAAGTCCGTCACCCGGGATGAGGTGGTCGCCTACCTGCGAGCGAATAGGACGGTGGTGAAGGAGGCGCGGTATGGCGAACCCAACGCAGCCGACGCCGCGCTTAGGAGGGCGATAGAGGCCGAAGGCGTCACCGTTCCCGCCGGCCCTAACGCTGTTCCTGTTTATCGGGATCTGGGCCGCTTCTCGCGCGAGGCGCGGCGCAGGATCCTCGACCGCGTGGGCGGCGAAGACCGTTTCAACGAGCTTCTGGCGCAGGTCAACCAACCCACCCAAGCCCTCCGCTGGGCTCCATACCAGATGGACCCCGGCAACGACACCAACAGGGAGTTGGTGGTCCACCTGTCAAACCCTCAGGCCGACGAGTATATGCGCCTGACCGCGCGTCTGGATGAGTTGGTCGCAGAGCGTAACGCCCTGCAGGGCCGTCTTGATCGGCTCGTTCGCCGCGAAGACGCTGACCCTGCTGACGTGGCACGTCTCGATGCGATCGAGGAGGAGTTGCGGCCTCTGCGGCGCGCCCGTGCCGCGGTGCACGACGTCGACGCCTTCAAGGACTCCCACTTCCCCGACCAGCCCAACCCCATCGTCCAGATCGCCACCTCCCTGCAGCGCACGCAGGATGGCAAGGTGGCAGGCCTGCTCGACCGCTTCCAGTCCCAGTGGGCACAGAACCTCCGCGACTCCATCCGCAACGCGATGGCGAAGGAGATGTTCGGGCCGGAGGCGCCGGAGACCAAGGCTCGCATCGCCGAGCTTGAGGCACGCCTCAAGGATCTGCAGCAGCGCTTCGACGCCATCCCCAGGGACCAGCGGGAGAAGCCGGAAGGCACCTACGGCCAGTTCGAGCAGCGGCCCTACGGCTATGACCGGCCCTTGCGTTTGGAGGTCGCCGCCCTCCACCATGAGATCTCGCTCACCCAGGGCGAGATCACCAACCTCAGGACCATCTCCGACTTCCGTTCGCTCTCCAAGGAGCAGAAGGCCGCCGTCTCCAAGGAGATCGCTCGCAGGAGGAAGGCAGGAGAGACGCTGCCCGGTGCACGGGATGAGCGGAAGATTGCGGATTTGCAGAAGCGCTACCAGAGCGCCGTCACGGCGCTGGAGACAGCGCACAAGGCCGCGCAGGACTGGCTCAAAGCGCACAAGGCCGAGCTTGAGGAGGCTTGGAACCTCGACCCGGCCATCGACGCCACAACCGACGACATGCAGGTCATGGAGGCGTTCGGGCCTACCGAGGGGTTGCGTTCTGAGGCCGCCCGCCATGCTCAGCAGATCAATGACGCCGCCAACCAGGAGCACATCCTGGAGGCCGAGCTGTTCAACGCGCAGGAGGGAGCCACCCCCACCCACCCCTTGGTCGCCACCTCAGAGCAGGCCACAGAAACGGGCCTGCGCTACTTCCTCACCCAGATGGTGGCAGCCGATGTGGACGTGATCGCCATCTCCCCAGGTCAAGCATTGATCGACCGGGGAGAAGGCAACCAGCCCGATCAGCAGGCGGGCATGCATGCCGCCTACGATCCGGATGGAAGCCTGGCCAAGGCGCTGCTCAAGATCCTGAAGGGGTTCGATCCGTCTATCGAGATGACGGTTGGACCACTGAAGTCGTCGAAGGACGGGCGGGTGTTCAAGCGTGCTCTGCCGGCCAACCTGAAGGACTTCATTTCTCGGTATGAGGGCATTTATGGCGGCAGCGAGGAAGACGCCGTCGAGTATCTGCGGCGCACATCTAGTTCTTTAGTCGACGAATATTTCTCGACCGATGCCGACATTCTTGCAGCGCTCGAAGCCTACGATGCAACCCACCAGTTCGCCACCTTCCCCTTGACGCAGAAGGTCAAGGATGCGGTGCGGGGGCATGGGGTATCGCTGTTTGCGTTCCACCAGGGGACGGGTGAGCCGCCGGCCGAGAGCCCGCGCACCAACAAAAATGGCTTTATCCTCAAGCTGCCGTTCAGGGACAAGTGGGGGGATCCGCGCTTCAACGCGGACGATCGGGCGCACGCGCTTGGCCGGCTCCAGGAAATGCAGACCATGCCCGTGAAGGACGTGCCGTGGTCCGAGATCGTGCAGGCGCGCCGGGACATCAACGAGATCATCGCCCAACTCTACTACTACAAGCCGGAGATGACCGTTGACGAGATCCGCAAGGACTTCAACAGTAGGCGGGGCGACTTCGTCAGCGACTTCATGTGGCTGCGCTCGCGAGAAAACACCGACAACCCGCCGAGCGCTGAGGACGGGCTGCGAAACGTCATTTACAACGCGGATGCCGTGCCTGAGATCGCCGACTTCGGTCGCGCGGCCCGCATGGCAGTCGAGCACATGGAGTCCGCCCAACGGTACGGTGTCACGACCATGCTGCACCTGGGCGATGAGGAGGAGCCGGCGCAGGCGCGTCCGCGCAAGCGTGGCACGGACGCGGTTCTGGAGCGCGGCATCGGAGAGAAGCTCCCGTCGGGCTTCTACTTCGCCATCGCGCGCAGGCTGGAGGAGGCCCCAGACAACCTCTTCCCGCAGGGCGGCCGGGCCGTCCTCAACTGGCTCATGAAGAACAAGGGCAAGGAGGGGGCCATCTCCAGGGCGGAGATCGAGCACTTCCGCCTTCAGGAGCTGTTCGGAGGCATCAACCTCCAGACCCGCGAGTACACGCGGGCTACCCGCGACGACTTCCGGCGGGCTATCGCGGAGCGGATGTTCGACTTCCGCCGTGCGAGCAAATGGTTCAACCCCGAGCGCTCGCCGGGCGACTATGCGCAGGGCGGCACGCGCGTGTTCTCTGGCCCGCGCATCCCCGGCCGTGGCGTCTACTTCGAGGAGACGGCCGCCTTCCCCAAGCGCCTCAAGGGCAGCGCGCCGTTCGCGCCTGGGCACTTCGAGAGCCCGCACTGGGGTGGCCCCGAATATCCTAAGAGCCAGGAGAACGCCTGGGCGTCCTGGCGCGGGAGCCTGCGGGACTTCACGGGCGAGGCCGGCGACATTGCCCGCTACGGTAAAATGCTGGTGGGCGAGGAGGGTCAGTCCGACTTCATGCAGGGCGCCTCCACCGGCAGGCGTCCGCGCGTCACGCAGGAGAGATACTTCCAGCTTCGCGAGGAGCGGGAGGTCTTCCGGCAAGTTCGCAATGACGCGCAGGACTTGGTCTACCGCCTGCAGAGGCTTCCCGCTCACATGGTTGGTGGGGCGGATGTCCGGCGCATTCTCGGCGCTGTAAACACGCATCCCTCTGCTGGCATAGACCAGGAAAACCTGGAGCCCAAGCGCTGGTGGGATGCCTACTGGGCTGCACACAATGCCCTGACGACGCGGCTAGGTGAACTGCCCGATACCCCTGCCCCTCTCATCAACCATCAAGAGCGCACCGACGTTCTCTACGCCTTGCGCGCGCTCAATGACCTGCAGGTCCTGCGCCGCAATAACGAGCGTTTCTTTGCGCCCGACGCCCTCAAGACCTACGGCAAGGAGATCGAGTCGAGCTACACGCCCGAAACCCCCATCGACGCCACATACGTGCGCAACATGGCGCGGCAGCTCCTCCTCATTGCGGCCAGGAAGGGCGCGGACTCCGTCGCCATCTCAACCTCCGACACCACCGACCGCATCCAGGCCAACACCTATCGCTCGGCCGCACACTTCTACGACGCGCAGATGAAGCCGTCCCTGGAAGCGGAATTGCGCCGGCTGACCGGCGACAAGACCATCGAATTGGAGGAGGTGAAACTCCCCAAGGCCATGGGGGCGCCCCGGAACGAGAAGGCCTACACGGTATGGGCCTACCGGCTGAGTCCGGAGCTGCGCGAGCGCATCAAGCGCGACGGCCTGCGGATGATGTCGGCGGTGCCGCACGCCCCGCTGCTCGGCGTTCATTCGACGAGCGCTCAGGACTTCGAGCGGTTCAAGGTGACGCAGAAGCGCGACGCCGGCTACTGGGGTGACGGTGTCTATCTTTTCCCCATGCAGTACGCTCAGGAGTTTGGGCGGCGCAGCACCTACGGCGTTGCCTATGGCGGTCGGGAAGAGGGCGCGCGCAGCATCCCTATTGCCGTCGACGCGAAAAGGCCGTTCGTCATCACGAACCGGGGCCATAAGGCAGAGTTCGGCGGCGCCGGCTTTGACTCCTATGCGAACGTGGACGGCGACTTCGAGGCGTTGAGGGCGCACGGCTGGCCGTACCCTGGCCCGCCGGTCTATGTCTGGAACCAGAAGGGCTACAACGCGGAGCGGTCGCCGCCGACGGCGGAGGAGGTGGCGGCGGATCAAGAGCGCCGACGCCGCATGAGCGAGCTGTTCGACCGGGAGGACGCACTCAGAGATCTGGAGCGGCAGCGGCCGCTGACGGCCGACGAAGCCCAGCAACTCCGGCACATTGAGACGGAGGAAGCGGCTATCGGCGAGGAGATGGAGATGGCCGACAAGAAAGGTCGGCCGGAAGCGCGTCTCGCGCAGCAGTTCACCAAAGCGCTCCTCTCGGCCGGCTACGATGCCGTTCTCATCCAGAACAAGGGCGAGCAGCCCTATGAGATGGTGGCGATCAAGCCCGGTACGGTGCGCGGCCTCTATAGCGGCACGGAGATGTTCTCAGACGCGCCGATCGCCGACCGCCTCGCCACCCTCCCCGCCGGCGAGCAGACCGCCCTCACGCAGGAGGTCCAGCAGGCCGTCGACATCATCGCCCGCATCGCGGGCAAGGACATCAAGGTCGAGCTCTACCCGCAAATCTCGGCCAGCGTCATCGACCCCGCACAACAGCACGAGGGAGGCCCGGCAACGGCAGGCGGTTACTTTGCGTTGGGGCAGACGGACAACCTCGACGGCTCCGCCGTGATCGCGCTCGCCACGCAAGACCCTCTCTACGACGTGCGGACCACGGCAGGCCATGAGGCCTTCCACTACGTCGAGTTCGTGCTCGCCAACGATGCCGAGCGGCGCATCATCCGCCACCCTGCCGAGGTGCAGCGGATGCTGCGCGACTGGGTGGCGCCGGAGATCGGCCTTTCTCCGAGCGATCCCCAGCTGCGCAGGCTCCTCGACCGGGAGACCCGCGCCATCGCCTTCCAGCGCTACCGCCGGATGCGGGAGGAGGGGCTCCAGCCGGGCAACCTGCACATCGCCATCCGCCGCTTGTGGGACCGCATCATCCGCCTGCTCCGGGCCGTGCAGAACATCGTCGCCGGCCGGGCGTCGGTGAGGGAGGCGCTCGCCGGCGCCGGCTCGTTCGAGTCGGTGTTCGAGCGGGCAAGGACGGGCGAGATCGTCCGGGCTTTCCGTAATCGAGAACGGCCATCCCAGGAGATAGAGTCCCTTGTTGCCGCCAGCATGGTTCCGGGCCGGCGCAAGGTGACGGCTGCCATCAAGATCGGCGATGAGGTCTTCACCGGCTTCAACCACGGCCTGGCGCTGGAGCAGGCAGCAGAGAAACTCGGCCAGGACGCTGTCGACAGAGCACTTGGAGACCTGAGCCGGAACGGCCCGTTCCGCGACGGGTTTGTCGATGAGACCGGCAACTTCATGTCTCGCGCGGAGGCGGCGGCCTACCTTGGCCTGGTGGAGCCGGGCGAGGATGTATTCCTGTCCTCGGAACAGACGACCGGGCGCATGCGGTTCCAGGACAAGCGCTTCGTGGAAGGTCAGGGGTGGGTGCATGACCCGGAGCAGGACGATTCGTCCGAGCCGATGGGGAGCATCATCCCCACCGCAGTCTCCCGTGCCTACAACGACCCCATGGGCACCCTCGACAAGGTCCGGACGGGCGTCCAGGACCGCATGCTGCCCGCGCGCCGCATCCAGGAGGCCATCGAGGCCTCGACCGGCAGCGCGCTCCCCCTCGACATCGATGTCTACGTGGCGGAAGCCCTCTACCACGGCCGCGCCGGCGAGCGCCTGGAGGACTTGAGGGCCAAGGTCGTCGAGCCGATCCTGGCGACGCTGCGCAGGGCGGACATCCCGCTGGAGGACTTCGGCGAGTACCTCTACGCCCGCCACGCGGAGGAGAGGAACCGCGAGATCGAGCAGATCGACCCCGCCAACACGGAAGGGTCGGGCATGTCGGATGCCGAGGCGCAGGCGATCCTGGCCGGCGTGCGTGCGTCCGGCAAGCAGCGCCAGTACGACGCCGCAACGGACATGCTCGACGACATGCTCCAGGAGGCGCGCAACACGCTGCTCCGCTCCGGGCTGATCGACCGGGGAACCTACAACAACTGGAGCACCAAGTACACCTACTACGTCCCCCTGCGCGGCTTCGAGACCGACACGGCGGAGGATGCCGAGCGCCCGCGCACGGGCCGCGGCTTCGACGTGCGGGGGCCGGAGGCGCGCCGGGCGCTCGGCCGGCACTCCAGGGCCAACAACCCGCTGCTCTACGCGGTGATGCAGTCCCAGCAGGCCATCGTGCGGGCCGAGAAGAACAGGGTGGACCAGACGCTTTACCGGCTGATCGAGGCCCATCCCGACCCTGACCTGTGGCGCATCCACAAGGGCGAGATGCGCCGGCGGCTCAACCCCTCGACCGGCCTCGTGGAGGACTACTGGGTGCCGCCGGCGTTCGTGCACGCCGACAACATCCACGGCGTCAAGATCGCCGGCAAGCAGCACTGGATGGAGTTGCGCCACCCGGGGCTTGCCCGCGCGATGCGCGGCGTTGGCAAGGATCTTTATTCCAACGCCGCGGTGCGGGCGCTGATGACGCTCACCCGCAGCTACGCCAAGCTGCTCACCTCCTACAACCCCGAGTTCGTGGCCTCCAACTTCTTCCGCGACATCGAGACAGCCCTCCTCAACGTGGGCGACGTTGCGGGCAAGCCCAAGGACATCCGCCGCCAGATCGTCAAGGAGGCGGTGTCCCTCAAGTCGATCCGGGGCGTCATGGCGGCCCTCAACTCGCACGAGGGCCGCACGATCTTCGGCGGCGCGCGGGCGGCCGACGAGACGGCGATCGGCACCAGGCGCTCGGCCGCCGCGCAGGACTACGCGCGCTGGTTTGAGGAGTACCGCCTCGCCGGCGGGAAGATCTCCTTCATGGAGGTCAACGACGTGGAGCGCATCAAGCAGGACATCCTCAAGTCCCTGGAGCGCGGCCGCACGCGGCGCGTCTTCGCGCGCGCCGCCCGGATCGTGGAGGACTTGAACACTTCCGTCGAGAACGGGGTGCGGCTCTCCACCTACATCGCGCTCAGGAAGGCCGGCATCGAGCAGGACCGGGCGGCGTTCATCGCCCGCGAGCTCACCGTCAACTTCAACCGCAAGGGCGAGTGGGGGCCGCTCATCAACGCGGCCTACATGTTCTTCAACGCCTCGGCCCAGGGCACGGTGCGCATCGCCCAGGCATTGGCGCGCTCGAAGAAGGTCCGCTACGCCGTGCTCAGCATCCTGGCCACGGGGCTGGCGCTCGACCTCTTCAACTACCTCGCCGCCGGCGACGACGACGACGGGGAGAACTTCTACGACAAGATCCCCCAGTGGATCAAAGAGCGCAACCTCATCATCATGATCCCCGGCGGCCGCAAGGGCGACTACTTCACCATCCCGCTGGCCTACGGCTACAACGTCTTCTTCCACGCCGGGCAGCAGCTCGGCGCCGTCATGCGCACTGCCGTCGGTGCTGGCAAGACCGGGACGGCGTCGGCCGCGGGGAGCGTGCTCGGCGCGGCCTGGGATGCCTTCAACCCGATGGGCTCTGCCGCAAGTGTGGCGCAGTTCGTCTCGCCCACCCTGGCCGATCCCTTCGTGCAGCTCTGGCGCAACGAGACGTGGTACGGCGGCCGCATCCGCCCGACCAAGCACGACCGCCGGCAGCCGGAGTCGGAGAGCTACTTCGCGTCCGTTCACCCGTTCTTCAAGGAGACGGCGCGCATCATGAACAGCGCCACCGGCGGCAACCGCGCTCGCTCGGGGCTTGTGGATGTCTCCCCCGAGGTGCTGGAGCACTTCGCGGAGTTCCTGGGCGGCGGCGTCGGCAAGTTCGTTCTCAACGCCATCAACTCCGGCCAGCGGCTCGTCGGTGGGGAGGAGTGGCTGCCCGAGAAGACGCCTTTCATGCGGCGCCTCTACGGTGTCACCACCACGGGCGCCGGGCGCCAGCGCGAGTTCTACACGGTCTGGGACGAGGTCGACCGCGCCATGTACGAGTATCGCTCGCTCGCGCGGTCGGACGACGCTGCTGCCGCAAGCGAGGCGGAGCAGCGCTCTGCGGTCGAGATCGCGCACTATGGCGATATGCGGGGCGTGTCGCGGCTGATCGCGGCCAACCGGCGTCAGATCACCCAGATCAATGCAGACGCGTCCCTGTCGGCCAGCGAGCGGCGGCGCCAGATCGACGCCCTGCGGGCAGAGGAGAGCGCGGAGATCCTGCGCGTGCTCAAGGCGTACAGGGAAGCCAAGGAGCGGGCGAAGCGTGGCAGACCCCAAGCGACGGAGGTGGCCCAGTAAGAGCAGCGAGACCCGGGGCGCCGCCTCGCTACCACCGATCCGGCGCGACCCGATCCATGCCGTCGTAGATCTCGTTGACCTCGTCGCCGGACTTCAGCACCGCCTTGTAGCAGGCGTCGTCCAGGCGCGACACGATCCGGTCCCAGTCGCTGCGCTCGCGTGAGCGGCCAGAGGCAAGGCCGCCGATGAAGGCGGCGCAGACCGCAAAGAGCGCGAGGAACACCACGGAGGCGACGCTGTGCTCCGCGCTTCGTGGCCGCCGCCTTCGGCCCTCCCTGCACTCACGCTTGATGCGCTCCCAACGCCAATCACTGCTGCTGCTCGACATGGCGGACTGATTCCACGCCGCGCCGCCGTCGCGCAAGCCAAACCCCCCTTCCACCCACGATCAAATCTCCATCACAACCCCGAAAAGGAGCCGTGAGCCCCCATGTCCGAGATCATCGCCCCATGGAACCCCGCCAACACGCGCAACGCCGATCCGGTGGCAGCCTTCCGCAGCGTCACCCCCAACGACGACACGGACCTGCCCGACGGCCCGTGCCGCGCGCTCAATGTTGGCACCGCCGGCGAGGCCAGCGTGGTCGACATGACGGGCACGACGGTCACAATCTACCTGACCCAGGGCTGGAACCCTTGCGCGGTACGCCGCGTGCGCGCCTCGGGCCTCGAGGCTGACGACATCGTGGCCTGCTACTCGACCTCGGTCCTCACCTAATTGGCTGCGACGGGAGTCCCACCATGTCGGTTTCCTTGGGCCTGGGGCTGTCGCCGTGCATGGTGCACGGGGGCGCCCCCCTCTTCGACCCGCTCTCCCTCTCTCCGCATATCTGGCTTGATCCGTCGGACCTGAGCACCCTGTTCCAGGACGCGGCGATGACTACGCCAGTCACAGCCGATGGTGATCCTGTCGGAGCTATTCTCGACAAGTCAGGTAATGACCTGCATCCGACACAATCGACAGCAAGTAGCAGGCCGATCTACAAGACAGACGGCACTGTGCATTGGCTGGAATTTGATGGCGTAGATGACGTTTTGTTCGTCCACTTCTTCCTCGCAGGACTAGCTCTACCGCATGATCGACTAGTCGCACTGCGGAAGTTGAACACTTCGGACAGGAGAATGCTCGGGCAAAACCTGCAACTCCAGATGGGAAGCGGAAGCATCAGAACTGGTGTGAACCTTGAGTTCTCGATTGGTAGCTCTACCGTTGGGACCGACTTCATCACGACAGAGCATATCGCAGGGACGGAAGGAGCGGAGAGCCGAGGCGCCATCGATAACGGAGATTATCTAACGGGTGATGCCGACGTGCCTAATCCAATTAACCGGCTCGAAATCGGCGCATTTGACGACGGCAATCAGGCAGCGAACATTAGGTTCTACGGCCTCGTCCAATTTGACTATGCCCTGACGGACGGGCAGATAGCATCGCTCCGCACCTACCTTGCAGCAAAGCAGGGCCGGGTGCTGTGACCCTGCCCATCTGGGGCCTTGCCCTATCCCACCTCTGCGCTCTGGGTGTCGGCGTCGCCATCGGCGCATGGCTCATCGGCACCGCCCAGCAGGGCGAGTGACCTCCTTCCGTACCTGAAACCTCCCACCTGATACAGGGCTACCCCCACATGGATGCCTCCACCCTCCAGCGCGCCCTCGCGGCGCGCGGGCTCTACCCCCATGACGAGATCGACGGCGACCTGGGCCCGAAGTCTGAGGCGGCCATCTCGGCGCTGATCGCGGCCAACCTCACCCGCATCCCGGTCTTCTCGGCCACCTGGTCACCCGAGCGGTGCCGCATGGCCGCGGAGCAGATCATCCTGAAGGATGACGGTTTCGACCCTGGCACCGTCGACGGGCTGACGGGACCGCGCACCGAGGCGGCGCAGAAGGCATGGGCCGCGCGCGCGAGCAAGGCCAATGGCGCTCAGGCGAAGGGCGCGAGCGATGCCGGCGCCGCTCGTCCCGAGCCGGTGAGCGGCGGCGGCCTCGCGCTCGCCATCAAGGCCGGCCGCCTCTACCGGGGCGGCAAGCCGGTCCAGTTCATCGCCACCCCGAACATGTCGGGCGCCCTGAAGCCCGAGGGAATCATCCTCCACGACACCGCCGGCCCTTCCCTCTCCTCGGCAACGGGCTGGCTCTCCCAGTCCGAGGCCAAGGCCTCCGCGCATGTGGTGGTCGACCTCGACGGGACCATCGTGCAGATGGTGCCCTTCGATCGCGTGGCATGGCACGCAGGCCCGTCCTCCTACAAGGGGCGGCCGAACTGCAATTCCTTCACGGTCGGGATCGAGATCGTGAACCCCGGCGCGCTCTCCGCGGCGGGCAAGGCGTGGTTCCACAAGACCGGGCAGGCGGGCTACTCCGGCATCGTCCACAAGGCCACCAAGGCGCACGGCGACGGCTGGTGGCTGCCCTACACGCCCGAGCAGATCGAGGCCGTGACGGCGCTCTGCAAGGCGCTGGCGGCGGCCTACCCGTCCATCTCGTTCATCTCCACCCATTGGGAGATCTCGCCGGGCCGCAAGGTGGACACCAACCCGCTGTTCCCCCTGGGGCAGGTGCGGGGTGAGGTGCTCGGCGAGCTGGTGGCGGGCGCCTGAAAACCGGACAAAAACCCGGACAGAGACACCACTACGGAGTGCGCCAACCCATGACTGCGCAAGCCCAAACCCCAGGTGCAAAAGCGGACAAAAAGCCGGACGCCAAACCCCGGAAGCTTCGGGCGCGAATGGCCAAGTCTGCGCGCACCCTCCGCACCGTCCGCCGCTCCAAGACCCTGGTGGCCATCCTGGTGGCCGGCACCTTCAAGGCCGTCGCCTGGCTCACCGACTGGCTCCCCCAGCTGTGGGATGTGATCGTGTGGGCCGTCGGTGCCCTCCCCGATGTGGCCGGCGAGGTGAAGACCACCCTCGTCACCACGGAGGAGGTGGCCAAGTGGTTCAAGATCGACTGGGGTGCCGTCTCCCTTTGGGTGACGGGTGTGCTGCTCGCGGTCGTGTTCCTGCGCCACCTCGCGGACAAGCAGGAACTGGAGGAGAAGCGGGCGGCAGAGGAGACGGCCGGCACTTGATGTGGCGCGCTCGGCAGGAGTCGAACCTGCGGCCTCCCGGTTCGGAACCGGATGCTCTATCCTCTGAGCTACGAGCGCAACCCATCAACTTGCGCAAGTGCGCAAACTGATCGGAATGCTTGCAAAGGCGGTGGTGCCAACGGGGCGGATTTGAACCCCCGACCTGCCGCTTACAAGGCGGCTGCTCTACCAACTGAGCTACGTTGGCATTCTGGTCGGGGTGAGAGGATTTGAACCTCCGACCTGCTGGTCCCAAACCAGCCGCTCCACCAAGCTGAGCTACACCCCGATTAACGCACGAAACAGCGAGCCCGGTCCTTCACCGGGTCGGTCGTGTCGTTGTCCGTGGGGTGGGTCGAAGCATCATGCAGATCATCTACACCCGCTCATGAGACGGAGCAACCCCCATGCTGTTGAAAGCCCTCACCTGGGTCGCCCCAGGCGGCCCCATCCTGTCGGCCATCGGCACGTTCTTCGGAGCGATCGTCACCTTCTTCGCCACCATCCTCAAATGGGCGCTGGAGGGCTTCGCCAAGATGCTGGCCAACCCCGCCACCTTCGTGACTGCAGGCTGCCTGTGCCTCATCTGCTTCGCCGGCGGCATGCGGCTCGGGATGAAGTGGGACGCCCACCTTGTGAAGGCGGCCGCCAAGAAGCTGGAGACGGTCACGACAGAGCGGGACAAGGCGCTCGCCGACGTGGCGCGCGCGATCGCGGAAATCGGAAAGTGGAAGGAACGATTCGATGACGAGGAGCAGCGCGCCGCTGGCGCCGTCAAGGCACGCGAGAAGGCCGAGGCCGACGTTGCCAAGGCCATGGGCGAGGCTCGCGCTGCTCGCGGCGCTCTCGACCGCTACAAGCGCCTGCGCCACGTCCCAGGCGTATCAGGTGCCGGAGGGTCCGGATCCAAGAAAGCTGAAGAGCCCGGCCTGTTCGCAAGCCTTCAAGCCCTATTCGGGGGCGGTCAGTAAGGTGAAGCCGGCAGAGGCGCGGGTGTTCATCGCCGGACACAACGCGGCCTACGCGGCGTTCTGCGGCGGAATGAAATGAGAAAAGGGCGGGTCCGGATCGGCACCGGTCCCGCCCCCTCTCTCTGGCCGGTGACGCGCCCCGCACGCGTTTCAGCCGAGATGAACCTTGGTAGCACCGGCTTGCAGCTGATGCTTCATCGCCCGCGAGCGGCCGCTGCGCAGCCACTGCCGCTCCAAGGAGCGTAGCGCGGTCTTGATCCGGCCGCGCACGCTGACGATCTGCTTGTGATGCGCGCTATCGTGAACGATGACGCCATCCGGCAGGTCGGAGACCTCGCGTCCGGAGTAGCGCTTGTCGATGTACGAGAAGGCCACCGAGCCGGTGGAGGCGAGGAAGGCCCACACCATGCTGTGCTCATCATGGTTCACGTGGCTGTTGTCGATGCGCCATTGCCATGCGGTGGCGAAGGCACGCGCGCCCGGCGTCGGGCGGAATACCACCACGCGGGAGGAGCACTCTGCCGCAATCCAGTGGCGCCACTCAGCATCGCGTCCGCGGCGCCAGCGGCGGTCGCGGCGCCCCGGCACATTCTGGGCGATGATGGTGATGCCGACATCGCCCGCGATATCCGCCACCGGCGCGATATCCCCACGGACGATGCAGTCCACATCCATGAGCACCAGCGTCTTGCCTGGGTAGGCGTCCATCGCCTCCAAGACCACCGACGGCTTACGCAGGGTGTTCCACCCACCGCCGTCGAGCTTGGGCTTAGCGTAGAGGTGGTGGGGGATCCCGTAGTGATCGAGGTTCCCGGCGAAGGTCTCCGCCAGGGGGCGATAGTCTGGGGTGAACCAGCCGATCGCGAGCCAGTCCCCTGCAGGGGTAAGGCCCTTGATGTCGGCGGGTGGAACCGTGGCCAGCACGCGGCCGTACTCCTGGGTGTCCATCATTTGCAATCCTGGCTTGGGTCGCTGGGTGGAGGGCCGGGCGGCGGAGCGGGCCACGGTTGCGGGCCGGGCGGCGTCGGCGGCGGCTTGTCCTCGGCGTGGCCGCTCATAGGGCGCGTTCCCCCATACGGAGGTCGCGCAGTATGCCGGGCGGCGGCAGGCGATTGGGCGGGGACTCGGCCATATCCGCCAATTGGCGGCACATGGCGGCGAAGCGCTTGCGGACGAAAGGCGGCAGGTCGTCGATCTCCTTCTGCGTCAGCACATGCATCAGCGCAAAGGCTTTTCGGGCAGGTTGCATGGGATTTGGCTCTCCTCTGGACTTTCGAGGCAGCATCGTGCACGATACGTTTAGCATCGTCAATAACCAGAATGAGGCCGTTGGATTGAGGAAGGGGGGCGCGGGCACTACCGACCGGGTCATGCTGACCCCGGCTCAGTTGCGTGCGGCTCGTGCTCTCCTTGGGTGGTCTCAGGAGGAGTTGGCGACGCGTTGTGCCGGCTCCGGCACGTCGGCGACGATCAAGAGGTTCGAGACCGGCAAGTCCGATCCGAAGCAGTCCACGCTGATCGCGTGGCGTCGTGCGCTGTCGAAGGGCGGCGTCGTCTTCATCGACGGTGACGACAAGACAGGGCCTGGGGTGAGGCTGAGGGAGCCGCAGCGATGACCGACAAGCCGACGAAACCAGAAACCGACCAGGATCGCATCGACCGTGCCTACATCCTGGGGCAGCGGTCTGTATGGCTGAACCTTCTCAGGCAAGCGCTGCCAGAGCTCAATGCCGAAACCCGCTCTCAATTGTCGTGGGTTTCAGAGCGCGAGCAGGCCATCGCCGCACTGCGTCGGGTCTGCGAGGAGCACGGCGACAACGACTGGGACGAGAGCCTGCATCTGGCCGATATCATCGACAAGCACCTTGGCCGGCACTTGGGCGAAGGCGGGCCGGCATCATCGACAAGCAACTGGTCCGGTACTTGGACGAAGGCTGAGGGATGACGGCCCCGCGTTGCCGCATGGCGTCGCCCGCTTGATCGCATCCCACTGCCGAGGCGTCGCAATGGCCATCTGTCCATTGAGCACCAGTACGTCCGTCGGCTCCCGGTAGTACCAGACATAGCCCGGCGGATGCGCCCGCTTCCATGCCCGCCGCGTTCCCTTCCGCCCAACGCGCTTGGACGGCACGCGGCCCGGCCGCGTCCACGGGCCTCGCACGTCGCGGGGTGTGCGCGCCTGCTCCTGGGCGTCCTTGATCACGCACTGCATGCCGCCGAAGCTGGGGCTCGGGGCGAAGGACCACGGGTCCTGCATCAGCGAGAAGGACACGTCGCCATCGCTCTCCTGGAAGCGGCCAAAGGCCGTGCCGGCCGCAGCGGCTGCCGCCATCACCTTCTCAAGGGTCAACGACTCATCCGACCTGGGGTTGGCCACGGCGTCTGAGAAGATCGACGCAGCCGGGAAGAAGGCGTCCAGCAACATCCGGTCCATGCGTGCCGCGATCGAGCGGCGAACGGCATCGGTGATTGGATCGTCAGCCATCGGCTCTCACTTTCCTCGCTCGCGTGCCTCTGCGTTCCCACCGCGTTCCTTACCACCATCCGCCCCGAGAAGCCCCACCCCATGGCTATCACCAATGGCAAAACCCACGACTTCAGCGAGTCCGAGCTTGCAGCAGCCCTGGACCAGTACAGGCGCCGGCTCGCAGCCCTCCCCGAGCGCGCCCGCGCTGCTGGGGGTAGCCTTGGAGCTCGCCAGGCTGGCGCTCGTCATCCTGCAGGCACAGCTGACCGAGGCGGCGCAGGAGCGCACGCGCGAGCGGGAGTGGCGGGAGCGGGCATGGATGCACGCCACTGGCGCCACCCCTCCCCAGCCGGGGCCGGGGGGAACAGCGGCGGCAGCGCACGGAACCGAGACCCGCACATCTTCTGGAGCCACGATGATGAAGCGGTCGGAGGCATGGAGCACGGTGGCCTTCTACATCAAGGAGGCGCTCGCCTGGAGCGCCGCTCTCAGCAAGGCGGCGCCGGCGTTCACCTGGGCGTGGCGCATCTGTGGCGTGGGCTGGCTCGGGTGGCTCGGCAATCAGGCGGTACGGTGGCTCGGCCTGTGGTGAGGGTCTGGCGCCTGACATCGCCATACGACTGGGGAGCGGCCGCCATCGTGGTCGGCGGCTCGCTTGCGGGGGCCTGGTATCTGGCGTTGTGAGGGGCGGTTCCAGAGTATACAAACCCGCCCGATGTATCGGGATTGTTCACGGCGATTCCGGCTTTCCTGGTATACATATTCTCTCTGATATACAGTAGCTTAGCTGAATGGCGCCAAACTTCTAAGTTGAGGGTCGCAGGTTCGAATCCTGCCGGGGACGCCAATTTTATCAAGGACTTACGCGTCCGGACCCTCTTCAAATCCCGCCGCGTATACAAGGGCGTCTACAAACCCCGCCTCTACTTGTTCGCGCTCCGTGCCTCGGTTTCCACCGGCGCAGCGGCCGGCGCCGAGCCTGCCCGCTCCCACTTCAGGATGGCCGCTCGCGCGAGCTGGCGCTGGTTGACCTTCTCTGCGTAGTGCTCGACCATCTGCATGCTCTGCCCGGTGATGGCGGCGACCTCTGCCGTGGTGCACCCTGCCTCCAGGAGCATCACGACCGCGCTCTTACGCAGCCCGTGGAACACCAGCCGGTGGGTGCGGAACGGGCCGAAGATGCGCCGGCCCATCTCCGTCTGCCAGGAGGCCCGGAAGCCGTCCTGCGTCCATTCGGCGCCGCGGCTGTTCACGAGCAGGTGACTGGAGACCCGCGGCACCTCCCACTTCTTGCTCCACTCCTTGAGCGTTTCGCGCATCTCGTCTTGTATAGACCGTAGGTCTCGGTGCAGCGGGATCCAGAGCGGCTTGTTCGTCTTGGCCTGCTTGACGCGGATCTCGCCGTCGCGCACGTCCGCCTTGCGCATGTTGAGCACGTCGCCTTGCCGTTGCCCGGTGTAGAGCGCATGCGCCGCCACCCACCACAGGTGGGGCTCGCCGTGCTTCTTGTAGTGCTCGATTGCCCGCATCGGCCAGGGCAGATAGCCCTCGCCATCCTCGAACTTCGGGACGTGCTGGCAGGGATTGTCCGGCCGCCACCCACGGGGGATCGACCATTTCACCAGAGCCGACAGCGCCCGCAGGAGGTTGTTGGCGGCGCCGGGCCGGTTCGCATAGGCATCGAGCGCCTTCTCGCGCAGCTCCGGCGCGGCCGGCGGGATATCCGCGAAGGCATCGCGGAGCGCCATGACGTGCTTGGGCTCGACGCTCTTCACAAGCAGCCCACCCCAGGCCTTGTTGATGGTCTTGTGGTGGCGGCCCCACTCCACCCGCGTCCCCTCGCTGAGCTTGGCCCATTCCGCGCTTTTCTCGCGCGCTGCGATCAGCGCGCCGAATGTCTCCGCCTTGGGCGCCGGTGCGGGCTGGCCGGCTGCTTCCCGGTAGGCCGCCCACCATTCCTCGTTGGGGGTGCCGTCGGGCTTGTACGGCATGCCGGGAAGGGGAACCCGCTTGCCGGCCCGCTTGGTGCCGCGCCACGGGTGATAGGCGAAATACTCCTTCCCCCTGGGCTTGGTGACGTGCACGTGCTTGGGCAATGGCGCTTTAGGCATGCGAGGACGCGACACGGGCTACCCCCTGGAGGAATGGGTCTTCCTCCTTTGAGGGTAGCGCAGCGCCGGCTCCATTGGCAGGGGGCTGGTTTGAGGCGGGCCACCCGCGGATGAAGGCCTCCACGTCCTGCCACCACCAGCGCTTCAAAGCGCCGATCTCGATAGGCTTAGGCAGGTAGCCCTTATCCACGTAGTCGTCCACGGTGGAGCGCGAGCAGTCGAGCAGGTAGGCCAAGGTCTCTGCCGAGACCAAGGCCGGGGTGTAGGGCCGCTCGATTTCGCGCTTGCGGGTCATGACCGGTTCGGATCACCGGTATGTTCGGAGCTGACCCATTCGCCGGTAGCAACGGGCAACTCGGCACACCATTGCGCCGCGAACCCGAAGAGCCGCCGCTCGCGGATAGCCTTGGCAATCTGCTCAAGTAGATCGGCCGTGTCTTCTTCGGCGGGAAGATACGTCACCGTGTCGATTGTGAAATCGACAGGATGTGGCTCCGAGTTGCCAGGATTCTCCTTGGCCTGGAACGCCAAGCCAATCGTAACGATCATGAAGTCGTCGGGTTGAGGTTCATCGCGCTGGCCTGGAGCGGTGAGAACGGCTGCCATCGATCTGCTCCTCCCTCTCACCAGTAGGCTTCGGGGTTGCGCCAATCCGGGAAGAGCTGATTCAGGAACGCCTCACATGCCGCCCTCTGCTGGTCGCTATCGGCCCAGGAGCGCGTGGTGATCCACGGCTGCTCATTCACCCGCGCGCCGGTGGCGGTATCGACCACGACGTATCGGTTTTGTGCGGTCTCCCACTTCTGGCTCCGCCACTCCTCCGGTCCGCGGTTTTCCGAGTCGACGCGGTAGCGTGTCAGGAGGTGGCCATCCGCCCGACGGTCGTAGAAGGCGGCCTTGTAGAAGACGCTGGCGCGCTTGCGTCCATGTTCGTCCAGGATGTCGCTGTGCATGGAGTGGCCGGTCGCCTCCATGCGCCAGCCGGCCGGCGGGGTCACGGCGATGAAGATGTCGTCGATGGGCTCGCCTATCTTGAAGCCGAGACGCTCAAGCACCTCGGCCGGAAAGCTCTCGTCACCCCAGCCCCACCGCCGCGGAATGCGGTCGAAGTTGGAGACGAGGCTCTGTTGGCCAGCCGCCTCTTGAGCTTCGATCCCGCCAGGGGTGGAGGCAATCCGTGCATTCTCAATGTCGCCTTTGAGGGCGGCTCCGAGTGCGGCGGGGTTGCTGAGGTTGATCTTGTCGCTCGGCATTGTCGTCTACTCCTTCATGCGCTTGGGTTTGTGGCGGCCGCCAGTCCAAGCAGCTTCACGCGCCGGCCGCAGGCGAACACCGCCAAGCGACCGATCCAGATGTGCTTGGTGGCGTCCCAGTAGGCGTTCGCGCGGCACTCCAACTCCTGGCTGGACCAGTGGGAGCGGTCGACCCGCACCCGGTCTTGCGCCTCGATGCGCGCCACGGCCGCCGCACGGTCCGCGGCTTCGCGCTTCTCGCGGTCGGCCAGAAGCGGGTGCTCGCGGCCGGCCGGGAACATCTGGATGATGTTGGCGTCGCGGATGATCTCCGCTTCCTCCCCGGCGCCCATGGCGAGCGCCATGGCGGTCAACTGGTCGAGAGCGGGCGTCTTAGTGTGGTAGACGCAGAAGCTGGCGAGCATGGCGCCGTCGCGGGTCACGGCGTTGACATCGAGCACGCCATGGCCCTGGCTGGTGATGCTCGTCTGCAGCTTCACGGCAAGATCGAAGGCGGCGCCCGGGATGCGGATGCTTTCACCGTGGACGAAGGCGCGGACCTGGGCGTCGGGAAGGACGGCGGAGGCGACGCGCAGCGAGCGCCTGATGACGGCGCGCTCAAGGTGCACGCGCTTCCTCGTGGCGGCAGTCTTGTCCGCAGTTTTTCTGTGGGCGGCGAGAAACTGGCGCATGGCCTCGCGGCGCGCCTGCTCGCGCTGTTCCGCCAAATCGAGCGCGTAGAGGCAAAAGCGGTCGGACAGGCCTGTGGCGCCCTCGACGCGGTCAAGAATCCGGCTGGCTCTTGCGCGCCGCGGCTCGCTTTCCTCCTGGGCCTTGACCTGGCGAGCGATGAACGAGGGTGCGTGGAGCCGTCGTAGTGTACGCTTGAACGGCTCTCCGGTGCGGCGGATGCGCGGGGGACGCAGCCACGCCTTCTGGCAACCACCGATGATCGAGTCCTCGAAAGCCCACCGCGCATAGACCCAGGCGAGGTTCTCCAGATCGCGGCGCAGCCATTGCAGCGAGCTGAACGCCAAGCCGTTTTGCACTTCCATCGGCAGAGCCGGTAGCGCCGCCTCCACCAATTCCATGAGTTTCAGGCCGAGGCCGCGCCGACGTACGTAGCCCGACGGCTCGTGCTCATCGCCCACATTGGGGTTGCCAATGACATCGAAGATCGGCTGGCGGGGCAGAAACAGGTTGAGCGCGATGTAGGAGCCCTCGTCAATCTCGTCATCGGCCAAGATGTTGTCGACCACGTAGCGCACGTCCGGCGGCAGCGGGTAAGGCTGCCGGCATGCGGCAATGGTGTCCTCCGCGCTTTCCTGCAGCGGCGCGTCGAGCGGCATGTGCCTTACTCCTCGTGCGCCGGTGGTTGTTGGCGCAAGGCCTCGACCTGAGGCGAAATGTTCATGATCACCCCGCGCTCAGGCCGCGGTGCGCGGCCGGCGAGAATCTGCTCCAGGAGCCACAGAGCCTCGGACTGCCGCCTAGGCAGTTCGGCGGCCGGGACCGGGTCGCGCCACTGCACCAGCAGACCGGACCTCGTGCGCGTATCCTCGACGCGGCAGATCAAGCCGACGGCGCCAGCTCGCGCGCGGTGCGCCACGTAGCGGTCCGCGAGAGCCACGTCGTCGAACACAAGCGCCGTATTGCCGGGCGCAGCGTCGATCGCAGCGAATGTTCCGGTCTCGTCCATATCTAGCCTCCCCGCCTCGGCTGGACTGCGACGCTGTGGCCGCTCGCGACCTCCTTGGCGGTCCTCGCCCGCTTGGCTCCCGCGATCCTTTCCGGCGCTGGGGCCTGCACAGCCTCTCCCTTCCCCTCGAGCACGAACTTGGAGAAGTCGGCATCGGGGATCGAGAGCGCGCGGTGCTCGCGGGCTTTGGCAGGCTCGGTGAGTTTCTCCTGCTTGGGGAGCCTGCCGCGCTGCCCCGCCTTGCGCTGGGGCACGGTGTAGAAGGTGACGCCAGCCGCCATCTTGCGCTCGATGAGCTCCTGCATGGCGTCGTCCTGGTCGGGCTCCCACGTGATCGTGGTATCCCCGCGCTCGTTGAGGATTGTCATGCTTCGCGAGTAGGCCTCGGACGTGCTCACGCATTCCCTCCCTTGCCCTCATAGGTCTCGATTTCCTCGCGCGTGGTAAGACGGATCACGCGCACGCGTTGGCCAGAGGCCAGGGCGATCTTGCGCGCTTCAGCCTTTACCCAGGCCAAGCGGCCTTCATCTGCCGCGATGAGCGGCACCATCATCGGTCCGCCGGCAAGCATGACGGTTGTCGCGCACGCGCCCTCGTTGCCGTCCTCGTCGACCGAGACGGCGAGCCACACCGCATCGATGCGGAGCAGGTGGTTGGGCGGGTTGATGAGGATGTGGGTCATCCCTTCCGTCTCGCTTTCTCCCGGCGCTGCCACGGCGACGTGACTCCAGCCTCCGCCGCAATCCTGGCGATGGTGTCATCCGACACCGCCCCAAAACGGCGCGAGCGCTTCAGGTCCGCGATGGTGACGCCGGAGGCGATCGCCGCGACGATGCTCTTCCTCTGCCGCTCGGTGAGCCCTGCGGCGGTGGGGCGGCGGTCTTCGCTCATGTACCCACCCGGTCGAATTTCTCCGCGATCTGCTTGGGGACAGCCACCACGGCGAGGTCGTGGCGCCCGCCCTTGTGCTGGATGATGCGGATGTCGTCCCGGAAGACCCACATCCACGCTTCGTCGACTTCTCCCGTGGTGGGGTTGGGCGCCTTGTCCCGACCGTTCCAGAGCACCAACTTGCGGCTCTTGGGATTGTCGGCCATGCGTAAGTAGCAGGACACCTTCACCATGCCCTCGTCCTTGCCGCCGCCGGCGGTCGCGGCTTCGGGCTCACGCGCGGGCCGCTCAGGCCGCTGCCGCGGTGGGCCGCTCCTCTCCCCGAATGGGTGGCGCGGTGTCTCGCGCTCGCGCGTGCGGGGCTCGTCGTCCCGATCCTGCCATTGGCGCCTGCGGTTCTTGTCGCGGCGCTCGTCTCGATAGCGGCTCACGGCTTGGCTCCTGTTTCCTTCCTCTCAATGCACGCCGGGCAGGTGTCCCGGAATGTCAGGCTGCACCCCTTGAGGCTCGACTCCGGTGCGCCGAGCCCGAGAAGGTAGGCGCGCACTTTCTCGCTCTGGTCGACGGGTTTGAGCTTGGCGAGGTTCGCCGGCTTGCCGTCGTGCTGGCCGATGCCGCAACCGTCGCATACGGTGATTTCGCGACCGGCTGGGTCGGTGTAGGTGGTCATTGCGGGATCTCCCACCGTTGCAGCCGCAGCAGCCATTGCTTCGCCGCCTCCAGCTTCCGCTGGCGCCGGTATCGCCGTAGGGCGGCGATGGCGCGCAGCGTGGCTGCCAGGGCTGCGAGGGTGAGGAGGGCCGCCGACGCGGCGATCAAGGCGGCGTCGATCATGGCGTGCTTAGTCATCGCAGCTGCGATGGCGGCCTCGATCTTTCCGCTGTCGATGATCTTGCCGAGCGCGGTGGCTACGGCTGTTGAAATGTCCGTCATGCAAACTCCTCCCGGTTGGTGCCCGGCTCAGGGCGGATAGTGGGCATCTCGTCCCAGGCGCGGCCGTCCAGGAGGCGGCCGGCGCGGGCCTTGCCGACGCAATCCAGCATGTCCGGCAGCAGTCCCGGGCCTCGGCCGGCCCAGTAGGTGGTCTCGCCGACGCGTCGCCTTTCAGATGATGCGACGACCGTCATTTTCCGGAGGCCGGTCTCCGGGTCGGGGACCGGGTGCGTGCTTGTGGGCGCCCATGCCCCCCATTGCTTGAAGAAGAATGCCACCCCGGCAGCGACGCACTGGTCTCGGAGTTTGCGCGCCCAATCTGGGTGCATTGGTCTCGCGGCTGGTCCGCTCTCGCCACCGACGATTACCCAGTCGAGTTTGCCGACTTCATCGGCAAGAGAAATGCGCTCGCACTTGGGACAGACCACGTCCGCGTCATCCCAACCACGCGATAGCGGCCAATGCTCGGTGCTGCCGGTATAGCCGCAATACTCGCAGACTGCGTTGTAGAAGCGATCCCGTGCCATGTACTGGCGCAGGTCGATCGGTCCCAACAGCGGCTCGGCGCTGATGAACCTCACCGCCGCCGGCGTGGCGAGCAGGTGGGGGATGCGCTCGTCGGCCTCCTGCTGGCGCTCGCAGGAGACGCCTAGCCACCAACCCTTGGGCGGGAAATTGTGGTCCGCGAAGACGCACTCGCCAACGGTCTCGCCTGCGATCGCGCTCTTGCCGTCGCGCGTGACGAAGCCTTGACCGTCCGGCTTGAAGCGAGACCAGTAGCCGCGCATGCGCTCCGAGCGCTTGGTGAGGATTTGGTAGGTGTGCTGCCTCGCACCGAGCATCGCGTTGTGGACGCGGTCGATGAAGCTATCCGGCACGTCCTTGTGGTACAGATCCCCATGCGATGGCACGAAGATCCTTCGGGGCTCGCGCCAGCGGCGCGGCCAGTCGAGCCGATCCTCCCGTAGTACCACATTGCCGGTGAAGCGCAGGACGCGCTTGCCGGCGGCGTTGGTGTGCACCTCGGTCAGACCCTGAAGTGGCGCGCTGATCTTGGCGTTCGGGTTGCCGGCCAACCGGTGCAGGAGCGGTACGGCGTAGCAGTTGGCGCAGCCGGGCGAGACTGGGTCGCAGCCCTGGACGATGGGCCACGTCGAGTCGGTCCACTCGATGCCGGTCTTGTCGCTCACTGCCGCCTCCATGCAAATGGCGAAAACTCCCCCGGCCCAGCGGGCCTCCGCATCAAAGCCTACCCCGCGTGAGCAGGTCCGCCGGGCCGGGGGTGCATTCCCTGTCAGACCTTTAGGCCGAGGCCTGCAGGGTGCTCAGGAGTTGTGGGCGCATGGCGCGGTCGATGGGCCGGATGGCCGCGCGGGCGGCGGCGAGCGCCTTCTTGCCCTCGTCGGTGAGCTTCACGACGTAGGCGCGGGCGTCCTGCTTGTTGCGCTGGCGCTGGAGGAGCCCCTTGCGGACGAGGCGCCGGACGATGTCCGCCAGGGTGGAGCGGTCGATGCCGGTGAGGGCGACAAGATCCGTCTGGCTCGATGAGGCGTGGTTTTTGACCGCGTCCAGGATCTGCACCTGCGCGCGAGTCAGGTCGGCTCCGATGGGCTGGAGCGCCTCGTCAACCTTGGCGCTGTACTCCTGCAGCTGCTGCCACATAAGGGCACCGAAGAACGGCGCCTCCCGGCTTGTGTCGGTTGCAGTCGTCATGGGGTTGTTTCTCCTCTGAGCATGGCGGCGATCTCCCGAAGGGTCTCGCGGGCCAGTTTCGATTTGGGATCGTTGCGGCCTGTGAAGTGGAGCTCGACCTCGTCGAGCTTGCGCTCGATGGCGCCGAGCTCGGCGTAGGTGAGGACGCGGGCGGTCATGGCCGCCTTCTCGGCGGCGGGCGCCTCCGCCGCGTCGGCGTCTTGGGGCTCGGCGAGGCGCACGCCCGTTGCCTGCGGTCTGTCAGTCAATGGGGCCTCCCCTCGCGCGCTCCGTCCTCGAAAGCCCGGTCACGGAGGCGAAAGCGGATGACCGCGCGGGGGCAATCCGGCCGCGGCGGCGGCACCGGCAGGAGCCAGCCCGCGCCGCGTGACGGTGCGCGGGCGTGCTCTGTGCCGTTCGCCTGGCTGGACGTGATGTGTGCGTCATCCATGAGTGCTTTCCCCTCCGTGTGGTCCGCCGGCTGTGTCGTGCGCCCCCGCGCATTCCTTGAGGGCGAGCGCTACTTGCCTTTGCCCTTGCTTTCGTGCGGGCTCGTCTGGCCAGGCGGCTTGCCCGTACCCGAGCCGCCCTTGCCGGCCTTGCTGCCCAGCAACTTGGCGTTGGCGTCGACTTTCGTGTCGCCGGCTCCCTTGCTGCTCATGGTCAATCTCCTTTGGTTACAGTCGCGGCAGAAACGTTGGCGCCGTCGCGCACCGCGCGCCCCCTGGTGCAGTCGCTGTCGATGAGCAGCAGCATCAGGGCGATGCCGGCGATGACGCCGAGGGCGGTGCGAACGAACGTCACGGTTGGGTAGTATCCTGGGAGGCCTCTGGGCTGGCGACGGCTGCCCAGGCGGACTTGATCGGCGCAGGGATGCCGAAGGCAGCGATGGCGATGCCGTAGCTCACGATCCAGCCGGCGAGCAGGGCGGCGAGGAGCCCGCGTAGAAAAGCGTTCTCGCGCACGATGCGGCCGGCATCGGTCGGGTTGAGATAGGGGCTGTTGAGGAGCGGCTCCGACAGGGCCGTGAGGCGCTGCATCGGGCTGCCAGGATCCCGCGCGGGCGGGTGCTGGCGGTGCAGCGTGGTGCCGCGCTCGAACAGATGCGGCGGCCACCATGATTCGGGAAAGCGGGTGGGGTCTGGGTGGCGGTCCATGGCGGCATCCCTCCGTGTGCTTGGTCTCATGAGCGGCGAGCCTCCCAGTGCTTGCGATAGGCGAGCCAGCGTGGACGGAACCACCACGTTGCTGCGGCGCCCAGCACGCCCAGGAAGAGCGGCGACCAGGTGGTGATGCCGGCAACACGCAGGGTTTCTCCGACGGCGACCGCCGCACAGGTCATCATCACGATGAAGAGGATGAGCAGGCTGTTGGGTCTCACGAGCGGCGCGCCTCCAGGCGCTCCGCCTGATCCCGCGCCGACAGCATGCGGATGCCCTCAAGCTGGAAGCGCGTAAGCACGGCGCGCATGTTGTCGACGCTCTTTTCCCTGTCCTTGTCAGAGGACTGGCGCCACAGAGCATCGGAGAGGTGGTGCGGGTCGATCCCGCAGGCGTCGATGATGACCGCCCGCTCGCGGCGGGAACCGAAGCGCTCCACGAACATATGGTGCTCGCGGCAGAGCGGGATGGTTCGGCGGTCTGTCGCCTTGAGGCCGATGCCACGCTCGGTCGCGGCGGCGCCGGACTTGAGGTGGTGCGCGTCGATAATGACGGACGGCGCCGTGGCGCAGCAGATCGTGCACTGCAGCTGGCGGATATTCTCCAGGTGGGTCTTGGACATGCCGGCCCGGCGGTCGCGGGCGCGCTCCGGGCGCGGGGCGTCGAGCTTGGCGTAGGGGTTGCGGAATCTGCCGTAGATGTGCACGTCGCTCACCTGGAAGGCCTTGATGGTCTTGAAAGCCATGGCTACGCACTCCTCCACAAACGCGGGACGCTACCGGATGCTGACTGACTGAGCCCCGCCCGATGGGCTACGCGGGCGAGGCTGGAGCCCGGCCCAACGCTGGGCCGGGCTCCATCGGGCTACTCATTCCGCCGCGACCAGAAACTGGTGCGCATCCTGGAACGCTCCCATTGGGTCGTAAGCGGTCTTCAACGCGCGGAACTGCATCTCGACCTCCTCAAGGAAGAGGGCCGCCTGCTCCTCCATCTCCGCGATGTACTCAGGGTCACGCTCGATCCTGCGCACCACGAGCTGCATCGAGGCAGGGAAGTCGGGCTGATAGCTCGTGAAGTCCGACCACACGCGTTGGCGGCCGGCGCAGGCCATCTCCCACTGGCACTGCATTACGTATTCCGGAGGGACCGCGCCCCCCATAAGCAGCGCGATGTGGGCTTTCTCCTGCGGGCACTTGAACTGCACCATGCCTTCTTCGCCGACGAGCCCGTCCGGCGAAGCATGCGCGCCGGCGATCGCCGGGTGCCGGATGGGGTCGCATTCCTCCACGTCGTTGTCGGTGCGGAAGGCATAGGCGCGGCGGGCTTCCGGCTCGCGCTCGATGCCCTGCTGCATGGGACGCGATACCCACGTCTGAACCGGCTTGCCGGTCAGGCGCTCGATGAGCAGCCGCGTCGCCACATCGGCGCGCGTGGAGGACCAAGCGCCCCTCTGGGTGCGCCCGAGCGCGGCTGCGATGTCGGACCCCCCCAGGGAGCCACAGCGAAACGCGTGCCACTCAGGGCTGTGAGGGATGATGGTGACGGCCATGCTCAGGCCCTCCCATTCGAGCGAGCACCCAGCGCCCGTTGGGCGTTGGTTGGCGGCTGCGTGGCGGCGGTCACGCCGCCAGCAAGGGATTTGCTGCCCTTGGCCGCCAGCGCCGCCACAGCCTTGTCGAAGTGGACGGCCGGGATCGCCTCGATGGAGGCAATCCCGAAGAACTCACAGAAGCGGCGCAGGTCCGCCTTCACGGCGGCGGCGAGCGTCTTGATGCGCTCGACCTGCTCGGCGGTGATCATGCCGCCGGTAGCCTTGCCGACGGCGTTGCCGTCGTCGTCGGCGGAACTGTCGATGGCAAGGTTGAAGGCAAGCTTGAGTAGATAGCGCTGCCCGTAGCTCATGCCGCTCCCGACGGCGTGGGTGCGGCTCATGACGTTGCCGCCCTTCGGCCCCTTGCCGTCCGTCGGCATGTCCACCTGATAGCGCTTGGTGTGGCCCGCGGCGGAAACGTCCAGAAGCATGCGGACGTGCTCCGGGGGAGCATCCGGAGAGGTGTTGAAGCTCAGAGCAAAGCCAAGCTCAGTGTAAATCGGCCGGATGGCCCGATCGACCTTGGCGAGCGAGGCGTACTTGCTCTTGGTCTCCGGGTTGCGGGCGTCGGCGTTGATCGGCTCCATGCGCTTCTGCGCTTCGGCCATCAACTCGTTGAACGCGCGCTCCCGCGACTCCGCCTCCATGCGCGTGCGCATGGAGAGGATGCGCTCCAGCTTGTCGATATCTGCGGCCGGATCGCAAGCGACGCGCTCGATCAGCGCGAGCACGGGGTCGCCGATAATCGTGCCGATCCGAGTAGGGCCGGCCTGGGCGGCGGCGGGAGCAGAGGCGATGGCCATGCGCTTTCCACGCCCTCGCGAGGGCGTGATAGCGACAACGCTTGCGGCGTCATCGCCATTCAGGGTAGTGGCGGCTTCAGTCGTCATGGTGGTCTATCTCCATCATGGTGATGATGGCCCGACGCAGCGTCTCGAAC
>Ga0247822_10000216_pt1 | contig 28069 bp, 42 predicted proteins | sample 13C_Cellulose_Da_FD_192423 | JGI IMG/M metagenome (GOLD analysis project Ga0247822, IMG submission 192423) | Soil microbial communities from agricultural site in Penn Yan, New York, United States - 13C_Cellulose_Day30 | ecosystem: Environmental > Terrestrial > Soil > Agricultural land | place...
GCTGGAGGGGCTGCCACTGGTGAACTCGGTGGTGGCCTGGGCGGGCTTCTGGGCGAAACGGGCAGCGCGGGCTCTGTCAGTTCCGGCGGCTCGCAAATCGGCTCTGGGGTCTACGACTTCGGCGGCGGTAGCGGCCTGGACTCTGGCCTGAACTGGACTGGCAGCTTCGGCGGTGGCGAGTCCTCCGCTGGCGGTGGCTGGCAGGACATGATGAAGCGCTTCATGAATCAGGGGTCCAACCAGATGGGCCAACAGCAGCAGGCTGGGAATGACCGTCGGGATGACCGACGTGACCGCCTGCAACAGCAGATCCTGGCGGATCTGCTCCGGCAAGAACAGGCCAGCCAGCGCGAAAACGCCGCGTGGCAGGCGAATCAGCGTGGAGGTGCGGGATGGACGGCTTGACCCCTGACGAGTACATGGCTCTGCTCCAGCTGGGCGGGGAGAACGCTGACCTGGACATGCAGATCGCTCTGCAGCAGGCCCAGGCGAAGCAGGCCCGCCAGCGTGGGGAAGCTCCCCAGGGCGGCATGGCGGGCAACGTCTTCGTAGGCCCCAGCTGGACCCAACAGCTCGCCTCGCTGGCATGGCAGAAGAACGCCCGTGACGCTGACAAGTCGGCCACGGACACGGGCGCGAAGAAGAACGTCAACACGCAAGAGCAGAACAAGATGATCGCCCGCGCGCTGCTCGCAGCCCAGGGCAACCAGTCGTACGGAGCAGAGTGATGGCTCTCGAATTTGACCTCTCTGAATTCGCGCAGGACCCCCTCGGCCAGCAGCGTGCAGCGGCTGAGGCCCTCCGCCGCCCGAAAAAGGCCAACAAGCTGCAGGAGGCGAACCAGCAGGCCAATCGCTTCAACACGCTTGCAGCCATCACGGCCATGGCGAACAACGAAGGGGCGGCGAACGCCACAGCTCTCGCCGCGAAGTCTGCCCAGGCCCAGCACAAGCCGATCAGCCTGGGAGCCCAGGGCTTTGCTCTGCCCGCCACGGGCGACTTTGTCGCGTCTCCGATCTACGAGGAAGAGCGCGCCGCCACCCGCCAAGCTGTGAAGGACACGGCTGCTGCCAAGACCGAAGCTACCCGCGAAGCCATGGAGCGCCGACTGGAAATCCAGCAGCAAGAGAACGAGCGCAATCGCCAGCTCCGCCTGACGATCGCGACCCTCGCTCAGCAGGGCGCCAACGATCGTTCGCAGGCCCGCATCGACGCCAAGGCAGCGACGGCCCCGGCTGGCAAGGTACTCCCCGCGTCCAACGTCGAGAAGCTGACCAAGAAGGAAGGCACAGCGGGGGCCATGGCGGACCTCGCCAGCACCTTCAAGGACGACTACGCGGGCACTCCCGTGCTGGCGGGTACGCAGAACACTCTGGGCCGCTTCGGCATTACGAAGTACGCTGACCAGTCCAACTGGTGGCAGAACTACCAGGAGCAGACCAACAACATCCGACACGAACTGTTCGGCTCTGCGCTTACTGCGCCTGAGAAGAAGGCTTTCGACGACGCTACCATCGTCCCCGGCATGGCTCCGGCGGAAATCAAGCGCCGTCTGTCCCAGCAGCATCGTGCCTCGGTTAGTGCGTACAACAAGCTGAAGAAGAACCTCGGCTCTGCCGGCTACGACATGACCCGCTTCGAGGATCTGCCGGGTGGCGAGGCGCCTCTGCCGGGTCAGCCTGCTCAGGCTCCGGCGGGCCTTCAGCTGCCCCCGGGCTTTAAGGTGATTGGACCGGCACCATGAAGTACATCGTGGAGGGCCCGGACGGCAAGCGCTACATCGTGGAAGGCCCAGGCGCCGCTAGCGCCCCCACTGGCGGGGGTAGCCCCACCGCGCCCGCTGCACAGGCTCCTGAAGGCCCTAAGCCCCTCGCACGAGCGGGTGGCTACAACGCGCTTACGGCCGGGGTAGCCGACGCGGGCATCAAGGACTTCATGGGCGTCAAGCAGCTCTTCGGAGGCCTGGGCCCTGAGGATCGTGCGGTGCTGCAGCAGGTCGACGCAGAGAACGAACAGGAGCCGAACAAGTGGACTCGCATGGGCGGCAATCTTCTGGCCCAGGCGGCGCTGACTGCTGTGCCCGCCGCGAAGATTGCAGGAGCCCTGAACAAGACCCGTGCGCTTCTGGCCATGAATCCTGCTCTTGCTGCCACCCTGTCAGGGGGTGCGACGAGCGCGGCGACCGAGGCTGTGCTGGCCCCCGGGGCTGGCGAAACGTACGGCGAGCAGATGGGCAACAAGGGCAAGGAAGCTCTGAAGGCTGGCGCCATCGGCGGAGCGCTTGGCGGCGCCCTGAGCACCCTGGCGCGTCCCTTCCGCCCCACGGCGGAGGCCGAGAACCTGATGCGCCAAGGGGTGTACCCCACTCTTTCCCAAGGGGCAGATTCCAACGTGGGTCGGTTCACCGGCGGGCTGACCAGTGGGGTGCTCCCCACTGCCAAGCGGCAGAACGCCGAGGTGGTTGACGCCTTCGTCCGCCGGGTGCTGCCCAACGTGGACACCAAGGGCATGTCCACCAGTGAGATCGCGGGCCTGATGGACGATGGCCTGAAGAAGGAATACGCAGCCCTGCTGGACGGCAAGGTGTTCCGCCTCACGCCCACGGCCCGTAAGCAGGTCTGGTCCGAGGCACGCAAGGGTGCGGGCACCGAGCCTGACGTTGTCGACGAGACCATGCGTCGCATGGGAGACGTTGGCAACGCCATGCGAGCGAACAACAACGTCCGCCTGAGTTCGCAGTCCCTGCGCAACCAGCTGGACTACATCCAGGACCAGATCAATCGGGTGTCACGCGACCCCAGCACGAAGGCTGGCGAGGTCAAGCGTGGCCTGATTGCAGCCAAAGAGGCCGTTCAGAACCTCGTGCGCAACCCTGGGCTGTCCCCGGATGAGCTTGCACAGCTGAAGAATCTGGACGCACGCTACTCCGACGCTCTCCGCTTCCTGGATGCAGCGGAGGGTGTGGGGGCCCAGCAACAGATGAAGGCCTCGGACCTGATGCGGGGCTTCCGCAACATGGATCCGAAGGGCGGCAAGGGCTTTGCGACGGCAGAGGCCCCCACGCAGCGCGAGCTTCTGGAACCTGCCATCCGCACCATGGGCCTCGCCCCCAATCAGGACGAAGCCCGCGCGCTGCTGGTTTCTCTGGGCCGGGCAGGGCTTAAGACCGGTGCAGGCGCTGCCGCTACGGCCGTAGCCCCAGGGCTAGCCGCTCCTGTGTACGCCACAAGCCTCCTGGGGCAGACAAAGGCGGGCGCCCGGGGCCTGTTTGGGGACTACGCAGCCCAGCGGGCGCTCGCGGATCAGCTGCGCCGTAGTGGTGTGCTCCCCGCGACGGGCAGCATTGTGAACACACAAGAGGAGTAAGAGATGCCCCGCGACTCAAACGGTAACTACACCCTCCCGGCATCGGTAAACCCGGTGGTCTCGGGCACCACGATCACGTCAAACTGGGCAAACACCACGCTGACGGACATCGCGCAGGGCATCACGGACAGCCTGGACCGCAGCGGCCGGGGTGGCATGCTCGCGCCGTTCCGGCTGGCAGACGGCTCTGTGGCCCTGCCTGGGCTGTCGTTCACGAACGAGACCTCCACGGGGCTCTCTCGCCCCGTGGCGGGTCAGCTCTCCGCGAGTGTTACGGGCACGGAGGTAGTGCGCTGGACGGCCACCAGCGTCAGCCTGCTGGTGCCTGCCAACTCGCTCACCGTGCAGGGTGCCCCCAGCCAGATCACTGTGCGCTCCACAGGCGCAGCTGTCCGGTCTCAGATCGACATCGGGCGTACGGGCTCGGAGTTCTTCCTGGGCGTGTCCGGGGGCCCCGACCAGATCGTCACTGGCGACATCGCGGGTGACGCGGTGCTGCGGTCGGACGGCGGGCGCATTCTCTTCGGCCAGAGTACGAACCTCAGGGCGCTCATCGATTCCGCTGGCTACACGGGCCTCGGCCATGTGACCGCTCGGGGTGCCATTCCCTTCTCCGTGGCAACGACGCTCGCGGCGGCCGGGACCCTGAGTGGCTTCCCCGCTCAGCAGATGATCTACGCTGCGGGGGCTGCGAATAGCCGGGCATGGCAGCAGTACGTGGACGCCACCACCCTTCACGCCCGCGTGGTCGACGACGCGAACAGTTCGGCTGCCGAGTGGCTGTCAGTCGTTCGCAGTGCTGCTACCATTGCATCGCTCAGTTTCCCCAACGGCACGATCGGGGTGGGGTACGTCGCTCCGTCATACGGGGCAGGCTTCACCACTCTGGGTGTCAACGGGGCAACGCAGCCGGTGTTCGACCTCGCCATCGGCGGTGTGCGAAATGCCACCTTTACGGTGAACGGCACCACGGTGCTGCTCGGCACGACGGGTGTCAAGCCCCTTCACCTCTACACGAACAATCTGCCCCGGATTCAGATCCTGAGCACCGGCGAGGTCGGCATCGGCAAGACGCCCACCACGGCCCTGGACATCTTGGGGACCTACGCCCTCATCAGCAACGGCGTGTACTCTGTCTACTGGGGCAGTGGCGCCCTGGTCGGTGGCGGCGGCGCGCAAGGATGCCTCCGCTCCGACAGCGACCTGCTGTTCGGTATTGGTCCGTCAGAAGTCGCTCGCTTCACCGCAACGACTTTCGCTCTCTCTACACCTACCGGGTCCTTCTTCATCGGCGGTCAGCGGACTGTTGCGGGCAGCAGCTTCGCTCTCGCCATCAACGCCGCGTTCAGTGCTGGGCACGGCAACTCCCGCGCACCAGACAACATGAAGGTGTGGTTGGTCTGCGTCACTGCTGAGGCGGGGTATGGTGTGGGTCAGCGTGTGGAATGGATCCCGAACCGGACCGGATTCACTGGTGGGTATACTGCATTCGCGGATGCCACGAGCCTTCAAATCTACACCTTCAACGCTACGATCCAGCTCCCCAATGCGAGCACTGGTGTGGCAACCAACATCACACCTGCGAACTGGCAGGTCCGACTGGTGGGAATCTGGCAGTAATTTAACTAGGGAGCCGATTATGGCCCAAGGCGATTTCCAAAACGTCAATTGGGGAGAAGCTCTAGGAGCAGCCGTTATGAGTGCATCTGTAGGACTTATCCACGCGCTTTACATGATCCGTCGTGGGCGCAAATTCAAGGTGATCGATGTCGTCGTGGAGCCGCTGCTGGCTGTCATGGGAGGCATGATCATGTGGGCGCTGGCGGAGGTCACCAGCACCCCCGATCTGGTGCAGGCCGTCCTGTGCAGCCTGGGGGCCTGGGGCGGGCCGAAGACCATCCACGCCATGGAGGTCAAGTACATGGGTGGCTCGCGGAAGAGTGACCTCCCCAAGGAGGACGAAAATGCTTGAGCTTCTCGGCATGCTGTTCGGCGGGGTCTTCCGCCTGCTCCCCAGCATGATCGCCATCTTCGAGAAGCGGCAAGAAAACGCTCACGAACTGGCGCTCATCGAGAAAAATCTTGCCCTCGAGAAACAGCGGGGCGAAAACCGCCAGCTGGAAATCGAGGGCCTTACGAATCAGGCCGTGGAGACGAACTGGTCTCTCGGCTTGGTGGAGAGTTTGAAGAATCAACTTCAACTCACCGGAGATCGGTGGCTGGACCGACTAAACGTGTCCGTTCGTCCGATCCTCACGTACTGGTGGTGTGTGGTGATGTACACGGCTGCAAAGCTCGTGATCATCATCGCGGCTTTCTCTGACCATGTCGCGTTGAAGGAGTTCTACCCCATCCTTATGACCGACTTCGACCGGGGCGTCGTGGGCAGTATCATCGGCTTCTGGTTTGTTGATCGGGCCCTCCGCAAGCCATGAACGAAGAGGTTCTTCAGCTTCTCGCCCCTGTGGTGAAGCACTTCGAGGGGCTGGCAAAGGTGAAGAAGGACGGGCTGGTGTACCCCTACATCTGCCCGGCGGGCTACCCCACTCAGGGGTTCGGCCTACTGGTGTCCAGCATGCGCGTACCTCCCATTACCAGGGCGGAGGCTGAGCGTAGGCTGTTCCTAGCCCTGCCGAAGTACGTGCAGGATGCCCTAAAGCTGTGCCCCCGCCTGCCCCTGGCCGGGCCTTATGCCATCGCGGCCATTGCGGATTTCACGTTTAACCTTGGTGAACCACGCTTGCGCTCCAGCACATTGCGACGTAAAATAAACGCCGGTGACTGGTCGGCTGTACCTGCTGAACTGCGAAAGTGGGTGTGGGGTGGGGGCCAGAAACTTCCGGGTCTCGTAGCTCGCCGAGAGGCTGAGATCAATCTTCTCAAACAAGGAAAACTGCTATGATCAACGAACTCTCCGCAACCCTGTTCCCGCAAGAGTGGGATGTCGTCGCCAATGCGCTGTATCAGCGCCCATTCGGGGAGGTTGCTGGCCTGATCAGCAAGCTCCAGTCCCAACTGCAGGGCCAGACGGCCCCCGTCCCGGCCGAGAAGCCGAAGCAAGGAGAAGCAAATGGCTGATTACGGTGACGCAGAGCGCGTCGGGGTCCTCGGTGGGGGCCAGGAAGGTGTCGGCGGAGCTGCCAACAAGAAGGCTGGCCGCATCCGTCAGCTGGATGCGGCCATCGATCAGGCTACTGGCGTGGCCCCAGCACCGACTGCGCAAGGTCAACCACTGCCGTCAGTCGCGGCGGGTGGAATGAGCCAGTCGCAGTTTGGGGGTCGTCAGACGACCCCGGAGCAGCGGATGGTGCAGCAACGGAAGCTGGCGGAGATCCTTCGAAACCGTCAGTGATCGCCTGCAGACGCCTGATCTTGTCGTTGCAGGCGTCTTCCATGGCCGAGTAGTGCTCACGCATCTCCGCGACGGAGAGTAGCGTGAGCTTCGCCTGTTCCAGCTGAAGCTTCACAGCTTGCTGGTAGGTGGGCTTCTTAAGATAGCCAAACATAGGTGTCCTCAACAGCCCCGGCGAGAAGCGGAGCCATGACTCCGCAGAATGCATCCCAACCGTCCGGGGTGTGCCGGGCGGGATGCTTGGCGTCGTAGTACTCCTTGATGGCCATGATCGTCCCCACCACGAAGAGGACGAGCATTGGTGGGAACCACAGCCGCAGGAACGCGTAGATCAGCAGGCCAATGGCGGCGTGCAGAACCTTGTCTTGGTGCGTCATTGAAGGGTCCTTCGTGAGGGCTGCACAGCGGGGCAGATGAGCACCCCGGGCATCAACTTGGCGCGTTGCAGCGCCTCTTCAGCAGAGGGGGCGGTGACGGTTCCGCGGTCCAGCCAGCGGACGCGGTACACGTCAATCATCTCCCCTGCCACGTTGGCTCGGCCATCCTTGACATAGGCCGGAATCAGAACATCCCACTTCATGATAAGCTCCTTGCGGATAAGCCCGCTGTAACGCCAAGTTTACACCAGGGCGGCACATCTTACCTGTAGACTGTGCCATGGCAACCAGCGTGCCGCCCTGGCGGGCCCTCGTAGGCGTGTCTCGAGGGCCCTAGACCGCGCCGTTTAAACCCGGTAGTGCTGTACGTGCTGTGGGCTGCACGGGTGCGTCTGGTGGGCGTGCTTCAGGGTGTTGGCCTTGACCAACTTCTTGCAGGACATGCAAGTGTAGAGGTTGGAGCCGTCCCCGTAGCCGCCCTCGCAGCGGAAGAACGAGTTGCTGAGGAAGCGGGGCTGGCTGCGCTCCCAGTCTTCCTCGGACTCGAACACCTGCAGCCCGTTCAGAATTTCCGTGGCTGGCGTGGGCGCCCCGTCCGTTTTGATCACGAGCGGCTCGGGCTCGGGCTCGGGCTCGGGCTCGGGCTCGGGCTCGGGCGGGCTGTTCAGCTCGATGTACTTGTCCAGGAAGTGCCGAGCCTTCTTCAGGTCCAGCAGACGCTGCTCAGGCGTGTCGTGCTTGTCCTTCCAGCGCATGAGGTACTTCGTCACCTGGGCCTGGAAGTAGTCCCAGTCGTACATGGCCACGAGGTCCCAGTGCTGGGGCTTTCCGTCTTGGGCGTAGTGCTTTCCGCCCACTTGGCGATCATTGGCTGACATCGCGACGCTCCTTCCATTCCTTGAAAGCACGGAACCAGTCGTTCTCCATGCGCTCGGCCGTGAAGAAGGCGTTGATGCCTTCGCCCCGCTTGCGGCGGGCGTACATCACCCGCAGAGTCTCGGCCACTTGGCTCATGAAGTCCGTACGGTAGGCCCAGGACCCGGGATACATCGGGTCACGGCCGACCATCTCCTCGCAGTCGGCCAGGAAGTCCCGCCAGTTTTCGTTCAGCTGGATGAGGGGGTAGTAGCTCACGGCCCCCGTTTCGTACAGCGTGCTGGCCGCGCCGGGGTACTGCAGGTTCTCCTTGACGAAGGGCAGGTCCGTGTACGCGTGGTAGTTGTTCGAGAACTGCCGATACATGCCGATGTCGGCCCCCACGGCGGAGGCGATCACCTCCTGCAGCACGCTCATGTGGACCGCGTTGGCGCCGTACGCACCCCAGACGATATCGTTGCTCCGGTTGGTCACCGTCATGTTGAGCTTGCCGCCGCGCAGGTCGAAGTAGATCGCCGTGTTGCAGGGCTTGTCCTTGCGGGGGATGCCCAGGTCGTAGGCGGGGTCCCACATCTGCACGACAGCCTGCCGCGAGTTCGGGTTGGTCTTCAGTTCGTCGATGACGAGCTCCAGCTGGTCCGTGCCGAAGTGGCGACGCCAGCGGTGGCCGTAGGCCCCGTTCACGCGGCCGTCCGGCTCGGCGTACTCCTTGAATCGCGCGTTGAACGGCAGCAGCCACTTGACGTCCTGGGCCCCGGCCATCATCCAGATGGATTCCATCAGGTGGAACACGGGGTTGGCGTCCCTCTTCGGGTCGAACAGCACGCGCTCCCAGGGGTGGCTGTACTCGGTCACCACGGGGCCCGGGGAGACGACGACGGGGCCGTTGCGACTCTCTTCCGTCACCCCCGCCGTCTTCAGGTGCCAGAAGCCCTCGGTCAGAGCTTCGTTGACGTTGCGAACTTGGATGGTCGTGGTCATTGCGGGTCTCCCGTCCACTTGCCTGCTTGCTGGAGCGTGAGCAGCAGTTCCTTGATCTTGGGTTCGGGCTTCCAGTAGTTGGGGCCCTTCTGCACCTTGCCGTCGACGACGATGGGATTGCCGTTGGCGTCCAGCTTGCTGGCGTTGGAGTCCATGATGACGGACAGTACCCCCTCGATCGGCAGGCCGTGGCGGACCATCTCGCTGGCGGCGTAGACGATGATGTCCCCCAGCCAGTCGCTGAGTTCCGTCAGGGCCCCCAGTTTGCTGCCAGAGGTCAGCAGCTCGTTGGGATCCTGCGGCAGCGAGATGATGATGTCATCAACCTCGCTGATCTCATCCAGAATGATCTGCTTGAACCGCTCCAGGCGAGCGCGCAGGGCGGGGGTGTAGGTGGGGACGTTGGGGCTGTCCAGGCCGTACATCTGGTTGAACGACTTGATACGCTCGTGGAAGGGGGCTTGGTTCACGCTTCTTTCTCCTTGATGATAAGGGCGTTTTCGAGGGCAAATTGCTCCAGCTCACCCCGGCTGAAGAATTGCTTCATGTACCACTCGTCAGGGCTGGCGAATGGCACGATCATGCAGTTGACCGCCGCGCCGTGGACGACGTTGCCGATGATGAGCTCACCCTGGGCGGTATCGGTTGCGGACACGTGTGTCTCCTGACTTGAATTTCATGTACTTCGAGAACTCACACAGGCAGTTCTGGAAGTCCTGCATGTGTACGAGGGGGACGTAGGCGGGCACCAGGGGCATCACCTCTTCCTTGCAGGCCCGGATCGACGAGGTGAACGCGGCTGCAGTCACGGTCCCTTGCGGGCCGTCTCCGAAGTACCAATTGAGCCCGCGCAAACTGCCAGGGCCGGGGGCAGCCCAGGTATACCAGTCCGTTGCACGGGCCAGCGGGTGCCCATTGGTGTTCTTCATGTCCGCAATGAGCTGGCCAGACATGAAGCTGCTCACCCCAGTCAGCGTCTGCAGTTGCGCATCAGCTTCGGACAACTCCCAGGTTCGGGTGGTCACCCCACGCAGCTTGAAATCCTGCGCTGGCTTCAGCACCCGGTCGATGATGTAGTCCACCTTGTCCATGCTGAGCCCGCTGGTGCTCACGGTGTAGGCGTTGCCGAAGATGGGCCCTTTCTTACGCAGAGCCTTCAGGTGCTCTCGGATTTCATCCAGGCTATTTTCTGCGTACAGGGCAGCGTGCAGGAACTCCAGCGTGGGGATGTTGTTGATAAGCCGGGCCAGCAGGAAGTGCCAGACCTCTCCGTACACGGGGCGCCAGAACTCGGCCAGCCAGCGCGTCACCTTGTCGTCTTCTCGGTGGACGTTGCAGTAGCGGGGGATGGCCATGTTCGGATCAGCGGTCCACTCGGCTTGGGGCAGGCCAGCTTCGCGCCGCAGCTTGATGCTGTAGCGCTCGGTGATCCAGTACGCGAGATCAGCGGTGCGATGCATACGCCTTCTTCCATTGGATGTTCACGTCCGTGCGGGTTCCCCCGCCCCAGGCAGCCGCCGTCGTCTTTTCCACCACCTTGACGAAGTCGGGGTGGAGTTCACGAAGCTTGTACGCGTTGCGAGCGTGGAGCTCTGGCGTACGGAAATGCGAACAGCCCCCGGCCGCTCCGCTCCCTGCTTGGTTGTGGGCGTAATTGTTAACGATAACGTTCGGCAGACCCAGCTCCAGGAGCTGCAGGGCCACGTCGAAGTCTTCCATCACCTCCAGCCGATCGAACCGGATGTTCTTGCGCAGGAGGGTCTCACGATCGTACCCCAGCACGCGCATGATGCGGGTGTTGGGCAGGTAGGTTTCTGTATTGCGGTTGGCCCCTTCCCTGGCCGCGAGGCCTGCGTGGGGTACGACGGTAAGCTGGTCATCCAAGTCCATGAACGCCATTCGCAGTTCTTCAGGTAGAATGTCCCGCAGCTTCGTGCGGTCGTCGCCCCGGCGCCTGAAGAAGGTCAGGTCATCATCGACCATGACAAAGCGGCGGTAGTGGCCCACTTCTTCCAGTATGTACTGCCGCGTGGGGGCGATGGTCTCGATCGAGACGGGCAGCACGTGGATCTCGACATTGGGGTTGCCGTCGCGCAGATAGTCGTACAGTTTCGCTTCCCGCGCCTGCACCACCAAGGTGACTCTCAGCCCCGCGTTCGTGAGATAGCCCAGCGATGCCTGGGACTTTGCCCGCCCGTAGGTGGGGATGATAATGTCCATGAACGATCCTCCAATGATCAAAACCCGCCGGAGCGGGTTTTGAGGAGCCGGCGGGCGGCAGATCAGGCCATCGTTTCTTCGGCGGCTTCGGCGTCGGCTTGTCCTTCGGCCTGCACCTGTTCCGGCGTCTTTTCCTTCTTGGTCTTCTTCTCGGCCTTGGGCTTCGGTTCGGCCTTCGGCTTGGCCACCACGATCTCGCCCGGGTCGTAGCCGTCGATGGAGATGAAGCCGTGCTTGGCGTCGTACACGAGGTCGGGGGTGGTCACACCCGCGTCCAGGGTCTCGCCGACGGTCTTGCCGCTGACGTAGGCCGCGAAGCGCGCGTGGGCCTTGGAGCCTTCACGCTTCGGGTTGCCGGCGACGAGCAGGGTCACGACGGCCGAGTCGGCCACGCCCTTGGGGCCCCGGGCCTTCACGACGGCAGCAGCTTCGGGGGTCGGTTCCGGGGTGGCTTGTGCAGTGGGGACGTTCGCTTGGGATTCGGCCGGGGCCTTCTTCGATTTTGCCATTTCAGTTCTCCTGTTGGTAGATTGGGCGACATGCCCGGTAGGCAGAGCCATTGTGCCCGTGTAGGCGTCCGCTGGCTAATTGTCTTTTGAAATTGCTCTCAGCGGATCCATAGTGTTTAGCTATGGCCCAGGGGCTTGAGCGCGCTGAGGAAGTCCGCCTGCGTCTTGTCCCGCTTGTCGATCACTTTGAGGACTCGTTCATCGACAGTGTCCCGTGCCAGAATCCGGTGGACTGTGACTGTGGCGGCAGAGTTACCCTGACGTCGTACTCGATCGATGACTTGCTCATAGTCAAGGTATTTCCATGTGACCCCGACCATCGCAATATTCGAACACGATTCTTGGAGACCGTCTGTCCCGAGGGCAATCGACGCGGGGTTCCCCATGACCACCGGGAGTTCCCCACGGGCGAACTTTTGGATGGTGAGCTTGTCTTTCTGCACATTGCCCGTTGAGATACACGGGATTTTGAGGGTCTTGTCGAGTCTCGCACGGTCAAACTCAAACTCGTATGTGACCAGAAGAGGGTCCCCCTGAAGCTGCTCGATGAGGTCCGAGAGAGCTTCGATCTTGGAATCGTGGACTTCTTCCCACTTTCCATCCGCGCCATAAACCGCGCCGTTGCAAATCTGACGGCACTTAGATGACGCGACAGCCGCGTTGGCCGCGACCACCTTGCCTTCTTCAACTTCTGCGACCATGTCTTCTTCCATGCTCTCGTAAAGCCGGCGAGCTTTCGGGTCGAGGTCAACAAAGATATCATTGACAAGAAGTTCCGGGTCATCATTGCTCCTTTCGACTACCTGCACGAGCGGGGCGATCTTCTCCAGGATGCGCTCTTTCGCCCCTGGCTGGGCCTTCCACTCGTAGCCCCCGAATCCCGCGGGGAACATATACTCATTACGGAAGTGAGTGATGTACCGCCCCAGGGCGTTCCCCTCGTCCAGAATGTACGTCTGCCCGAACAGGTCCTCCAGGCCGTTGGGCATGGGACTGCCGGTCAGGATGTACCGACGCTTGAAGAACTTCACGAACTCCCGCAGCAGCTTGAAGCGAGCCGTCTGCGTGTTGCGGAACTTCGTGGACTCGTCGACGACCAGCATGGGGAATTTCTTCTTGATGAAGTCCACACGCTTCTTGTCAAACTGGAGCTTCCCGTTCACCGTCTTGGCGCCGAAGAGCCAGGGCAGGCCCTCGGGGTTGACCACGTAGATGTCCGCATCATCGTCCTGCAGGGCCTGTTCCTTCTTGGAGCCGTGCAGCACGTTCACCTTGAGGTGCGAGAACTCGTGGAACTTGTCCTTCTGCTCCGGCCACACGATCACCATGGGACGCAGCGGGCAGATGACAAGCATCTTATCGACGAATCCTTTCTCCTGCAAGATACGGAACGCCATATAGGCCACGCTGGTTTTCCCACGACCGGGCTTGTAGAGCAACCCAGCACACGCCTGGGAGATCATTAGCCCGACGCCAGTCTCCTGATAGGAGTGTGGCACCCATGAAGTCTTTAAAGGTTTCAAGGTCATCGAAGACCCCCACTGTGAAGCCGCGCGCTACGAGTTCTTCGCAGCGTTCAGGCTGGTTGCGCTTGAGGTCACTCCCTGGGCGCTTGAATTCAACGAACACCATGCGCCCCATCAGAAAGAACTCCTGATCCGGCCATCCAGTGTTCCCCTGGCGGTTGCCCTTGAGGTGGAGGATGTCCTGGGCTTTCGCCCAGGACACCGCTGGAACCTCTACGTCACGTTCCAGAGCGTTCCGCATGTCAGAAGGCGCACGGCCCACCCTTCGCCTTGGAGTAGTCGCACCAGCGGCAATGCATCCCCGGCTTAGGGGCCAGGATCTTGTCCCGCTGCATCTGCTCCACCCGCCCGTGCCACAGGGCCTTCAGCTTGTCCTCGGCCGTGGCCTTCACCACCAGCCGCTCCGGGGGCGCAGTGTCCTCCAGGTAGTACGTGGTCACGCGCACGTCGTCCACCATCCAGCGGCGGAAGCCTGCCAGGGCGTAGAGCTTCCGCTGGTCGACGTGCGTCTCCTTCGGCTTTCCTGACTTCCATTCGCCGATGTGCAAGGTGCCGTTCAGACCCCGCGCAGCGTCCAGCACAGCAATCAGCCACGTGTTCGAGGACGAGTAGCCGCCGGTCAGGTACCACTCGTCGTCAAAGGCCATGCGGAATTCCGTGTGCCGCTCCCCGTTGGGGTGGTCACGGAACTCGTTCAGCACGTGCACGTACTTCTCGGCGATCACGGCAGCCTTCTTGTCCCCGAAGCGCAAATCCGCTGGCGGCTCGACGGTCTCTAGTTCACCTTTGATGTAGCGCTCAGCGCGATCGTGCATCTCCAGCCCCCGAGCAGCGGCCGGGCCCGGGGGTGCACTGGGCAGCTTCAGCACGCTCTTGTACTGCCACCGCCGAGGACAGCCGTTGTAGTTCTCCCACTGAGAGAACGACCACCGGAAGGGTTTGACTTCAGTTGAGCTTGCCACGTTCCGCCTCCATGACTTGGTCTTGCATCTTGGGGGCGTCCTTGATCTTCTCGGCCCACATGTCCGCCTGATGCTGGTCGATTTCCATGCTGAGCACGATCACGCGCTCCTGGGCATCCTGCACCCGGGGGGAGATCAGCAGGGCCACGACCACATCCTCTTCCAGCTCCTGCGTGGCGAGATGGAAGATGGCTTCCAGCGCGTTGGCGAGCATCGGGCTCAGGTTGTTCTTGATGCGCTCTTGCAGTTCTTGCTCAGTCATGGTGTTTCTCCAGATGGGCCCAGTTCGGGCCGGTGTAGCCTTCAGACGCGAAGGGAACGTCGAAGCGCGGTGCGTCCATAGCCGCGCTCAGCCGGTAGTGGGCATCCTTCTCGGTGCCCGCCGGAGCGGAAATGTTGAACTCGTCGTGGACCATCGCCACCAGCTTCTCCTCGGGGCGCCGGAGGTGCTCCCAGTCGATGGCCGATTGCTTGGTTTGGTCCGCAGCCGAGCCCTGAATGAGATAGTTCAGAAGCTTGTAGGAGAGATCTCGCTCAGCATTCGGCTCGCGGAAATAAACCCGCCCACCCCACGTTCGGATGAACTGGCCAGAACTGCCACGACGACGAGTTGCTGTAGAAAGTTCTCGCACCTCCGGAAGCGCGGCAAAGTAAGCGTCACGTACGCGCTTGCCTTCTTCATCGGGAATGCCCAGGGCGGCGGCAGTGGATGCCACGCCACGGCCGTACATGATGCCGAAGCCGGTGATCTTGACGTACTTACGGGGGAGATCAATCCCAGTAAGCTCCTTGATGATGGCCTGGACAGCGACGTGAGGGTCGGTCTTGGGGTCCTTGATGAAGGCGTCGAACAGCTTCCCTTCCGCAAAGTGGGCCATCACGCGCATTTCCTGTGCGGAGAAGTCACGCTTGACCCAGACGTGCCCCTCCTCGGGGAGGATGTACTCCCGCATCTGCATCATCGCCGGCTGGCCCGCCGGGATGACCAGGGACTCGAAGTCGTTCGGCGGGTTCTGGAAATTTGGAGCGCGACAAGACATACGTCCCGTACGGGTGCCACTGATGTCCCCGTCAGAGCCACGGTCTCCTCGTACCTGATTCCACTGCGGGTGTACGCGACCACCTTCCCGCCCCGCTTGCGCAAGCCATTGCTCAGCGAACGTGCCGAGGCAGGTTTCAAGTACCCCGCGATAGGCGAGATGATGGAGTATCTCAGGGTCCCGTACGCGTCCCACAAGATTCTTACGCGCGACAGACCGCTTGCCGGTTGGCGTGAGCACCCACTCAGTGATCTGGCCAGCTTTGTCCAGAGCGGCAGCGAGCTGCGCATCTTTGTTGATGTCGAATTCCCCAAGCCGGGAAAAGATGTACTCGTCAGAGACCTTCTGCGCGGCCCGATATTTCTTGATGTCGACCCGGAGCTTCTCCTCGTCCATTCGCACCCCGCGCAGGGAGCTTTCCGACAGAATGGGCATGAGCTTCTGCTCGCGCTGGTAGGCCTCCAGCATTCCTTGCTCCACCACCTGGGGGTACAGCTTCTGGAAGAGCAGGTACGTCCGGTCCGTGTCGCCCTCCGCGTACTTGCCCACGAGGTCCCCTGGGGCCAGGGCGATGTAGCGGGCCCAGAAGTGCTTGGTGTCCGTCTCTTCCTTGCTCGTCCCCAGGGTGATGCCCTTGTGCTTCATGGGCTGGTTAGCCAGCAGCCAATCCCGCACCTCCTCCTGCTCGCTAGGGGGCAGGCCCAGCACGCGTTCGGCGGACGGCTTCAGGGAGAAGCTGAACGCGTACGGCTCGGTCAGAAACAGGAGGTACTGCGTGTCATGCACCAGCACGGGGTCAGGGGCAGTGTAGTCGAACCACTTGCGCAGCACGGACGTTTCGAAGGGCGCATTGTGGGCCAACCACCCAGGGGTGCCCGGCCCGGCCTGCTCCAGCGCCGTCAGAAGGGCTGCTTTGCCCTCCAGAAACGTGCAATTGTTACCGGTGGGGTGCCCCCAGGCCCAGTACACGGACGGCGCGTCCCCCAGCTTGATGGACACCCCCACCGGCTTAGGCGGGTTCCAAATGGGGTTGCCCTCGATCCCTTCGGTTTCGAAGTCGATTGTGATCATCTGATCTCCATGGAAAGACAGCACCCGAAGGTGCTGTCAAAAGAAAAGGCTCAGGCGAGGCTACTGCAAAGTCTGCCTGAGCTTGACCACGAGGTCAGAACTTGGATTTCTTGGGGGCAGTCTTCGCCGCCACCCCCGCGCCGTCGGCCATCTTGCCGGAGTTGGTCGAGCCGACCTCGTCGTACGGGGTCATGGCCAGACGCTGGGCCTCGTCCTTGCGCTTCTCCAGCGCGTTGAAGATGTCTTCGTCCTCGCTGACGATGTCCATGGGAGTGAACGTGACCTTGAACTGTGTCTTGGCGTCGCGCTCTGTGGAGATGTCCGTCACCACGGCCCAGGGCGGCAGGTTGGTCTGCGCGGCCAGGGCGTTCACGAAGTTCGAGTAGTTCTTCCCCGACGTCACCGGGATGTCCAGGATCGCCATCTCGGCCTTCTGGATGGCTTCCACGCTGTCCAGGCCGTTGCCGGGGATGAGGACGAGCCGGCGCGTTTCCTTGCACGCCTTGCCGCGACCGCCCTTCGGGTCGCTGCCCCAGTCGTTGTACTTGCAGCCGGAGCAGGAGCGCGGGTTGCCCCGGTCCTTCTCGTCGCTGTTCGGCCCCACGTTGCCATCGGGGACATTCTCGTGCGCGAACATCTCGTCATCGTTCGCCCCCAGCGCGAAGCAGACGGGGTTCTGCAGATTGTTGGGGTCGAAGGGTCCGTCGTAGTACGCGTTCCGGTGGCCCGCGAACATGATCACGGCGGGCAGGATGTTCTTGGCGACGGGGTTGCCGCCGATGCCGAGCATGCCACCCCGGAGGGAGACCTTCGTGACACTGGGGCGTTCCTGGGCAGCTTGGTCCTTGGCCTGGGCTCCCAGGCGGGCCATGAGGCCACTGGGCAGCGCCACGGCGCGGCCCCCCAGGGTAGCCACGGCGGTGCTGGTTTGGGCAGGTTCTGCGGCCTCCTGAGTGCCTTGCAGAAGTGTTGCGGTTTGGGTGGTGCGCTTGGGTGCGGGCATGGTGGCTCCTTACTTAACAACAGACTTGGACAACGTGTAGACCGGGAACTTTTCGACGCCGGGGACCATGACACCGTCCTCCCAGCGTTCAGCAATCGCTGCCTTGCCCGGTCGGCGCTCGAGCAGCGAGAAGTCTCCTGTGGTTTTGATGTAGTTGTAGAACTTGGTCCAGTCCGCAATCTGGGGTGCGTACTTGACCGGATTCAGCGCCACGCGGATCTTGGATCCACCGGCAGCGCTGATCTCTTGGGCGCGCAGCTGGGCGATGACCAGCTGTTCACTTGCGGTTTCCACAGCCTTGTGAGCTTCGGATTCTTTGTCCAGCTTGAGGCGATCGACGCTGGCTGTCTTGTGCATGTCCACCAGCTCCCCCAGCTCTTTCGCCGAGAGGTGTTCGTGGTCCGCCTTTCCCTTCAGCTCGGTAAGGCGGGCGATGAGCTTATCCAGCTCAGACTTTTTCATGAATTTCTCCTGCAATTTTGGAAAGGATACGCTGCGCCTCCACGCACCCGGGGGTGTCGCAGATCAGCATATCGTCGAGGAGGGAGGTGAGATCGGGGCCTACCGGGCGGTAGTCCGCGTCCAAAGCATGGACACTCTCGAAGACGACTTCGTCATGCACCACTTCGTACTGCACTTGAAGTAGAACACCTGCGTGTTCGAATAGTTGCTTAGACACTAGGGACTCCTAAGGGCCTGCGGCCGGGTAGGGTATTGTACCCCTCCCGGCCGCAGTTCGCAATCAAAGCTTCTTGTTGGGGTCGTTCAGCAGACCCCGCATGTACTCCTCCTTCGTCTGCGGGTGATGTACGCCCGCCGCAGCGGCAACCCCAGGGGTCTTGTCCGCGTGGTATTTGCGTATCGTGTCGCTTTGGGTCTTCAGCACCCGCTTGTACGCTGAGTTCTGCTCGTTGGCATCCTTCAGCAGCCCCCGGAGGATATTCTTCTCCTGCTCGTGGACGAAGAGCAGCTTCATCAGACCCACGCTGAAGTAGGTTGCCACGATGGTGACTGCCCCCCACCACACTACGAACTGAGCGAAGCCCGGCCAGGGGAGGGTGAGCACGAGCAGAGGAACGCTGATCCAGTGGCTGAGGCACCACGGGCAGCGCATGAGGTACTGGAACCACGAAGGCCCCCGCCCCTGGAGCCCCTTGAAGATTTCACCCTTCGAGAGGACAGTGGCGAGGGCCGACGTGGCCAGCGCGACGAGTGCGAGCTGGCCCAGCATGATCAGCAGGCACCCATCGAGTCGTGCAGGCCGATCGGCTTGCGGTTGCGGTCGTACCGCTGGCCGTCGCTGCCGATGTAGCCGATGACGCAGTTGATGCAGCAGCCCGAGCGGATTTCCTTCAGGTTGTTCGTGGTCTCGCTCTCACGTTCGGCCACCAGCGCGGCGTGGGTGGGCTGACCGCGCAGGTCGCCGAGCAGGTAGCTGAGGCGATCCACCACTTCCTCCACCCCGAAGGCGCCCGAGGCCATCGCGGCGATGGAGGTGAAGTCGTTCTCGTCGGCAGTGTCCAGCTTGCCGCTGATCTCGGTGACCATCTCGCCGATCCGCGCGGCGCGGGGGTGGGACGGCGAGATGCTGGCCGTGATCATGGGCAGGAAGTGCAGGGCGCGGGCCTTCAGACTGGCGTAGTGGGTGCTCAGCTGGGCCGCGTTCATTTCTTTCGAGATCATCTGTTTCTCCTAAGGGATTGAAGGTAGCCCACCGTGGGCTACCTGTACTGTGCCTAGTTCTAGGCGGGAAGCAAGGCCGATTTACTGGCCGGGGCGGATGATGCGCGGGCGCTCGGCCTTCAGCACCTCGTTGTTCTCCTGCTCGTCGGACTTGGCGGCAACGGCCAGCGTGTTCAGGTCCTTGCGCTTGGTGCCGCCAGCGATGAAGATCTCGATCAGGTCAGGCATCAGCATTTCCGCTGCGAGCCCGAGCATCGCCCCGTTGGGGTGGCCGTTGGACAGGCGCTGGGACAGCTGCACGGTCTTCAGCAGGTGGGTCATGAAGATTACCTGCCGCGCGACCTTGGCTGCGTAGAAGTCGTCGACCTCTTCTGCGAGCTTCACGGCCGCAGCGTACAGGGCCTTCTGAGGCAGGCGGCTGTTCAGCAGTGTGTCCTTCATCTCGGACAGCCGGAACGACTGCTTCATGCCGAATTCGTCTTCGGCTTCGGTGGGCATCAGGCTCATGATTAATCCTTCTTCGGGTTGAGGAGCGCCAGGAGTTCTTCCCGGCTGACGGAGCCCAGGATCGCCTCGAGAGCTTCTTCCTGGGCCTTCTTGCGCTTGGCCTGCTGGAGCAGGCGCACAGCTTCTTCTTCGCGGTGGATCTGGTCCGCGTACGGAGCCATGTCCACCTTCTGCACGACCCACTTGAGCGCGTACGGCGTGTCGGGGTCGATCTGCGGCTCTTCGTGGATCTCGAGCACCTTGACCACCATGAAGGTGTCGCGGGCCGGGGCCACCACGAAGTCGTCCTTCTTGAGCGTGGCGGCGATCTCGTTCGAGACCTTGTAGGTGTACCCGTGGTTCGGGCTCCCCTTCTGGGCCCCGTCGAACGCGACGGTCAGGGTGGTGTAGTTCTGCTGGAGCAGGGTGACGAGGTGATTGAAGTTCACGATGTTGCCTTTCTTGGCTTGGGGGTACGGGGCGGTCTGCGCGGCGGGCGGGATGAGCGCGGGCAGGTCTTCGAAGAAGACCCCGGAAACGCGCACGTAGTCGGTGGGGCCGTAGCCCTCGCCCACGCGGCGCATCAGGCGCATCTTCTCCAGCTGCCCCAGCAGGGCAGAAGTCTTGCGCTGCAGAGCGCGAGCGATCTTCGTGGGCGTGTAGCCCACGAAGAACTTGGAGCGGATCCACTCCAGTTCTTCCGTCGTGTAAGCCTGACCGTGGCGGGCCGGGGGCTGCGTAGCGTCGCCCGAGATCTTCTGCTCGATGCGGACTTCGTTCGGGGACCATTCGTTGACCCCGATGTCCGGGCCCACCCCACTGGTTCCCACGATGCGGCCGGGGCCCACCCCGCCCAGCCACTTGTTCAGCGCGCGATCGCTGCTGAAGTCGTACACGCTCATTCTATTCTCCTTGTGGCCGCGGGATTGCGGCCTGGGTTAACTATGCCTACTTCTTACGCCGAAGCAAGCGGAGCTTTTCGATCATGCCCCGGAACCACCAGCCCACCACGAACCCGCTTACCGTGGCGAGCAGGATGGCCCCGAAGACGATCGTGTTGATGCCGGTCACAGCTTGTTCACCACGACCTTGGGGAGCGGCATGGGCACCTCGCTCGTCGGTCCGCACTGGCCGTCCATGCTCTTCTTCGGGTGCTTGTCCCAGTTGTTCGTCGGGGACACCATCACGCACCCCTCGTTGAACGACACGGTGCTGCACATGACGGTCGCCTTCTCGATCACCGGCTGGCCCTTGGCGTCCTTCGTTTCGGTCTTGAGCATGAATACGACTTCAGCCCAGCCGTCGCCCTGGGGGCACTTGGCGTTGTGCGAGGTGTCGGACTTGACGATGGGCTCGTAGCCCTGGATGCGCGGGTTCTGGCGCTGGTAGTCACTCGCCACCAGGGCCGCGTTCTGCCGCCCCTGGGCCCGCTGCTCCTCCACGGTCTGGAAGGCGGACTCCTCCTTGCCGCAGCCCGCCATGGCGAGGGTCAGGCCCAGGATGACCGCCAAGCACAGGGCGATCCACAGATTGTTGATCAGTTTCATTCACTCTCTCCAAGTTGATTAAAGGAAGGCCCGCCGAAGCGGGCCACTAGCACTGTGCCACGTTCGGTTATTGATGCAATACCTTGGTGGCGGTATCCCACTCCTGGTACGTGCGAAGGTCATTCGCCCGCCAGATGCGCAGGAATTCTTCAGGGGGCACGACAGGCACTTCTCCGCGCCGCCCCCAGGTGAACCATGCTTCACGGTAGATGGCGTTTGAGGCCATCTCCAGAGCGCCCTTTACTACTGCTTGTGTTTCAGGGGACATGGAAGGTCCTTTCTATGGACAGGTGTTGGAAAGCCCCACCTTTGGCGGGTGCCACACTGTACCGCAGAAAGATACCTTCGGGCAATGCCATCCGTACTCCTGGCATGGCCATTGGCCGCAGAGTGCCCACGCCCGGCACACGCCGGTAGCCAGTAGCCAGGGCAACCGTCAGGCACGCGTCCAGCGGGCCGTAGACGGGCCAAACCCAGCTGTAGCCCCCGTACACCGTGCGGCGGTAATAGCTGTTCTCGAACGTGCCCGCCGTCCACCCATTGTGGACCACGTACAGACCGTAGTTCTTCTCGTTGAACTTGCGGTACTCGCTCACCCCGCCTTCGTGGGTGATCTCGTACTCGTTCTTCGAGTGTTCGCTCCACAGGTGAACGCCCACCGCAGTCTGCGCCTTGGCCTCGGGGGCCCACAGCGTCAGCAGGCAGTAGAGAGCGACGAGGGCCAGAATGGCCCAGTTGAGTGCGCGAGTGATCATCGCGAAACCCTCCAGTGCGAGACGGGGCTGGGCCCGCCCAGGTTGTAGAGCATGAAGCCCAAGTGGGTGGAAACCTCCGTCGACCAGGGTGGAATAGGGACGTTGCTGTACCAGAGCTCGTACCTAGTCCCTGCGTCCATCCACTCCCCGAGGAGCTTGACGAACGCTTCCTTCTCGCGATGTGTCATCCCCTTCTTCGGGAAGGCTGTCCAGCCCTCCTCGTTCTCCCAGACTTCCCACATGTCGTCAAGGCTGTTCGGGTGTCCAGGATGTAGACAACTGTCGCACGGGGGTGACAGATGGCATTGGCAGTTGTCAGGCCAATGCAGCGACATGATCGAGCCCAACTCATTCAGCTCCAGCTGTCCCTTCGTAGCCTGAGCCACGGGCGTGAGCTGAGTGTTGGGCTTGTCCCACTCGTCCTTGTGGAAGGGCGTGTTGCCGGACAGCATGCCACGAAGCTCGGCCTTCGTGCGGGCGAGCTTCTCCTTCGCATCCCTCTCGGCCTTGTCGTACTCCCACGTGTTCGTGGTCGGGTTGAAGGTGGGGTTGGCCATCACAGATCCTCCCGAATGCCGTAGAAGCGGGGGAAGCGGGGCTTGTCCTTTACCCCGTAGCCGAACGCGCGCCAGTGGGCGGACTTGCCCACCAAATCGTTGACGTTGTTCCAGTAGTACACTCGCTCACGATGAGTCATCTTGCCGGGGGACAGGCGCATCGTTCCCCAGGTCTTGTCCGTGACCAGAATCGTGCCGACCATGCCCTTGCCGACGAGGTTCTCCTTGTGGGAGGAGCGCTTGGCCCGTCCCAATTCGTCACGCGTCAGCGTGTTCTGGTTCTCCTGCGCCTCTTCGAAGCCGATGATGACTGCCTCACCGTCCATGAAGCGCTTGAGCTTCATCAGGTAGCCCTCGCGCAGCGTGCTGCGGCCGTTCTTGTAGGGGCCCTTCGGGTCGCGGAGCATCACGCCCTCGTAGCCGTCCTCGAGGACTCGAGCCTCGTAGAACTCCAAATCACGCTCGTTGTGCACCAAGAAGTGGGGAACAAGCTCCACCCTCCAGCCATGTTCCGAGTCGTCCTTGATGTCTGCAGCCCACAGGACTCGCTGGTCGAAGGTACCATCCACGTACGCGTCGAACACATGGAACTGCCAGTCTCCGCCCCCGGTTGCGGACATAATGACCGACTGCGTGTTGTTCATGCAGTTGGGGTCCGTGGGGGATCCTGCGATCAGCTCTCCGTCGAACGTTCCCTTCCCTCGCCAGTACGCTGCCCACTCCTGGACCGTCTTGTTGCGGATGGGCTTCATGTTGCGGCTGTACGCCACCCCGTCAATGACGAGGCAGCGGATGCCGTCCAGCTTGGGGCTGACGAGCAGAGGATAGCGCAGCGTGGACAGGTCGACGTCGGACAGGTCCGCTGCGAGCATGGGTTTGAAGGTCATTTCAGTCTCCTGCGTAGTGAGAGAACGAGCACTGGATCTGCCCGCACATGGCGCAGATCACCCACTTGCCACGGCGGTAGGCGTGTCCTCTACGGATGCGGTCCTCGACGTCCCACTTGTCCAAGCCTTTGGGTCGCTCTTGTAACTTCCAGCCGGGGAGGGCTCCTTCCATGCGCGGATCATCAGGCCGCAGCTCGGGCCACTTCACGTCTTCCGTTCGCACGACATAGCCCACCCCCGCGGAGTACCCCACCTTCGCGTAGTACTCCGCCTGCGAGCGCCCCGTCAGCCGTGGCTGGTAGCTGATGGCCGGGTCAAGCAGCGGCCGCTCGTAGTCCGGACGGTCCGCGAAGAAGCCTGGGTTCTCCCGCCTGTACGCCAGATCTCCCGTAATCGTGCCCGTCGTGAAGCCCAGAGGCGCGTACTGCGGGGGTGGGGCCACGGTACGCTGCAGCAGCGCGTCCAACGGGCTCTCTGCGCGGCGGGCGGGCAATCCCACACCTGCCCCCACGCTGTGCTCGCGAGTAATTTCGCGTTTCATGCTCATGTGAATTCCTTCAGCAATTCATTCTTCTCCCAGTGGGAGCGGAGTGCTTCGGCGAAGTTGACCCAGATGGGCCGCTTTGCGCCTTGGGGGTCCCCGAAGAACGTCAGCTCTTCGGGGTCTCGGCCACGGTCCTTGGCAAACTGTCGCGCAGCCTGCTCGAAGTCCGCCAGGGGTCGTCGCATGATTATCTCCTTGGAAGTGTGCAACGCGCATGCTGCTCGCGCGTCTTATGGTCAATGTAGAACTCGGTGCCGAGCTTCTTGTGCTCACAGTAGACGACCATCTCGGCCATCTCGTCCTCGCTCATCAGCTTGACGGGGCGGATCTCATAGCCCACGAAGCCAACGAGAGCGAAGCTGGCGAGCACGATGGCCGCGTAGATGAAGTTGTCGCGGCTCATTGCTCGCTCCTGGAGCGGTAGAACTGCGTGGCGAAGGCGTGGGCCTTTTCCAGCGCGAATTCTTCCTTCATGTCGTTGACGCGGTAGACCTCTTCCCACTGGCCCCCTTCCAGGGCCTGCACGACGAGGTCCACGCTCGGCGGGTAGCCCGGCTTGGCGAGGATGCGCACGGTGCCCAGGCTCAGCTTGATGCGGTCGGAGTCAGTCATTGCGCGTTCTCCTGCGCCGCCTGGATGCCATGCTCGTAGCCGAGCCAGTACTCATCGGGCTCGTAGAGGCCAGCATGGGCGCAGCTGAGCTTCACCTCTCGGACGACTTCCGCTGCAGAGGGAAGGCTGGAGATGCTCCACCCATAGACAGTGGCCGCGCGCAAGTCCTGCTCGGCGTGGCTCAGACCCTGCTGGTATTTGGATGCGGGGCGCGGCATCACTTACTCCCGATCGGCTGGCTGTGACGGTGGGCACGGATCAGCATGGCCACCTCTTCCTCGAGGTGCGCGATGCGGTCCATGAGGGCCTTGTAGTCCGGCGCGGCCACGCCCTTGGAGAAGTTGTTGGTGATGCTCAGCTGCTCCCGCGCGCCTTGCACGTTGCCGTACGTAACGGGGAACCCCAGCTTCTTGCCTGCCTCGTCGGCGAACTGCTGATCGCTCAGGCCCGACTTGGTGTAGTCGTTCTGGATCAGTTGCATCAGCTGAAACGTCATCAGCGACGTCAGCTTGTTCACTTGTTTTCCTGCGGTGCTCATATCAGCTCCTGGTACACTGCTAGATTGCAGTACAGCCAGTGTGCCACGTTCGCATGCTGACACAAGCGGGTGCTAGGTGAAGATTGTGCCCCGTGGTAACATAAAAGCCCCTGGCGTGTAGGACACCAGGGGCTTTCCTAGACTCGATGTGGATCGAGTATGCAGACAACTACGAGGACACAAGCACACGTAGTATAGCATGCTCGCCCACGCGCACACAAGGCGAACGCATGCTTCGTTATTCAGACATTGACCTCCAGTTCGCTCGGGGTCAACACGAGGTGGACACTCCAGGGATTGGCAAGGTCTACCAGTATCTTCGTGAGCGTGGCATCACTGAACAGGATGTCACAGAGCTGGGCCTTCACATCGTCCCCGCTCGCGAGCTCATCGCAGCATCACGGGGAGGGGCCGCTCAAGACGACCCACGACTGGCCATTGTCTTCCCACACGCAGACGCGTCAGGCAATCGCATCGACTGGTGGTCCGCTCGGCTCGTAGACGCTGGCTTGCGCCCCAAGGTGGTCTCGTCCTTCGCGGACCTCACCGAGAAGAATTGGGGGAAGATGTATTGCCCTCCAGCCGAGGCGCCCCACGCCTATCTCGTCCCCACGCTGGACTGGATGCAACTTCAGAGAGGTGACCGTGTATACATCCATGAGTCCTGTATCAAGGCCATCAACGGGGCCAAACTCGGCGAATGGTCCATCGGCCTCAATGGTGTACGCGGTTGGTCGTCCCGGAAGCACAATGTGGCGATGGTTGAAGAGCTCAAAGGACTACCCTGGAAAGCTCTCGATCTACGCCCTGTCATTGTCTTTGACTCAAACGCTGCGGACAATTGGGACGTGCAGCATGCCATCACTTCTCTTGCGGCCAAGCTTTATGAGCTCACAGGTCAACGCGCCAAGCATATTCTCCTCCCTCCCGGTCCTGATGGACACTGGGGGTTCGACGACTTTGCGGTCGCGCATGGGGACGCAGCTGCTCGGGAATACCTCTCTGGCGAAGGGGTAGAGGTCGAGATTAGTGAGCTGGAGATGAAGAAGTTGGAGCTCAACACGGAAGTGTGCATCGTTAAGTCTCTCGCGCGCGTCGCGGTACAGGCTACCGGGGTGCTCATGAACAAGCAGGGCTTCACGGACATCAATTACGCTGACCGGATGGCCCATGTGGAGGACAAAGTCGTGTCAGTGGCCAAGTCGTGGCTCACCGACCCCCGCCGCACGACTGTTGAACGCATGGAATACTCGCCAGGGGCTCCTCCCCTTGTCCCCGGAGAGTATCTGAACACGTGGCGCGGCATGGGAGTGGAGCCCATGGGTGGCGATGTTGGGCCCTGGATGGAACTCATCGAGCGGCGTATTCCCGATCCTGTGCTCCGCAAATGGGTCATCCAGTGGTTCGCCTACTCGCTCCAGAACCTTGGGGGCAAGACGACTGCGTACCTCCACCTCTACGGCCCTCCTGGGTCGGGGAAGAATGCCCTGCTGGCCCCATTCATGAGTATCTATGGGGACAACGCGATTGTCATTGGTCGTGACAATATGACCTCCTCGTTCAATTCCATCTACGCCACGAAGCAATTCGTGAACATCGACGAGCTTCACTCGGGTGGGGGCATGGAGGGCGTGGCGATTGGCAACCGCATCAAAATGATCACTACGTCGCCAACTCTGACGGTCAATACAAAGGGTCAGCCGGAATACAAGGTCCAGAACCACGTCCAACTGGTGACGACAGCCAACTACGCGGACGCTATTAAGCTCGACGAAGGAGACAGAAGAGCCTGTGTGGTCCGGTTTGGGGAGGTCGGGGACGATATGCGTGAGGGATTCTGGGGAGAATACTTCAGCTGGCTGGACGCTGGGGGCGCTTCAGCTCTCTACTCGCACATGCTTGATGTGGACATGACTGGGTTTGTGGCCTCCGACTCGGCCCCCATGACCGAATGGAAGGCTGACGTTACGGACGCGACACGCGGGGCCATGGATAAGTGGTGCCGAGATCTCAAGCAATTCCCCGACGAGACTCTGCCCGCACTGATGCAAGGGGCGCGCTTCTTGTCCTCCGAACAGCTCGGCTCTCTGTACGTTGGGCAAGATCAGGGGAAGAATACTGTTGGCCTGCGGAACTCTCTGGGGCTGAAAATGAAGGACGCGGGCTTCCTTCGCACGGATAACATTAAGGTCGATGGCAAGACTGTCCGCTATTGGATTATCCGGGACTTGGATAAGGAGTGGTCCGCGGATGAGATCCGCTCGGCGCAAAAGAAACTCGGTAAATTCTGAACCTGCAACCTTGCAACCTGTACCTGCAACCTCATGGACAGTGCTAAGTTGTTGTTTTATATAGTTGTAGGTTGCAGGGTAGCAGGGTGGCAGGTTAAACAACACTATACATAGGAAGCTTGCGCTATTCTTCCCCATCTAAACAGGTTTGGTTAAACACGTTTATAAGCGGCTTAAAACCAACCTGCAACCTGCACCCTGCAACCTTTTGCGCCTACGCTGATGTAAGTATTCCGATTTGCGTGCCCGCGTGATGGAAGTCCTCCGATTCGCGCATATGTCTCGTCGGATCAGGACTAGAGGATCAGGAAGCGAAGTGAACGCCCACTTCGTGTCAAGTGAAGTGAACGCTTACTTCGGCAGAAAGAAAGTAAGCCCCCACTTCGGTCGTTACACACTGTTACACACTCGGGCAGAAAAACAACACATTTCTATGGCGTAATACATCTATCGCAGCAAACGCTGTGGTCTGTAGCCCAGGCAGCACCTGGGAAGGAAATGAAATGAACGCCAAGACCAACGTGAACGTGCAAGCCGGTACCGCAGCCAAGAAGGCCGCACGCAAGCCCAGCAAGGCCACCGTGACCAAGCCGCAAGGCGAGCCCGCCAGCGCGCTGCAAGCCCTGGCAGCCACCCTGGTGGCACCCACCCCCGTGCAGGCCGTCCAGCAGGCTGCTGATGCCTCGCCTGGGCCCGTGGCAGCCGTGGTGCTGCGCGGCCAGGGCGCCGTAACCAAAGTGGTGGTCAAGGCGGGCGCGGTCTACAAGACCAAGGCCCCGCACAACCTGGACTGGTGGGCCAAGGTGCAGGCCACGGCAGGCACGGCGCCCGCGCCGGTGGACGCGCTTGCCAAGGCGGGCGTGCCCGGTCACTTCGTGGGCTACTG
>Ga0247822_10000217_pt1 | contig 28068 bp, 20 predicted proteins | sample 13C_Cellulose_Da_FD_192423 | JGI IMG/M metagenome (GOLD analysis project Ga0247822, IMG submission 192423) | Soil microbial communities from agricultural site in Penn Yan, New York, United States - 13C_Cellulose_Day30 | ecosystem: Environmental > Terrestrial > Soil > Agricultural land | place...
CCGTCGAGGCTCTCCGAGTTGCGCACGCCGCGATGTCGATCGAGCGCCGTCGCGATGATGCGAACGGTGCGAACGCCGTCGCGCGCGCGGGCAGCGAGACCGAAGCTGCGGTACCGAGCGCGCGCGCGGCGAAGCCGGCGCCTGCGGCGAGCGGCGCCTTCGACTCCGGTGACGAGATCGAGACGCACGCCGTCGAGCGCGTGAGCGCGGACAGCCTGACCGCCGCGATGCGCCCGAGCGAGAGCGAGCTCGCGACGCAGGCGCGGCCCAAGGTCGATCCGAGCGAGCTCGAACCGCCGCGCGAGAGCGCGAGCGAGCTCGCGACCGTCGAGCACGAGAAGCTCAGCGCGAGCGAGCTCGCCGCTCCTCCGCAGCGGCCATCGTCGCCGATCGTTCCCGTCTCGACCGCGCCCGCCTCGCTGCCGCCGCCCGCCGTGGAGCCCGCCGCGTCGTCGGGGCCGTCACCCGCGTGCCCACAATGCGAGGCACCGATGGGCTGGGTCGAGGAGCACCTGCGGTTCTACTGCAAGAGCTGCCGGATGTACTTCTAAAGGATCGGAGGATCGGCCGGCCTGGGCGGCACGAGGAAGAACACGTCGCGCTGATCGAGCTGCGTGACGCCGTCACCGCGCACGATCACGGTCGCGCGATAGAGCTGCGGTGCATCGATCGCGGGCACGGTGGTGTTGGGCTTGGAGACCAGCCGCCAGCACACGGGCGTTCCCGTGCGCACGGCGCGATACGTGTCGGCGTATGCGTCACCGTTGGTGTCCTCGGCGTCGAGGCCGCCGGCGCACTGCGCGGTCCCGAGCTGACGCGTCTCGAGGTGATCGACGAACGCCGCCACCGCATCGACGGCGTCGCCGGGATCGTCGGTCGACGTCGCCGACAGATCGAGCGGCAGGCCGTTGGCGAGCCGGACGATGCCGGTCTGGATCGCCGCTGCTGCGTTCGCGCCCGCACCATCGAACACGAGCGGCGCATTACCGTTCATCGCGTCGACCGCGCCGGTGTCGGCGGCCATCGTGCGGAGGTTCCAGTCGGTGTTGACGCCGTAGCTCGAGCCGAGCACGCCGACCAGCTTCGCGCCGGCCGCCACGAACGCGGGCTTGACGACCGTGGCCCACGCGGGCGCCTTGAACGTCTGCGCGGTGGGCTCGAGCGGGGCCTCGTCGGTCGCGAGGATCACGACGGGCAGCGCGCCCTGGCGGAAGCACGGGTAGCCGAACGTCGCGTAGCCCGCGTTCGCCGCTGGCGACCCCGCACACGACACGCGCGCGGGTACGCCGAAGACGCCGTAGCTGTCACCGCCCTCTCCGGTCACCGCGGCGAGCCCGGCGAACGAGAGCGGCTCCTGGTAGTACAGCGAGCTCGGCTCGCTGGTCGGCAGGTTCGCGAAGCTCGGGTTGGGTTGCACGTCGACCCAGTTCTGGAACGCGGCGGCGCCGGAGTCGTGATAGCCGATCGTGCCCGCGCCGGCCCAGAGATCCGGGATGCAGTCCCCGGGTGCGCCGGCGCCGAGCGGCGGGCACGCGACGTTGTTCACGACGGTGGCGAGGTTGGCCTTCACGGCGCTGATCTCGGTCGCCATCGAGCCCGAGCGATCGAGCATCACGTAGAGATCGACGGCCTTCAGCGAGGTGGAGAAGTCGAGATCGGACGACAGCGGCGCCTGCACCCCCTGGTACGGCATCACGAACACGAAGTCGCCGTTGGCCTGCGGGTTCGAGGCCGGGTCGACCGGATCGGAGCCCGCCGCCGTCTCGACGAGGTCGCTCGTGCCATCGCCGTCGGTATCATCCGAGGTGCCGTCGGTCTCGCCCGGCTCGACGGCGCCGCTGCAGTTCGCATCCTCCGCGCCGTCGGGAATGCCGTCGTTGTCGGAGTCGCGATCGAGGAAGTCGGCGTGCGCATCGCCGTCGTTGTCGGCGGGCGGTGCGCCGCGCGCCTCGAGACGATCGCTCACGCAGTCGCCATCGCTGTCGTCGTCGAGGTAGTTGGCGAGGTGATCGCCGTCGTAATCGGTGGCGCCCTCGTACGCATCGCGGATCGTGTCATCGTCACTGTCCGCATCGCGAAAGTCGGGCGTGCCGTCGCTGTCGGAGTCCAGCGGGCTCGCCGGGACTGGCCCGAGCTCCACCACGTCGTCGATCCAGTCGCCATCGTCGTCGGCATCGGCATAGTTAGCGACGCTATCGCTATCGATGTCCTCGGTCCCATCGACCGCGTCGGTGCGGCCGTTCGCGTCGCTGTCGAGATCGCGGAAGTCCGCCGTGCCGTCGTTATCCGAGTCGAGCGGCAGCGTCGTGAGGTCCGCGTCCCCGGCCTCACGCAGGTCGAGGATCCCGTCATCATCGCTGTCCTCGTCGAGGAAGTCGGGCGTACCGTCGCGATCGGTGTCGGTCTGCGCGGCCGCGCCCTCGTCCCGATCGCTGATGGTGTCGCCGTCCGCATCGACGCTCGCCGGCGCGCTCGTGTCGTCACCGGAGGGTTCCGGTCCACAGCCGGCGAACAGCGCGAACGCGACGAGCGGGGCGACCTTCATGTACGGCGCTCCGTACCAAGCGCCGTGCCAAGTTCGAGGTAACCTCTCGCCGCGTGGGCACGCTCTACCTGATTCGTCATGGACAGGCGTCGTACGGCGAGGCCGACTACGATCGGCTATCCGTGCGAGGACGCGAGCAAGCTCGCGCCGTCGGAGCGTGGCTCGCTCGCACCAAGCTCGACGCACTCTACAGCGGGCCGCTGCAGCGCCAGGTGCAGACCGCCGAGCACGCGCGCGATGCGGCGAGCGCGCTCGGCGTGTCACTCCCCGCGCGCGCCCAGCTCGAAGAGCTCGCCGAGTATCCGGCGTTCGAGATGCTGCGCCACATGATGCCGCGGCTCGTCGCGGAGGATCCCCACTTCGCCGCGCTGTCGACCGCACCGACGCCAGAGCTCCTCGACCGCGCCTTCAAGGCGATCCTCGCGAAGTGGGCCAGCGACGAATGGGTCACCGATGAGGTCGAACGCGTGAGCGCCTTCGTCGCACGTGTCCGCGCCGGCTTGCTGCGCGTCCTCGCCACGGCGCCCGCGGGCGCACGGATCGCGTGCGTGACGTCGGCGGGTCCGATCGCGGTCGCGGTCGGCCTCACGTTCGGACTTCCGCCCGTCCGCATGGTCCGGCAGAGCATCGTGATCCGCAATGCATCGGTGACCGAGCTCAAGTTTCGTTCGCAGGGCTTCTCGCTCGAGGAGACCTCGCTGGTGACGTTCAACCTGACGGGCCACCTGCCCGACGAGCTGCACACGGAAAGGTAGTCATGGACTTCGATCCTCCCGAGAGCGTGCGTCCCCTCCTCGACCGCATCGAGCGGTTCATCGCCGACGAGGTGATGCCCGTCGAGCCCGCCGTGATGGAGCACGGCTTCGTCGCCAACGAAGCGCGGCTCGCCGAGCTGCGCGCGAAGGTCAAGGCCGCGGGCATGTGGGCGCCGCAGCTGCCGAAGGACATCGGCGGCCTCGGCCTCACGCTCGTCGAGCATGGCCTCGTCTCGGAGCGCCTCGGTCGCTCGCCGCTCGGCCACTACGTGTTCGGCGCGCAGGCACCGGACGCGGGCAACGCCGAGATCCTCCACAAGTACGGCACGCCCGAGCAGAAGGAGCGGTGGCTCGGCCCGCTCGCGCGCGGCGAGCTGCGCTCGTGCTTCTCGATGACGGAGCCCGAGAACCCGGGCTCCAACCCGACGCTGCTGTCGTGCACCGCGCGCAAGGACGGCGCCGACTACGTGATCGACGGCCACAAGTGGTTCACCACCGCCGCCGACGGAGCCACGTTCGCCATCGTGATGGCGGTGACGAACCCGGACGCACCGGCCCACGCGCGCGCCTCGATGATCATCGTCCCGACGGACACGCCGGGGTTCGAGCGCACGCGCAACATCAAGATCATGGGCGACCCCGGCGAGGGCTACGGCAGCCACGCCGAGATCTGGTACCGCGGCGTGCGCGTGCCGCAGAGCAACCGGCTCGGGCCGGAGGGCGCGGGCTTCCTGATCGCGCAGGAGCGGCTCGGCCCCGGCCGCATCCACCACTGCATGCGCTGGATCGGCATCTGCGAGCGCGTGTTCGACACGATGTGCGCCTATATCGCGCGCCGCAAGATCGACGACGAGAAGACGCTCGCGACGCGGCAGATCGCGCAGGCGTGGGTCGCCGAGGCGCGCGCCGAGATCGATGCCTCACGCCTCATGGTGCTGCACGCCGCATGGACGATCGAGCACAAGGGGTTCGACCGCGCGCGTGATCAGGTGAGCATGATCAAGTACTACGTCGCGGATGTGATGCTGCGCGTCGTCGATCGCGCGATCCAGCTCCACGGCGCGCTCGGCATCACGAGCGACACGATCCTCGCCTACTACTACGTGCACGAGCGCGGCGCGCGCATCTACGACGGCCCCGACGAGGTCCACAAGATGGTGGTCGCGAAGCGGATCCTCGCGCGCTACGGAGCCCGCCGATGATCGAGGACCAGCCGCGCGCCGTGCGCTCGGGCGAGGAGCTCGATCTCGCCAAGCTCACCGCGTACGTCGAGCGCGAGCTCGGCGCCCACGGCGCGGTGTCCGTCGAGCAGTTCCCGGGCGGCCACTCGAACCTCACCTACTGCGTGCATCACGGCGATCGCGAGTACGTGCTGCGCCGCCCGCCGTTCGGCAGCAAGGTGAAGACCGCGCACGACATGGGCCGCGAGGTCACCGTGCTGTCCGCGCTCGCGCCGGTCTACCCGCGCGCGCCCCGCGTGCTCGCCTACGAGCCGACCGGCGAGGTGCTCGGCGCGCCGTTCTATCTGATGCAGCGCCGCCGCGGCGTGATCCTCCGCAAGGACCTGCCCGCGGAGCTCGCCGGCGATCACGGCCGCATCCGCCAGGTGTGCGAGCTGCTCGTCGACGCGCTCGTCGATCTACACGCCGTCGACTACGCCGCCGCCGGCCTCGGCGAGTTCGGCAAGCCCGCAGGCTACATCGAGCGTCAGGTCACCGGCTGGACCGAGCGCTACAAGGCTTCCCAGACCGACGATGTCCCCGCGGTCACCGAGGTCGCCGCGTGGCTCGCGCAGCACATGCCGGCCGATGGTACGCCGTCGCTGATCCACAACGACTTCAAGTTCGACAACGTGATCTTCGACGCGTCGCTGTCGCAGATCACCGGCGTCCTCGACTGGGAGATGACGACGATCGGCGATCCGCTCATGGACCTCGGCACCACGCTGTCGTACTGGGCACAGGCGAGCGATCCACCCGCGTATCACCAGCTGCCGTTCGGACCGACGGCAAAGCCCGGGATGATGACGCGCGAAGAAGTCGCGCGCCGCTATCTCGAGCGCTCGGGCCGCCGCGCCGGGTCGCTCGTCTTCTATTACGCCTTCGGCCTGCTCAAGACCGCCGTGATCGCGCAGCAGATCTACTACCGGTACAAGCAGGGCCTCACGCAGGACCCTCGGTTTGCGGCGATCGGCATCGGCGTGCGGCTGCTGTCCGAGCAAGCGCGCACCGCGATCGACCGCGATGCGATCTGATCGCCGTCATCACGGCGGCCTCGGGAGTGCCACTAGGCATCGTGTCGCAGGTGGTAGTCCGCGCGCCTGCTTGCGCGTGGTGGGCGTTCCGGTACGAACGCTCTATGGCGATAGATTCGTCCGTCTCCGCGGCCCGGTGGCTGGTCGGTGTCTTGGGAGCGGTCATCATCGCCTTCCTCGCCGCCACGGCGGTCTCGCTACACATCGATAGCGCGATCTCGGACCGCGCGAACGCTCTCATCGGGAACGCGATGCCGAGCGTGCAGTACCTGTCGACGGCGCGCGGCAACCTGTACATCATGCAGCGCGAGATCGAGCGAAGCGCGGACGCGCCGGGCCCTGGGATGCCGGCGGAGCAGGCGATCTCGGAAGCGCGGAAGAACGCCGACGCGCTCATCGCTCTCTATCTCGCGCGCCCATTCTTTCCGCACGAGCGAGAGCTGTTCGCACTGGTGACCAGCAGCCTCGCAGAGCTCGATCAGAGCTATCGCCAGTGGGTCACATCTCCGACGCCCGAGACCCTCGCGAGGCTGCAGCGCGACTTCGTGGCCGTCGACGCCGGGCTCCAGCGCGTCATCTCGTTCGACGCGGAACAAGGGCGGCGGCTCGGCCTGGAGATCGAGCATGTACGAGGCAAGTCGCGAGGCGTCGCGATGTCGCTCGACGCCATCGCGGTCGCGCTCGCGGTCACCGCATCGGCGCTCGCGCTCCGCCAGCTTCGCCGCGCGGCTCGCGCCCGGACCCTCGCGCTGCGCGAGCGCGAACACCGCGAGGCCGCGCTGGCAGCGCAGAACGAAGCCCTCGGCCAGTTCGCCGGGAGGGTCGCGCACGACATCTTGAGTCCGCTGAGCACAGCCGCCCTCTCGCTCGACCTCGTCCGGCACGGCTGCCGGGAAGACCGAGCCATGCTCCGGAGCCTCGAGCGCGGCACCGCGGCCATTCATCGCGTCCATTCGCTGGTCGAAGGTCTCCTCGCGTTCGCCCGCGCCGGCGGGCAGCCCGAGCTCGGCGCGAGCACGGAGCTCGCCCCCATCCTGCGCGACACCGTCGACGGTCTCCACGCCCATGCCCAGCAGCAGTCGATCACGCTGACGCTCGCACCGGTGCCGCATGGCTCCGTCGGTTGCAGCGCCGGCGTGCTCACGAGCCTCGTCACGAACCTGGTGCAGAACGCGATCAAGTACATGGGGGAGTCGCACGAGCGGCGGATCGTGGTCCGCGTCCTCGATGGCGGGTCCCGATGGCGAGTCGAGGTCTCCGACACCGGTCGTGGCATCTCCGAGGAAGACCAGCGCCGGATCTTCGAACCGTACGTTCAGATCGTGCGTGGAGGTGGCGGCATCGGCCTTGGCCTCGCGACGGTCGATCGCCTCGTGCGCTCGCACGGCGGCGCGGCCGGCGTGGAGTCCCGCCTCGGCGTAGGTTCGACGTTCTGGTTCGAGCTGCCGAAAGTCATGTGACCTCCGAGCACGATGCGTTGGCTCGCGGTGTGCTCTGTGAATTGCACAACGACAGGAGGACGCCATGCGAACGCTACTCTGGACCGCTTTGCTGTCATCGACGCTCGTGCTGGGTGCGTCGTGCAAGAAGGACGCTGGTGAGCGCCAGCAGGAAGCCGCGCGGAAGGTCGTCGAGGAGCGGAAGGATGTGGGCGAAGCGCAGCGAGACGCACAGAAGAAGATCGCCGAGGAGCAGAAGGACGTGGGCGAGGCGCAGAGGGAACAGACGGAAGCCTCGCGTGACCTGGATCGCGCCAAGATCGAGTATCAGCGAGAGTCGCAGCAGCGCCTCTCTCGCATCGACCAGAAGATCGATCGGCTCGAGAGCAAGGGCGATGCGGATTCGCAGCGTCGCGCTTCCGAGTTCCGCGCACGTCGCGATCAGGTGAAGGCGCAGGAGTCCGAGCTCGGGACCAGAACCTCCGAGAACTGGACGGCCTTCAAGGACAACATGAGCAAGCGGCTCGACGATCTCGAGGACGAGATCGATAAGGCGCTGTAAGTCGCGACGCATTGATCCTCGGCGCGCACGCGCTCCCGCCGCGGCTGGCATAAGGTGCCTGGGCCATGAAGCGCCAGGTCCTTTCGCTCGCCTTGCTCGCCGCGTGCGCGACGCCCTCCAGGCCGACCCCGTCGGCGGTGTCATCCGCGCCGCCGCCCGCCGCGCCACCTGCCACGTCCGCGACGGCCCCCGCCGCGGAGGTGCGCACGATGACCGCCGACACGCCACTCACCGATGGCGACGGCAACACGTTCGTCGCGCCCGCCGAGTGGACGGTCACGAGGCAAGGCGCGATGACGATCCTGTCGCCGCCCGAAGGCGACTCGCGCATCGCGCTGATCGGCGTCAGCGCGGACACCAGCGAGGCCGCGCGCGACGCGGCGTGGAAGCTGTTCAAGCCCGCCAGGACGTGGCCCCTGCTCGACACACAGACCGCGCCCGATCGCTCCGGGTGGAGCCGGTGGACGACCTACAACTATCAGACGTCGCCGACCGAGCACCGCGCCGTGCAAGTGGCCACGGCCTTCGCGAACGGGCGCTGGCTGGTCATCGTCATCGACCTGGACCTCGCGATCGCGGAGAAGCGCGGAGGTCAGCTCGGCAAGATCTTCGACAAGCTCCATCCGAAGGGCTACTCGGACGAGTCATTCGCGGGGAAGACCGCGGCCAAGCTCGATGCCGCGAGGATCGACGAGCTGAAGAAGTTCGTCACCGCGGCGCAGAGCGTGACCGGCGTGCCCGGCGTCGCGTTCGGTCTCGTCCAGGACGGCAAGGTCGTGTGGGCTGGCGGGCTCGGCGTGCGGGAGCTCGGCAAGCCGGCGCCTGTGGATGCGAAGACGTTGTTCATGATCGCGTCGAACACCAAGGCGCTGACGACGCTGATGCTCGCGAAGCTCGTCGATCAGAAGAAGCTGACGTGGGAGGGCGCGGCCACCACGTCGCTGCCGCAGTTCAAGCTCGGCAACGACGAGGTGACCAAGCAGGTCCAGATCAAGCACCTCGTCTGCGCGTGCACCGGCATGCCGCGCCAGGATCTCGAGTGGCTGCTCGAGTGGAAGCGCGCCACGCCGTCGACGATCCTGAGCTCGCTGGGCAAGATGATGCCGACGTCGAAGTTCGGCGAGCTGTTCCAGTACTCGAACCTGATGGCCGCGGCGGCCGGCTACCTCGGCGGCCACGTCGCCTTCCCGAAGCTCGAGCTCGGCGCCGCCTACGACAAGGCCATGCAGTCGCTCGTGTTCACGCCGCTCGGCATGCGCTCGACGACGTTCGACTACGCGAAGGCGCTGCGCACCAACCACGCCATGCCGTACAGCATCGATCTCGAGGGCAAGCCTGCGCCCGCCCCGATGGAGCTCAACTACTCGGTGATCCCGGCGCGGCCCGCCGGCGCGGCGTGGAGCAACGTCGAGGACCTCCTCAGGTACGTGCAGATGGAGCTCGACGAGGGCGCGCTCGCCGGTGGCAAGCGGTACATCGGCAAGGACGCGCTGCTTGCGCGGCGGACGCCGAACGTCGCAGTCGGCAACGACGGCGCGTACGGCATGGGCCTCTTCCTCAGCACCGCACGCGGCGTCACCGTCGTCCACCACGGCGGCGACGTGTTCGGCTACCACAGCGACATGATGTGGCTGCCCGAGCACGGGGTCGGGGCGGTGATCCTCACGAATGGCGACCTCGGGCCGATCATCCGCGACCAGTTCCGCCGCAAGCTGCTCGAGGTGCTGTTCGGCGGCAAGCCCGAAGCCGACGAGAACGTCGCGACCTCGGCGCGCAACTCGCTCGCGGACATCGCCACCGCGCGCAAGATGTTCACGCTGCCGGCGGCCCCCGCGCACGCGCAGAAGCTCGCCGCGACCTACAAGAACGCCGAGCTCGGCACGATCACCGTCGTACGAAGCGGCGGCAAGACCGTGTTTGACTTCGGCGAGCTCAAGAGCGAGGTGGCGTCGCAGGTGAACCCGGATGGGACCGTCACGTTCACCACGGTCGTGCCCGGGTTCATCGGGCTCGGCTTCGTCGCCGGAGAGGCCGGCGGCAAGCCCACGCTCGTCATCCGCGACAGCCAGCACGAGTACGTGTTCACCGCGCCGTAGCCCCGCACCACTACAGGATCATCGGGCAGCTGACGTTGATCGCGTCCGTGAGATCGTTCGTGACGTCACATTGGTTGACGCCTGCGCCTGCGTCGATCACGGCCTTCACCTTGTAGCCGTACGGCTGGACGCCGGGCGTCGTCGGCGTCCAGTCGATGCTGACGGACTCCGTCGCACCGACGAACAGCGGGCTGGTGGTCTGGACGGTGCCGATCGTCTCGAGCGTGTTCCCGTCGGCGTCGACGTGCAGGAAGGTCACGCTGATGCCGGCCGGTGCGGACGCGGCGCCCTGGTTGATCACCGTCGCCGTCAGCAGGATCGACGGGCACGCCGGATACGTCGCCACCAGCTCGGCCGCGAGGTCAGGCGCCGCGAGCACATCGTTCGGCTGCACGTTCTGGCGGAAGTTGTTGAGGCCCGGTTGCGTCCAGTTGCGGGCCTCCATCGTCGGAACCGTGCCGTCGTCGTTGATGTTGGTGACGTGATACGCGTGCTGATTCCAGATCCGCCGCGTGCGCACCCAACGATTCTGCGCATCGCCGATCACCTTGAACCCCGACGTCGAGGGCCCACCACCGACGTCGTCGTCACAGGTGTTGAGTGAGTAGTTGTTGCTCATCACCACGATGTCCGCGTGGTCGTCCCCATCGACGTCGACGATCACGGGGTTCTCGAACAGCGTGCCGGAGGTCGAGCAGGTCTTGAGCAGCACCTCACCCGTGGCGCCGCGATAGACGCGCAGGTTCTTCTCGTCGTTGTAGACGGCCTCCGCACTGCCATCGCCCTCGAAGTCGAACACGGAGGAGCCGGTGACCCGCGACGAGTAGTCGCGAGTATCGGTGTTCCACCACAAGGTCTCGCCGGTCGCGCCGCGCACCACCAGGTACCCCCAGCCGCCGGCGGTCGCCACGTCGGGATGACCGTCGCCATCGAAGTCCGCGATCGTCGGCGGGCCACCACCGGTCGCGGTCCCCGTCGTCGGCACGTAGCCCTGGTTGACGTCGATGGGCCCCCACAGGAGGGTGCCATCGTGGTGATACGCCCAGATCATGTGCGTCGCGGAGACGACGGACACGATGTCGGGCTGCCCGTCGCCGTCGAGGTCACCGATGGCCGGCGTGCCCACGCCACCTTGGGTGGCCGTGTGATCCCAGTACAGCGACCCATCCGCGTGATACACGGCGCCGCCGGCGACGAGCTCCATGCCGTTGCTGTCGTCGCCGTCGAGCTCTGCGGCGGTCGAGTACGCCCCGCGCGTGGGGCTCGCGTCGACGATGAGCGCGCCGGTGTGCGAGTTGACCAGGGCGAGGCCGATCAGGATCTCGGGCACCCCGTCGTGATCCACGTCGACCACCGAGGGCGCGGCGTTCCCGACGCACAGCAGCTCGGTGGTCATCCAGCGCAGCGTCCCGTCGGAGCGCAACGCGAGCAGCTCGCTGTTCGCGCCGGACACGGCGGGCGTGTGACACGCGAAGATCTCCATCGTCCCGTCGCGATCCACATCCGCGAGCGCGAGCTGCGCGCCCGGCCTGACGCGCAGCGCCGGATCGGTGACGTTGAACAGCTCCCCGGAGCCGTCGCCCTTGACCACGCGGAGCACGCCGTCGCTGTTGTAGGCGCCGCCGCGGAACGTGGAGAACACGACATCGGGCAAGCAGTTGCCGTCGAGGTCGGCCACCAGCGGGGTCATCATCACCTGGTTGTATTCGGACAGCGTCGTCGAGCCTTCCCACGCCCACTTGATCACGGGGTCGAACTCGCCGATCGGCGGCTGATAGGTACAGCTCGCGGTCGCAGCTTGCGGAAGACATTGCTGCAGCGTGGGATCGCAGTACTCGTCGTCCTCGCAGGTCGGCACGCCGCACGCCGCGACCACGCCGGGCGTGCAGGCGCTGCCCGGCATCGTGCACGCCCCGAGATGGCACACCTCGTCACCCTCACAGCACACCTCGGCGTCCGCATCACCGCAGCGCGCGTCGGTCCCGCAGTCGAGGTGGCACTCGCCGCCTTCGCACGTCTCGCCGACCTCGCACGTGATCGGGCCACACGCCGGTCCCTGGGGAGCGTCGTCGGTCGTCCCGACGCTGGGGCTACACGCCGCGAGCACCAACGCGATCGCGAGCTGACCAACGGACGCGCGTGCGCTGCCTGAGAGCATGCGCAGGGTCGCGTGCAACCACTATTCCGCACACGTTCCCCAACGAGCTCGTGTGTTTGCGCTTGCTCGGAACTGGAGTCACCAGCAGGTCTAGGGTCGGTTGACCTGTCCCGCTCCGGCCACCACCGTCGGCCTCACCGCCGCACTTCGAGCTGCCAGGCACCGTGCTCGGCGTCCTCCCACACCTCGACGCGCGGATCACCGTCACGGAAGATCAGGACGCGCTTGCCGTCGATCTCCGCCGGGCGCGGCTGCCCCCACTTGTGGAGGAACAGGTCGTAGAGCGTGTCCTTCGCATCGGGGTGCGCCTTGAAGGGGATCGAGAACGTGAGCTCGCGGATGCGGTTCTGCGCGGTGTCGAGGCGGACGCGTGTGGCGCCGCGCTCCCACTCCGTGGGGGGCAGCGTGATCACCAGGTCGCGGCCGGGCGCGTCGGTGGTCGGGAACTGCTTCTTGACCTCGTCGACGGTGAGCCCGAGCACGGGGATCGCGTCGATCACGTCGGGCTGCTCGCCGAACAGCTGCGCCGCCGGCAGGTAGTTGTCGAAGGCGAGGTCATGACTCGAGCCGAGGGCGTCGCGCAGCGTCGCGCGCCAGCCCGTCGTGGGATCCGGCCACACGAGCACCTTCCTGCCGACGGGCTCGGTGGCGGCGAGGCCCGCCCCCCACGCCTCGGCGATCAGGCTCTCGGCGTGCGCGGGCAGGTTGAGGTAGATGGCGCGCACGATGCCGAGCTTGTCATCGACCGCGACGTACTCGCGCACGCCGTCGACGCCGGTCGCCAGTCCGGCGCGCACGTCGACGAGGCCGGGCGCCGCGACGCGCGCCTCGGCCAGCTTCATCCCGATCTGTAAGTTGGCGAGCCTTCCGGGCGGCACCACGTGCGCACCGAAGAACTCCGCGGTGAGCGCGTGATACGGCACGTACTCGACGAGGCAGTTGCGCTCGAGGCAATCGAGCTTGACCTTCCACCCCGTCGCCTCGCTCGACCACGTGATCTCCGGCTGCCCGAGCGCGTCCTTGACGATCTGCGGCTCCCCCCACGCCTTGGTCAGCAGCGAGCGCGCGGTCTGGCCCTGCACGATCGCGACGATGCTCTGCACGGTGCCCGCTTCGACGCGCACCTGGAGGCTGACGTCGCGCGCGCCCGACTCGAGCTCGAGGTGATCGCGCACGCCGTGGTGATCCTCGCGCAGCGCGGGCACGAGCTGCTTGGCGTGCGCGGCACTCATGCCGGGATGGATCTTGGCGAGCCCGCGCGGCGGCTCGATCGTGGGGCCGAAGAAGTCCGTCGTGGCCGCGGGTGCGGCATTGCACGCGGCGATCGCGAGCAGCGCGATCGAGGACCTCACCCCCCTGTTGTGCCCCGACGCGGTCTATTTGACCAGAGCTCGCAGCGCATCCGCGAGGATCGTCAGCGCCGACCGCATCTCGTCCTCGCCCAGGAACGCGTAGCCGATGCGGAAGCCGTGGAGGTGGGGGTCTCCGAGGAACGCCGCCGATGCATTGCTGACGATCACACCGCGACGGGCGAGGTGCGCCTCGAGCGCGGGCAGGTCGATCGTGCGCGGGACCTCGAGCCACAGCGTCGGGCCGCCGCCCGGACGCGTCCACCGCACGCCATCGGGCATCAGCTCGTCGAGTGCGGCGAGGCACGCCGCGTAGCGGGTGTCGAGCGCGCGCTGGAGCGCCTGGAGGTGGGTGTCGTAGTAGCCGCGATCGAGGAACTCGGCGACGACGGCCTCGGTGAGCCACGCATTGCCGAGCGTGCCGAGCCGCTTCATCGCGACCAGCGTGGGCACGAGCTCGGGCGACGCCGCCACGAACCCGACGCGCAGCGACGGCAGCAGCTTCTTGGTGAACGAGTTGACGTAGAGGACGTGCTTGCCACCGAGCATGCGCAGCATCGGCCGGTACTCGCCGTCGGACAGCATGTCGCTGCCCCAGTCGTCCTCGAGGACCGCCACGCCGTGGCGCTGGCACAGCTCGAGGACGCCGCGCAGCTCCGCACTCGAGTACGAGTAGCCGGTCGGGTTGTGGAAGCTCGGGATGAGGTACGCGAGCGACGGCCCGGTCGCGAGCGCTCGCTCCCAGCGCTCGAGATCGATGCCGCCGAACGGATCGAGCTGCATGCCGACGAGGTCGCAACCGAGCGACTCGAACAGCAGCTTCGCATAACCATAGACCGGCGACTCGAGCGCGATGCGGCGCACCGCGAGCGCCCGCGCGACGATGTCGAGCGACTGCTGCGACCCCGTCGTGATCACGACCTCGTCGGGCTCGACGTCGAGTCCGCGCGCGGACAGCCGGCGCGCGATCGCCTCGCGCAGCGGTCGGTAGCCCTGCGGCTCGTAGAACGCGGGCATCTTCTCGCGCAGGACGGAGCGCGCGCACTCGGCGATCCGCTCCGTCGGCAGCAGCTCGGGATCGATGAACACCGTGGACAGTCCGGTCGTGCCACGCGGGGTGCGCTCGGGGCGCACGAGCGGCGACGGAACGAAGGCCGGCAGCGGCGGCGTGGCGACCGGTGCCGGGCGCTCGATCGCGCGTGCGGCGAGCACGAACACGCCCTCGCGCTCGCGCGCTTCGACGAGACCGCGCGCGACGAGCTCGTCGTACGCCGCCTGCGCCGTGTTCTTCGAGAGTCCGAGCTGTCGTTCGAGCGCGCGCACCGGCGGCAGGCGGCTCCCCGCGGGCAGCGACCCGGCCGTGATCTCGCGCTGCACGCTCGCGACGATGTCCGCCGCCGTCGCCTTCCGCGCGCCCGTGGCCACGTGCAACCCGACATACGGTGATCGCGACATGGCACCGTGATATCGCGCCACGACGCAGCGCGCGAAGGGACAACCGCCGGAGCCCGACCGGGACAGCCCCGGGAGCGGGCCGGGACTTGCGATCTCGGCCCAGCGATCGGTGGTACGGTTTGGCCGATGTCGGGCCGTACGTTCGCGTTGACGCCGGGGAAGCGGGTCCTCTACCTGACGAAGGATCCGGACAAGATCCGCCGCCAGCTCGCCGGAACGCTGACCCTGACCATGAACGACGTGTCGACCGAGGATCTCCTCGACGACATCAACACCGACGCGATGACGCCCGCGTGGGTGTGCTTCGACTACCTGCCCACCGAGATCGCGAAGAATGCCTACGCCGGCCTCGTGGTCGCCGGCCAGCGGCTGATCCCGGCACAGGCGCTGTCGGACGCCGGGTTCGAGGTCATCGTCGCGGGCGCGCAGAAGGGCGTGGGCTCGAGCCGCGAGCAGGCCGCGCAGTGCGAGCTGTTCTCGGGCTCGCGGCTGGCGATCGCGTCTTCGTTCGCGCCGATCCACGCGCGCAACAACATCAACATCGGCCAGCTGATGGGCGATCACGCGATGCTGCGCCGCCTCGAGCGCGGCGAGGCCATCGAGCTCTCCGAGTTCACCCGCGGTCACGACGCGATCACCGCACTCATCATCGAGAGCGGCGGCCTGCTGCCGTTCTGCGCCCGGCTCGACAAGGGCGACCTGAAGGTGCCGCCGACCGGCACCGCCAAGCGGGCGATGAACCTGACCGAGAAGATCCTCGCCGCGAAGCTGCTCCCCGGGCAGGGTGAGTACGTCAAGCCCGGCGACGCGGTGCTCGTCCGCGTCGATGCAGGCTACTCGCACGAGTTCACGACGGCGCAGGTCGACCACTTCCTCGTGCAGGAGTACGGCGCCGCTTACAAGCTGCAGAATCCGTCGAAGTTCGCCGTGTTCGAGGACCACCTGATCTACGCGACGGGCGTGCCGTCGATGGCGAAGTTCGCCGACAAGATCCAGGCGCTCCGCGACAAGCAGCGCGAGTTCGCGCAGCGCACCGGCGTCCGCAACTACAGCGCGAAGGACGGCGTGTCGCCCGGCATCTGTCATCAGGTCGCGCGCGAGCAGTTCCTCGATCCCGGCGACTTCGTGCAGGCGACCGACAGCCACACCTGCATGGGCGGCGCGTCGGGCGCGCTGGCGTGGGGCGTCGGCGCGACGGAGTACGCGGCCCTGCTCTACTGGGGCTTCACGCCGCTCGCGGTGCCCGAGTCGATCCGGTTCGAGCTCGTCGGCGCGCTGCGCCCCGGCGTCACCGCCAAGGACGTCATGCTCCACATCCTCGCGACCTACGCGAAGCGCGAGGAGACGCTCAATCGCGTCATGGAGTTCGGCGGCGACGGCCTGTTCGCACTCTCGCCCGACGAGCGCGCGACGCTCGCGAACATGGCCACCGAGTGCAGCGCGCGCGGTGCGGTGATGGAGGTCGACGACTCCATGCTCGCCTGGATCGCCGCGCGGCGGCCCGGCGTGACCATCGAGTCGCTGCGCGCGAAGGTGGTGACGCCGGACGCCGGCGCCGAGCACGCGGGCGGCATCCACCGCATCGACCTCGCGAAGATCACGCCGATGGTCGCCACGCCCGGCGATCCGGATCGCGGCATCGCCAGCGACCCCAAGAACGGCGCGCTCGTCCCCGAGATCGGACACGTGAAGATCGACATCGCGTACGGTGGCTCGTGCACCGCGGGCAAGCGCGATGACATCGACATGTACGCGCGCGTGATGGCCGACGCCGAGCAGGCGGGCAAGCGCGTCAAGGACGGCGTGAAGTTCTACCTGCAGTTCGGCTCCCAGGAGGTCGAGGCGTACGCGAAGCAGCGCGGCTACCTCGAGCTGTTCGAGCGCACCGGCGTGCAGGTGATCAAGCCCGGCTGCGGCGCGTGCATCGGCTGCGGCCCCGGCGTCTCCGACCGCAGCGATCAGGTCACCGTCTCCGCGATCAATCGCAACTACAAGGGCCGCTCGGGGCCCGGCCAGCTGTACCTGGCGTCGCCGCTCACCGTCGCGGCCTCCGCGGTCGAGGGCGAGATCGTCGAGTACCAGGCCGGAATGTTTTCGAGCAAGAAGTAGATGGCGAAGGCGAAGCCCGCGAACAAGGCGACGCCCGCCAAGAAAGCGGCGAAGCCGAAGCCCGCGAGACAGCAGCAGACCAGGTCCGCGCGCGCCGCGAAGGCCACGCCCGCACGCGTCGCCGCGAAGACCAAACCGGCGCGCGGTGCGAAGGCCAAGCCGGCGCGCGCTGCCAGGACGAAGCCCGCACGCGTCGCGGCGAGGCCCGCGCCCCGCGCCCCGAGTCCCAGCAACGCACGGCTCGCCCCGAAGAAGCCGCCCGCGGGGGAGCCGGCCGCCAAGAAGTCCGGCGGGCAGATCGTCCAGATCCTCGACGACGACCGTCCTCTCGAGGCGCTACGGCGCTACCTCGGCAGCTTCGACGGCGGCGCGACCGAGCAGCAGGGCCAGATCGCCCTCGGGTCCGCGCAGCTGATGCTGTTCGCGATCGAGCGCGAGCACCGCGGAGGTGACGACGTGAAGCAGGTCGTCGACCTCGTGCTGTCGCGGTGGGCTGCCTTCCCCGAGCCGACCGGCTTCCACGCGCAGGGCTTTCTGCGCAACGCGTTCGCCGCGATCGGCGACGACACCGAGCGCCTCCGCGCGCTCGTACGGCTGGTTCCCGCCGACGCGAGCCCCGAGCTTCGCTACAACATCGCCGCCGCGTATGCGTACGCTGGCGACAAGCCGGCGCTCTTGCCCGCGCTCGCCGACGCGCTCGATGCGGGCGCATCGCCCGATCAGATCCGGCGCGACACCGACTTCGGCGCGTTCGTCCGAGATCCGGACGTCGAGGAGCTGCTCGCGCGCGCCGGCGCGCCCGAGATTCCCGTCGACGTCGCTCCTCACCTGCGGCCCGTGCGCGCCGCCCTCGACGCGACGCTCGCGACGCTGCGCAAGTTCGGCGCGGAGCCACCGCTGCCCGCCCCTGCCACGCTCGAACGCATCCTCGGCGTCGAGCGGATCGCGCGGATCCAGCTGCCGAACGACTATCGCGCGCTGCTCACGCTCAGCGACGGGCCGCGCCTGCTCGAGTTCTCGTTCCTCGGCACGAGCGACTTCACCTCCGATACCGAGCTCGCACGCACCACGCGAACGAACCTCGGCTCCGGGTGGCGCGACGGTCGCGGGATCGGTGCCTGCGTCCCGCTCGCGAGGTGGGGCCAACCGACCGACTGGCTGCTCTATGACCCGCTCGGAGACGTGCGCGGCGCGCCCGGGTACGTGCTCGTGTTCGACGACGGACAGCTGTCGCTGCGCGACCTCGTGCACGCGTTCGAGCGCCTCGAGCAAGCGACCGAGTACGAGCTCGGAACGAATTAGCGCCCGGTCATGAGCGGCCGATCACGGCAGCGCGCTCTCGGGATCGAAGGCGGGCTTCGTGGAGGCCGGCGCGGGCTCCTTCGTGGAGGCCGGCGCGACCGACGCCGACGAAGAAGTCCGCGCCGTCTTCGACGAAGAAGCTCGCCGGCGCTTCTTGCGGGTGGGAGCGGCCGGCGGCTTCGGATCCGGTTCCGGTTCCGGTTCCTCAACGCGCGCTGTCGTCGGCTGTGTCGGGGTGCGGACGACCGGGGGCGGTAGCGAAGCTTGCGTCGATGGCGCCGACGCCGAGGGCGGCGGCGACGACGCGACGCCCGGCGACGGCGGAGATACCGGCGCTGCATCGGGCGCCGCGGTCGCCGCGGCGGGCTCCGCGGCCGCGACCGCGGGCTCCGAGCGTCCCACGGCCGCGTAGACGCCGATCCCACCGAGGATGCACGCTGCCGCGACGGCGAGCGACACGGGCCATCGCACGCGTCGCTCGGGCTCGGACACACCGACGGACGGCGACTCGAGGACAGCGGTCGTCCCGACGGCGCTTGGCAGGGCGATGGCGGGGTCGGCGGTCATCGTGATCGCACCGCCGGCACGCGAGGCCTCCTTGGACGCGAGCACGTCGCCGACCACGAGGCGGACGCGATCGGCGTTCCACCCGTCGAGGAACGGCTCGAGCGCCGCGACGAGCTCGTCTGCGCTCGCGTAGCGCGCGGCGGGATCGCGCGCGAGCGTGGTGAGCACGACAGCGTCGAGCGCGCGGGGCACGGCGGGGTTGATGTGAGATGGTGGCTCGACGTCCGCGTTGCGCATGAGCGACAGCGTGAGGAAGTCGCTCGCGGCCTTGAACAGGCGGCGCCCGGTGAGCAGCTCGTGCAGCACCACGCCCGCAGCGAACAGATCCGAGCGCCCATCGAGTGGCCGGCCGTCGACGTGCTCGGGCGACATGTAGCCGAGCTTGCCCTTGAGCGTGCCGGTCTCCGTACGGTGTTCGGACGCCGCGCCGAGCGCCTTGGCGATTCCGAAGTCGAGCAGCTTCACCGCCCCCTCGCGGCCGAGCATGATGTTCGACGGCGTGACGTCGCGGTGAACGAGCTCGAGCGGCGTGCCATCGGGCGCGCGCAGCGTGTGCGCGTAGCCAAGCGCACGGCACACCGACTGGATGACGAACACGGCGAAGCCGATCGGCAGCTGCTTCCCGCGGCGCAACAACAGGCCGAGGTCGCAGCCGTCGACGTACTCCATCGCCATGTAGAACTCGTTGCCCTCCTGGGCGAGCTCGTAGACCTGGACGATGTTGGGGTGCGCCAGTAGCGCGCTCAGCTTCGCCTCGGCGAGGAACATCTTCACGAACGCCGAGTCGCGCGCGAGGTGCGAGAGCACGCGCTTGACCACGAGGGTCCGGGCGTAGCCCGCGGGGCCGAGGATCTGCGCCTTCCACACCTCGGCCATCCCGCCCGTGCCGAGCAGCGCCTCCAGCCGATAGCGGCCGAGCTGGGCCCCCTGCTGGACCGTCATCGCACGTTGTGCCGTTTCAGCAAGCGGTGCAGGTACGCGCGCTCGAGCCCGCCCTCGCGTGCGGCGCGGGATACGTTGCCGCCGCAGCGCTCGAGCAGCTGTGCCAGGTACGCGCGCTCCCACGCCGCGATCAGCTCGTCGCGGATCTCGAGCACGCTGCGCTTGTCGTCGGGTCCCGGCCACGGCAGCGCCGCCCCCACGACGCCGTCGATGCCGAGCAGATCCGGCGTCAACCGACCACCGCCGGGCAGCCGCGCGAGCCCGCGCTGCATCGCGTTCTGCAGCTCGCGCACGTTCCCGGGCCAGTCGTACTCGCCGAGCACCGCCAGCGTCTCGGGCGGCAGCTCGATGCCGCGGTCTGCGAGGAACAAGCGCGCGAGGTGCGGGATGTCCTCCTTGCGCTCGCGCAGCGGCGGCAACCGCACGCGCACCACGGCGAGCCGGTAGAACAAGTCCTCGCGAAACCGCCCCGCGCGCACCTCTTCCTCGAGGTTGCGATTGGTCGCGGCGATGACCCGGACGTCGACGTCGCGATACTTGTCGGCGCCGACGGGCTTCACCTGCCCGCTCTCGACGGCACGCAACAGCCGCGGCTGCAGGTCGCGCGGAAGCTCGCCGATCTCGTCGAGGAAGATCGTCCCGCCATCGGCTTCGACGAACTCGCCCGGGCGGTTCGTGCTCGCGCCGGTGAACGCGCCGCGCACGTGCCCGAACAGCATGCTCTCGACGAGCGTGCCCGTGGTCGCGCCGAGGTCGCAGACGACGTACGGCCCGTTCGCCCGCGCGCCCTCGGTGTGGATCGCGCGTGCGGTCAGCTCCTTGCCGCATCCGGTCTCCGCCTCGATCAGCACGTGCGCGCGCGTCGCGGCGACCGCCTCGAGCTGCGCGAACACCTGCCGCATCGCGAACGACCAGCCGTGCAGCTCGCCGAACCGCGTCGCCTCCGACGCGCGCGGCGGGGGTGGCGCGTGCACCGAGGCGAGCCGCAGCTTACTGCTGCCGATCTGCACGATCGTGCCCGGTGCGATCGTCGCCTCGGTCAGCCGCGTGCCACCGAGGAACGAGCCGTTCTTCGAGCCGAGGTCGCGCACGTGCACCCCGTGCGCGCTCACGTGGACGAGCAGGTGCTCGCGCGAGACCAGCGGGTCGGACAGCACGAGCTGGACGTCGGCGCCCTTGCCGATCCGGTACACGCCGGGGGCGAGATCGAGGTGGGCACCGCGATCCGGTCCGTCGACCACGAGTAGCCGCAGCGGCCCCGCCCCACCGGAGCCGGAGACCGCAGTCTGTGTGATCGGCGACGACGAATCGGCCACCATCCGAAATGTACCATCTATCGACGCGACACGACGATGTAGCGAACGATGCTGCCGACCAGCAGCGCTCCGCCTACGGACAACGACACCGTCCCGCCCAGCCGCTCCTGGTCGACCCCCTCGGCGCCATAGAACCCGTCGAGGTTCTCGGTGGCCATCGTCGCGCGGCCTTCCGCATGCACCATCAGCCCGGACCCCAAGCCGACCGCGCCGAGCCCGAGACCGAGGAGGACGCCGCCTGCGGTGTCGCGATACCACGGCTTGGGTGGAGGAGGGCGCGTGACGATCACCACGCGCTCCTTGCCTGGATCGAGCTCGAGCTGCCCCTGCCGCAGGCAGCGTCCGATCTGGCCGTCCGCTTTGATCTTGAGGTCGGCGTCGGGTGCGCGCTCGGCCGCGCACTGGTAGTTCGGCATGGCGCGCGTGCAATTGCCGTCCTTCTTGCGCAGCGCCTGCCCGAGCGCGTAGCAGCCCTCGTACGTGAGCTCGAGCTTCTGCGCTTGCTCGAGGACGGCGATGGCTTCGTCGATCTGTCCTTGATCGAGCAGGCGCGCGCCATGAAGCGCGAGCGCCCGCGGATCATCCGTGGCATCTGGCTGTGCCAACGCAGGCGCCGCCATCACACACAGTGAGACCAACACGTGGTGAAGGCGCAGCGCCGCAGGATGGACCATACGAGTCTTCCTGTATCATGATCGGGAGCGATCGAGAATGCAGCGTTTTTATGCGGCCCCGCTCGTACCGGTTGCCTCATGGATCGCGAGCAGGGCGTGCAGCGGGTGCCTCCGGCGAGCCTCAATATAGTACCAGACGTACGAGCTCGGCCTGGCGGCGCGTGTGGGTCTTGGCGAACACCCGCTTGAGGTGCGTGCGTAGCGTCGACATCTGGGCGCCGGTGGCGGCGGCGATCTCGTGCAAGGTGTTCCCCCTGGCCAGCGCGATCGCGAGCCGCGCCTCCGCCCCGGTGAGGTCGTAGAGCTCGCGCAACAGCGCCTCTGGTAGCTCGCCACGCTGCTCGGGATCGAGGATGAACGCCGCCCGGAGCGCGGGCTCGGACGCGAGCACGTCGTCGCGGACCATCAGCGGCGCGACGCGGACCGCGAGGGGGTAGCGCTCCGGCCGCCGCACGCAACCACCGCCGCTCGCGATCGCGGCGCGGACCCGGCCCATCGTCGTGCGATCGAGCCGCCGCGCGACGCCATTCGCGAACACGATCCGGTCCGCGCGATCCACGAGCACCACGCCCCAGGACAGGTGCTCCGCGGTCTCCGCGAGCGAGCGTTCGCGCATGCGGAGTGCGCCGAGCCGCCGATGCATCTCGAACGCGCGTGCGAGGTGCGGCATCAACGCCTCGACGAGCTCGGCCTCGCGGCGCGTCCACGACCCGCGACGCGCCGATCGCTGGATGGTGACCAGCACGATGGACTCGCGATCGCGCGCGACGACCGCGGCGAGCGAGTGGCGAATGCCCTGCGGTCGGAGGAAGTCCGCGTAGAACTCGGTGCGCACCAGCGCGCGCGTCGAGATCGCGTCCTCGCCGAACAGGACCTTGCCCCGCTGGATGGCGTCCCTACCGCCCGCGATCCACGGGTTCATCGCGGCGTAGCGCGCGGCGTACGCGGCCTCGTCGGCGGGATCGACACGGTGGGAGAACGCCATCGAGCCGCGCGCGTTCCCCAGATCGTGGATCTGGAGCGCGGCGGTGCGATCGCCGAGCTCGTCCGCGATCCGCGCCAGGAACGCCGGCCACCGCGAGGGCTCCGCGCCCGCCTCGTACGCCAGCGCCGCGAGCTCCAGGACCACGTCGCCCATCACGGCCAAGGTACCCCACGCGGGGGGCGCCTCAGGCGCGAAAGCGATCCAGCGCGGGGTAGCTGCGGGTGCCCTCGACATAGTCGACGAGGTCCGTGATCCAGCCCGCGGTGCGCGCGGGCCCGGCGAACGCGCCCCAGTGGCCGCCCGTGACGTCGCGGCGGAACAGCGTCGATGCGAACTGCCCCACGTTCTCGACCAGCGCCGGCGTCACGTAGGGATCGTCGGTCGGCACGACGAGCTGGACCGGCAGGTCGGTCGTCCGCATGCGCGGCGCCGCGAGCCGCGGCCCGATGTTCGCGAGGTAGAGCCGCATGCCGTGTTGCGCGTCCGCTCGGCGCGTGCGCTCGAGCTCGGGGTCGCGCGCAGCCTCGGGGAGCGCCCCCGGGATCGCCTGCGCGACCAGGGCGCCCCAGAGCGATGACGCCGCCGCCGCACCATGCATCGCTGCGATGTACCAGGACCGCATCAGCTGGTTGACCACCGGCCACGCGCGCGGGCGCGAGCGCAGCCAGTGTCCGACATGGTCGAGGCATGGCCCGGAGATCGACGTGAACGATCGCAACTTCGCGGCGATCGCCGGGTCCGTGACCGACTCCCACGTCTGGATCGAGCCCCAGTCGTGCCCGACGACGTGCACCGGCGCGCCGGGCGAGACGGCATCGATCACCGCTTCGAGGTCGCGCGCGAGCACGGGGAGCGCGTAGCGGCCCACGGACGCCGGTGCCGACGAGCCGCCGGCGCCGCGCACGTCGTAGGTCACGACGCGAAACCGCGCCGCGAGCACCTCTGCCACATGCGTCCACACGCGCTGGGAGTCGGGATACCCGTGCACCAGGATGATGACCGGCGCGCCGCTCGGCCCGCGCTCGAGGACGGCGAGCGAGACGTCGCTGCTCTTGACGGTGCGCGCGATCATGCGGCGCCCTTCGTGCGCTTCTCGTGCGCCGCGGGCACGTGCTTGCGCTTGGGCTTGGCCTTCGGCTCGCGCGCTTCCGCGCCGACCCAGCCCTTGCGGCGGAACCACAACCAGATCCCGAAGGCCACGCCTGCCATCAGGAGCAACGCGAGCTCGTAGCCATAGCGCCAGTGCAGCTCGGGCATGAAGTCGAAGTTCATCCCGTAGACGCCCGCGATGAACGTCAGCGGCAACATCACCGTCGAGATCAGCGTCAGCGTCTTCACGATCTCGTTCATCCGGTTCGACTGCACGCTCAGGTACGCGTCGAGCGCGGAGCTCACGAGGTCGCGATACCCCTCGGCGAGGTCGTTGATGCGCAGGAAGTGATCGTACACATCGCGATAGAACGGGATCGCGTCGGGCGGAATCTCCCCGAAGTCACCGCGTGACAACCGCAGCAGGATCTCGCGCTGGTGCACGCTCATCCGGCGCAGCGCCTGCAGCGTGCGCTTGAACTGGAGGATCCGCTCCAGGACGCGCTTGCCCTTCGGCGTGCCCGCCTTGGCCAGCACGTCGTTCTCGAGCTGCTCGATCTCGGCGTCGAGCTGATCGATCACGGGCAGGTAGCGATCGACGGCGCGGTCGAGGATCGCGTGCGCGAGCCACGGCACGCCTTTCTGCAGGAGGCGCGGTGAGTGGTCCAGCTCGGTGCCGATGTCGTCGGAGACCAGGCCCTCGCGATCGTGGGTGATCAGCCAGTGCTCGCCGATGACGATGTCGATCTCGACGAGCTCGAGGCGATCGCGCTTCTTCGCGCCGATGCCGTGCACGATGACGTACAGGTACTCGTCGAAGTCATCGATCTTGGGCTGGCTGCGCGGCCCCCAGATGTCCTCGATGGTCAGGGGATGCAGGCCGAACACCTCCGCCAGCAGCGCATCGGCGTCGGGGGTCTTGCGCTCGAGCTCGATCCAGATCCGATGCTTGGCGGCGAGCGCCTCGCGAATCTCCTCGGGGTCCGTCGTCGCCCGGAGCTTCTCACCCTCGAGGATGCGCGCCAGCATGCCGCACGGTCATACCGCGTTCATCCGCCGGCTTGGGGGCGCTCGCCGACGATCTCCCGGAGCACCGCGGTCAGCGAATGGGAGTCCTGGCCCTTGCGGATCATCGGGCGCTCCGGCGCCACCTCACTCGCATCGTCGCTCTCGCTGTCCGCGAGGAACACCACGCGCTCGGCGAGCTTCGGCTTGTTCGCCTGCAGCCAGCGATACACGTCGGCGCCCGAGCCATTGAGCATGTGCCAGTCGACGACCAGCGCGTCGAAGTCCTCGCTGCCGAGCAGCGTGATCGCCTCGTTGCCGCTCTCGCACGCCGACACCGCATAGCCGGCGGCGTCCAGCAGCTCCGCCATCGGGACGACCAGGATCGGATCATCCTCGACGAGCAGCAGCCGCGGCGCGGGGCGCGCGACCACCATCTTGGGCTGCGACCGCCGCTTCGTCAGCTGCTCGCGTCGCGTGATGGTGGCCAGCGCGATCGGGACGAGCTCGCCCATCTGGGCGAGCGGGACTAGCAGGCAGCGGCCGTCGACCAGCTCGTCGAAACCAGGAGGCGGGTCGGAGCCGAGGAACACGAACAGATCACGCAGCTCGTACTTGCGCTCGAGCACCCAGCGGTAGACGTCGCCGCCGACCGATCGCTTGGTGTCCCAGGGCGCGACCACGACGTCGAGCGGCAGGTCGCTCCCGAGCTGCATCTGCGCGCGCCGGAGTGAGATCGCCGTGACGACGTCGCAGCCGGCATCCTCGAACGCACGGGTGAGCACGTCGAGAGTCTCCCCATCATCGTGGATCACGAGCACGGTAGGCCGACCGCCGGACACAGTGGCGCTGAGTATACCCGTGCTAGTGTTTCGGCCATATGCGATGGCTCTTCCCGCTCGGCGCAGCCGCCGGGCTCCTGGGGTGTCCCGGCCCTGCGTCGACGCCCAAGCGCCCTGACTCCAAGGCCGAGACGACGGCGATCAAGGTCGACCTGCCCGCGATCCCTGCGACGATTTCGGTCACCAAGAGCCAGCCCACCGAAGGCCATGCGCCCGACAAGCGCTCGCCGGTGCTCGACATCATGAAGGCCGAGAACGAGCGCGAGATGGCCGCCCTGCGCAAGCAGGCCGAGCCCGCGCACTACCTCGCCTACCAGCTCGTCGAGCAGCGCGTGGTCAGCCTCGAGGCGGAGGGCGGCGCGCTGATCACCGACAGCGACAACACCGACCGTAACCTCGACGTCGAGGTCCGCGTCGGCACGCCGAAGCTCGACAACACGCGCAACCTCGCCTCCGAGGACAACGGCCTCAACGGCCCGCTCACCCGCCGTGGCATCGTGCCGTTCGGCGAAGACAAGCAGGCGCTTTCGAACGCGCTGTGGCTGGAGACGGATCGCCGCTATCGCGAGGCCGTCACCGCGCTCGGCTACGTGCGCCAGGATCAATCGACGCTGAGCAAGCCGAGCTCGGCCCCCGACTTCGCCGCCGACAAGCCCGAGGTCTACGTCGAGACGCCGAAGAAGCTCGAGTTCGACAAGGCGCAGTGGATCGATCGCCTGAAGCGGTGCTCGGCGAAGGCGCTCAAGGAGCCGGCGACGCGCGGCACGTGCTCGGTCGTGTTCCAGCAGAACACGGCGTGGTTCGTGAACAGCGAAGGCACGCAGCTGCAGCTGTCGTGGACGAATGCGCAGATCGGCATCTCCGTCGGGGTGAAGGCCGATGACGGCATGAGCTTGTCGCGCCTCGAGCAGCGGTTCGGCCGCCAGCCGGCGGACCTCCCCTCGGACGCCGAGATCGACAAGATGATCGCGACGGTCACGAGCGACCTCCAGGCGCTCAACGATGCGCCGCTCGCCGAGCCGTACGTCGGGCCCGCGATCCTCGAGGGCCGCGCCGCCGGCGTGTTCTTCCACGAGGTGTTCGGTCACCGCATCGAAGGTCACCGCCAGAAGGAGCTGACCTCGGGGCAGACGTTCGCGTCGTACGTCGGCAAGGACATCGCGCCCGAGTGGCTGAGCGTCTACGACGATCCGTCGATCGTCACGCTCAACGGTGTCCAGCTCAACGGCTTCTACCGGTTCGACGACGAGGGCGTGCGCGCGAGCCACGTCCCGCTGATCGACAAGGGCAAGCTCGTCGGCTTCGACATGGGCCGCAACCCGATCGAGGGCTTCCCGAAGAGCAATGGCCACGGCCGTCGCTCGCCGGGCCTGCCGCCGGTGGCGCGTCAGGGCAACCTCGTCGTCGAGGTCGCCAAGAGCGTGCCGCGCACCGACCTCGAGAAGATGCTGATCGAGGAGATCAAGAAGCAGAACCGGCCGTACGGGATGATCTTCACCGACATCAGCGGCGGGTTCACGAACACGTCGGCGTTCGCGCCGCAGGCGTTCAAGGTCAACCCGGTGATGGCGTACCGGCTGTATCCCGACGGGCGGCGCGAGCTCGTCCGCGGCATCGACATCAGCGGCACGCCGCTCGTCGCGCTGCAGTCGATCCGCGCGGCGAGCCGCGAGATCGAGACGTTCAACGGTGTGTGCGGTGCGGAGTCGGGCTGGGTCCCGGTCTCGGCGTCGGCGCCGAGCCTGCTGATCGAGAAGCTCGAGATCGAGAAGGGCTTCATCCCGCCCGATCGTCCGCCGCTGCTCAACCCGCCCTCGGTTCGCAAGGAGGCGCCGTGAAGCGCTCGTATCTGCTCGCCGCGCTGCTCGCGCTCGTTCCCGCCACCGCCGTCACCGCGCCCGGAGAGCAGGCGCGCGAGGCGCCGCCCAAGAAGCACGAGCCCAAGCCGGAGAAGGCGCAGCCGCCGAAGGGCTCGGCATCGAAGGCCGTCACCGACGACATCCTCGACGCGATCGCCGAGGAGATGAACCGCGCGATGACCTCGCTGGTCATCCCGGGCGCGCCGCGGCCGTATCACATCTCGTACAAGATCACCGAGGTCGACGTGAACGACGCGGCCGCGAGCCTCGGGCAGACGACGAGCAAGCGCAACCGCCACTTCGTCAACCTCGAAGCGCGCGTGCGCGTGAACAACGAGCAGCTCGACAACAGCAACTTCGCGGTCGCCAACGCCGAGGAGATCGACGCGGTCGTCGGGATCACGCTGCCCCTCGAGGCCACGCCGCGGATCGCCCGGCGCGCCGCGTGGCTCGTCACGGACAGCGCGTACAAGGAAGCGCTGATGCAGCTGCGCGCCAAGCTCGAGAGCCGGCGCGCGGCGGGCACGCTGCAGAAGGATGTTCCGTCGTGGACGGCGGAGAAGCCGGTCATCAGCGAGGATCCCGTGCTCGTCGCCGAGCTCGAGAAGCTCGAGGATCTCGAGGCGCGCGCCAAGGCGATCTCGGCGACGTTCCGCGACCAGCCGCACATCCGCGACTCGCGGGTCGCGGTGACGAGCTATCTCGAGCGCCGCTGGTACCTCACCACCGAGGGCACCAGCGTCACCGACACGCGGCGCTCGAGAT
>Ga0247822_10000219_pt1 | contig 28025 bp, 49 predicted proteins | sample 13C_Cellulose_Da_FD_192423 | JGI IMG/M metagenome (GOLD analysis project Ga0247822, IMG submission 192423) | Soil microbial communities from agricultural site in Penn Yan, New York, United States - 13C_Cellulose_Day30 | ecosystem: Environmental > Terrestrial > Soil > Agricultural land | place...
CGGAGCACACCGCTGGCGTGCCACCCGGGACGCCAGCGGTGTGCTCCGGCACGTTCTGGTTCATGTGCCAGTCGGCGCCCAGCTTCCGGCCGATCATGCCCTCGATCACGCCGCCCTGATCGCCGCGCTTGTCGGCATCCTGGAAGAGCGAGAGGCCAAGCGCGTTCGCTTCGGCCGAGGGATCGAGCAGCACGCGGCGGTCACCGAGCGACGCGAGCTCGATGTTGAGCAGCTTGCGCGCGTCCTGGTACACGGCCGTCGTGGTCGCAAACGGCGTGGTGCCCGCCGTGCCCGAGACGTTGAACGACGCCTTCACCATCTTGTCGAGGACATAGGCGTCGAGCGAGTTGACCACGGACTTGATCGCCTCGGAGACGGCCATCGGGATGGTGCCGCGGCCCACGTCGCCGAAGTCCTTGTCGGTGAGGTGGAACGGGGCCTCTTCCCAGAAATCGAACTCGATGCTCGCCTTGGTGGGCGCCGAGTCGACGCCGGCGGGAGGCTGGTGCGACGGAGTGACCGGGCGCGACGCGATCGCGCTGGAGATCGGGATGTCGATGATCGAGCCGATCTCGGCGGCCTGGACGTCGTAGTTCCGATTGACGAGGCGCGACGTGACGGCGTTCTGGCGGAGGGCGATGAGGCCGGCCGCCATGATCTTGGGGGCTGCAGCTGCGAGGTTGTTGGCCATGGGATGGGCGTGGGTGGGCCGCCCGAGCGGGCGCGGCGGTTACTGGACCGTCACGTCTCCCTTGAGGATCCCTTCCGCGTTCTCGCCGAACGCATGCGCGTCGGTCGCCGAGATCACCCTGCCGCCGCCCTTGTTGTCGCCGCTCTGCACGCCGGCGCCCTTCTGGGCTGGTTCGAGGAAGTCGCGAAACTCTGGGTCCTTCGAGAAGTCCGTGAAGAAGTGCCTCACCCCCTTGTAGGGATGCGGCGCACCGGACTCACCCGAGACCGCGAACGACTTGCCGTCCGGATTGCGGACCAGCCAGTCACTCACCTCGTCGTCAAAACCGAAATGCTGCTCGATCATGCCGACGATCGCCGGGACCTTCGTGCCCGGCAGAGGCTTCAGGTAAGCCTTCTTCACTCCGGCGGCTGCAGCTTCGGCGACGATCTGGGCATGGAGTTGCGAGCGCGTCAGGGCGGTGAGCTTGCCCTTCAGCGTGTCGTTCTCCTTCTGCAGCGGCTGGTACCGAGTGCGATCGGCTTCCTTGATCGCGGCCTCGATCTCTTCGGCCGACGTGGCCGAACCCTTCCCCTTCTCGCCAGGCTTGACGTTCCACGCGGTCAGTGCTTCGGTGCGGAACTCCTCGTCCTGCAGGAGCTCCTTCTTGACTGACTTCGTGTGCCGAACCAGACGATCCGAGACGATGCTCTCGACCGCATCCTTCGCGATCATGGAGGCCTTCGCTTCGTCGGGGCTGAGGTACCCTGCGGGGAGTTCGACTTCGATCTCCTTGCCCTCGTACATCACTTTCGCCTTCGCCATCGGAGTTTCTCCCTCGCCCATCCGGGGCGGTCGGCTCGAGCGCGTTTTTTGAGCGCCCGGTAAGTGGTGCCAACGCAAAAGGCCGCTTCTCCCCGGAGGGAAAAGCGGCCGTGTCGTCGGCGGTGGTGCGTGGCTTACGTCATCTGCTGCGCCGCCGAGGGATCAGCCCGGCGTGAAGGCAACGATAGTGCGGAATCTTCTGGCGCGCAAGGATTGATGCAGGAACGTCAGTCGTGCGCGGGCTCATCCCCGGGCGCGAGCGCCTCGACCTTGAGCGTGGGGCACTTCCCGCAGTCCACGTAGTGCACCGTGCGGAAGCCGATTCCGCCGCCCTGCATGGGCTCCATCTCGACGCGTAGAAGTCGCTCGCGGCCGCAGGTGGGGCAAGCGCCGAGCGTTGAGAGGGTGGACGGGGTGTCGTCAGGCACCTCCTACGCTACCGCCCGCCGGCCGTCCCGACAAGCGTTGCGACCTCACCAATCGAAAGCCGGTGCTCAGACACCAGCGCCGCCAGCGTCCCGCCGTCCAGCTGCGAGGCGGCGAGTATCTGGCCCATCGCGCCCGAGAGAGCGAACTGCTCGCTCGCCCGCATGACGCGCTCGGCCTGTTCGACGATGCGGCTCTCCTGCGCCGCCGTCATGTCGCCGCGGAACTCCCGGGGTACCCGCACACGGTTCGCGGCGAGCAGTCGTGACGGCGAGGGCTTGGGGCGCGCGGCGTCGTCCACTGATCGCGTGACCGGCATGCGCTCGCAGTTGTGAATGACTATGCCCCCAGCAACAAAGCTCTTATCTTTCGCAACGGTCAAACACCACCGACGGAGGCTGACTTGAAGGGCGCGCACATCCACCAACTCGACCGTGCACAGATCGTGCACTGGTACGCCGTCCAGAAGATCAGCGAGAACGCCATCGCCAAGCGCGTCGGCGTCGACCGCGGGACCATCCGTGCGCGGCTCGTCGAGTGGGGTATCCCCCGGCGTAGCGTCACCGAAGCGAACATCCTCGTCGGGGAGCGGATGCCAGCGGTGCAGCGTCGGAGGCGCGCCGAACTCACGCGAGACCTTCAAGCCCGAGGACTGCCGTTCACTGAGGCGGCGCTGCTCAAGAAAGCCCAGACGGTCTTCCGCAACCAGCGCCTCAGCGAGTACGAGCGCGGCGTCATCGCGCGCTGCGCTGTCGCCGGTGTCCCGCTCGTCGCGCTCTACCCCTTCGGCCGCTTCAACCTCGACCTCGCGATTCCCGAGCATCGCATCGCCTTCGAGATTCACGGCGGCTGGCACGGAGCCCGCCGGAAGCGAGCCCAAGACAGGCGGAAGGCCGACGCACTCGCCGCCGCTGGATGGGCGCTCGTCGTGTTCGATCGGTCCACTCGCTGGAGTGACCAGCGCCCCGGCTTGGAGGCGTGGGTTGACGAGATCGTCAGGGACATCACGGCTCACTACCAGCGTATCGCCGGCGCGTAGCGCGCCAGCCAGACGCCACTCGCCGGACGCCAGCAACACCGGATGATCGTCGGTAATGGTGAGCAGGCGCCCGTCGGCCGTCCTCAACTCCAGCCACCCAGCGGTCACGCGTCCGGCAAGACTCTCCGTCACGCGTCCCCATCGGCCCCGGTGCGTCCAGACCTCGTCATCGACGCGCACCTCATCGACTCGCCGCCAGCCGCGTGAAGTGAGTACGGGTGTCCAGGCGGCAATCGAGCGATCAAACGGATGGGGCGAGACAGGCACCTTGCCCACCGGATAGAGGCCGGGGCCCAACCCGTACCAGTTCGCCGACGCCAGCACGTCGCACACGTCCGGGATCGACACTTGCCCGCGGAACGGCGAGAGCGTCCAGCGGATCATCGCCACCAGCGGGTCCAGCGCGAAGTGCGTCACCTCGGCTTCGGCGCGCGCGTTGTGCACCTCGGAGTACGCGATCCGCCGGGCGTTATACGCCATCTTCCGCGCGCCCTCCCGCATCGAGGGCGGCACCGAGCGGCGCAGGTCGGAGACGCGTTCGACCACTTCGCCGGGGAACGCGCGATGGAACGGCTCGGCGCCGCTCATGTAGGGCCGGAGCCGCGTGGCGATCTCTTCCGGGTGGAGCTGCTGCGCGAGCCCCTCGCGCACGATCAGGTTCAGGTCTGCGCCGCTCGCATCGATGGCCGACTTGAGCGCCGTCTTCCACGTCGACGCCGCCCCGCCGAGCGACTCATACGCGCCCATCAGTGTGATCGGTGGCTGGCGGATCGCCCCGAGTAGCGCGTTCGGGACGCCCTGCACTCGGGCCGTGTGGAGTGCCGCCTCCTGCCAGACCGCCGCGATCTCCTCGAAGCCCACCCGTCGCTGCTCAGTCACCGCACGGGTCGCGGCCACCAAGAGCCGCTCGTGCATCGTGGTGATGATGCGGAGCGACGCCTCGAGCGCGCGGGCACGCGTGACCGGCGAGCCCGCGGGAAGGCTGGCGATCTGCGCCAGGAGCCGCGCTTGCTCCCGCTGCAGGTCACGCAGGATCGTGCGCACGGCGGCGTCGGCGAGACTGCCGGCTGCCATGCGCGCGGCGATCTGCGCTCTCGTGTAGGTGGCGTAGGAGCGGACGGGCATCAGATGAGCTTCGCTTGGATGGCCTTCACGGTGAACTGTCGCACGAGTTCGCCAAGCAGCCCCGCCGCGCGCTCCTCGGGTGCATCGGCGGGGATCAGTCCTTCCCCATCCTGCATCAGGTCGGTGAGGTCCAGCTTCGTGCGCCGGGCCCAGCAGGCGAGCGCGTGGAGCATCTCATGCGCCACGAGCCCCGCCCCCAATCGCGACTTGTCGAAGAGCACCGCCGCGACGACGGGCTTCCGGCGCTTCGTCCGTCGGTCGCGAACCTCAGCCTCGACACAGACGGCCCGTGTCTGCCTCGCCATGCGCTTGCTGATCGACGGGGACAGCATCCGAAAGAAGGCCCGCTGATCGCACCGGCGGTCGAACACGTAGACGCGCACGTAGAGCCGCGACTTCGGGTCCGGGTAGAGCCGCCAGTGATGGAACCCCACGCGCCCGACGGCCTTCCTCACGCGGCCACCGGGTCGTCGTCTTCTTCTTCGTCCTTCGCCTTCGCGGCCTTCGGTGCCGCCTTCGGGTCCTCCGGCGGCTCGTGACCACGCGCCGACTTGAGCAGCCGCTCGATCAGCTCCGGCGGGATGTCCGGGAATGAGATCTGGATCATCGCTCGCGTCGTCTCTTCGGGGATCGCCCGCGACACCAGCGACTCCACCAGCGACAGCAGCGACGCGATCTGCGCGCCGTTCAGCGACGTGGCCTTGGCGATCATGTCCGGGTCACCGCTCAGCTGTGTGTCCGCGCCACCTTCGGCACCGGCAGGCATCCCCGCCGCGCCAAGGTCCGGCATCCCCATGACCTCACCCGCACGGCGCGCGGCCTCGTCCTCCGCTTCCGCCATGTCGAGCGCCTGAGCGAGCACCGACTTGAGCGCGGCGACCTTCGTCCCGTCGGCCATCTTCGTGTCGCCCTCGCCGGCGAGCAGCTGCGTGCTGGTGAGCAGCAGCTTGAGCATCTGGACGCGCACCGGCGCCACGAGCGGGAGGCCCTGATACGCCTTCAGCGTGGACGTCGCCGCCTGCAGCGCGATCGCCTGCCGGACCTCCTCCTCCTGCGCGTCGATGCCGAGATAGGCCGCGATCTGCAACGCGGTCTGCACCTGCCCCTCGTTGCCGAGCGGCACCGGCACGTCCTTGCCGAACACCCGCTCGCGCAGCTTGTCGAGCGCGGCCTCGGGGTCCACGACGGCGAAGTCTTCCGCGCGCTCCACATGCGCTTGCACCTGCGACGGGGCGATGCCCGGGCGCTCCGTCTGGGCGATGCGCCAGATGGCGCCGTTCTCCGCCGCGTCCATCGCCGTGGCCACGAGCGACAGGAAGGCGCCGACACCCTGCGCGACGTCCTGCCGGACTTCGGTGGCCGTGCGCTGCGCCGCCGAGTCGCCGTATTCGCGGAGTGCCATCATGAAGAACCCTTCGACCTTCTCCTTGATCACCGCCGTCGCGATCGTGGCGGGCTCGCTCGAGGGGGCGATGTACTGATGCGCGCTCCCGCTCTCCTGCGCCTGCAGGGCATTGAAGCCATCGGCAAGCTGCCCGACGATCCGATTGAAGGTCTCATCCGTACCGAACACCACGAGCTTCGGGTGATTCGCGAGGTTGATGAGGTTGTCACGGCTCGACTCGCGATTGAAGATGGCGTTTTGCTTCTTCGCCAAGAGCCAGCCCACGTTGCGCGCGAGCGGGAGCTTCACGCAGAAGATGGGCAGCGCGTCCCCGCCGCTCGGCGACTCGTACTTGTACTGGCCGGACGGTCCCTTCGCCCATCGGCCGTTCTCCGGACGTTCCCAGCGCTCCCAGCCCTCGCGGCGGTACACAATGCGGCGCTCGGTCTTCCCCGGCTGCGCATCCAGCGTGGCGCGCGAGTCGTCGCTCTCCTTCACGATCACGCCGGAGAGGCCGTTCTTGTCGATCGACCAGTTCGGCACGGAGAGCGCCGGCAGCACGCGCAGGACGGCCCGCTCCGTCGTGCCGGCGCCCGCCACGGTGTCCACGAGGACCCAGATCCAGTGCTCGAGCAGGAGGTCGACCGTCGCGCCCTTCCAGAGCGCGATGTAGGGCAACCCCTTGCCATCGGCGTCGCGCCAGAGGCGGCCGATCAACGTGCGCTGGTCCTTCGGGTCGCCGAAGTCGAAGCCGCCGCCCTCGCCCGACCACTGGCGCGTCGTCTTGTCGTCCGAGCCCCAGAGCATGCCGGAGATGGAATCGATGGCCGACGCCAGCAGGTTGGTGTAGTCGGCGAGCGCGACCCGCTCATTGTAGGCGATCACGCTCTCGCCCACCGCTTTCTTCACCAAGTACCGGAGGATCTTGGCCGGGTCGAGGATCTCGCCCGTGTAGTGGTCGCGTGTGAAGGCCCACTTCTCCTTCATGGCAGCGTACTCGGGATGCTCGTACTCGAGCCACGCGTGAGGATCGTGGGTGGGCGAGGTGGCGGGGTGGCTCATGGGCGGGTCCGGTGAGGGATCAGAATGTGACGAGTGCGCCGCCGACCGTCGGTGCGCGGCGGCGGTCTTCCCACGCCTCGAGCGCCAAGGCATGCGCCAAGACCACGTCGTCGTGCTGGCCCTCGGGGGCCGAGTAGAGCGTGTGGGTGCGCGTGACCTCGTACTCGAAAGCCTCGTACTCCGTGGCCGGGTAGCCATCGGGGACGGATGTCGTGCGGTCCTGGATGCGGACAGCGAGCCGCTCCAAGAGCGGCTGCTTGTTGAAGCCGTGGATGTTGAAGCCGCGCAGGTTGGCGATCGCGGGCTCGGCGCCTTCGGCGCGCTGCAGCAGCTCGACGATGGGGTCACCGACACCAGTGGCATCCATCACGCTCGGCGCCTTGAGGATGCGGCGGCACTCGCGCATCGTGTCCACCCACGGCTTCTGGAAGCGGTGTAGCGCTGCGACCTTGCCGTCCTCGTCGAGCCCGAGCAGCACGGTCCAGTCCTGCTTCTTCCCGAGGTCAGCGCCCCAGCACACCACCGGCTTGCCGGTCAGCGCGGCCTTCGCTGCGTCGATGTGCTGCTGGCCGAACGGGTTGCCGCCGTCGTCGCTCGGGACGCCGAGAAACAGTTCCTTGAACTGCGTCTCGGTGAGGTCCCGCTTCGCGTTCTCCACCGCCTCAGCCGGGAGGATGCCGCCCTCGACCGCGTCATACGCGGTGAGGAGCGCGTAGCCGTAGTCCTTGTCATCCCCCTCGCCACGGCGAGCGAGCTCGAAGAAGATGTTCTTCCGACCGCGCACGTTCCCGATCAAGCGCGCCTGGCCCTGCGTGTAGGTCAGGGTCGAGTAAATGGCGAGCCATGCCTCCCGGCGCGCGCGCGACCACTCGTCGCCTACCACCGCCCATACATCTTCGCCATAGAGCAGGTCCGGCTTCTCGGCGGTCTTGAACTGGATCTTGTTCCCGTTCTTGAGCCGGACGATCTGCTTCGTGTCGTTGCCGATCCAGAGGATACCGGCCGACTTGCTGTTGTACTGCTTGAATCGCCCGTAGGCGATTTCCGCCTGAGCCGACGACGGCGCGACCCACCAGAAGACGCGCCCGGGGCTGGGTGAGAGGACAGCCTTCTCGATCAGCCAAAAGAGCGCGCCCGTGGTCTTGCCGGCCTTGGTCGACGCCTCGATGCAGAAGAACCGCTTCGGAGAGAAAAGCGCCGACTGCTGCTTCGGGTACATCCACGGCCGGCGGTAGCGGATGACCTGCTTCCCGTCATGGCGCTCGCGCATGGCGACTGCGCTCATTCGTCGTCCTGCGCCGACGGCATGGGCGCGGCCGCCCGACGCTGCGCAGCCGGGACCTCCGGCGCGAAGATGAACGGGTTGTCCGGATCGTTCGACAGGTCATGCCGGTCGCGCCAGGTCACGCGCTGGCGGTTCTTGAGCCAGAAGATCATCGCCGTCGAATCGGGCGGGTAGCGCTCAGTGTACTCGTGCTCGATGACCTTCCCGAGATCTCGGTCATAGAACAGCTTGACCGCCTTGTGCTCGTAGCCGGTGGCGCGTTCATAGAGGGAGCGGGCAACCCGGCCGTCGGCGATGTCCCGCCCCCGGTTTAGGGCATGCAGAAAGTCCGGGTGCTCCTTCTTCCAGTTCGCGAGCGTCCGCGGCGAGACCTCGATCTCCCTGGCGATCTGTGGCTCGGTCTTGCCGAGTAGCGCGAGTTCGAACACGAGCTCCACGAACTCAGGCTTCCACGCGCTCGGGCGGCCCATCACCGGCTTCTTCGCGGGCGGGGCCTTCCGGGAGTTCCTCTTCGCGGTCTTCTTCGCGGGGCGTCGAGGGGCCATGGGTCGGGGAAACGGGAACGGCCGCTCACCCCGGAGTGGGGCAAGCGGCCGTGTGGTCGGCAAGGATGTGGGCTCGGCGGAGCGCGGCCGGGCGATGCGTCAGTATACGTCTTCTCGGAGCGGACGAGCAAGCGTCAGGGCTACGGGCTGTCAGCCGTCCTCATCTTGTAGACCAACTCGCGGCCCCAGAAGTCAGTCCAAGAGAACTCCACCTCTCCTCGCTCAATGGCGAGTATTGCGCGTTGCTCGAGACGGTCGGTCTCAATGTCGGCTAGCTGCGCCATGATCCGCTCGACGAAGCCGGAATCCGAGGCGAGGTCAGGTGGCACCGCCTGCGCATCGAACATCTCACGCGCGGCGCGGAACACATCGAGGTCAGGCTTCTCGTCGTGCATCTTGCGCTACTCCATCTCTTCGGGGTCGCGGTCGGGGAGGCGTTCGCGGGGAGGCCAGCCGCCTTGGAACCAGCCGCGCATCGCATGCTGGAGTCTCAGGAGGCGGCGCTGCTTCGCCACCAGTTCGTCCCGCTCGTTCACGTAGCCCTCGAGAATACGGCTGTCGAACATGAGCGCCGTGCGCCGCACCGCTTGGCGCAGCATGGCTTGGGCGCGCGCACTGCCCAACCCGTACTTGAACGAGGTGAAGGTTCCCAAGGCCATCGTGCGCAGCCACGCCGCTTCCTCTTCGGCGGCCGAGCGCTTCCCGAGGCCGGGTGACGGATGCTCACGCGACTCCTTGACCTCAGTGCCCATCCCCCCTCCGGTCCGGTGCCTGGTGAAAGAACAGCCCCGCGTGGTCGAGCACTTCGTCGATCGAAGGCCGCTCCCGCTGCATCCACGCGGCCTCTGCCTTCGTAATCTCCAGCGTGTAGACGAGCGGGGAGACCGGGTGGACAGCCGTTAGCAAGCTCGCGATGCCCACCGCGACGATCGCGCGGCCGCACTCGCAGCGGGCGATCAGGGTGCCGGTGAGGAATGTATCGCGTCGGGTCATGAGGTGCCCGGCAGGGCAGTGGAGGCGGTCGACATGCTGGAAGCCGGCGGCGCGGCGTTCGGAAGTGGCGCGTGGGGGCTGCGAGACGAGAGGCACCCCCGGCGGGACCTCGGCGAAGTCGGTCAGTGGGCCTCCTGGGTGGGATAGCTCGATCTCACAGCGGTTCTCCGGAGAAACGGTTGGGTTGTGGGTCGCGCTCGGCGTCCGACAGCCTCGCGTCGCGCTCATTCATGCGTCGGACAGCCTCCAGCCCGTGCGCCTCGCACAACATGGTCCTGCCATCCCGCATTCTGCGGCACTTACATGGTGGTGGGTTCAGCTCGCCCAACGTGTGGTGCCTCATGTCCCCTCCGTGGCGTTCGTGATCGCGGAGACGGCGCGGTCGAGGGCAGCGTTCCACGCGAAGGGAATCAGGTCACCGGGGACGATTTGCTCCCGCCGCAGCGCCTTCACCCTCTCCCCCGCTGCCTCGCGTTCGGTGGCACGGATGGAGGCGGCGTAGGCGTCAAGCGCAGTGGACCCGTCATGGTCAAGCGTCGCCTTCACGCCCACTCGGTTGAATGCGTCCACAATCGCCTGCATCACGGCCCTTCGCGCTTCCGTCTCCCTCGCGGTAGCGGTCGGTGGGGACGTGGACGCGCTCGTGGTGCTGACGTGCTCAACGCCTGTGACGCGGGACGCGAACTGACAGCAGGGCGTCGGGCCGCTCATGTTGTGCGCTTTGCACGTGTACAGGCTCACTGTCCGTCTCCGGCAGGGGTGGGGATGGGGTGCTGCGGTCCCTTGCGCTGCACCTCGTAGGCGCTCGCGCACTTGTCCGGGCAGCCATCGTTCGAGCCGCCGTTGCAGCAGTTGTTACCGCAGAAGCCGCAGACCACCATCGGCCCGCAGTGTGGGCATACGTCCCAGCGATGTTCCCGTTCACTCGGCCGCATCGTCTCCGCCGTCGCCTCGGAGAGCAGCGTCCGGCCGTCAGGCGTCGGCATTAGTCAGCCTCCATCGTGCTCACCTCGTAACACAGGTCGTCGGGGCACTCATAGTCGCCGCCGACGCAAAAGCAGTCGATGCAGCCGTCGCCGTCACACTGTTCACACGGCACCCACTCCATCGGGCCGCCGCAGTCGGGGCATCGCACCATGCTCATGGCGTCACCTCGCTGGCGTCACCGGAGGCGGTCCGCTCCCCCGCCAGAGAACGGGCGGCGCGCAGGTTCACTCGCCGGGCCATCACATACCCCAACGCGTCGTCAAAACCGCGCCAGTACCGCATCTGCTGCACGGGGTCGCCCTGCATGTCCTCCGTGGCCTGCGCCCACCTTGCGATCTGTGCCCGTGCATGCTCGCGTCGCTCAATCAACCACTCCGTCGACGGCTCGCCGTCCGGCTGCGCCGTGTGCACGATATGCGGCGCAGCGGAGCAGACTGGCGACGTGTGGAGCAGTGGGCCGCAGACAGAGCACTCCGGCTGCGCCGTGGGGGAGGCGGCAAGGGCGGCAGCAAGGTCAGCGAACGCCTCAGTCCATTCGACCCATTCGGCTTGCGGCGCGTGGCCGTCCATCTCGTGGACGCCGACGCAGAACTGCTTGTGCCCAAGCGCGGCTTGCTTCGCCATCTCGCGCATGAGTTCCTCGGTCACTGCGTTGGCGGCGCTCATGAGGCGGCTCCGGGAACAGGAGTGATTGGTGCGCACTCAAGACTCGGGCATTGCGGGCTATGCGTGGTGTCCCATCCACACTCGGCGCAAGCTCGCGTCCCTTCCCTCGCTGGGGACGCGGCGGGCGATGCGGACAGGACGGCGCGCATCAGCGTGCGGCTCACGCGCGCCTCGTCAGGCAAGGACTCGTCAGCGAGCCAGCCCCACAGCGCATCGAGGTCTTCCCGCACCTCCTCCGTGATCTCTGCCGGGGCGGGAGCGGCCGTGCATGTCTCAGCTTGCGAGAGTCGCACCGGATGCGAGTCGAGCGGGTAGCCGCACTCCTTGCACTTGCTGCCCCCCGTGGCGGGCTGCGCGGGACGGGACAGGGCAAGGGCATCGCGTAGAATGGCCGCGACGTACTCGCCGCCTAGCTTTTGGTCGAGCGCCACTCCGATGGCGTGGGCGTAGTGCGCGCGGGTCGCGTGCCTCATCCCTTCCGGCCATGTCGGCTCCCCCGCGCTCGGCTGCGGCGGGGTGGCGGGAAGGGGCGGGCGCACGGTGCCGCAGCGAGAGCAAGATTCCTCGTGCGGCCCGTGCTCGGGGAACTCAGGGCAGGTGCAGTCCCAGTCCTGTAGCCCCACCTTCTGTTCGCGGCTCACGACTGCCTCCCGCTCTCAGCTTCGTTGCGCAGGTTCAGCAGCTCGGTAGCGCGCTTCGCCTTGGACGGCCCCAGCGTGAGCGTCATGGTGCCATCACTGTTCCAGCCGTAGTCGTCGGCCCCGTCGAGAATCGCCAACAGTTCCTCCCCGCTCGTCACCGGGGCGGCGTCCGCACGAGTCGGGCGGCGCGTCGGGCGGTGTGTCTCGACGTATTCGCGTGCCGACCGCCGCACGGCATCTTCAAGAGAGGCAACCCCGGTGAAGCTGACGAACGGACGGTCCATCGCGCCGTCCACGTAGGCGTTGAACACCTCGTCGTTGCTTGGCGGGGCGGCGTCCGCTGAGGGGCGAAGGGCGGCGAGCGTGAGAACCGCGTCGCGATTCAGCCACTCGCCCCACGGCACGCGATGCATGACAGGCCCTTCCGGTGACCGACACATCGTGAAGCGCTGTAAGTCAGCGAAGGTGCCAACCTCACCGCTCGGCGCGTCCGCAGACGGCGGGAGGGCGGCGGGCCACAGCGCGAGTACCGCGTGGATAGCGTCGTTGGTGATACCGCACAGGCAGTCGTGCTCGTCGCACTCACACACTGAGCAGACGCGCGCGCCGTTGCCCTCGCGTGACTCCAGCCACTCACGCGGAATGAGCAGCGCCTCTACCTGCTTGCGCGTCGGTGTGGGGCCAGCGGGCGGAACGCTCGGGTTACTCGGCATCGGTCGGGGCCTCGAGGTTGGCAGTGGTGGGAGTGGCCGCAGTTGACTCGCGACAGGCGAGCACGGCGACGATGCAGAGCGGTACGAAGCCGAACGCGATGCAGTAGGCGTAGTCCAATGCGCTCATTGATCCCTCGCCTCCTCGGTCGCTGGCGCGGACACGGGGGCGGTGTACTGAGCGGTCGGGGTGTCAGAACGCATACGATGTGGCCTCGGGTGAGCGAACTTCGTTGATGTAGTCCTGCGCTTCCTTGCGAAAATCGAACGGGTAGCGGTTCCACTCTGCGTTCGCCTCTTCGTCGTCGAGGTCGCGCACACTCTTGATCCCGCGCTGTAGGCGGTCCTGCCGGATGGCCGCGAGGATGCACGCGGGACAACCGTTCTCCGTCACCGCCCGAACGCCCGCAACGCCACCCTCACGCAACGCCGCGATGAGCGCGTGCATCGGCAGCTGTTCTGCGTCACCGGACAGCTTGCACATGCGGCACTCGCGCTCGGGGTTGAGCGTGCATGACCGCTCGTGGCTGAACATGTGACCGGCAGCCCCGCCAGACTTCCCGCAATACTCGCAGTAGTAGCGCCACCGCTGGGCTCGCCTCATGTCGTCTCTCCCCCCGCGTCGTCTCCGGCGGCGAGGATCGCGGCGTGGGGGGTGGAGGCTTCGATGGCGGCAAGTACGTCGTCATGGGTATCGCGTTCGCCGCTGAACGACTGGTGCAGCCGCCAGCCGCGCCCCGTGCCCGACTTGCGAAGCACCCAATCGCCACCGCGCTCCTGCAACGCCTGCACCGCACGAACGCAGCGCAGCACGAGGGTGAGCTGTGCCACGACCTTGGCGCGCTCGCTCGGATACTGGGTCGGGCGCAGGGTAGCAAACAGTCCGATCTCCTCCTCCAGCATCGCCACGCACTCCGCGTAGCTTGGCCCCGCCTCCTCAGATTCAGCGGGCATCGGTCGCCTCCGCGATGTCGCGTTCGGTGATCGTGCGCTCAAAGGCGAAATGCGGCCCGTACCGCTTCCACGCGTCGCTGGTCCGCCTGATGTCGCGCTGCTGGATGGCTGCATCGGCGGTCGCGTACCGGCGCTCGTCGAAGTTGCGGCGCTTCCCGCTCGCTACGACGTACTCGACCCGCACCCTCGTCTCTCCCTTGCTTGGCCCCGCCTCCGAGGCGGGCTCCGGGGGGTTAGTGGGCATCGGACGGCCCTGCGAACAGGTTCGTCAGAGCCTCGCGCAGGGCGCGCTCCACGTCGTCGTGCGGCTCGTCGCTGTGTGCGATGCACCGACCGCTCTTGTAGACCCCGATCGTGAATCCTTCCTCCCACACCTGCATCTGGAGGCTGATACGCGGCCGCTTGAGCCGCCCCACCTCCGCGGCGAGCGCCGCGATGCGCATCGCGTCTGTCACCCGCTGCTTCTTAGCCATGGATCCTCTTGCCCTTGAGGGCTTCGTGGTGATTGTGGCAGGGACGGCACGCGGTCTGTAAATCGCTCATCAGCTCGTCGCCCCCGAACCGCGCGTAGGTCGTGTGGTGCACGGTCAGCTGCTCGGTCAGCAGGCACCCCGCGTGCTGCATCTCGCACTCGGGCGACTCGCCCAGCTTCTGCGCGCGGATCCGCTTCCACGTCGCCGACGCCAGGTACTTCCGGTACGCCGCCCGACGCCTCGCACTCGCCGCGGCGTTCACCTTCGGGATCGGCTTGCTCGAGCGCGGCAGGTAGGACGTGCGCTTGGGCGGGTTGCCGCGTGGCAACGGCTTTCGGCGCTGGATCATCGCGACCTCCACCAGCGGCCGATGCTCGGGCCGAACCTTGCCAGCACGGCGAGGGCGGCTCCGGCGACGCCGAGCAATGGCTCTCTCCCCGCCCACGCGAAGCCCACGATCCCCAGCCCGACAGCGGCCGAGAACCCGCGCGCGAACGCAGACTCGGCCTCCTGCCTGGCCTCGCGCGCGCAGATGCGACTCTCGAGCAGGTACATCGCCGCCCACTTCGGCATATCTATCCGCCGCGGTGCGCCGTACTGCCACACCTCGACGGTCACGAGCTCGTACTCCGCGTCCGGCTGGCGGTCGGCGTCCAGCAGTTCCAGCGGGCGCTTCTGGGGGCGGGTCATGGCGTCACCTTCCCGTCCGCGATCGCCAGCAGCACGGCGCGAATCCGCGCCACGTCGCCCCGCTCGTCACGGTGCCAGCACGGCACCAGCGGCTCGCCGTCACGCGTGCGCAACGCGATGCGGCCACCGACCTCCACATCACCGCACTTGGCTCCTGGCACCACGTACACGCGGTCCAGTTCCGGGTCGTGGATCACGAACGCGCTCGTTCCTCCAGCCACCGCGAAGCGCCGCAGGAACCCCGCTTCCGCGCGCGTGGAATCGCCCTTGGTGCCGGAGAGCGATGCGCCGCCGGCCAACCGCTTGAGCTCGAGGGCGATGGCCACTCCACCCACCGAGCCCACGAAGTCCACGCCGTTCTTCTTCACGAAGATCATGCGGCGCCCCGGCAGCATCTTCGTCTCGGGGTGGCACCGCGCGAGGCACACGCCGTGCATGGGCGCGATCGCCGCGGTGAACAGATTCTCGAACGCCTGACCCGATCGCTTCGCCAGCCGCCCCGCCGCCCGCCGCTCCATCGTCGCGCTCATGAGTGCACCGCCCGACGCCGCGCCCGATCGAGCTTCCGTGACGCCAGCCGCCAGAGCGCGCGCGTGGATCCCGCCGGCGCTCGTCGTGCCGCCGCCCACCCGATCGCCAACCCACCCAGCGCCATCAGCGCTTCCCGCAGGACGTCGAGGTTCACGCGGCGTCCTCCAGGCTGATGCGGCGCATCGGGTCGTAGACCGGCACCCCGTTCTCCAAGCCGAGGTAGAACACCTCGGCCGGCAGCGCATCGCCACCACGGCGCCGACACTCGCACTGGAATCGCGTCATGGGTGCGCCCGCCAGCGGCGCCAGCTTGGCGGCGACGTCCGGGTTCGCGGCGATCCGTGACGTGAGCTGGTTGGTCATCCGCTCGAGCGACTCCGGGAAGTGCCGGATCGCGTTCGTGTTCGGGTCGCGCAGCACCTTGAGCCAGAGCAGCCCACCGCACCCGCACTGGCACTTGCTCCAGTGCGGCAGGATGCGCTCCTGGCGGCGCTCGTGACGGACGCTGGCCTCCTGCGCCCACTCGAGGAAATGCGCGGCCGTGGGGCGCTTTTTGCCCGACGCCAGCGCCCGGCGCATCGCGTGCTGTAGGTCGCCGAGCGGGAGATGGCCGAGCACGCCGCGCCACCGCCGCTCCTGCAGGGCGGCGTCAGCGACCGAGAGCGCGTACTGCGGCCACTCGACGTTGACGCCGGCGTAGAACTCACCGAAGTGGTCAGCCATGCTAGAAGCCCTCCGCGCGCAGACCGGACTTGATCTCTTGCTCGACCTGCTCGCGTGCTCGGTCCATCTCGGCGCGCTTCGCATCACCCGAGCCGATTCCACGCGGCGCTGGCGGTGCCTCGCCGACCCGCCGCGCGAACCCGTGCAAGGCGTTCTGCGAGAAGTCGACCTGCAGCGCGCGCATCGCCACGAGCGCGGCGCCCATCACCTCCCAGGCGAGCGGCGCATGCGTGCCCATGCCGCCGTGATTCGCGGTGCGGAGTACGGCGTCCATGCCGTCGGGCATGCGGTGCGTCTTGCGATACGCGACGTAGGCGGCGCGGTGGGTCTCATCGGCGAACTCGTGAGCGAGTCCGTCTCCAAGTGCGACCAGCCGAACGACCGACGATGTCGCCGGAGAAGTCGCGCCAGCGGCTCCGTCTTCCGACTCTCCCCCTTCCGAACCTCCTACTTCCGAACCTCCGAACCTCCGAACCTCCGCACCCCCAGACTCTACGGAGACTTGCCGGATTTCCTCCGTAGAGTTTTCGGAGACCGGGAGGAGAGTCGGCGAGATTTTCGGCTTGCCGGGGTTCTTGATGACCTGATGTTCTTCCCAGCCAAGCACTTGGATGACGCGCGCGCCGTCCGTCGTCCAACGCAACCGGATGCTCTTCACGCGCACGAGGTCGAGAATCCAGCGCTCGAGGTCGTCCGGCGTGACCGACTCGTCGTGCGGGTAGAGATTGCCGAGCAGTTGGCGCGGTTCAGCGCGCACGAACCCCTCGTCATCGGCTTGTGAGATGAGCAGGATGAACGTGTAGCGGGCCGGAATCGGCGCGCCGGCCATCTTGCGCGACGACGGGAGTTCGGGCTTGATCGACCGGATGCGGGCCATTAGCTGCGCCCTCCGCCCATCGCGAGGCAGTCGCACTTGTGCGCCTCGAGTCGGTCGTCGGTCGCGAAAAGAGCCGCGAGCGCGGTGAGGAACTGCGCCGAGATGTAGCATCGGATCATGCCACGGCCTTCGCCCGGTAATCGGACGGATCGAGGTAGACCTGCTGAGGGTTGCCGTGCGCGCCGTCCCGGGTGGAGGCGCGCTTCACGACCTGACCGCCGTCCCGTAGCTCGCCGAGCATCCCACGCCGAGCGAGCCCGTTGAGCCACGGCCCGACCCATGACCAGGCGCGCATCTCGTCGCCCAAGGCGGTGTCGTGCCCCGCAAGCCGCGCCAGTTCGTGCACGTCGTCGGCGGTGACGCCGGGATTCTCGTCGAGGTTCTTGCGATCGCGCGCGCGCTTGAGCAGGTCGGGGAGCACCTTCGCCTTGATGCGCTCGCGTAACTCGGCGCGCTCTTCGGCATTCAGCGGGCGGAACGAGAGGGCCGGCTTGGGGTCCGGGACCTCTTCGCGCGGCGGCGAGACGAACTGCTCGCGCAGCGCGGTCTCGGCGGCTTGTACGTCGCACTGTGTGAACAGGGGACCGAGGTCCAAGGCCGGGCGCGTGCCGATGATGTCGTGGTCGCTCATGCGACCGCTCCCGCTGCCCGCTCGCGCCGGCAGTCCTCGCACCCGCAGATGCAGACGCGGTTGTGCCCGACGCCGTGCGGCTTCTTCGGGTCGCGGAAGCAGTGGATGACGCCGACCGAGCCGTACTGGTAGACCTTCCCCGGCACCCAGCGGCGGCGCAGCGGCGCAGCAGCGGCGAACAGGTCGAGCGTGGCGGTGTCTTTCATGCGGCCTTCCTCCAGTAGCGCCAGCTGGCTCGCCCTGCGGTCGGGGGTGCGTCATTCACCCGCTCGATGCGCCTTGCGATGGCAAGGCGACGCAGCATCTCGGCGGTACTTGCGGGCTGGTGCCCGACGCGCTTGGCGATTGCAGCTGACGGCAGCGCCGACTCGGGCGACGACGGAAGAGCGGCTACCAGCGTCGCCGTGAGGTTGCCCCGCGGCCCGTGGACTCGCGTGTACGGGGCTGTGGCTTGTGCCGGGCGCGCCGCTTGTGGGGGCGGCGGCGGTGCTGTTGGTCTCGCGTGCGCAAGCTGTGTGACCGGGACCGCGCCAGAGCGCCGCGCCGTAGCTGAGCGTTCAGCCAGCGCTTGCTCAAGCCACTCTTGCGCCTCGCGCTCCACGAGGCCGGCCTGTACTAGTCGCCAGACTAGGCGGTAGCACGCGATGGCGGCCTTCGGGATATGCGACCAGCACCCGATGCACATGAGGTCGCCGGAGCCGACTACGGCGCCGCGACACGACATGCACGCACCGGAGCGGTGCGCGCGAGGGATCACCGCAGCAGCACTGTTCACGGCGCACACTCCGTGCACACCCATCCGGCGGCATGCTCCGGGAAGTCGAGAAGGACCGGCGGCTCGCCGCGAGCGCGGTCCACGCTGGAGGTGGCAATCGACCGGTCACAGCGCATGCACCGAACGAAGACCAGCCCGCTCGCCGCCGGGTCGCGCTTGAACACATCCAAGGCGCGCTGTCGCTCCGCGAGGAGGTGTGGGTAGCGCTTCGCGTAGAGGGCACTCATGCGACCGCCTGCGAGAACAGGTCGCGCTCGACCTCGACGCCGCCGAGCACGTTCGCCCGGACGATCGCTTCGGCCAGCGGTGGACACACCGAGTTGCCGCACATGCGGACCTGCGCGGTCTTCGTCATCGGCTTGCCGTTGAAGTCGATGTCGATGCGGTACGTGTCCGGGAATCCCTGCGCGCGGTAGAGCTCGCGCGGGGCCAGCATCCGCATGCCGATGTCGGCGATCGCGTACTCCACCCCGTTCACCGTCACGAGGCCGAAGCGGTCGCGAGTCGAGAGCGTGCGCATCGGGTCGTGAAGATCTCCGCCGTCCTTCTCGTTCCCGTAGTAGGCCACGAGGAAGGCGCGGACCTCGGCCAGGTGCAGCCCGTTGGCGAGCACGGTTGGCGCTGGCTGCTCCACGCTCCGACCTCCGCTCGTTCCGTGCATCACCTCGAGGTGCGCCGTCGCGATGTTGAGCTGCGTTGCCCGTGCGGTGATCGTCGGCAGCGGCGCATCCGCAGCGGCGGCGTTCACGTCACCGGCGTTGCGCTCCGTGTAGTGCTTCGCGAGGAAGGCAGCGCAGAGCGAGCCGCCGTTCCCCGTCGGCACCACGGTGGGCACCGGATCCCTGAGCGAGCGAGCACGTGGCTCTTGTCCCTCGCGCTCGCCGTAGCGGGGCACAAGCGTCGGTGCCACCAGTGCGAAGCGCGGATCTGCGGTCTGCGTCGGCAACGGAGATCGGAAGTCATTGCAGCGTCCAGCCGAACTGACCGCACCCTTATCCCCGTACAACCCGGCGAGCACCGGGGCGATCAGCGCGTGCTCGCCTCGGTTCGCACCCGTGATTGTGCGGACCGGTTCGTTTGCCGGATGGCCGCGCTCCTTGTCGTGATGAGTGAGCGGGGCGATGATCGGCGCGACGAGCGTCGGGTCCGGCGCCTTGAGGCAGCGCGGGCACCGGTCGTGCTCGGCCCACATGGCGAAGCCACAGTGCGTGCATACCGACTTCGCTTCGTCAAGCCCCTCGATGACCGGCATCACGATGGCATGACCGCCGCCCTTCGGGTGCGCCGTCACCGTCCGCATCGGCTCGTCGATCGAGATTGGCTTGCCGCCCCACGAGGCGTTCTGCACCTCGACGATGAATGGCTTCGGCGACTCGAGCACGAACCGCCGGAGCCCGCGCGCGATCCGCTTGAGCGTGTTCTCTGCCAGTGGCCGCGTGCGTTCGAAGATGCTCGGGCAAGGAATCGACCAGTCGATGCACTCAGCGGCCGTGCGCCAGGGACTCGCGCGGTTCTTCCCATGGGTCGGTGCCGGCCACACGATCTGCTCGCCGTCGCAGCGCGCCACGAGGAACAGCCGCTTCCTGATGGTGGGCGTCCCATAGTCGCAGGCCTTGAGCTCGCGGTGATCGACCACGTAGCCGAGCCGCTGCAGCTTGGCGCGGAACGCCCGAAACGTCTTGCCCTTCCGCTGCGGGCAGGGGCGACCGTCGGCGAGCACCGGCCCCCATGTCTGGAACTCTTCGACGTTCTCGAGGACGATGATGCGCGGCTTGACCGCCTCCGCCCACCGGACCGCAATCCACGCGAGCCCGCGCACGCGCTTGCTCACGGGCTTGCCGCCCTTCGCCTTGGAGAAGTGTTTGCAGTCAGGCGACAGCCACATGAGGCCGACCGGACGACCGGCGCATGCCACAACCGGGTCGACCTTCCACACGTCCTCCGCGTAGTGCACCGACTCAGGATGGTTCGCGGCGTGGAGCGCGATCGCTTCCTTGTCGTGATTGATCGCGATGTCCGGCCCGCGACCGAGCGCCCACGAGATGCCGAGCGATGCGCCACCGCCCCCGGCGAACGAGTCAACGATGATCTCGCCGGGACGCATCACGACGCCGCCTCCAGCCGCCAGTACGCCATCGGGTACCGGCCGTTCTCGGGGCGAATCTCCAACTTCGCACGCCCGATGCGCCGCTTGGCCACGAGATGCGCGATGGCCGTCATGACCTGCGACCTCGTCGGCGGGTTCTCGCCGCAGAGCGCGATGATCGCGGGGACGGGAGCCCGCTCCGTCTTGACCGCGGGTAGCACGGCGTACACGCGATCGATCGTGCCGTTACTCGCGTGCGAGGCCCTGACTGTCGGCGTGGCCGCGATGGGCCGGACGCGACGCCAGGTATCCTGACAGGCCCGATTCGGGCAGCGCTCGATCGTGTAGCCGGCGCGGTCGATGTCGAACTCCAGCACGGTCCCGCAGCACTTCACGCAGTGCGCGAACTCCATCGTTGCCGAGCGCGAAGTCAGCGTCGGCTCGAGACGGATGTCTCCGAGGGCGGCGGTCATGACAGCACCGCCGCGAAAGCCGTGGTCGCTCGTGTGGTCGCTCGTTCTTTCCCGGACGCACGGACGGCCCCACCACGAGATGTCCTATCTCGTAGCGGGGCCGTCACATGCGTGCGGTCCAACGAAGTAGCTGGGGCGGGACTCGAACCCGCGACCCCGGCATTATGAGTGCCGGACCATGCCCGTGAGATCATCATCTTCCCGTGTAGGTGGTGGACAGAAGGGGACACAAAGGGCCCCTGAGTGACGGGGCTGTGGTCGCTCCCATGGTCGCTCCCGGCGCGCTGATTCATGCGCCCCGCTCCCGCGCCGCATCCTCGATCGCCTGGCGTTCGGAGAGCGGCTGAATGAACTGAGCGTAGAGCGAGAGGTAGAGCACACCGCCGTCAGAGTGGCCAAGCTGCTCGGCGCCCTGCGCCGGCGTGCCACCCAACTTCCCGAAGCGCACAGCCCACGAGTGGCGCGCGTCGCGCAGCCAGTAGTTCGGTATCTGGAGCGCCACGCAGGCGTCCCGGTGTTCATCGGAGAGCGCCCAGCGTGACACCTCGCCACCCACAGGGGCCAGCGGCAGCTTGCCCTTGACCAAGGCCCGCACATAGGGCCGCGCCCAGTCGGCGACCAACAGCGTGTGCGCGTTCTGCGACTTGGGGCGCACGTGGTGGATGCCCCACGTCACCGTGTCGATCGCACCAGCCGGCAAAGCCAGCGCGGCGGAGACGTCCAGACTGGTGCCGTGGATGAGCGCAGAGAGTTCGCGGAACGGCGAGCGCATCGCGTTCACCAGCCGGATCATCTCCGACTCGGGGATCCACCGGACCCTTCGCGCCCCACGGGCGGGCTTCGGCACGTCACGCATCACGTTGGTCTGCAGCTTTCCCTTCCGCGCGAGCCACGCACAGAAGGCAGAGACGCCGGCGGCGTACTTCCGGCGCGTGCCGGTGGAGAGCGTCTTTCCCGTCTGCTCGTTCGGGTCAGCGAGCCCGTCCAGCCACGCCTCGAGGGCGCCTGGCGTCAGGTGCGACAACCGGGTGATGTCAGCCGCTTCGAGCGTGTTGAGGTACACCGAGTAGTGATTCACGGTGTCCTCGCTGCGTTGGGCCGCCACGTGCTTCAGGAACGGCTCGAACAGATCCGCGAGCCGCTCGTCCTTGAGCTCGCGCCGGAGCGCCTCGAGATCGCCCTTGTGGGTCACGTAGTGCCCGTAGAGCGTGGTGAGGGACCAGTAGCCGGGGGCCGTAGGGTCGGCGCACTTCGCCAGAATGTCGAAGGCGCGCTTGTCGAAGGGCCCCATGCGGTCCACCATCGCCTGCATCTGCTTGACGGTGTTCGGGTCGCGGGAGCGGGTCGAGCGGGACACCCACACGCCATCGGCCAGCGGCACCTTGATCGTGGAGACGGTCTTGCCCTTCGGCCGATACGCGGTCATGCGCTCCTCATCTTGTAGGTCGCGCACGCGGACACGTAGGCGTCCAGGTCGGCGCGACGGTAGCGCAGCAACGGCTTCTGTCCCGGTTTCGGCACCGTCACCGGCACCGCCGAGACCCGCACGTGCCGCCGGAAGGTCTTGGCACTCATCCCGAGATAGGCCGCCGCTTCGCGCTGCGACAGGTAGGCGGCCTCGGGCTGGGTGGCAGTGGTCATCAGGCGGAGTCTCAGGTGAAAGCGTTCAGAGCGAGCAGAGCAGCGACGTGGTGCGAGGCAGTTCAACGGGCGATCTCAGTGCGGGAGTGTTCCCTCCCTGCCTTACGACGGCTGTAGCGACCGGATGGCCCTCATGCAAAGGCCAGGCAACGGGACGGTAGCCGCCCACCACGCCGTGCCCTTGCTACCGACCGACGGACAAAGCGAGCTGACCGGAGAGACGGTCGGCCAGGTCTCGCGCATCGGCCGCGCGCGACTCCGTGTCGTCCGTCGGGATGGAGAGTTCCTCCTGCGCCGACTCCACCTTGCCGATCTTCTCGAGGAGGAGGAACACGCCGATCTTCATGGCGTCGACTTCCTCGTGCGGGAAGTCGTAGTCACCATCCAGCACCCCGTCCTCGCCCACGCGGTCTGCCATGCGCATGCGCGCTGACTCCGCGTGGCCCTTGAGCGTCTCCGCCGCCATCGTGGGGAGCGAGAGGCGCTCGGACTTCTTCGAGACGTCTTCGGCGCCCTTGATGACGAGCTCGAGGCCTTTGTCGAGGATCGAGCGGTCGCGGGGCAACAGTCCTACTTCCATGCGTGATCTCCGGTCGGGGTGAAGTCCTGCCATCGCATCGCTCGGGAGTCGAACCCGACGCCGGCGGCGCCCTGCGCCACTAGCTGCCTACGCCTCGATGCGTCCTGCTACTGCTTCACGAGCGCGGTTCGTAAGTGGCGAACCGGAGCAGACCCTGCCCGCGATTGATCTTGAAGTCGATGGCCTCGATCTGAGATTCCAGCCGAAACCACTCTGCGCGCTGCCGAGTCGCCAAGGTCACGAACTGCGTGTAGTCGGGGTGTTGGTGCGCTTCCTCGTCCACCATGTCGTTCGTCATCTTGGCCTTCGACTGCATCGCCTCGAGCCGGACCAGCGCCTTCAAGCGCGATATCTCGATCTTCCGCAGGTGATCCCACGTGCCGAACGAGCCGAACTTGGCACGGAGATCCGCGACTTTATCGACCAGGTGGCGCCGCTCGTCCAGCAGCTGCGAGAGTGGTTCGACGCCAGCACGTAGCTCCATCTCGTCATTGCCGCCGTAGACACGGACATCGGACCGCTGATTCCCGTTCCCGCCTGCCCGCGCCATCGCCTGCGTTCCCATACCTGCCTCCTGAGTGTTCGCGCTACCGTGCCTGCGTCGCCGCGCGGAACGTCCGCGCCACCGGCTCCCGCTCAACCCACTCCACCCGCCCGTCGCGCTCGTGCCGCGACAGATACGTCCCATCCTCGAGCACGATCACCGTGCCGTCTCGCTCGTTCGACCAGCCGGTGGCGACTCGAGCCTGCTGGACCTGCGTCGCATCCGTGACGCCGCGGCGGATACTCGACTGCCGCACGCAGAACGGGCCATGATGCAGGAGCACGCAGCCCACGACGCCGCCGGCGCACGGTTCCAGTTCCGCCGCCACAGGAGCCGGCAGCATCGGAGGCAACTCCACGTCGTTCCGTAGCGCGTCGCTGACCTGCGCCAGGCGCGCGTAGGCCAGTCGCGTCATCGGCGTGACCGGCTCGCCGTTCGGATACTTCGGGTCGAACTGCGCGCACAGGTCGTCGATCGCAGCGGCCATCACCTTATCGCGCTGGTCCTCCTCCTCCATCTGGCGCTCGTGGGTGTGCTCCTGCGCGTCGACCCTAGAACGGGAGATCATCGTCGCCTCCGTCCAGTGTCTCGGGGAACTCTGACCCGCCCGCCGACGCCGACTTCGATGCCGCTGGCTTCGCGCCGGCGTCCTCGCGCTTGCTGCCAAGCATGACCAGTTCCGTGACGAGGATCTCCGTTACGTAGCGGACCTGCTTGTCCCTGTCCTCGAAGCTCCGGTACTCGATGCGACCTTCGAGGTAGACCTTGTCGCCCTTCCCCACGTACTTCTCGACCACATCAGCGAGACCAGTGCCCTTCGAGCCTTGGTTCCACGCCACGCACTTGTGCCACTGCGTCTGCTCTTGCTTCTCGCCCGACGCGGACGACCACTGCCGGCTGGTTGCGAGCGAGAAGTTCGCCACGCGGCGCCCGCCACTCGTCGAGCGGACCTCTGGGTCTCCGCCGACGTTCCCGATGAGAATCACCTTGTTCACGCTGCGACTCATGACGACGCCTCCTGCGACGCCGTCGCCTGCTCGAGCGCCCCGAGCAGCTTGGAAAGCACATCCTGCGCCTCGGTCTCGGTGCAGCCCTCAAGACGCTTTGCAGCCCACTTGGCCCGGGCGCGCGCCTGCTGCTGCTCTGGCAACAGCGCGATGGCTTCCGCGATCGCCATCGCTGTCGCCGCCTCAGGGGCATCCGTGGGTGCTGCGGTTGAGAGCCAGTCCTGAAGCGCCTTCGGGACCGACCCGTCGCACAGGTTGATCATCTCGTCGCGCCCGCCGAACAGGAACGTGTTGTCCTTCGTCGCCATCGCGCGGTGCGACTGCTCCAGCGAGAAGACAAGCCCGAACTCGTACTCGGTGCCGTCCCGCACCTGCGGCTGGAGGCCGAGCTTCACGATCGACTTCTTCCCGTTCGACTCGGACTGCTCGTAGGCTTGCTTCGAACGCGCCGTGCAAATGATGTGGACCGGCACGGCGAGGATGTACTGGATGAGGCGGTCCCACGCCGGCGAGAAGCGGCCCCAGTTGGTCCACGAGTTGCTCTTCGGGTTCTCGCGCTCGTACTGCTCCTTGCGGTGCAATACGTCCTGCCAGGCATGGGTGAGCGAGTCGATGACGACTACCGAGTAGCCAGCCTCGATCGCAGCGTCGATGGCTTCGACGTAGCGCTCGGGGTGGAAGTCGGTCAGCGCCAGCGTGTCGAACTTGATGCGGTCAGCGTAGAAGCTCGCGCGCTCGTGCTCGGAATCGATGAGAGCGATCCGGCCGTCGGTCGTGATGCCTTCGGCGATCGACAACGCGCCATAGGTCTTCCCCGAGCCGGACGGTCCATCGATGAGGACCTTGATCTTGACCGCCGAGCGCACGGCGGGCTTGAAAGAGAGTCTCGGTGCGGTCATTAGCGGATCCTCAGCGACTGCGACCGCGTGACCCGGATCGTGAACGGGAGCACCGCGTCCTGGTCCTTACCTTCAGCTTCGGCCCGCTTCACGGCGGCGAGCACTTCCTTCTTGTCGAGCGTGAAGGTCTCCGGCACGAGTGTGACGAACGGGGCCCCGGCCTCGTGCAGCTCCTTCAAGTCGATCTCCGGCGACACCTGCACCGACGGCGGGTTCGTCTGAAGCGCTACCGTGCACAGCAGCCCGTCGACCTTCGACAGGTTCGCCGCGATCATGTTCTGTTCGAGGTAGCGCTTGAGCGACGAGGCCCCGTTGGACCGCGCTTTCGCGCGCGCGCTGAGCCGGTCAGCCTCTTCCTTGATCGCCTTCGACTCGGCCTCGAGCGACTTCACCTTGAGCGCCACGCGCTCGACCTTCTCCTTCAGCGAACCCTCGGCGCTGTTGAGCAGCGCTTCGACCTCTGGCGTCAACTCGCCGCCAGCCTCCTCGAGCCACGACTCGCTGATACCGAGCGCCTCGACAGCCTCGTACAGCGTCATTCCCTTCGCCGCCGGCTGCGGTGCCTCGGTTGCCGGCGTTGCAGTGTTTACCTGCGTCACGGTTGCATCTCCTGATGGTGCCCGTAGATTCCTGCTGGTCGAGCGGGGGCACACTCCCTCGACCACGGTTGCTCGCCCGTCAGTGGATTGCGTCCACTGGCGGGCGTCGTGCTTACAGCTCTGGATCGTCGAGCGTATTGGGCGGCACCCGGCCGTCCTTGAACGCCACGCGGAGCGCGAGGACCAGCACGGCCAGCCAGAAGAGGCCGGCGGCCACGAGGCGCCCGAAGGCGATGGGGTCGCGCGTCATGGGAGGGTGTCCGACACTGAGGTCGCCGGAACACACTCCGTCACCAGCGCGGGGCGAAGTACGGCCTTCTCGACCGGCGATGTCGGGTCGTCGCATCCGGCCAACAGTCCGACCGTGACGAGCGCGAGAAGTACGTTCAGGCGACGCATGCGGAGTCCTCCACCGATTCACGCGGCGATCGGTTCGCGGGTGCTTGGAAGCTGACCCGCATGCGCACGCCGCGGTCCTCGACCTCGTATTCGCGGCCGACGACGATCTTCTCGGCGAGGGTGCCGTCCAGTTCGCGGATGGTCATACGGACGCCTTCACGCGCTTCCGCAGCCGCTCCGGCCCCGGAGGACCGAACGCCTCGGTGACGCTCGTGTACGGCTCCATCATCTTGGCGAGCGCTGTTTCGACGCGACGGTCACGGTAGGCACCTTTTAGCACTAAAGCCACCCAACTCGCGGAGCGCCCGATCCGCTCTGCGATTCGAGCAGAGGCACCGAACGGAATCCGTTCCTTGCGCTGGTGGTAGGTAAGAGGCATCGTGTCGGGGTTGTAGTGACTAAACTGTTTAGCAGTTCCACCGGACGGACTAAGAGTACCACTGTTCAGTGGACTACGCAAGAGGCAATTTATGGGCAAGGAAACTGAGGGGTCTGGGGGCGCACGACGACGGGCGCGCGAGGCGAAACGCCTGACGCGCGCAGCCGCCGCGACCTCGTTGAAGATTTCGCCGGAGTCCCTGCGGCGCTATGAACTGCCGCGCGGCGACAAGGACGCGCGCGAGCCGGATGCGCCCACGCTCTTGGCGATGGCGCGGCTCTACGGCGTCAGCATGGAGGCGTTGATGGCGATCACGCGCACGCCCACGCACGGTGGAAGCCGGGAACCAGTTTCGGAGGGTGAGAGTCGGCGCTACCCCGTGGTGCCGGGCACGTCGATCCCCGACGCCTTCTGGGCCATCGAGCGGATGCAACGTGCGTTGGCTGACATCTCACGCGACGCGGGCCAGATGGCACGCGAGGTTGCCGCCGCTGGCCCTACCTCGGATCGGATTGGCGAACTAGGTGAAGGCGCGTTCGCGGGCTCGGCGCCCCCGCAGCAGGGCCGCTCGGCGTGACCGGCTCCAAGAGGCCCTCTAGCACGGCGCGCGCAAGCGTCGTGTCGTCCCGCGCGTGTCGTGACGATATGACGAGGCAGGTGCCGCAATCGCTCGGCAGTGAGACCACGTACCCCGGCTCAACGGGACGGCCCAGAAGATGGCCGGATCGGAGAACAACCATGCGCTTGACCATTCGGGAAATCTTCGGGCATGGTACTGACACCGGCAAGAACGTGGGAGCAGGCAAGCTCGTCTCACCGCTAGCGCCCTCTCATCCCTTTCTGCTGTAGGGTCCCATGACGAAAAAGTGTCGGCGATGCGGATTGGACGTATCCTCGTTTGCGCCAGCGTGCCCGTATTGCGGTGTCAGCAACCCCGGGAGGGCAAAGATCACCCCCCTTAAGGCACTGGCCATAGGAATTGGCTTGCTGCTCATGATAGGTGTCGCCGTCATCGAGGATGGCATCGAAGCGTCGAGCGCTGCGCCGACTACTGTAGAGGAAGCCGCCGCCGGCGTTGCGCGCCGGACGCGCAGCGCCGTGCAGTCGGCGTGTCAGGAGTGGGTCCGGCTGTCGCTCAAGGCTCCATCCACGGCGAAGTTTCAGCGCGAGGGGCGAGAGACGGGGCCACGGATCGGAGCCGACAGCACGCTATGGATCTCTCGGGGGTTCGTGGACGCCCAGAACTCCTTCGGCGCGCAGCTTCGGAACCGCTACGAATGCGTTGCGCGAGTCGAGCCGCGTGGCATCAGCGCGGTGTCGGTGACGGTCGAGTAGCAGGGCGGCCCTGAGCATCGTCACTCCGCGCTAGAAGCGGAGCCCGATGCGACCGCCCGCGACCAGTTGCC
>Ga0247822_10000221_pt1 | contig 27979 bp, 26 predicted proteins | sample 13C_Cellulose_Da_FD_192423 | JGI IMG/M metagenome (GOLD analysis project Ga0247822, IMG submission 192423) | Soil microbial communities from agricultural site in Penn Yan, New York, United States - 13C_Cellulose_Day30 | ecosystem: Environmental > Terrestrial > Soil > Agricultural land | place...
GACGGCATGACGATCGGCATCGGCGGATGGGGACCGCGGCGCAAGCCGATGGCGCTCGTTCGCGAGATCCTCCGTTCGGATCTCAAGGACCTCACGATCGTTGCCTATGGCGGCGCCGACGTCGGCATGCTCTGCGCGGCGGGCAAGGTGAAGAAGCTCGTCTTCGCCTTCGTGTCGCTCGACGCCATCCCGCTCGAGCCCTGGTTTCGCAAGGCCCGCGAGGCGGGCCAGCTCGAGGTTCTCGAAGTCGACGAGGGCATGTTCCAGTGGGGCCTCAAGGCTGCGGCCTTCGGTCTGCCTTTCTTGCCGACACGCGTCGGTCTCGGCACCGACCTTGCCGCGCTGGGTGGGCTGAAAACGGTACGCTCGCCCTATGATGACCGCGAGACCCTCATCGCGATGCCGGCTCTGAAACTCGACGCGGCGCTGCTCCACGTCAACCGGTCCGACTGGCGCGGCAACGTTCAGCTCTTCGGACCCGACGTCTATTATGACGAATGGTTCGCCAAGGCCGCGGCCGCGACCTACCTCTCGTGCGAGGAACTGGTCGACCGGATGGAGGATCATTATCCGGACGATGCGAAGGCCAATGTCTTCGAGCGCTGCTTTGTGACCGGCGTCGTCGAAATTCCCTGCGGCGCACATCCAAGCTCGATGCCGCCGGCCTATGGCTGGGACATGAAGGCCCTCAAGGCTTACGCGGACGCCGCGAAGGACCCGGGCGACTGGCAGGCGGTTGCCGGCCGGTTCGTCGGCTCCGACGAGGCGGCCTATCTGGAATCGGTTGGTGGAAAGGAGGCGGTAGCGGCTCTGGCGCTGCCGATATTCTGATGCGCGATATCACTCTGGCAGAACTCTGCATTTTCGCCTGCTCCGAGGCATTCCGTACCGATCGCGAGATCGTCGCGACCGGCATCGGCCCGGTGCCGCGCATCGGTGCGGGGCTTGCGAAGCTCACCCATTCGCCCGGTCTCATGATGACCGACGGCGAGGCCTATCTCGTCGAACAGCCGGTGCCGCTCGGCCCGCGCGGCGACTATCAGGTGAAGTTCGCGGGTCATCTTCCCTTTTCGCGCTTCTTCGACAGCGCGGTCTGGAGCGGCCGGCGCCACGCGATGGTCACCCCGACGCAGATCGACCGCTTCGGCCAGACGAACCTCTCGCAGCTCGGCGGCACCCACCATCAGCCGAAAACGCAGATGCTCGGCGTTCGCGGCTTTCCCGGCAACTCCATCTACCACGCCAATTCGATGTTCGTGCCGGCGCACAGCCCGCGCGTCTTCGTTGCCGGCGAGGTCGATATGGTCTCGAGCGCGGGATATAATCCCGCCAAGCGCATCGAGGGCGGTAATTATTCGGGAATCGACCTTCGCTGCATGGTGACGAACCTCTGCGTCATCGATTTCGGCGGCGCCGATCATGCCCCGCGCGTCGTGTCGCTGCATCCCGGCGTCACCTTCGAGGAAGTGCAGGAGGCCACCGGCTTCGCGCTCGAACGCGGCGAACTTTCCGAAACACCGCTCCCCGGCGAGGACGCCCTCGCCATCATCGACCGTCTCGACCCGCACAATTTCCGGGCGAGCGTCATCAAGGACAATCCGCCAGCAAGGAGGGCCGCAGCATGAGCGACGCACTCGTCCCGCGCCAGGACCAGAACCCCGTCTACGAAACCGACACGCCGATCCGCTATGAGACCCACGGGCCGGTGGCGTGGATCATCATGGACCGGCCGCAGTTCAACAATGCGCAGAACAGCCAGATGACCTATGCGCTCGACGAGGCGTTCCGGCGCGCCGTCGACGACGACGCGGTCAAGGTCATCGTGCTCGCCGGCGAGGGCAAGCATTTCAGCGCCGGGCATGACATCGGCACCCCCGGCCGCGACCACCTCGTGCCGTTCGATCGCAAGCTTGTGTTCGGCGATCACACGACCCGGCCGGGCGCCGAGCTCCTCTACACGCGCGAGCAGGAGGTCTATCTCGGCATGTGCCGCCGCTGGCGCGATCTCCCCAAGCCGACGATCGCCATGGTGCAGGGGGCCTGCATCGCAGGCGGGCTGATGCTCGCCTGGGTCTGCGATCTCATCATCGCGTCGGAAGACGCCTTCTTCCAGGATCCCGTCAACCGCATGGGCATCCCCGGGGTCGAATATTTCGCGCATGGTTTCGAGCTGCCGCCGCGCGTCGCGAAGGAATTCCTCCTTCTCGGCGAACGCATGCCGGCCGCGCGCGCCTACCAGTTCGGCATGGTGAATCGCCTCTTCCCGCGTGAGACGCTCCGCGAGGAAACCTCGAAGATCGCGCAGGAACTCGCGACGCGCCCGCGCCTCGGCAACTGGCTCACCAAGCAGGCCTTCAATCATGTCGAGGATCTGCGCGGCAAGCGGACCGCGATGGATGCGGTCTTCCACATGCATCATTTCGCGCACGCGCAGAACGATCTGGTCAGCGGCAATTCGCTCGGCGGCCTCGACGGGTCGGCGATGGCGAAGGCCAACAAGAAGCAAGCGGGCGAGGGCTGACCCTTGGCTGACGTGCTCGATACCGCGCTGACACGGCGCCTCGGCTGCCGCCTGCCCGTGATCCAGACCGCGATGGGCTGGATCGCGACCCCGGCACTCGTCGCGGCGACGAGCAATGGCGGCGCGTTTGGCTTCCTCGCCGGCGCGGTGATGAAGCCCGCGGAACTCGGGGAGGCGATCGCACGGCTGAAGGACATGACGCCGCATAATTTCGGGGTGAACTTTCACAGCTTCCAGCCGGGCGCCGCCGAGATCGTCGACATCATCATCGCCAATGCCGACCGGGTGCGGGCGGTGAGTTTCGGGCGCGGGCCCGACGCCAAGATGATAGGCCGCTTCCGCGATGCCGGCATCCTCTGCATCCCCACCGTGGGCGCGGTGAAACATGCTGAAAAAATGGTCCAGCTCGGCTGCGAGATGGTGACCGTGCAGGGCGGCGAGGGCGGGGGACACACCGGCGCGGTGCCGACGACCGTGCTGCTGCCGCAGGTCCTCGACGCGGTGGGCATACCCGTCGTCGCGGCGGGCGGTTTCGGCGACGGACGCGGCCTCGCGGCGGCGCTTGCTTATGGCGCGTGCGGGATTGCGATGGGGACGCGCTTCCTGATGACGGCCGAAAGCCCTGTGCCGCCGGCGCCAAAGGCCGCCTATGTCCGCGCCGGAACCGGCGACATCGCGGTATCGACGAAGGTCGACGGTATTCCGCAGCGCATGATCCTGAACCCGCTCCTCAAGCGGATCGAGGCGTCGGGCCGCATCGCGATGTGGAAGCGCGCGGCCGAGGCCGGCCTCGAGATGAAGCGCCAGACCGGAATGAGCTGGGGCGAAGTTCTGGCCGCGGCGCGCGGCATGACCAGCCACGGCGAGATGCCGCTGGCGCAGGCCATGATGGCAGCCGCCGCGCCGATGATGATCCAGCGCGCGGTCGTCGCCGGCGACGCGGAGAATGGGCTCATGGCCACCGGCGTCGTCGCCGGGCGCCTCGCGGATCTCCCGCCCTCGGCCGATCTTCTCCGGTCGATCGAAATCGATGCGCGCGACCGGCTCGCCGCGCTTTGCAGCAAGGACTGACCTCATGGGCATTGACACAATCATCAAGGACCGCGTCGCGGAGATCGTCTTCGACGTGCCGCCGGTCAACGCGTTCGACAGCGCCACATGGATGTCGATCCCCGACATCGTCACCGCGGCGAGCCGCGATCCCGAGGTCAACTGCATCCTGATCCGCGCCGAAGGCCGCGGCTTTTGCGGCGGGGTCGATATCAAGGAGATGCAGGCGCATCCCGAGCGCATCACGATCCTCAACCGCGGCAATTATCTCACATTCAAGGCGATCCGCGATGCCGAGATCCCCGTGGTGGTCGCGGCGCACAAGTTCGTGATCGGCGGCGGCATCGGCATTTGCGGCGCGTCGGACACGATCATCGCCGCCGACGATGCCTATTTCTCGCTGCCCGAGGTCGACCGCGGCGCGATGGGCGGTGCCAGCCATCTCTCGCGCATGCTGCCGCTCCACAAGGTCCGGGCCGCCTTTTTCACCGGCGGCAATATTCCCGCCGAAGAAGCCTATCGCCTTGGCGCTGTCGAGAAGGTCGTGCCGCGCGCCGACCTGGAAGCCGAGGCGCGTGCCTTCTGCGCGGTCGTCGCCTCGAAGAGCCGCAAGGCGCTGGTGATCGCGAAAGAGGCACTGAACGGGCTCGAGGCGCGTGACGTCGACCGCGGCTACCGCTGGGAGCAGGGGTTCACGCTCGAAATGTACATGCATGAGGACTCGCAGAAGAGCCGCGACGCCTTTGTGGAAACCGGGAAGGCGGCGAGTTTCTGATGGATCTCAATTATACCGAAGAACAGAAGGCCTTCCGGGCCGAGGTGCGCGCCTGGATGGAAGCGCATGTGCCGAGGGAGCCGCTCGTCACGCTCGAATGCCGCGAGGGCTTCGACCAGCATGTCGAATGGGAGCGCACGCTCGCGAGCGGCAACTGGGGGATGGTCACCTGGCCCGAGGCCTATGGCGGGCGCGGCGTCGACCTCATCCAGTGGCTGATTTTCGAGGAGGAATATTTCCGCGCCGGCGGTCCCAATCGCGCGAACCAGAATGGCATCTTCCTTCTGGGCCCCACGATCATGGAATTCGGCACCGACGAGCAGAAGGCGCGCTTCCTGCCGCCGATGGCGCGCGGCGAGCTCATCTGGGCGCAGGCCTGGTCCGAACCCGGCGCGGGGTCCGACATGGCGGCGATCCAGTCGCGCGCGGTTCGGGACGGCGACCATTATGTCCTGACAGGACAGAAGACCTGGTCGAGCCGCGCCGCTTTCGCCGACTGGGGCTTCGGCATCTTCCGGACCGATCCCGAGAGCAAGCGCCACAAGGGCCTGACCTTCATCCTCTTCGATCTCAATACGCCGGGCATCACCCGGCGTCCGATCCGGCAGCTTCATGGCGATACCGGCTTTGCCGAACTCTTCTTCGACGAAGTGCGGGTGCCGGTCGAGAACCGGCTCGCGGGCGAGGGCGAAGGCTGGAATGTCGCAATGGCGACTGCGGGATTCGAACGGGGCCTGATGCTCCGCTCGCCCGGCCGCTTCCAGGCGACGGCGAAGCGTCTCGTCGATCTCTACCGCCAGCATGAGGCCGAGGCCTCGCCCGCGGCGCGCGAAGCGGTGGTCCAGGCGTGGGGCGCGGCGCAAGCCTATGCCTATAACACCTATGCCGTGGCCGCGAAGATCATGGCGGGCGGGAAGATCGGCGCCGAGGCGAGCCTCAACAAGATCTTCTGGTCCGAACTCGATCGCTCGATGCACCGCACGGCGCTGCAACTTCTCGGCGCGGCAGCAGAACTCAAGCGCTTTGCCGATGGCAGCATGAACCAGTGGCTCGAGGGTTATATCTTCTCGCTCTCGGGGCCGATCTATGCCGGTTCGAACGAAGTGCAGCGCAACATTACCGCCGAACGCCTGCTCGGCCTTCCGCGCGTAGGAGCCGGCTGATGGATTTCCGTTTCACCGAAGACCAGCTGATGCTCGCCGACAGCGTCCGCGATTATCTCACCGGAACGCACGGGCCGGAGGTGCTGCGGCGCCTCGATGCCGAGGGCGCGCGCGATCCTGCCATCTGGAACGGCCTCGTCGAGATGGGGCTGACCGGACTTCTTGTTCCCGAGGACCAGGGCGGGCTCGGGATGGGCCTCGTCGACGCAGTGCTGATCGCGGCCGAATGCGGCCGTGCCTGCGTCGCCGAGCCGCTCGTCGACACGGCGTTCGTCGGTGTGCCGTGGCTTGCCGAGATTTGCGACACGGCCGATTTCTCCGCCGTGCTCACCGGTGACCGCAAGATCGCGATCCCGCACAGCATCAATCCCTGGGTTGCCGACGCCGACGGCGAGCCGCTCGAAAGCGTCGATCCGCTGCGCAAGCTCGCCCGGGGCAGCGGCGAGGATGATCCCTATCTTCTCGATCTCGGGGCCTTGATGAGCGCCGCGCAGCTGGTCGGCATCGCCGGTGCGATGCTCGAGCAGGCGACCGAATATGCGAAGATCCGCACCCAGTTCGGCCAGCCGATCGGCGCTTTCCAGGCCATCAAGCACCAGCTTGCGAGCTGCTCGGTCGCGATCGAGTTCGCGAAGCCCGTCGTGTGGCGCGCCGCGGATGCGCTGGACAACCGCCTTGCGAGCGCTCCGGTTCATGTCAGTCACGCGAAGGTCGCGGCCTCCGACGCGGCGATGCTCACGGCTGAGACCGCGATCCAGGTCCATGGCGCGATGGGCTACACCTATGAGGTCGATCTCCATTTCTGGATGAAGCGCGCCTGGGCGCTCGCCGGCGCTTGGGGATCGCGGGCCTTCCACCTCGCGCGCGTCGACGCCGCCGTTCTTGGCGGCGCGCATCCCGCCGGCCCGGCCCACACATTCGATTGAAGGAAGACAGAATGAGCGAAGCATATATCGTCGACGCGATCCGGACGCCGACGGGCAAGAAAAAGGGCAGTCTTGCCGAGTGGCACTCGGCCGATCTCGGGGCGCTTCCGATCAAGGCGCTCATCGAGCGGACCGGTATCGACCCGCTGGCGGTCGACGATGTGGTCTGGGGCTGCGTCGACGCCGTCGGCTCGCAGGCGGGCAACATCGGGCGGAGCTGTTGGCTGGCGGCGGGGCTTCCCGAGGCGGTTCCCGGCGTCACGATCGACCGCCAGTGCGGCTCGTCGCAGCAGGCGGTTCATTTCGCGGCGCAGGGCGTGCTCAGCGGGACGCAGGATCTTGTCGTCGCGGGCGGCGTCCAGAATATGAATGCCATTCCGATTTCCGCGGCGATGTATGCGGGGCAGGCCTATGGCTTCGAGACGCCCTTCTCGACCTCGCCGGCGTGGAACGCGCGTTACGGCGGCGAGGAAGTCAACCAGATCTACGCGGCCGAGAAAATTGCCGCCAACTGGGACATCAGCCGCGAAGACATGGAAGAGTTCGCCTTTCATTCGAACGCCCGCGCCGAGCGCGCGATCGACGAGGGCCGGTTCGATCGCGAAATTCTTCCCGTGGGCGACTTCAGGATGGACGAGACCGTTCGCCGCGGGACGACGCGCGAAGGGCTCGCCGGTCTCAGGACCGTTCGCGAAGGCGGGATCATCACGGCTGGGGTATCGAGCCAGATCTCGGATGGCGCCGCCGCGCTGCTGATCGCGAGCGAGCAGGCGGTCAAGGACCATGGCCTCAAGCCGAGGGCGCGCATTCACCATCTGACGGTCCGCGGCGACAGCCCGATTTTCATGCTCACCGCGCCGATCCCGGCGACGCGCCATGCCCTCGCGAAGACTGGGCTCAAGCTCTCGGACATCGACCTCGTCGAAATCAATGAGGCCTTTGCGAGCGTCGTGCTCGCCTGGGCGAAGGAGCTCGATGCCGACCTCGACAAGGTCAATGTCAACGGCGGCGCGATCGCGCTCGGTCATCCGCTCGGCGCGACGGGCGCCAAGCTCATGACGACGCTGCTTCACGAACTCGAACGCACCGGCGGCCGCTACGGGCTGCAGACAATGTGCGAGGGCGGCGGCCTTGCGAACGTCACCATCATCGAAAGGCTGTAAGATGGGCATTTGCGAAGGACGGACCGTCATCATCACCGGCGCTGCGCGTGGTCTGGGACGCGCCTATGCACTGGCTTTCGCGGCGGAGGGGGCGAATGTCGTGGTCAACGACATCGGGGCATCGCTCGGTGGCGAGGGACGCGACACGAGCGCGGCCGACGGCGTCGTCGCCGAGATCATCGCGGCTGGCGGCCAGGCGGTCGCCAATTATGAAGACATCACCGACTGGGACGCGGCGAAGCGGATCGTCGATGCAGCGGTCGCCTCGTTCGGCGACCTGCATGTGGTGGTCAACAACGCCGGCATCGTGCGCGACCGCATGTTCGTCTCGGCGACGCTCGACGAATGGGACGCGACGATGCATGTCCATCTGCGCGGCCATTTCTGCGTCGCGCGCCATGCGGTCGACTATTGGCGCGGCAAGCAGAAGGCGGGAATCAACCCCGACGCGCGCATCATCAACACCACCTCGGGCGCGGGCCTTCAGGGCAGCATCGCGCAGGCCGCCTATTCGACGGCGAAAGGCGGCATCGCCGCGCTCACGCTCGTCCAGGCGGCGGAGCTCGGGCGGTACGGCATCACCGCGAACGCCCTTGCCCCGGCGGCGCGCACGCGCATGACCGAACAGGCTTTCGCAGAGAAGATGGCGACCGAGACCGCGGCGTTCGACGCCATGGACCCGGCCAATGTCGCTCCGACCGTGGTCTGGCTCGGAAGCGGTGCCAGTGCGCATGTGACGGGCTGCGTCTTCGAACTCGAAGGCGGCAAGATCATGCTCGAGGACGGCTGGCGCGAAGGCCCTTATGTCGATCCCGGCGCCCGGTGGGAGCCGTCCGACGTCGGGGGCGCGGTCGACACGCTGCTGGCGGCACGCATCGCGCCCCGGAAGGTCTGGGGCAGCGCCTGACATGGAATTCGCTCTCACCGACGAACAGCAGATGATCGCGGAGACGGCGCAGGCCTTCTTCGGCGAGCGGGCTGCGAGCGAGGCGACCCGCGAGGCGATGGAGCGCGGTGGTTTCGACCGTCCGCTCTGGACGGGCTTCTGCACCGAGATGGGGCTTGCCGGACTTGCGCTTCCCGAAGCCCATGGCGGTGCCGGTCTCGGAATGATCGAACTTGCATGTGTCGCGGAAGCTGCCGGCGCGCAGGTTGCCGCCATTCCGCTTCCCGGTCTCGCGATGACGAGCGCAGCCTTGCTGGCGGGCGGAAGCGAAGAGCAGAAAGCCGAATGGCTTCCGCGGCTGGCCGAAGGCAGCGTCGTCCCGGCTTGCGCGGCGGAATTCGTTCGCGATGGGAGCGGCGATCTGCTGTCGGGCGAGGGCCGTTTTGTCGCCTATGGCGCGCATGCCGATCTGCTTCTCCTGCTCGGGCAGGCGAACGCATGGATCGTCGACCCCGGTGCGCCGGGCGTCGAGATCGAGACCTTCCTCACCATGGACCAGACGCGGCCGCTCGCCGCGCTGAAGCTTGCGGGGGTCAAGGCCGACCGGCTGGCCGACGGAGCGGCGGCACGGGCCGCTGCGCTGCGGGCCGGATGGATCACGCTTGCCGCCGAGGCCCTTGGCGGCGCGCAGGCCGCGATCGACCGCACCGTTGCCTATTCGCTCGAGCGCAAGCAGTTCGGGCGCGCGATCGGGTCGTTCCAGGCCTATAAGCACCGCCTCGCCGACCGGGTGGTCGACATCGAACAGGCGCGATCGGCCGTTTATTGGGCAGCCTGCGCGCTCGACGAGGGGAGCGACGAGGCTGCGATCGCCGTCCATGCCGCCAAAAGCTTCGCCGCCGATACCTTCTTTCGCTGTGCTTCGGACATGATCCAGCTTCACGGCGGTATCGGCTTCACCTGGGAGCATGACGCGCATCTCTTTTTCAAACGCGCGCGCGCCATCCAGTCGGCGCTCGGGAGCGGCGCTTGGCACCGCGAACAGGTCGCGTCGCTTGTACTTGGAGAAGCGGCATGAGGCTCGGCTTTTCAGCGGAGGAAGAGGCGTTCCGCGCCGAATGCGCCGCGTGGCTCAAAGGCCAGATGGCGGGCGAGTTTGCGGACATCCGCGGCATCACCAATCTCGTCGACAAGGCGGAGCGCCGCCGCGAATGGGAGCAGCAGCTCGCCCGGCACGGCTGGTCGTGCATCGGGTGGCCGAAGGCCTGGGGCGGCCGCGACGCGACGCTCACCGAGCAGGTGATATTCGCGGAGGAATATGCACGCGCCGGGGCGCCCAACCGGATCAATCATATCGGCGTCGAGCTGGCCGGCCCGACGATCCTCGCCTTCGGAACCGAGGAGCAGAAGCAGCGCTTCCTCCCCGGCATCGCGGCGGGCACGAGCATATGGTGCCAGGGCTATTCGGAGCCTGGTGCAGGGTCCGATCTTGCCGCTGTGCGCACCAAGGCGCGGCTCGAGGATGGCGAATGGATCGTCGACGGGCAGAAGATCTGGACCAGTCTCGCGCAATTCTCCGACTGGATCTTCGTCGTCGCGCGGAGTGAGCCTGGCACCAAGGGGCCGAAGGGCCTGACCTTCCTCATGATGGAACTCGATCAGCCGGGTATCGAGATAAGGCCGATCCGGCAGATCAACGGCGAGGCCGAGTTCAACGAGACCTTCTTCACCGAGGCCCGCTGTCCGGCCGAAAGCCTGATCGGAGCGCCGGGCGAGGGCTGGAAGATCGCGATGGGCCTGCTTGCCTTCGAGCGCGGCGTCTCGACGCTCGCCCAGCAGATGCAATTCCGCAACGAACTCGACGCGATCATCGCCGCGGCGCGCGCGAACGGGGCCGCGGCCGATCCGCTGATCCGCCAGCGCATCGCCGAGGCCGAGATCGGACTGCGGCTCATGCGCTATGGCGCGCTGCGCATGCTGTCGGGCGGAGAAGGCGGTGCGACCGGGGGAGCCGCGCTCACCTACAAGATCCAGTGGTCCACCTGGCGCCGCTCGCTCGGCGAGCTCGCCATGGATGTGCTAGGACAGGCCGGCGAGCTGGCGACCGGTGAAGACTATGTCTTCCCGATGCTGCCCAACCTGTTCCTCTACGCCCGTGCCGACACGATCTACGGCGGCACCAACCAGATCCAGCGCAACATCATCGCCGAACGCGGCCTTGGGCTTCCGCGCGAACCGAGGGGAGACATATGACCAGCATTCCAGCCTATCCCGAGCCGCGCGGGCTGCTGAAGGGAAAAACGGTCGTCGTGACCGCCGCCGCCGGGACCGGGATCGGTTTTTCCGCCGCGAAGCGCGCCGCCGAGGAGGGCGCCACTATCCTGATCAGCGACTTCCATGAGCGCCGTCTCGGCGAAGCGGCCGAACGCATCGGTGACGAAACCGGGGTGAAGCCCGCGACCTTCGTCTGCGACGTGACGCAGCAGGACCAGGTCGACGCGCTTCATGCGGCAAGCCTCTCCACGCTCGGTGCTGTCGACGTGCTCATCAACAATGCCGGGCTCGGAGGCGAGGTCCCGGTCGTCGACATGACGGACGAGCAATGGTCGCGCGTAATCGACGTCACGCTGAACAGCGTCTTCCGGATGAGCCGCGCCTTCCTTCCCTCGATGTATGCGCGACAGACCGGCGTCGTCGTGAACAACGCCTCGGTGCTCGGATGGCGCGCGCAGAAGGGCCAGGCACATTATGCCGCGGCGAAGGCAGGGGTGATGGCCTTCACCCGTTGTTCGGCTGTCGAGGCGGCCGAGCATGGCGTCCGGATCAATGCGGTCGCGCCGTCGATCGCAATGCACGCCTTCCTCGCCAAGGTGACGACCGACGACCTGCTTGCGAAGCTCTCGGCGCAGGAAGCCTTCGGACGGCCTGCGGAAGTCTGGGAAGTCGCCAATGTGATGATCTTCCTCGCATCCGATCTCTCCTCCTACATGACCGGGGAAATTCTCTCGGTCTCCAGCCAGCGAGCCTGATATGCCGAAGATATTCGAGACCCCGGCGAGCCTGGTCGGAAGCGAGGGCACGCTCCTCGGCCCCACCGAATGGCTCGCGATCGAACAGGACCGGGTCGATGGTTTCGCCGAGGTGACCGGCGATCACCAGTGGATCCATGTCGATGTCGAGCGCGCCAAGGACGGCCCGTTCGGCGGCACGATCGCGCATGGCTATCTGACGATGAGCCTTGCCAGCCTGTTCCTGCCCGAACTCATCGACGTTCGCGGCTTCTCGCACGCGGTGAATGTCGGCACCGACCGCCTTCGCTTTCTCAACCCGGTGCGGGTCGGCTCGCGCATTCGCGGGACCGGCGAGATCGTGAAGGTCGAGGAAGCCAAGGGCGGCATCCAGTCGGTGCTGCGCATCACGGTCGAGATCGAGGGCGAGGACAAGCCCGCCTGCGTCGTCGACACGATCAGCCGCTATTATCCGGAGTAAGCCGATGCCGACCCCAGAGGAAATGACCGCGGTCGTTCACGCCTATATCGACGGGTTTGCCCGCGAGGATGCCAAGGCGGTGATCGCGCTCTTCGCGAGCCACGCGGTGGTGAAGGATCCCGTCGACAGCCCCTCGAAGACAGGGCGGTCCGAGTTCGCGCCCTTTTTCGAGCAGACCGTCGGAAGCGGCGCCAAGCTGACACTCGATGGCCCGCTACGCTTCGGCACCGACCATGTTGCCTTTCCCTTCCACGTCAATCTCGAGTGGGAAGGCAAGGGCATGCGGATCGACGTGATCGACGTCTTTCATTTCAACAAGTCCGGAAAGATCAGCCGGATGGAAGCCTATTTCGGCCCGACGAATTTCGTCCCGGCCTGACCCAGGAGATGAGCATGCGTGACGCAGCAATTGTCGCTACCGCCCGGACCGCAATCGGCAAGGCCTATCGCGGCGCATTCAACGATACCGAGGCTCCTTTGCTCACCGCGCATGTGGTGAACGCGGTCCTCGACAGGTCGGGGATCGATCCCGCGCGCGTCGACGATGTCTATCTCGGCGTCGGCAACCAGTGGAACACGCAGAGCTATAATCTTGGCCGGCTGAGCGTGCATGCGTCGCGCCTTCCGAACAGCGTCGCGGGCTTTTCCCTCGACCGCAAATGCTCGTCGGGCCTCAACGCCGTCGCGCTCGCGGCGCGCTCCATCCGCTGCGACGAGGTCGATCTCGCCATCGCGGGCGGAGCGGAGTCGGTGTCGCTGACGATCGGCAAGTTCGCGCCTAACTATCGCAATCGGTCCAAGGCGGTCATCGCGGCCGATCCCTACGCCTATATGACGATGATCGAGACCGCAGAGATCGTCGCCGATCGCTACAGGGTGAGCCGCGAGGACCAGGATGCATTCGCGGCGCTCAGCCAGCAGCGCGCAGGCGCGGCGCAGGCGGCCGGCCGGTTCGGCGACGAAATCGTCCCGATCACGGTCCGCAAGCTGCTGCGTGACAAGGAGGGCAACGAGACCGGTCATGAAGAGGTCGCGCTTGCCGCGGACGAGGGCGTGCGCGGCGACACGACGGCCGAAGGCCTTGCCCAGCTGAAACCGGTCTTCAAGGACGGGATGCAGATCAAGGAAGGGCGTCACATCACCGCGGGCAATGCCTCGCAGCTCTCCGATGGCGCCTCGGCGCAGCTCGTCATGGACCTTGATATGGCGCAGAAGGAGGGCCTTCCGGTGCTCGGCGTCTATCGCGGTTTCCAGGTCGCGGGGTGCGAGCCCGATGAGATGGGTATCGGACCCGTCTTCGCCATTCCCAAGCTCCTGCAGCGCGCGGGACTTTCGATCGGCGACATCGGCCTGTTCGAAATCAATGAAGCCTTCGCCAGCCAGGCGATCTATTGCCAACGGAAGCTCGGCATCGACCCCGATATTCTCAACGTGAACGGCGGGGGTATCGCGCTTGGTCACCCCTTCGGCATGACGGGAAGCCGTCTCGTCGGGCATGCGCTCATCGAGGGCAAGCGGCGCGGCGCGAAATATGTCGTTGTCTCGATGTGCGTGGCTGGCGGCATGGGCGCGGCCGGGTTGTTCGAGGTCGCCTGACATGCTGTCTCCGCTCCCTCTGACAATACCCCATGCCGCGGCCGCGGCGGCGGACCGCTGGGGCGATTTGCCCGCGGTGATCGAGGATGGCGATGTCTGGAGTTTCGCCGAACTCTGGGCGCGCAGTCGTGCCGCCGCATCGGCGCTGATCGGTCGCGGAGTGGGCAAGGGAGATCGCGTCGCGATATGGGCGCCGAACAGCCGCGAATGGATCGTGGCTGCCATCGCCGCGATGAGCTGCGGTGCCGCGGTGGTGACGCTCAATACACGGCTCAAGGGCCGGGAGGCCGGCGACATCCTGCGGCGTAGCCGCGTGCGCCTGCTGTTCACGGTCCGGGAATTTCTAGGCATAGACTATCGGGCACTCATCGCGGACGAGAGCCTCCCCGCGCTTCAGGAGACAATCCTCCTCGACGAGGGGCTTCAGGCATTTGCGGCAAGCGGCGATGGACCCGGTGACGTCGCAGTCGACGCCGCCATGGCTGCGATCGACGCCGACACCATCTCCGATATCCTGTTCACCAGCGGGACGACCGGGGCGCCGAAGGGCGTGCTGATGACGCACGGCCGGGTCTTGCCGCAATGCGCGGTGTGGATCGAGAATACTGGTCTCGGCGAAGGCGAACGCTATCTCATTGCCAATCCCTTCTTCCACAGTTTCGGAATGAAGGTGGGCTGGGTTGCCTGCCTTCTCGTCGGCGCGGTCGCGGTTCCGATGCGCCAGTTCGGGGTCGAGGGGGCCATTGCGATCATCGAGCGCGAGAGGATCAGCTTCCTGCCCGGGCCTCCGACGATCTTCCAGATGTTGCTCGCACGTCATGAGGAGCAGCCCTTCGATGTCTCGTCGCTTCGCGGCGGGACGACGGGGGCTGCGACCGTTCCCCCGGTGCTCGTCGAGCGGATCCGGACCATCCTCGGAATGCCCGACATCATTACCGCCTATGGCATGACCGAATGCGTCAACATCACGGGCTGCCGGCGAGGCGACCCGGTCGAACTGATCGCGAACAGCTGCGGCGCCCCGATCCCCGGCAACGACGTGATCATCGCCGATGAGGGCGGCCGCGAGCTTGCGCGCGGCGAGGCCGGCGAAATCCTCGTGCGGGGCCAGGGCGTGATGCTAGGCTATCTCGACGACCCCGAGGCGACGGCAGAAGCGATCGACGGCGCGGGCTGGCTCCACACTGGCGATATCGGCACGATGGACGCCGATGGCTATGTGAGGATCACCGACCGCAAGAAGGATCTGTATATTTCGGGCGGCTTCAACGTCTATCCTGCGGAGGTCGAGAAGCTTCTCGCCCAGCATCCCGGCGTTGCGATGGTCGCCGTGATCGGCGTTGCCGACGAGCGGATGGGCGAGGTGGGCAAGGCCTTCATCGTCGCCCGGCCCGGCGCCGAGCTGTCCGACGCGGCGCTCGGCGGCTGGTGCCGCGAGAATATGGCCAATTACAAGGTTCCGCGAAGTTTCGAGATCGTGACCAGCCTGCCCACAAACGCATCGGGCAAGGTCTTGAAAACCGAGTTGCGGTCGACTGCCGGCTAGGGTGCCAGGACTACAGGAGAGAAGGGCGGCATGACGACGGATAGCGGTAGCGGCATCGCCGATACGAACGCTGGAACCATGTCGGTCCGCGAGGGCTATGCGTTCGATGAGGCACGCCTCGCCGAATGGATGCGCGCGAATGTCGCCGGCTATTCGGGGCCGCTGCAGGTCGAGCAGTTTCGCGGCGGACAGTCGAACCCGACCTACAAGCTGAACACGCCCGGTCGCTCCTATGTGCTGCGGCGCAAGCCCCCCGGCGACCTGGTGCCGGGCGCGCACGCGGTCGAGCGAGAGGCACGCGTTCTGCAGCGTCTCGGCGAGACGGGGTTTCCGGTCGCCCATGTCTATGGTCTCTGCACCGACGACGCGGTGATCGGGACCTGGTTCTACGTCATGGAACATGTCGAGGGCCGGATATTCTGGGATGCGACCTTTCCCGATGTCGGCCGCGAGGAGCGGCCCGCCTATTTTTACGCCATGAGCGAAACGCTCGCCCGGCTGCACGCGATCGATCCCGTGGCTGTGGGTCTTGGCGACTTTGGCAAGCCCGGCAATTATTTCGCGCGCCAGATCGGCCGCTGGACCAAACAATATCTCGGTGACGAGGCGGCGGGGCGCAATCCCGACATGGATGCGCTCATCGAGTGGCTGCCGGCGCATATCCCGGCGGGCGACGAGACGCGCGTCATCCATGGCGACTTTCGCTGCGACAATATGTTCTTCGACCCGGTACGTCCCGTAATCCGCGCGGTGCTCGACTGGGAGCTTTCGACCCTCGGGCACCCGCTTGCGGACTTCGCCTATAGCGCGATGATGTACCGGATGCCGCCCGATATTGTGGCCGGGCTCGCGGGCGCCGATCTTGCGGCGCTCAATATCCCCTCCGAGGATCAATATATCGCGCGCTACTGCGCTGCGGCGGGTCGGTCCGATCTCGCGGACTATGAGTTCTACATTGCCTTCAACTTCTTTCGCCTCGCCGCAATCTTCCACGGCATCAAGGGAAGGGTGATCCGCGGAACCGCTGCGAGCAGCGAAGCGCCCCGGCGCGCTGCCTCCTTCCCGCTTCTCGCGCGCATGGCGCGTGACGCGGCGCGCTCGGTTGGCGGCTGACGAGACGAGGCACAAGATCCAGAATATCAACGGGAGAGCGTCATGACGGTACAATCGAGCATCTCTGCGACGGAGGGGCCTGTCCCGACGCGCGACATCGAGCAGGGCAAGCGCAACCTCGATGCCTATGGATTTACCGTGCACGAAGATCTTCTTACCCCTGACGAGGTGTCGCAACTACGCGATCGCCTGCGCGAGCAGGCCGAGATGGAGTGCGAGGAGGGCGTCGCAACCTATCGGCTGGCGGAGCGGGTCGATGGCGCGATCGCCGATCGCAAACTCGGAGAACCGCCCGCTGGCGCTTCGATCGCATGGCAGGGCATCCTGGCGCTCGTGAACAAGGGAAGGGACTTCATCGATCTCGCCATGCACCCCGTTGTGCACGAATATGGACGTCATATCCTCGGGGGAACCCCCTATTATATGGCGCAATCGACGGGTCTTATCGTGCGCAAGGGATCGGGCGGACAGGTGATGCACATCGATCACCAGCCGATCCCCTTCCAGATTCCGGTTCCGATCTATTTTCACGCCATGGTCGCGCTGAGCGATTTCGAGGGCGACATGGGCGCGACCCAGGTCGTTCCCGGAAGCCATTTGTCGGGGCGCGCGCCCGGTATCGCGATAAACCCCGAGACCGGGAAGGCCGAGACGCTCGAGACCGTCGATACGGTGCCGGCCGTCTGCCGTGCGGGTTCGGCGATCATCTTCGAAAGCCGCCTTTGGCATTTCCAGGGGACGGCGACGTCCGACAAGACGCGCCTCTCGATCCTGAACGGCTATTGCATGCACTTCATCCGCGCGCAGGACGATTACGTCGCTTCGCTTCATGACGATGTCTATCAGGAACTCAGCGAGGAAGAACGGCGCATGCTCGGCTTCGAGGTCGTCACCGAATATACGGGGCGCTACTATCCACGCTATCCTGGCGACGAGCGCAGCAACACGAACGCACGCTATCCCTTCATCCCCGAATTGCGACGCGGCGGCTCGAAACATGCCCGGCCGTTCGAGGGAATGGGATCAAACGAGCATTAAGGAGCGCCTTGGCTCGTAACGAGCTGCAGCGTTTCGCGGGCCGGCTTTTCGGACAGGGTTTCGAGCAAGGCGGTAAACAGGCCTTTGTCGATCCTGCCGCTTTGCTGATCATGCGCCTCGGCGGATAACCAGCTCTCCTCGAAACGGTAGGAACAAGGCCGGGATAGATTGTCCAGCAGCCTCGTCCCGGCAAGCCCGTCGAGCGTGTCGAGAGCCTGTTGCAACCGGCCGATCGCCGCGAGGAAAGCCTCGTGCCGATCGGCCCGGTGCGTGAGATCATAGGCGTAGACAATCATCGGCCGAAACGCAGATCAGGCCGCTGCCTGTTCGATGTCGATCATCACCTTGACGGCCTCGGGCGTCCCTTGTGCCTCGAACGCATCGCTGACCTCGCCGAGCGGAAAATGGTGCGAGATAAGGATCTTCCTGTCGACGGTGCCGCTGCGCATCAGTTCGAGCGATTCTGCGAGTTCTTCGGCCGCGTAGCCGTTCGATCCCATGATCACCGGCTCCTTCTTGATCACATAGCCGAAGTCGATCGACATGCGGTCTTCATATCCGCCGAAGCAGATGATCCGTCCCCCGCGATTGGCAAGGCAGTGCAGTGCGATCTCGAGCGGCGGCGGACCCGGAATATGCTTGATATAGCCCGCGCAGTCGAAGACCACCGCGATATTGGCGGACTCGCCGCGATAGTCATTCTCGCGTCCGCAGAGACGGGCCGCTTCCTCGAAGATATCGTTCTCCTTCGGGTTGATGCCGTCGGTCGCACCAACCGTCTTTGCCATGTCGAGCCTGCGGTCATGGATGTCGACGGCGATGATCCTGCCGATATCCGGCACCTTGGTGCGCAGCGCCTGGATGACGCCGAGCCCGATGATGCCGACGCCGATCACCATGACATTCTCGCCAGGAGCGACCGCCGCCTTGCGCACCATCTGGAGCCCGTCGGCCATCGGTTCGGTTGTCGCGGCTTCGGCGAAGCTCACTCCTTCGGGGATGCGAACGAGCTGGAAGGGGTTGACCGGAACCGTGACGAACTCGGCCATCCCTCCGCCATAGCCGGTGACGCCGACGACGGCCTCGCCAACGTCCCATCCCTCGACGCCCTCGCCAAGCTCGGCGATACGGCCCGAAAATTCATGACCGGGTACGTCATAACCTTCGGGTGTGCTCCGCACGAGGCTCTCTCGGTAGCTGTCGTTGCGATACATATGGAGATCCGACCCGCAGATTCCGCAGGCCTCGACGGCAACGAGCACTTCGCCGGCCGCGGGAACCGGACGCGTCGCGTCACCGCGCGCCTCGATGCGGCCCGGCTCGATGTAATTGGCTGAAAGCATCTTCATTCTCCTGTCCCTGCGAGCTTAGCGGCTTGCGACCGCGGCTTCGACCATCGGCGGCTCCGCGGCCGCATGCTTGTCGAATGCCCGCTTGGTCGCACTCGTGATGGTCTCGATGAAGCCGTCGCGGTTGGCGCGGGCCCAGTCGAAGGACTCTTGGCGCAGCCGGTTTTCACCATTGATCGCCGGCAGAACATAGCGCCCGATCATTTCCATCGACCGCTTTTTGTCCGCCGTATCGGCCCAGTTCTTGTCCAGGACGAGGAGGCAGCCAAAATCGGGCACTTTTTGTTCGAGACGGTGCACTTGTTCGATCGCATCGTCGGGCGTGCCGACGACGATCTGGTGGGTCTCGATCAGTTCCTCAAGCGTCTTGTGGGCTGGCGATTCCTTGAGCTGCTCGGACTGGTTCTTGATGTAGAGGAGGTAGCGTTCATAGCCTTCGCGCACCTGGTCCATCGCCTTGTCGCGCGTCTCCGCCACATGGATGTCGGTTGCGCAACGGATGGCCGCAGGGTCCATCGTGCGGCCATCGCGCGCCGCCGCTTCGCAGGCAATATTCCAATTGGTCGACAGCGCATCGAACCCGCCCATGACCGTCGACGCGAGGCAAAGCATGCCTGCGGAATATTTTGCCGCCAGCGTGCCGCCGTTCGGCGAGAAGGTGCTTGCGACGCAGACTTCGAGATCGTGCTGATGAGGCAGGATCTGGCAATGGGCGTCGCGCAGGTCGTACCATCCCTCATAATTTTCGGTAATCCATTCGCCGCGCAGCAGACGTGTAACGACCGACAGGCCGACGTCGAGCTTGTCGCGCGACTCCTTCGCGTCGAGACCGATCATGTGCGCGTCGCTCACCAGAAGTCCCGGGCCAGCGCCGAAGATAGCTCGTCCGAACGACAGCTGATCGATCTGCGCGATGCGGTTCGCGGTCATCAGCGGGTTGTGATAGGGGAGGGACGCGACACCGGTACCCAGCTTGATCCGCTTCGTCCGCTGCGCGGCGGCGGCAATCATGAGCTCGGGCGAGGCGCTGATCTCATAGCCTCCCGAATGATGCTCTCCGAACCAGAATTCTTCGAAGCCGATCTCATCGGCATAGCGTGCGAGCTCCAGATCGCGTTCGAGCGCCAGCGTCGGACTTTCATCCAACGGATGGAAAGGAGCGAGGAAAACCCCCGCACGAAGCTTCACCTTGCGCATGATTCGTCTCCCGTCTATTTATATTACGTTACGCAACGTAACGAAATGACGGGGCGCGCGCAAGCCCTTGTGCATGGAACCGCGGAAGGTAGAACGATCGTGCAGACGTTGGAGAAAAGGGGAGCCGACATCGCTGGAACAAAGCGCGCGCCGGGGAGGAAGCCGGCTGCCGGGCGACCGCGCAACGAGGAGATCGGCGATCAGATCCTGAGCGCCGCGCGGGCGCTGCTTGCCGAGAGCGGATATGATGCGCTCACCTTTGAGGCGATAGGCAGCCGGACCGGTATCGGACGGCCAACCATTTATCGCCGCTGGCCGAGCAAAGTGCATCTTGTGGCCGAGATTGCTTATGGACCCGATGGTGAAGATTTGAGGGAAACCGGCGGGGATCTCATGTCGCAGCTCCTTTCGCTCGTGCGGCAGGTCGCGCAGAATTATTACAGGCCTGAGGTGGTGGCAGCGACCGCAGGTCTCAACAGCGCCTTTCAATATGAACCGGCCCTTCGCGAGGAACTGCATAAACCGGCTGAAGCGGGCGCGCGGCGCCAATTGGCGGGCATCGTCGACCGCCTGAAGGCGCGGGGAGAAATTCTCCTTGATGCCGATCCGGATCTTCTCTTTGACATGATTATCGGAGCCGTGACGTTTCGCCTCATCTTCAGCTCCTTCGATCGGGAGGGCGATTTTGAAGCGGCGCTTGCGCAAAAGCTTCACCGGGCTTTCAAGGTAATCTGAACGCGCCTGGGCCTGAAGGTGGCCGAACTGGCGCCATCATTTTCGCGATCAGCGATCAGCGATCAGGGTCGAGGTCGCCGGGCGGAAAGGTTGCAGGGAGCGAGGGATAGGCCGGACCGCCGCGGGTGCGGGGGATCAGGCGCTGTCCTTCGTTGACCGGGAAGCCCCAGTTGGTCTCGCGCTGGGCTACCAGGAGCGTATACCATTGCTTCTCCTCGCCCTTGGCGCCCTGGTCGATGCGATGCAGTGTGCGCACCTGACGGACGAGGTTGCGCATATGCCCCTCGAGTTGCCGGATGGAGGACTTTGTCAGGCGCACGGATTCATATCCGAAAAACTCCTCGGTGTTGGCGAAATCCATCGCGACGAAATTCTTGCGGATATCGTTCTCGATCGTCCGGCGGATCGGGCCGCCGGGCCTCCATTCGACGTGGCGCGTCCCCCGGATCCGGACGCGATTGCCGGGCAGCAGTTCGATGAGCTTCAGGCGGTCGAGACGGGCAAGCAGCCGGACGACGGTCGGCTCGTCGATCGCATATTCCTCCATGATCTCGGGAACGGTCATCCCGCTGTAAAGTAGCAGCCGCATCAGCGCGAGCGCATAGTCGGCGGCGAGTTCGGTTTCCTGCTGCAGTTCGAGATCGAGCGCGTCGCCGCCGTCGTCCGCCTTGGCAATTTCTGCGAGTTCGAGAAGGCCCAGGCCAAGACAGGCCCCGATATCCTCAAGCGTCTCGACCGGCACACGCTCGGAATTGAGGTAGCGCTTCACGGTCATGACGCTGACACCGAGCTGGTCGGCGATATCCTTGTAGCGCATGCCCCGGATGCGGATCTGCTGCTTGAGGACGGTCTTCAGAAGCCTGCTCTGGCGGTGGCGGCGCGCTTCCAAGTCGGCACCGCGAGCGTGGGCCTCGCCTGGTGCCGAGCGCGACTCCGATACCGGAGCGGCGGTGTCTTGATGACTCATAGGCTCTCCCGACCATGCGGCTGTCAGCGGTTTCATGGTTCGTGTTTCGTGCGGCCCTTCGCGAGCGCACTTTTATGTCGCATGGCCTATATCGCATATGCCATCCGGGTAACAGTTATTGTTACCAGTGGTGTCAGGAGAGTGAAGCGGGCGCAGATTGTGAAGCTGAATCGCGCTATTGCGCTTGCCGCGAGCACGTAAAATCCGGACTTTCCCTCCAGCACCCGGCGAGGTGCTCAGGAGAGGAAAGCCGACGTGCTCACCAATATCTATGTCATCGACTATGTCCTGAAGGATCTCGAACGAGCCAAGGACCGGCTCGACCGGATCTTCGGAACCGAGCCTCTGTGGATCCACCCCGACATGACGCCGGGGCAGTCGATCACCGCCATGTATTATCAGCTGCCCGGGAACGGCGAGATGTCGCATGCGCTCGGCTTGTTCCAAGAAGGCGGAGACTCGATCCGGGTTCCCGAGGACCGTATCTTCCTTATCGGCGTCATGTGCGACGACCTTCCCGCGACCATGGCGGAGATCCGCGGACGCGGCCTCGAATTCGCTCACCCCGAGCCGCAGACTTATGCCGTCGGTGAGAGCAACACCCTCGGAACGCTTCACGGGCTCGAAGTCTTCATCGCGCGCCATATCCCTGGCGGTGACAAGAAAGCGCGCGAAATGATGTTCACGCGCGACGGCTCATCGGATTTTGGCGACGAGACGCAGGGCGGCCTCTTCCGCGGCATCGGGGGGATCGATCTCATCGTCGCCGACCTCGATGCGGCGCGCGAAACCTATGCGAAGGTCTTTGGATCCGAGGCGGTTGATACCACCGCACGCTCGGCCGAACCCGGTGTTCGCTCGGTTCACTTCAAGGCGCCGGGCGACGGCCGGGGCATTCGTGAGGTGGGCCTCTATGCGCTTGCCGATGGCGAGACGCGCGGTCGCCTCGCCGAACGGCTCGCCTCGGTCATCACGAGCCGCGGCGAGGGCGTGTTCCGTCTCGACATGCTCATGAGCGATCTGGACGCGGCACGGGCGCTGCTTGCCGGCCGCGGGATCGATCTTCCCGCGGGGCCGTCGCCGATACTCGAAGACATCAATGGCGCAGACCTGCGCTTCGTCGCCGATGCGGCGCCGGCACAGTCCTGAGCTTTTCCAGGAAAGATAGACGCATGGTTCGACAAACACGGGTCGCACGCGAGGATTCGATCTTCGCGCAGCACCGCAAGCAGCCCCTGATGCTGGGCATCTTCGCCACCAACGGCACCGGCTCGGGCGGCATCCACACCGTGCCATCCTCCTATGAAGTGACCTGGGACCATAGTCTCGCCATTGCGCAGCTCGCAGACCGCCTCGGCTTCGAACTCTTCATGCCCGTGTCGCGCTGGAGAGGGTTCGGCGGCGAGAGCAATTTTGCCGGCGAGACCTATGAAACACTGACCTACATGGCGGCGATCGCAGCGGTCACCGAACGGCTGATGACCATCACCACGATCCATCTGCCGATGGTGAACCCGGTGTTCGCGGCGAAGGCGGTTGCGACCATCGATCATGTGTCGCGCGGCCGGGGCGGCATCAATATGGTGATGGGCTGGTACAAGGAAGAAATGGGCATGTTCGGCCTCGCGCCGCACAAGCAGGAAGACCGCTATGCCTATGCAACCGAGTGGCTCGACATCGTGCGCCGGCTGTGGAGCGAAGAGGAGCCGTTTGATTACAAGGGCGAGTTTTTCGACCTGAAGAATCTTGTCAGCGCGCCGAAGCCCATCCAGGCGTCGCCCCCGCTCGTAAGCGCTGCGACCTCGGCCGACGGTATCGCTTTCGCGTCACGGCATGCCGATGTCACCTTCGCCCGGTCCGACGATCGCGAACGGCTGAAAGCGCATGGCATCACGCTGCGAGAAACGGCGGCGGCGGCGGGCAATCCCGACGTCGGTATGGCATCGCTCGCTCTTGTCGTCTGCCGCGAGACCGAGGAAGAGGCGCGCCGCCACCATCAGCTGCTGCGCGACAATGCCGACCTCGTCGCCGCGCGCCGGCTCGCCATGTCCTCCGGCATCCCGGTCGACAAGATACCCGAAGAGAAGCAGGACGCGGCGCTCCGCGATATCGCGATGTCGGCCGGAAGCGACGCGCTCATCGGGACGCCCGAGCAGATCGCCGACAAGATCGCAGGCTTCCACGACGCCGGCGTCGATGCGCTTTTCCTCGGCTTCCACGACTATCTCGAGGAAATGCCCTTCTTCGCCGAGAAAGTGCTTCCGCTACTCGAACAGCGCGGACTCCGCCAGCATTCCGGCCGCAGCCCGCCAGCGTGAAAGCCGCCTGATACCGCGCCGCCGGCGCTTCCGGCAAAAATCAAAAAGGACCCCGAAGATGGGTCTACAAGGGAAGGGGAAAGACCATGTTGAAGACCAAGCCACAGGTCCGCGCTGCGCGCGCGCTGCTTTTGTGCAGCGCCGCCGCGCTTCTCGCCGCCGTCCCGGCCGCGGTGGCTGCGCAGGAGAATGACGCAGCCGCTGCCGATACGGGGCTCCAGGACATCATCGTCACCGCGCAGAAGCGCGAGGAGAATTTGCAGCGGGTGCCGATCGCGGTGACCGCGCTCACGAGCGACGCGCTCGAGGCGCAGCGGATCACGAGCGTTGCCGGGCTCGGCGCAGTCGTGCCCAACTTCCAGGTCATTCGCCAGCCGAGCAACGCCGCGCTGCCCGTCTATTCGCTGCGCGGCATCCTTGCCGGCGAAACGGCGGCGCAGGTCGACAATGGCGTCAGCATCTACATCGATGGCGTCTATCTGGGCCGGGCTTCCGGCAGCCTGTTCGACGTCGCGGACATCGAGCGTGTCGAGGTGCTGCGCGGGCCGCAAGGCACCTTGTTCGGACGCAACACGACCGGCGGCGCGGTGAATTTCATCACGCGGCCGCCGAGCGGCGAGTTCGGCGTCAGGCAGGACCTCACATATGGCCGCTACAATGAGTTCCGCTCGCGCACCCGCGTCGATCTCCCCGAATTCGGCGGGCTCAGTGCATCAATCACCTACGCGCACCGCGAAACCGATGGCTATGTGAAGAACCTCGCAGCCGGGGTCGAGCGTATCTACGGGCCCGGAACGGGAGGCGAGATCGGCACCAGCCGTGCGGCCAGGACGCTTGGCGAGGAAAATTCGGACTCGATCTTCGCCGCGGTGCGATATGATCGGGGCGGTCCTTTCACCGCCGACTACAAGTTCGACTTCACCGATTTCAGGGGGTCTCAGCTGGGGTTTCAGGCGCTCGGCTTTCGCGGCGCGAACGATCTGCCCGGGACCAACCCTCTCGGCGCCACCGCCGAATTCATCTTCTCGCTGCAACCCGGGCTCGGCGGAACCAACATCATTTCGTCGGAGCCGCTCGACGCTATCTACGAGGCGCAGCGCGCGACCGACCGGCTGCGCTCGCAAGGCCATAGCCTGACGCTGGCCTATGAGGTCAGCGATGCGATCACCGTCAAGAATATCGCTGCCTATCGCAAGCTTCGCCAGCTCAGTCTTGGTAACAGCTTCGACGGCAACAAGCTGATCGATCCCTTTGGAGGGACGGGCAACGAGTTCACCATCCTCAACGCCATCTCGAACCGCAAGCAGCATCAATATTCGAACGAGCTGCAGATCAACGGCAAGTCGGACGCCTTCGACTGGGTAGCTGGCGCCTTCTATTTCGAGGAGAATGCGACCAACTACAATCCAGTCATGTTCTTCAAGACCTTCCCGCCGCAGGGACAGCCGGTGCCCGTCACCGCTGCGGACCAGTTCTCCAATGTCGACGTTACCAATCGCTCTTATGCGGCCTACGCGCAGGGAAGCCTCAAGCTCTTCGACCGCCTGACGCTGACGGCCGGCGCCCGCCACACATGGGACAAGCGGCGCGAGGTCAATTTTCTTACGGCTCCGGCGACCGACAGCCGCGCGTCCTTCAGCCGGCTGACCTGGCAGGCCGTCGCCGAATATCAGGCAAGCGACGACGTCATGGTCTATGCGAAGGCCGGAACCGGATATCTTTCGGGCGGCATCTACAATGGCACGAGCTTCAACCCGGAAAAGCTGATCTCGTATGAAGTCGGACTGAAAGGGCAGTTCTGGGACAATCGGGTTCGCCTCAATCTCGCAGCGTTCAATGCAGATTATGACGATCTGCAAGTGTCGGTGTTCACCACCGTTCTGAACTATGAAAATGCCGGCAAGGCACGCATCCGCGGGCTCGAGGGCGAACTGACCATCGCGCCCGTCGACGGTCTGCAGATCGGTGCCAATCTCGGTCTCCTCGACTTCGAGTATAAGCGCTTCATCTCGACCGCCGCGACCGGCACCCCACAGGATATCGCCGGCATTGCCAAGCGGACCCAGACGCCGAAATTCACCTTCGCGCCCAGCGTCCGGTATCGCACCCGCCCGATGGGAAGCGGCGCCTACGCCTCGGTGCAATTCGATGCGTCGTACAAGAGCGACATCAACTTCATCCTCATCCCGCCCGCCGACCCGGCGCTCCGCCGCGCTGCGACGACGCAGGCGCACTGGATCGTCAATGGCCGCCTGTCGATCGCCGACCTGCCGCTTGCCGGAGCGCAGATGAAGGTGTCGCTCTGGGGCCAGAACCTCTTCGACAAGCGGGTGGTCGAATATGCGTCGGATATCAGCGGCTTCATCTCGGCCAGTTTCAACCGACCGCGCACCTATGGCATCGATGCGACGATTGAATTCTAGACGGGGGGTGGTCCGGCTCGGGAGGGGCTCCCGGGCCGGCCGATGTCATGATGGAGGAATGGTTTCACCGATGAGCAGCAGAGATACGGCGACGACGCTCGGGGAGCTGTTCCTTGACGCACGCTCGCGCAACAGCTGGAAGAAGGAGCGATTGCCCGACCGCCTGTGGTGCAAGCTCTACGATGTCCTCAAGATGGGGCCTACATCGGCGAATGTCTCGCCGGCCCGCTTCTTGTTCTGCGTCACCGACGAAGCGAAAGCGCGCGTTGCGCGCCACATGTCGGCGACCAATGCTGCGAAAAGCATCGACGCCGCCGCGATCGTCATCATTGCGCAAGACCTGGCATTTGCCGACAGGATGCCGGAGCTGTTCCCGCACAATCCCGGGGCAAGGCACTGGTTCGCCGATCCGAGGACGCGCGACGAGACGGCCTTTCGCAACGGCACGCTGCAGGGCGCCTATCTCATGATGGCGGCGCGAGCGATGGGACTCGATTGCGGTCCGATGTCGGGCTTCGACCGGGCGGCGCTCGACGAGGAGTTTTTTGCAGGTACCGAACTGCGCTCGAATTTCCTCTGCGCGCTCGGGCATGGAGACGACGAGCCGCTTGAACGTCTGCCGCGCCTTTCATTCGCTGATGCCTGTTCGCTTCTCTAGCCGCGAGCCCCGATCGCCGCTCCGGAGTAGGAAATGCGACCCCTCTGGTCGCTGACTGGCGGCATCCTCCTGGTCGATTGACGGTAATCGGTACAGGGGATGCCGTCTCCTTTCACTGCGTTAATTGCGGTCGGCGAGCGGTCGGCCGCCGATGGGCAAAATTTTAACCCAAAAGAAACGGGACGGCGTCGTTTGTTATGACCGAGCTTTGGCGCTGCGGCGGATGCTGCGCGGAGCGCGGATCGCTCGACCGCACGCTGGCCTCGCAGGCTTGGCCCGGGGTCGCACCTGCCGTCCAGCCATGCGAGGGATCAGGAGCTCGGTCTTCGAATGTTCGACAATCCGTTTGAAACGAAGCAGCGTCATTTTGGCGTCGTCGATGCGGGCAGGCGCATTCCGGAAGATTATGTGTCACTAGGGAATGTCGGGCTAATGGCGCTCAACAGAAGGGAAAATCGCAGGGCTCGAACGAGTTTCTTACAGCTCGCCATCGCGCGCCTTCTCCTCCGATGCATGGCAACATAGCTCGACGTAGCGTCAGCGCCAGCTCGGGTCGCGCACCACGGTCCAATGTGAACTCATCTCCGCGCCGGCCTCCTGTTGCGTGCACGGATCGGGTGCCAGCGAGACCTGCGAGGAATCGACGCAACCCAGGTTAACTTGCTGCAACCGCGGTAAGAGGGGTCGGTTTCAGCAGCATGCTACCACCAACCGACGACAGTTCCCATCCTCTGGCTCAACGCTTCCAGGTCTTCATCCGTTCGGCGGATTTTCCTTGCGTCGGAGCGAAGTCGGCGCTGGCGCGAAGCCAGATCCGTTTCGTCGTCGGCCGCGACATGCGCTCGGCCTGGGACGATTTGCGCATTTACCCAAACCTTCTCGATCTTGCCTGGAGTTATGCGCGTTCGCCGAGCCTCTTCCATTCGCTCGTGGTGATCTTCGAGGAGGATGGCGGGCTCGACGAGGAAGCGTTCGAGGCATGCCTGTGGGAGCGCATCGACTCGCTGAGCCGGAAGGACGACTGGGCGGGCCAGCCGCCCGATCCGCGCGTCAGCCACAGCCCCGA
>Ga0247822_10000222_pt1 | contig 27928 bp, 19 predicted proteins | sample 13C_Cellulose_Da_FD_192423 | JGI IMG/M metagenome (GOLD analysis project Ga0247822, IMG submission 192423) | Soil microbial communities from agricultural site in Penn Yan, New York, United States - 13C_Cellulose_Day30 | ecosystem: Environmental > Terrestrial > Soil > Agricultural land | place...
GATCTGGCGCGCGTGATTGTGCGGAAATCGGCGTAACGCAGCTTGAGCGTCACGGTGCGGCCGCGCGCGCCCTTCTTTGCCGCACGGTCCCAGACAACGGTGCAGACATGCGCTAGCGCCTCGCGGATTTCGGTATCGGTGATCAGGTCGTTGAAGAAGGTGCGCTCGCCGCCCAGCGATTTCAGCGGCCGGTTCGACTTGACGCGGCGATGGTCGATCCCGCGCGCGAGATTGAAGAGCCATTCGGCGCTGTTGCCGAAATTCTCGGCCAGCCACATCGGGTCCTTGTCCGCGAGGTCGGCGCCCGAAAATACACCGAGGCCCTCCATTTTTGCCGATGTCACCGGGCCGATCCCGTGGAAACGTCGGATCGACAGCGTCTGGACGAATGCAGCGCCCTTGCCGGGCGGGATGATCGTGATGCCGTCGGGCTTGTTCTGGTCCGACGCGAGCTTGGCGATGAACTTGTTGTACGAGACGCCGGCGGAGGCGGTGAGGCCGGTTTCTTCGCGGATGCGCCGACGGATCAGCTTCGCCGCCGCGGTCGCGCTGCCGAGGCCGGCCTTGTCGGCGCTGACATCAAGATAGGCCTCGTCGAGCGACAGCGGCTCGACCTCGTCGGCATAGTCGCGGAAGATCGCGCGAATCTGATGCGAGATGTCGCGATAGACCTCGAAGCGCGGCGGGACGAAGATGAGGCCGGGGCACTGACGCTTCGCGGTGATGCTGGGCATCGCCGAGCGGACGCCGAACTTGCGCGCTTCATAGCTTGCCGCGGCAACGACCCCGCGCCGCGACGAGCCGCCGACCGCGACGGGGTGTCCGCGCAGCGAAGGATCGTCGCGTTGTTCGACCGAGGCGTAAAAGGCATCCATATCGACATGGATGATCTTGCGAACCGGAGTGTCCGCGCCGTCAGCGGGGCCATGATCGTCGCCGTCTTGCACGGTGCCCCTTTATCATGTTGCCATGATGTTCTCAATGGCCGGCGTGACGAACCGCTTGACGCAAAGGTGGCAAAATGGCAATCGCCGCCGACCTTGGGAATGCGGGTATAGCATAGTGGTAATGCTCTAGCCTTCCAAGCTAGCTAGGCGGGTTCGATTCCCGCTACCCGCTCCAATTTTTCATCCGACATCGTCCGACCTTGTCTTTGAAAACCGCGGAAAACTGCGGTATACTCCTTCTCAATCTCCGCCGACATCCGGCTTCTTCCGATGGCATCCGAGCGCACTTGGGGGCCATTTTGGGGCCACGGGTGTCGAGCTCAATTCGAGTGGCCCCCATCGTGGGGGCCATTTTCAGGGAAGGTCTTTGAGAAATGGCACTTTCTGATATCGCGATCCGCAACGCTAAGCCTCGCGAGAAGCCATATAAGATGGGCGATTCGCTCGGGCTTTTTTTGCTGGTTCAGCCTAGTGGCGGGAAGCTGTGGCGCCTCAAATATCGGGTCGATGGACGCGAGAAGAAGCTTGGTCTGGGCAATTATCCGGAGACTGGCTTGAGCGATGCACGCCGACGCCGTGACGAGGCGCGCCGTGTGCTTGCAGAAGGGAAGGACCCGTCTCTCGAAAAGCAGCGTGAGAAGGCGCGCTCCCGCCTTGAGGCGGGCAATACGTTCGGCGCCATCGCCGACGAATATTGCCGCAAACGGCGGCGCGATGGAGACCGCGCCTGGGCTACCGCCACAGCGACTCGGAGCGAATATCTCCTCTCACAACTCGCTATCTCGATTGGTCGCGTGCCTGTTGCCGAAATCGGACCTGCTGACGTGCTCGCCGCTGTTCGGAGGATCGAGGAGAGGGGCAATCTCGAAAGCGCGCGGCGTACGTTGCAGCTCGCAAGCAGCGTGTTCCGCTATGCGGTTGCGACTGCCCGGTTGCCTTCGGACCCGACGCGAGATCTGCGCGGCGCGCTCTTGACGCCAAAAGTCACGCACTATGGGGCGATCACTGATCCCAAGAAAGCAGGCGAGTTGCTCCTCGCGATCGATGGCTATGACGGTCATGCCGTAACCAAGATCGCCTTGAAGATCGCGCCGCATGTTTTTGTCCGCCCGGGCGAATTGCGGCAAGCGCAATGGAGCGAAATCGATCTCGATGCCGCGTTATGGACTATCCCCGCCGAAAAAATGAAGATGCGGAAGCCCCATCATGTTCCTCTGTCGCGTCAAACGGTCGAATTGTTCAAATCGCTGCAGTCGCTTTCGGGAACAAGCGGATATGCTTTTCCGTCGATCCGCACGCGACGGCGTCCTATGTCCGACAATACGCTCAATGCTGCACTGCGCCGGCTCGGATATTCAGGCGACGAGATGACGGCGCATGGTTTCCGGGCGATGGCGAGCACCTTGCTTAACGAGGAGGGGATATGGACGCCCGATGCCATCGAGCGAGCGCTCGCACATGGAGACGGTGACAAGGTCCGGGCAGCTTATCATCGCGGTGCTCACTGGAAAGAACGGGTAATAATGGCACAGTGGTGGAGCGATCATCTGGATGGACTGCGACAAGAGGCCGCCGCCGGATGCCGGGACTAAACACCTAGAAGCGGTCAAGTCCGGCAGTCAACGCCCGCAGGCAGACAGACCTGCAACCAGTGTCATCCGCTCAGCGCGGCGATGTCTCGCCAAAAGACGCGCAGGATTGTTGCTCCCCTCGCTGCTGGAATTTGCGAAGAATCGCGTTCAACGACCTCGCCACCCAACCGAAGATAGAATCATAGAGCCGCCTCATTGGCTTCGAATACCCACGGATGAAGACCGTGGGTTGTAGCGTCCGCCTCAATGCGGCGAGCAACCGCCTCTATGATGCGCCTCGGGGACAGGAAGTTTGAAAAGGATTTTCGCATTTCCTCTTTTTTCGAAACAAGTTCGGCAAAGGGTGGGCCACGATTGCGACAGGGCCCGCCGGGATCGTCAACGCGTGGGGCCGGTGCGGTTCAGCTGAAAGGTTCCGCGCTATCATGGGCTACGCGGAGCGCGTCGCGATGCGAGCATATCCACAGGATCCTCGTTTCCTCGGTTTCCGAGCCGACGAGAACATGTCCGCCGCGGCTGTCGAAATAGACGCTGTCGCCGGGTTCGAGGACCAGCGGCTCATAATGCTCGCTGTGGAGCGTGACTTCGCCGCTGCAGACATAGACGAATTCTTCGCCCTCGTGCGCGGGCATATCGAGCGGATCGAACTGGCCGCCGGGTTTGATGATCGTGAAGAGCGGAAGAAATTCCTTGTTCGATACATCGGCGGCGAGCGCTTCGTAGATATATCGCGGAGACTCGAGGATCATCCCCTGGCCTCGCCGCGTCACGCCGCGCCGGCCGCTGGACAGGCCGCGCGGCGACGGGTTGAACAATTCGGCGACGTCGACCTCCAGCCCCAGCGACAATCGGAGGATCGTCTCATAGCCTGGCGACAGCTGGCCGCTTTCGATCTTCGATATCGTCGACATCGAAACGTCGCTGCGCTCCGCGAGCTTGCTGGTCGTCAAACCGGCACGCGTCCGCAATGTCTTGAGGATCGAAGCGATAGCGGAGCCTTGGCTACGCGTGTTTTTTTCGGGATTTGCAGCCCGTTTCGCTTTCACATTCCGCTCCGCCAACGCATTATTTCCTTTAAGAAATCTATCGTCAGCTATCATCCATGAAAGTTGCCCGTCTGAAAACCCCTCAATTTCGGGCTGTGTCGTGCCCCAATGATGGCCGAGGGGGCTCCAAAGGTTTCCTCTATTGACCTCATTGAGTACTATGATACGTAAAAACGTATAAAGGGAAAGGGAGCAACATATGACTCGTATGATCAAGGGCCGTCTTCACCTGAGCCTGGGCGCAGCCGTCGTCGCATTGACCGCCGTGCCGGCATCGGCCCAGACGGCGAGAAACGATGCGCTGCCCGAGGATATCGTCGTGACCGCGAGCAAGCGCTCGGAGCCGCTGCAGCAGGTCCCGAGCGCCGTCTCGGCGGTCTCCGGTGAAGCTCTGGAGCAGGCGGGGGCTGGCCGGCTTAACGAGATTTTGAGCAGCACGCCCGGCGCCACGCTCAAGCCGACCGGTTACCCGGGCCGCAATTCGCTTGTGTTGCGCGGTATCAGCTCCGGGTCGAGCCAGGCTGGGTCGAGCGTCGGCATCTATATCGACGACACGCCCGTGGGTTCCTCGACCGTTTTCTCGGTCGGCGCGCTCCTCACGCCCGATATCGACCCCTATGACCTTGAGCGCGTCGAAATCCTGCGCGGTCCGCAGGGTACGCTCTATGGCGCCAACACGCTTGGTGGCCTCCTCAAGTTCGTCACCCGGGCGCCGAACCTCGAAGAGGCGGAGGCTGGCGGTCGCGCCCAAGCTTCGGTGACCAGGGGAGACGAATCCTATCTGCTTGGCGGCCGCATCAACCTACCGGTCGTCGAGGGCAAGCTCGCTATCCGGGCATCGGGCAGCTACCGCCGCGATGCGGGCTGGATCGACAATGTCGGCCGCGGCAAGAAGGACGTCAACGATATCCGGACCACGAGCGGGCGCGTGGCGGCCTTGTTCCAGCCGACCGATGCACTCTCGTTCAAGCTGAATTACCTGTACCAGAATATCAGCGCCGACGGCGCGGGTTACACCACGATCGACCGGAATGCGAAGCCGGTTTTCGGCGATCTCACCCAACAGGCGCTGGTCGACGAGCCCACCAGGTCGCGGTTCCATATCGTCTCCGGGACGGTGTCGTACGACATCGGATCGCTGAACCTGTCCTCGATTACCAGCTACGCCTATTCGCGTAATCTTTATCGCCGTGACTCCTCGCCGGATTTCCAGCCGCTCCTGGGCACCACCGATCCGCTGACGTTCGATGCCAGATCGACGACGAAGAAGTTCACAGAGGAGGTGAGGCTCGCCTCCGACGCCGACAAGCCGCTCAGCTTCGTCATCGGGGGCTTCTATACGCACGAGGATAGCGGCTATCTCCAAAGCTTGAGCGTCACCGATGCCAATGGCGTCGTGTCGTCGACGTCGCCCTTCGCGCGGGCCCTGCGGAACAATCAGCTCTCCGACTACCGGGAATATGCCGCATTCGGCAACATCACCTACATCGTCTCTCCGCTCCTCGATATCACGCTCGGGGCGCGCTACAGCAAGAATGAGCAGGATGTGCAGTTCCGCCGTTCGGGCGTTTTCGGCAACCCGTCCAACCCGAACGGAACGAGCGTCGTCGATAATCATTCGTCCGACAAGGTGACGACCTATCTCGCCAATGCACGGCTTCACTTCGCGCCGAGCAAGATGCTCTATGTGCGTGTCGCCAGCGGATATCGTCCAGGCGGCCCGCGTAATTTCCCGCCGGTGGCGATCCCCCCGGGCCTGGCCTCGCAGTTCCTTCCCGATCGCGTCTGGAATTATGAAGCGGGTCTGAAGACGCAGTGGGCGAATGGTGCGGTTACCGTCAATCTCGCTGCGTTCCGGATCGACTGGGACGATATCCAGCTGACCCAGCTCGTATCGGGCTTCAATCTCCTTTCCAACGGCGGACGGGCGCGCAGCGAGGGTGTCGAACTCGAGGCGGTGCTGCGCCCGACCGCGGGCTTCGTCGTCCGCTACAATGCCGGCTACACGAAGGCGCGGCTGATCGACGCGGCCCCGGCGCTCAGCGCCCAGGCCGGCGATCCTATTCCCTATGTCCCGAAATGGGCGATGGGCATCGACGCGAGCTATAATTTCGCCGTTTCCGGCAATTGGGACGCGAATGTCGGCGTGAATCTGCAGATGCAGGACAAGCGCGTCAGCGGCTTTGCTCTCGATACGCAGCGGCTCACGCTGCCAGCCTATGAAACCATCGACCTTCGAGCCGGCCTCACCTCCGCGAACGGGTTGGAGATCAATTTCTTCGTCCGCAACCTGGGAGATACCAGGGGCATCCTCAATTCCGAGGAGGCAGGCGATTTCTTCCGTGCCGCCATCACCCAGCCGCGTACATTCGGCGTGGGCATCAACAAGACGTTCTAATAATCCCGGCTCGGGTGGAGGTGAGTAGATGCAGGCGCTTTTGCGACGCGGAATGGTTCGTGCCCGATATATCCTGGGCGGCTCGATGGCCGTCTCCGCGGCGGTCTGCGCTTCGGCGGCGAGCCCGGTGGGAGGCACGGCAGGGGAGGCGGAACGCCTGCCTTCCCTGTCGGTGGGCCTGAAGCCGATTGTTGCTGCCGACGGTGAGGCCGACGAAGTCGAAGCCACGATCAGCATCGCGGCACGTTCGATCGAGGCCGGTTCGCCTGTCGTCCAGCTTCCGCTGGTTTCGGGAAATGTTCTGACCGCCGCCACGACGCTGGCGGGGCTCGATGCGCGCGATGACCTTGGATCTCTCTCTCTTGCCGCAGAAGACAGGGGCGACGACGCGTCCGGATTTCGCGTCTGGTCCGCGCGCCGCGCGGTGCGCGGAACGCTCGTCCTCAAGTATCGCGTCCCGGCGGCCGGCCTGACGGGAGTGAGGGGAGCGGGAACGCCGGTCGAAATGCGCGCGGACGATAACGCCGTTTCGGGAAGCGCATCGACATTCCTGTTGCTTCCTCCGGGGGCCGACGCCTTTCGCTTCTCCCTCAAGTGGGACCTTTCGGCGTTCCCGGCCGGCAGCAAGGCGCTGAGCAGTTTCGGCCCCGGCGATGTCGCGCCTCGCAATGGCGTCGGTCTCGAGGCAATCCGCTCATCCTTCTTCATGGCGGGGCGGATCGGAACCTTCCCGTCGCCCGGAGGCGCCAAGGGCTTCAATGCCGCCTGGCAGGGATCGCTGCCGGTGCCCGGCGAACCGCTCATGCAGTGGACGCAATCGCTCTACGACCATTACAGCCAGCTCTACAAGCGCTCGCCCGAGGAGCCCTATTCCGTATTCGTAAGATATAATCCGCTGAACGGCGGGGGCGGCGTCGGCCAGTATCGATCGTTCGTTCTGACCTACAAGGACGAGTGGCCGGCCAATGAGGACGAGTGGCTGAAATTTGTCCTTGCCCATGAAATGTACCATACGTTTCAACCGCAGATCGAGGCCGCGCCCGGGACGATGAGCGGGTCCTGGTTCAACGAAGGAACCGCCGTCTTCTATGGCTGGACGCTTCCGCACCGCTTCGGGTTGAGCGGTTCCGACTATCTGCTGTCGCAGGTGAACATGTCGGCGATGCGCTATTACACCAGCATCAAGGCGCATCTGTCGAACGACGAGGTTGCGAAGAATTTCTGGGCCGATACGCGTATCCGCATGCTCGCCTATGATCGCGGCGCCTTCTATTTTGCGCTGGTGGACCAAGCGATTCGCAAGCGGTCGGCGGGCAAGCGTTCGCTCGACGATCTCATGCTCGTCCTGAAGGAGCGCGAGAAGGCGAAGGGCACGCTAACCGCCGCCGACTGGGAAAGCGTGATTTCCGCCGAACTCGGTGGCTCCGCGGTGACCGATTTTAGGGATATGCTGGCCGGGAAGCTGCAACTCCCCGGCGGCGATGTCTTCGGCCCCTGTTTCCGGCGGACCTCGAAGATGCTCCGGCGCTACGAACTGGGCTTCGATCCTGAAGTGCTGGTCGAGAAGGACCGGATCGTTCGGGGGCTGGTGCCCGGATCGGAAGCCGAGAAGGCTGGATTGCGCAACGGCGACCGGCTCGTCAAGCCCGTCCCGCAGGACGTCGCCGCGAGCAGTCAGACCTACAAGCTGACCTACCCTGTACGCCGGGGCACGGAGGAGTTCACCATTTCCTATCTGCCACGCGGCGAAGCGGTCGCCACACCGCAATGGGAGCGTGATCCAGATGCGCGCGCCGCGTCGTGCAGCCAATGAAGTCCATCGCCGCCAAGGCGCTTCCATTCGGGGTGAAACTCGGATGGGCGATCGGCGAGTTCGCGATCGCCTGCCATATGGCGATCGTCAGCATATTCCTGCTCTTCTACCTCACCGATGTGCAGCATATTCCAGCGGCTCTGGCCGGCACATTGCTGCTTGTCCCGCGCATCTGGAACATCATTACCGACCCGCTGATGGGCGCGATTTCCGACCGCGTCAAAACGCGATGGGGACGGCGGCGCCCGTTCCTGCTTGCAGGCTCGCTGCTCTGGGGCGCGTCCTTCGCCGCGATGTTCTGGATTCCCGGCGACTGGAGCGTGGCCGCCAAATCGGCATGGTTCGGCATCGCCTATTTCCTCGTTAACAGCAGTCTCAGCCTTTACCATGTTCCCTATTCGGCAATGGCGGCCGAAATGACCATGGACAGCCGCGAGCGCCTGTCGCTTGTAGGCTACAAGGAAATCGCCGCGCGGCTGTCCGTTTTGCTGGCAGTCATGGTGAGCCCGCTTCTGGTTTCCGCGGCGCCTGACGCCGTCACAGGGCACCGGTGGGTGGGTATCCTGGCGGGAACGCTCATTTCGCTTTCGGGCCTGGTGGCATTTTTCTCGACGGCCAAAGCGCCCTCCACGAATATCGAACGGCACACGGTAGACTGGCGAACCCAGCTACGCACCCTGCTGAGCAACAAGCCTCTGGCTTATCTGTCCGGGGCGTTTCTGTTCAGCTCCGCCATCGACGCTTTCTACAGCGCGATGCTGATCTATCTGCTGACGATCGTGCTGCAGCAGGATGGCGCCGTCATGGGAGTCCTTTATCCCATAGGATCGCTGACCGCGATCGTCATGACTCCGGTCTGGAGCAAGATCGCACAGCGCATCGGCAAGCGCGCCGCCTACAGCGTTGCATTCGCGTGCGCGAGCGTGGCGTTCGCCTTGTCGTTCCTCCTGTCGCCGGGGCATTTCTGGCCGCTGATTCCCTTCATGATGCTCGTGGGCGCGTCGATGGCGGGGCTGTTCCTGCTCCCGGGCGCAATGGTGCCCGATACCGTCGACCATGATGCGAAGATCAGCGGGCTACGCCGTGAAGGCACGATTTACGGTGCCTGGATCTGCGTCCAGCAAACCGGAATGGCGCTGGGGGCGTTCCTCGTGGGCGTGTATCTCGATCTCATCGGTCACCAATCCGCGCCGCGGGCGTCCGCCGCGACGACCGAGCCCACCCTCATCAAGTTCGGTTTTGCTTTCGGGCCCTTGTTGCTGGCCATCGCCGCGATCCTTCTGCTCCGGAAATACACTCTTGCAAGCCGGTCTGGTGACGAGGAGTCCCCAGTTTCCGGTGTCTTACCAGTGCTTTACAAGGAGTAGATGATGATTGTCCTGAAGCGGGAAGATGTGCGTGCGCGCCTTCCTTGGCCCGATCTGATCGAAGCGATCCGGCAACGGTTGGCCGAACAGGAGATCATTGGTCCGCAGCGCCTCGCATTCGATATGGAGGGTGGAAGCCAAGGGGGCGGGGGCACGCTGCTTGTCATGCCCGGTTGGCACGGGAGCCAGGTCCTTGGTGTCAAGATCGTCACATTCTGGCCCGACAATGGCGACCATGGCCTCGCGTCGCATGGCGCGAATTATCTGCTTATGGATGCCCGGTCGGCCGAAATCCTCGCCAGCCTCGATGGCGAAGAACTGACCCAGCGGAGGACCGGAGCGGTGTCGGCACTGGCCGCCCGCTTCCTGTTGCGCCCCGATGCATCCACGTTGCTCGTTCTGGGGACCGGTCCGGTTGCCGAGCAGCTGGTCGAGGCGCATCAGGCGAGCGGACGCTTCTCGCTGATCGAGGTCTATGGCCGCACGGCGGCGCGTGCCGCCGCGATGGTCGAACGGTTGAATGCCAAAGGCGTCAAATGCCGACTCAGCGAGAATCTCGAACGATCGGTGAGGGCGGCCGACATGATCGTGACCGCGACCTCTTCGTCGAGCCCGCTCTTCGACGGCAGCTGGATCCGCCCCGGTGTCCATCTCGATCTTGTGGGCGGATTCCGGCCCAATATGCGCGAAATCGACGATGTCGCGATCAAGCGTGCCACTGCTGTCTGGATCGACACGCCGGCTGCGATCGTCGAGGCCGGCGATCTGACGCAGCCCATTGCAACAGGCCTGTTGGCGCCGGAGGACATCGCCGGGGATCTCCGGAGCCTCGTGACGGCTCCTCCGACGCGCGGCCCGGGCGACATCACCATCTTCAAAGCCGTCGGTTTTGCGCTTCCGGACCTGGCGGCGGCGCAACTTGCCCTCGACGCCGAACTGCCGTCGGTCCGGCGCGTGGGGTGAGCATCGTGACGGGCGCGGCACATATCTACAGGGTCAATGCGTTCACCGCCTCGGTAGCAGGCGGAAATCCGGCAGCCGTATGCCTGCTCGACGAATGGCCGTCCGACGATCGCCTCCGCTCGATTGCAATGGCCTCGGGCCCTTCGGTGACAGCTTTTGTCCTGCCCGCTGTCGATGGCATTTTTCCGCTGCGATGGTTCACCCGCGGCGGACGCGAGGTGCGCAGCGTATGCGGCCACGCGACCTTCGCCGCGGCACATGTCCTGACCAGCGAAGAAGCGGCGCTGGCGACATTTTCTTTCGAGGCGGTCTCGGGCCGCTTCGCGTTCAGGCGCGGCGGGGCGTTGCTCGAAATGCATGCTCCGGCCTGGGCGGTCGCCGAACATGCCGTCCCGGCCGAGCTCCAAGCCGCATTGAAGACGGGGCCGCGAAAATGCTTCAAGGGCGATCGGGACTGGCTCCTGCTCTATGACGGCGTCGACGAACTCGCGGCCCTCGCGCCCGATTTCGACCGCATGCGGGCCTTGGGCGATGTCGGTATCATCGCCACGGCGCCGGCCGGCGCGGACAAGATCGCTTTCCGCTTCTTTTGCCCGGGTTTCAGCATCGGGGAGAATGAAGACCCCGGCACCGGCTCCGCGTTGAGCAGCCTCATTCCCTTTTGGGCCGCGCGGCTCGGACGGCGGACACTGTCGTTCGATCAATTGTCCGGGAGGGGGGCGTCGTTCGTTGGCCGCGCGCGCGGCCCTGCGGTCGTGATCGGCGCCCGGTGCGTGACCACGACGATCACTGCGTGCCGCGGAGCGTCCGCCGACATGGGAGCGCGCCCGGCATTCCGGCGAGAAGGAACAGATTCATGACTGAAGGAAGACTCGATCGAAGAGCTTTCGTACGTGGCGGTTTGACGGCGCTTGCCGCGTGCGGCCTGCGTGGCGGCGGCAGCATGGCCCATGTCCCCGATCGACCTGGAGCGACCATCGCCTTTCGCAACTTCCGGCTGTTCGACGGTGTGAACACGAGTCTCCACGACGGCAAGCAGCTGTTCGTGCGCCAGGCGTCGATTCTGGCGATCGAGGCGGCGGCGGTCGCCCCGCCAGCCGACGCGGCGATCATCGATTGCGGCGGCCGGGTGCTGATGCCGGGCCTCATCGACGCCCATTATCATAGCATGTTCGCCACGCTGCCGCATGAGCGCGCGGGGTCGATAACGCTCGATGCGCTCGTCCTCAACGCCGCTGAGGACATGGAGGCGGCCATCATGCGCGGCTATACCACGGTGCGCGACGTGGCGGGATTGAGCTTCGCTCTCAAGGACGCGATCGATCGCGGCGCGATCGCCGGCCCCCGGATTTTTCCGTCCGGACTCGCGGTTTCGCAAACGTCCGGCCATGGTGACTTTCGCGAGCCCAACGAGCTCAGCGCCTACTCCGGCGATGCCCGGGAGAGGGCCAATTATCTGTCTGTGATTGCGGATGGCGTGGATGCCGTGCGCCGCAAAGTTCGTGAACAGCTGTTCCTGGGTGCCTCGCAGATCAAGGTGATGGCGGGCGGCGGTATCATTTCGCTGCGCGATCCCCTGGATTCGTTGCAATACAGCTCCGAAGAACTGCGGGCCGCAGTCGAATGCGCTGCGGACTGGGGGACTTATGTCACCGTGCATGCCTACTCTCCGCGCGCCATGGAACGCGCAATAAACGCCGGCGTAAAATGCATCGAACATGGCCATCTGGCGGAAGAGGCGACCGCCAAGCTCATGCGCGACCGCGGCGTCTGGTGGTCCCTCCAGCCGTTTGTGCCGCTGAAGACCACCGAACTTCAGGATCCGCGGCAGACCAGGAAGCTTCAGTCGGTCCTTGAAGGCACCGACCGGGCGTATCGCCTGGCTCAGCGTTTCGGCATCCGCGTGGCATATGGCACCGACTACACGATGAATCCCGAGGGGGCGGCCAAGCAAAGCACGCGGCTTGCAGCCTTGTCGCGCTGGTATGATGCTGCCGGCGGGCTACGGATGGCAACGAGCGAAAATGGTGCGCTTTTGGCGATGTCGGGGCCGCGCAACCCTTATCCCGAGGGACCGGTGGGCCGGATCGAACGAGGCGCCTATGCTGACATCCTTGTGGTCGACGCCAAGGAAATTCCGTCGCTGGCAAGCTTCCTGACCCCCGAAACCAGCCTGCGGCTCATCATGAAGGACGGTCGGATCTTCAAAAACTCCCTGTAGGGCTGCCGCGCGACGGGAGGCGCTGCCGGGGGCTACGATATGGGGCAGGGCATGTCGGCCGTCGGTGCGGCGAGGTTAGTGGCCGGTCCGGATCGCGAAGTTCGAATATTGTGAAGAAGGATATATTGCGATGACCAGTCCTGATACCCGGATGCGATCCAAGATGGCGAGAATGCGGCAACCGCGGCTTTGCCGGATGCTCGCTGCCGGCGCGCTGGTTGCCGGTCTGGCATTTCCGAGCGTGTTGATTCCTCGCACCAGCGCGCAGACCATCGCCACCTTCAAACCAAATCCCGCCGACCAGATACCCGCGAAGCGTAAGGCCGGCACGATCGCCGATGGCTTTACGCTTGCGGCTGTCGGCGATCTTGTCGGACCTGAAATTCCGGTCATGGGTCTCGAAGATCCTGAATTTGCCAAATTGGTCGACATCTTGCGAAACGCCAGCGTGGCGGTCGCCAATGCGGAGACTCCGGTTTTCGACCTCCGTACGCCCGGAATCTATCCGGAAGGCGGAACGAGCCAACCTTCGAAGCCGCCCGTGATCGCCAAGGAATATGCGCAAATGGGGTTCGATGTCCTGAGCATGGCTTTCAACCATGCAGGCGACTGGAGCCCGCCCGCTCTGGAACAAATGCAGCATTTGCTCAACGAGGCGGGCATCGAGACGATGGGTTATGGCATCACCCGGGCGTTTGCGCAGGCTCCGGCCTATGTGAATACGCGCTTCGGCAGGGTCTCGTTCGTTGGCGTGACCACGACCTTGAATCACGCCGGAGGCATGGCCTCCGACGGGGTCGGGTTCACGCGATCGCGGGCGGGCGTGAATGCGCTTCGCCTGAATAAAGACAAGAGCTACAACGAATATGATCACTACAACCAGCTTCGCGCCCTGCGCTTCGCCAAGGATGTTTCCGATCTGGCCGTGCTCTATGTCCATTCTCATGAAGAACCGCGGCTTTTCACGAAATTCTATCGCGATGCCATCGATGCCGGCGCAGATATCGTCATTGCAAGCCACACCGAACCCGAGCGCCGCGGCATCGAAATTTACAAGGGTTTACCGATCTTCTACGGGATCAATCCCTTCTTCTATTCGATGTACGAACTATCGACGCCGAACCTCGAGCGTTACGAACAACTCGACGTCGACCCCCGCGCTTCGATCCCGCGAGATATTATCGATCGCCAGTTCGCGCGATACCGGGCCCACGAAATGTTCGGAAGCGTCATCGCAGTGATCCATACACGCGGTGGACGCCCGAGCGAAATCCGTCTCATACCGATCGAATTGCGAGAAGCCGCCAAGGACTATCGCAACGGCCATCCGCGGCCTGCAAATGCCGAACAGGGACGAGAAATTCTTGACGGAATTGCCAAGGCGTCGGCAGTCTACGGCACCAAAATCCGCATCGAGGACAATGTCGGTATCATCAGCATTCCGGCAACCTGAATTTTCAGTGTCGCCGGATGAGGGCGCCCGATACAGCGGGCGACCCATTATCGGCACCGACCAATCGAGGCGTTCTGAAACGGCGACAGCTATGAAATGAAATTGTCACCTCGAGGCGCTGGACCGAAAGACCGTCCTGTTCCTCCAGGACAAGGCATCGCTCAGTCACGCACAGCTCGCGGAACAGGTGGGGGCTTCTGGCGCGTCCTGCTGGCGCCGGATCCGATCGCTCGAGGAGGCGGGCCTGCTGATGCATACAGTCCGTCTCGTTGATCCGGAGAATATCAGCCGAAGCGTCGATGTTGAACCCGCTAGAAAACGCCGCCGTCGCCCGAAGGATCTGATGCGCTGTGGAACAGGCCGGGTTCGACCTCTTCCACCAGATTGACGATCCCCAGATGTTTGCCGAGATCATATCTTGTCGGATCAAGAGTGAACCCGCGATCGACCAGATGTTCCTGGACTTCGGCGGGCATGTCGACGTGAATCCGGACCTTGCCATCTTTCGGGAACAGGCGAGGCAGGGTGATCAACTCGGCGAAGTCGCCAGATATGCCGAGCCCGAGCTTCAGAAAAAGCAAATAGGTCAGCGCGCCGAAAATCCGCTCGCTTCCCGCGGCACCAATCGCGAGCCAAGGTCGTCCGTCGCGCTCAATGATCAGGGGAGACATCTCCGTCACGTCGTGCGTCTGGCCCGCGAACAATTGCCCCGATTTCATCGCATAGCTATAGGCCAGTCCCGCGCCGAACCATCCTCGTCTGGAACCAAACCAGGGTCCTAACGAAGTCGTGAACGAGAGGAAGTCATCGCTCGCTGCGACGGAAAACTGGTTCGTGTTCCTGTCGTCGGTCTTGCTGCCCCTGCCGGGAAAATAGGTGCGATGGAGCACCTCCCACAATTGCGCATTCGGCATGTCCAGCAATTCGCGTACGCGCACCGCGATCGCGCGTCCTTCGGCTTGGATGTCGATATCGACCGATGGCGTGGCAAGCTTTGGCCTGAGCGATCCCACGGCGAAAGGGATGCGATCCAGAATCAGGATGGTGGCAAGAAGATAGGCCTCCATGGCGCGTGCGCGATGCGAGAAAGTTCCGGAGGACCGGAGTTCATCCGTCACCGCCGCGCCAAGCATCGTCCAGCTACCCCAGGTCTCCAGGTTGCCGGTCGCGCGGAGCTGATATTCACGGCCCTTGGTGTCGCGCACCGGGAGCATGCGCGGAGTTCCGGTCCGCACGACGTTGCTACCGATTTCCTGGGTCGTCCATGGTCCCGGCTTGCGAGCGTAAATCTGGGTCCAAAACCGGTCCTCATCGCCTGCTTGTCCCATCATCTGTAAAAGTTCGGCCAGTTCCGGGTTGCGCACAGTCGGACGGACCTGACCCGCGCCGTCGAGGTAGATGCTTCTCAATTCCGGCCCCATGTCCGCCGCCGACCCCCTGATCGCAACCTGGAGCGCGTTCGTTGGCCGGAAGCCCCGGAGCGCGACCGCCTGGGCGGGGGCGAGGATCGTCCGGAGGGGAAGATGGAGACGCCCTGACTGACGGAGAAAGAAATATGCCGGTATGTTGCCGGGGATCGGCACCGTCGAGCCTGCCTCATGGCGCACTTGGGTTGCGGCATGGACACAACCATATTCGCCGTCGATGCAATAAATACCCTGCATCCGGCCAAAGGGACTGCAGTTTGCCGGATCGACAATCCATGCTGTCGCTAATGCCGCCAGATAAATGTCGAAGATATTGCCGCCCTGGTTGCGAATATGGCGCGCCGCCTGCGTCGCGGCGGGATGGTTCGTGGAAATGCCATAGCCGCGATTGAGATGGCTCTGCTGAGGCCGGGGCGACCTGAAACGCATGTCGGACAGCATCGTCTGGCGAGCCATCGCCGGGATCGCCCATGGCGATGCCGCAAGGGCCGCCACTGCACTGCGTCGCGTGAAAACCATCGATCGTTTCCTTGAAAGGACGGGCTGATTTCCTCGCACCGCCCGACTGGCGGCGCGGCTTGCTCAAACCATGCCGATAAAATGCGGATCGGGTACAGGGACATCGAAAACATTGAGGGTAATCGCCACGAGCGAATAATAGCCGATGAGGCCGGCCGCTTCTATGATTTCCGATTGCGAAAGGAGGTCCGCGATCGAATCGTAAACCGCATCCGTCATGGGAGACGGGCTGAGCGCGCATCGCGCAAACCGGATCAGTTTCTCTTCTGCCTGGAATATGGCCGGGATATCGCTGCCGGTCCGCAAGGCTTCGATGACCTCGCCTGGCACGCCGCTCGAAGCTGCGATAGGCGCGTGGACATACCATTCATATTGCGCGCGCCAGTGCGTCGCGCAGCAAAGGATCAGGAGCTCGGAAATAGCCGGCTCGAGACTGGTGTCGTAGCGGACATATTCTCCGAAGCGCTGGACCTCCATGCCAAACGCCGGGCTGTGCAGCCAGACGCCGAAGGGCCCGCCGTTCGCGGCGGACCGGCCTCGTTTTCCCGAGACCATGGAGTCGAGCAAGGCAAGCTGCGACGGATCCAGCTTGTCTGCGCTCAGGGGCGGGATTCTGGGACCGTCACGCATGCGCGGCTACCTCCTGCTGCGCTGCTTCGATGGCCGAACCCAAGCGGTCGACGATCATGTCGGCTTCTGCCCGTCCGATGGAATAGGCCGGTGCGACCAGAAGATGGTCGCCCACCCGTCCGTCGACGGTGCCCCCCATGTTATAGATCGCCAGGCCTCTGGCGAGCGCGGCGCGCCGTACGAGGCTGTGAAATTTGATCTCCGGAGCAAAGGGCGTCTTATTGTGTTTGTCGCTGACAAACTCGACGCCGACGAACAGGCCGCGCCCCCGCACGTCTCCGACGCAGCCGATCTCCGCCAGCCGGGCGGCAATCTGATCCTGCAGATACTTGCCGGAGGATTTTACGTTCGCGAGCAGTTCCTCGTCGCGTATCACTTCCTGCACCGCCATTGCCGCCGCGCAGGCAAGCGGATGCCCATTGTAGGTATGACCATGCATGAAGGCACCGGTGCCCTCGCGGATGGCGTCGGCGATCTTCGAGCGGATCATCACGGCGCCAATCGGAGCGTATCCCCCGCCGAGGCCCTTCGCGATCGTGACAATATCGGGAACAATATCTTCCTGTTCGTAAGCGAAGAGCGTCCCCGTTCGTCCCATGCCGCACATCACTTCATCGAGGATGAGCAGCACGCCATGACGATCGCAGATTTCCCGGAGCCTGGCGAAATAGCCCGGCGTGGCAGAGACCGCGCCCAATGTCGCCCCGACGACCGGCTCCGCCACAAAACCCGCGACATTCTCCGGACCCAGAGCGAGAATCATCGCCTCCGCTTCGGATATCAGCCGATCGGTATATTGCTCGATGGTTTCGAAAGACCGAAGTCCCCGATAGACATAGCAGGGAGAAACATGGTGCCCTTCGACGAGAATCGGATCGTACATTTTGCGGCGCCACATGTTGCCACCGACACCGAGCGCTCCCAGCGTGTTTCCGTGATAGCTCTGAAAACGGGCAATGAATTTCGAGCGGCTGGGTTGCCCGGTTTCGACAAAATACTGCCGTGCGAGCTTTAGCGCGGTTTCGACGGACTCCGAACCGCCGCTCGTGAAGTAGACATGCGACATGGTGCCCGGGCAGTTGGACGTCAGAAAGTCGGCGAGCTTTTCGGCCGGTTCGGATGTGAAAAAGGAGGAGTGCGCATAAGCAAGCCTGTCGATCTGCCCGTGCATGGCTTCCAAGACCTTCGGATGGCCATGGCCCACCGAGCTCACGGCGGCGCCCCCGCAGGCATCGAAAATCGGGTTTCCGGTGCTGTCGAAAATGAAGTTGCCGGATGATGACACGGCCAGGGGTGGCGTGCCGGACATCGACCGGTGCATTACATGGGTCATCTTATTCTCCGCGAAAGACGTTAGGATCAGCAGTTAAATTGAAGCGGTGCCGCCATCCCAATAGGTGTCGGCGGCAGCCGAGAACGAAGCGCCGCCGGCTTCTCCTCTTGCGATGTGCAGCAGTCCGAAATGCTCGCCCTCGAACCGGGCGACAGGTCGAAGCGGAAATCCCGATCGTGCCAACTGGTCGAGCGTCGCGGCTTCCAGTTCGGCGCTCGCCTGCACATGGCCTTCATGAATGACGAGAGCGGGTTCCATCACCGCTTGGCGCGGGCGCATCCCCAAATCGACGGAATGAACGATTGCCCTGATAACCGCACCCGGGATGCGGTCGGAACCCGCGGCGCCCAATGCCACATGTGCGCCATCGGGCGACTCCAATATGACAGGGAGCATCGCCGTTATATCGCGCGTCGCAGCGCGTCTTCCGCTCGCCATTTGATAGCTGTGCGCGAACAGATACCCGTGCGGAGAGGCCGCCGCCGTACCGAAATGCGGTCCGATGGATTGCGTCAAGGCAACGGCCCGGCCGTCGCCGTCGACGACCGAAAGATGGGTCGTGTCGCCACGGCCGGAGGGCGAAGGGCCCAATTCGAAATAGCTCGCCGCGCTGGAGCCCGCCAGAATGTTGCGAAGCTCATCCCTTAGCTTCCCGATATGACCCGCGTCCTGCAGGTCACCGGGTTTCGCTCCGAGCGCTGCGGCGCGGTCGCGGAACGCCAGACGCTGGGCGAGCAGCATCGTGCCCCAGCGCCGCGCTTCGCCCATCGACGCCAGATCGAAGCCTTCGAGTATCGACAGCACTTCCTGCAGCAGATAGCCGTAGCCTTGCCTGCCTATCGTCCATAGCCTCCAGCCACGATATCGAAAGGCGAGCCACTCTGCGTCGAGCGGACGATACTCGATCATCTCGGCTCGCGTCACCTTGTTGCCCGCCTCGTTCAGCAGCGCGAGATCTGCCGCCACTGTCCCCTCGATCACGCCGGCGGATCCGCGCCGCGCATAAAGTGTCAACGTCTCCGCCAAGATCGGCTGCCTGAATGTCTCGCCATATCGGGGGGGATTGCCGTCGGGCCGCAGAAACAATGTGCGCGTGTGCGCGTCCTTCGCGAGCAGGGGAGCCTGACGAGCCCAAACCCGTGCCAGGTTATTCCGGACGATGAAGCCGTTTTCCGCGAGTTTTATCGCCGGCGCGGCCACGTCGGCCAGTGAAAGCCGGCCATGGCTGCGGAGCGCATGTTCGAAACTCCTGAGGTTGCCGCCAACGGGGGCGGCGCCCAGACCCGTCGCCTTCTCGCCGCCCGTCCATCCCGCGGGGACGGCCGATCGTCCGTCGATCGCGAAGGCTCGCCCCGAGGGCTCCACGATGAGGATATGGCTACGTCCCATGACGCTGGTGTTCGCCGGATCGACGACCGTCATCGCGAGGGCAGCCGCGATCGCCGCGTCGACGGCGTTCCCGCCGCGGCGAAGCATATCGATTCCGGCGTCAGCCGCCGTTTGCGAACCCGCTGCAACGACGCCGCGACGGAGCGCGCGCGGCTCTTGCGCATGCGTCGTCAAGGTGGGCGCGAGAAGGCTCGCCCCACCAACTGACAGAGCTGACAGAATCTCCCTGCGCGACGGCCCCGGTCGGTCCATCTTTGACCCTCCCATGATCTGTCGATGGGAAACATGCCCATCCTCGTTGCGCCGGTAAATTGCACGAGATTATCAGAATCAAAATACTATTCTCTGGGGTTATACTATGATAGCTGATTGTCTGCTCGGGTGCAGAGGGAGGAAGCCTTGAACTTCAGGCAAATGGAAATTTTCTACGAGTTGATGGTCAGGGGGTCTGTCAGTGCGGCAGCGAGCCGTCTCGGCATCTCTCAGCCCGCCGCATCCAAAATCGTTCATCAACTGGAGCGCCAGGTCGGATATGATCTTTTCGATCGTATCCGGGGCCGCCTCTGCCCGACCGACCAGGCGAGAGCCCTCTTCAAGGAGGTGAAACACGCTTATGCTGCGCTCGACGCTGTAAACCAGCTCGAACGCCGGCTCGGCAGCAACTATACGGGGCACATCAGGATAGCTGCGCCACCCTCGCTGGCACTTGAGTGGCTGCCCGACGCCGTCTCGCTCTTCAACAAGGAGATCAAGACAGCAACGATTGAATTATCCACCCAGCATTCGGGCGATATGCTCGGGTCCGACGGGCAGCTACGCACGCGATTCGATCTCGGTTTCACGCACGGCGCAAATGTTGCCCCCGGATTGGGAATTATCGAAATCGGGGAAGCTCCGATTATCTGCGCGCTCCCAAGGTCGCTGAAGCTTGTGGAAGGTAGCGAGATCGCCCTCGCAGACTTGGCCGGGCTCCCCTTTATCGGGGTGGACGAGACCGAGCCGCTCGGGCGGCTGATTCACGGGCGGTGCGAGCAAGACGAAGTGGTGCTCGATGTCCGCATCCGGGCGCACGCTCATCATGTAGCGCTCGCGCTTGCGCATCGCGGGGAAGGCTTTGCTGTGGTCGATTGGTTCACCGCCGCCTTCTATCGCCGGGTCACCGATAATGACGCGCTGCAGTTCCTCACACTGAAACCTCAGTCGATGCTGCCCGTCACGGCAGTCTTTCCCGCTTTCGAGGGTCTGAATCTCATTTCGCGGCGGTTCATCGAATGCGCACGCGACGCGTTGCAACTCTCTGTAAATGTGCCTGCAGGCACCGCCGGGGCCAGCTAGCCGCACGATCGCGGAGATTATCATGGTATAACCGGGAAGAATACTATTTTGGCTCCTATAATTCCGTGTCAGTTTGCCGGCAGATAACGGATAACAATTGGGAGTGTGGCTATGACAAGGGGAACGACTTTCGCGTGTGCGCTTCGGGCGCTGCTTCTGGGAGGAACGGCGATCACGCTGGCGCCGGATGCGGCGGCTCAGACGTCGGATCCGACCCACCAAGTTGACACGGTTGCCTCGGACGCAACGGCCGCGTCTCCGGCCGACCCGGAAATCATCGTCATCGGAAGCCGTATCGGCGGCTTCGCCGAGGGCGCTCTGCCCGTTTCCGTGGTCGAAAGCGACGATCTGAAAAACCTCGGCGCCGTGAACACCGGCGAATTGCTGGCCTATGTTCCAGCCGTGGGCGACGTCCAGTTTTCCGACAATAATACGGGGACGAATGGTGCGCGGGGCGACGTGGCCGGGGTGAGCTTGCGCGGGCTCGGAAGCGGCAATACGCTTGCCATGATCGATGGCAGGCGCATGGTTGTCCATCCGCTCACCGAGTCGATCGACGACGCGCCCACTTCGTTCTACAATGTGAACGGAATTCCCTCGTCGGCGATTTCCCGCGTCGAGGTGCTGCGTGATGGCGCGTCGGCACTTTATGGTGCCGACGCAACGGCCGGCGTCGTGAACTTCGTCACCTTCTCCGATTATGAGGGGTTTAATATCGGCGCCCGCTACGGCATGGCTGACGATACCGATTTCGACGAGTTTAGCGCCAATGCCCGGCTTGGCCTGAAGCTGAATGGGGGGGCGACGCGCATCAATGTCGCGGCGAGCTATTATCGCCGCAGTCCGACCTACTACCGCGAACTCGACGACTGGTACAAAACGCTCGACCAGCGTTCGTTGCTGCCGGCAGAGTGGGCGGGGGATACCCAGTTCGACAATCGTTCCACCATCGGTCCATATGGCCGATATACAGCAGGCCGCCTCAACGCCAACGGCACCTTCACGCCGGTGCAGGTCAGGCGCGGTACGACGGCCGTCACCAGCAGCGCCGGGCTCTTCTACATCGCACCCGGATCGACCGGCGCAGAAGTTCGCTCCGGCTCGCAGCCCAGAGATCTTCGTTACGATTATATCGGCGACGAGATCGTCTCGCCGAAATCGAGCCGCTGGAATGCGAGCATCAACCTGAATCACGACCTCGGCGACGACGTCGAACTGTTCGCCGGGTTTAGCTATTATAATTCGACAAGTGTCACCCAGCGCGCCGCCGGGCCATTCGATCGCTCGCTGGCGCTGATCATTGTTCCGGCGAACAACTTCTACAATCCCTTCGGTCCGGTCGGCAGTCCCAACCGACTTCCCGGGATCAATGCCCCGGCCGGGGGACTCGATGTGGTCGTGGAGGGTTATCGTCCCCTTGAAATGGGGCCCCGAGTCATCCGGGTCGACCAGGATAGCTATCGCGGCATCGTCGGGATTCGTGCGAACCTGGGGAATTGGGATATCGACAGCGCGCTAATCTACTCCGAAGCGCATGTGACCGACGAGGAATTCAACCGGGTATCGAAAACGCTGCTTCAAACCCAAGCCCTCCTGACGACCCCCGATGCCTTCAACTTCTTCGGTGGTCCCAATGCCAACAGCGCGGCGGTACTCGAAAAAATTCGGATCAGCGGTGTGCGGATCGGGGAATCAACGCTGGCGATGGCGGATTTCAAATTGTCCAACAAGGAGCTGTTTCGCCTTCCCGCCGGGGGCGTCGGACTGGCAGCCGGAGCCGAGTTCCGCCGCGAGACGATCCTCGATGACAGCGATCCCCGACTCGATGGAACGATTAGATTTTCCAACGGCGCCATTCCGGACATCAGCGATGTTGTGGGGGTGAGTGCCACGTCGGACTTCAGCGGGCGCCGGGATGTTGCGTCGGCCTATATGGAGATCGTTGCGCCGCTTGTATCCGACGAGATGAACGTGCCGCTTGTCCACCGCCTGGAGCTGCAGCTAGCCGGCCGCTTCGAACATGGAAGCGATTTTGGCAACGTCGTTACGCCCAAGATTGCCGCTCAATGGTCGATAACTCCCTGGCTGCATTTGCGCGGCGGCTATGGGCGGGGATTTAGAGCGCCGAACCTCGCTCAACTCAATCAGGGAACGATTACGCGGCGCGCGCAGGGCGACGAGGATTTTTACCGCAGCGATGTGACGGGGACAGCGGCAGATATCGGCGATACGTATCGCGCGTCGATCAGGGAAGGCAATCCTGAACTCAAGCCGGAGAAGTCGGAGACATTCTATGGTGGCGCGCAGGTCGACTTCAAGAGCTCGCTGGGCCGCTTCCGTTTCGGTGTCGATTATTTCCGTTTTCGGCAGACCAATCTGATCAGCACCTTCGGTGTCGAAGAGCAGCTTGCACTGGATTTTCAGCTGCGGCGAGCCGGATCGAGCAATCCCAACGTTGTTCGAGCAGACCCGACGCCGGAAGATATCGCTGCTTTTGCTGCCTTCAATACCGCCAATCCCTCGCGCCAGCGCGCCGCGGTGGGGGAGGTGCTCCTCGTCTACGACAAATATACCAATCTCGATCCGCGCATTGTCGAGGGGCTCGATTTCAGCTTCAATTACCGGACGCCCGAAACGGGCCTGGGAACGTTCGAACTCGACGCGTCCGCAACCTACATGACGAAGTTCGAGCAACAGAAGCTCAGTCTGGATCCGCTTTTGTCCGATCCCGATCTCGCGGGCGCTTTCGCCTCGGTTCAACCCGACCGGCTTGGTCTGAACGGTCGCCCGAAATGGCGCGCCACGGGGTCTCTCGACTGGTCTCTCGACAGATATAGCGCGGGGGTGACGGTCCGCTACGTCGGACCGGTGGAAGACACGTCGGCCACCAATGACACGACCGGCGAGTTCTGGCCGGTCGGTAGCTGGACGACCGTCAATCTCCGGCTCGGGCTCGAGCTGGGAGAGGAAGGGACAGGGCTCCGCGGTACGCAGCTGGCCTTGGGCGTAACCAATCTCTTCAACAAAAATCCACCGCGGGCAGATGAGGCGGGTGGATATTTTGGTTCGCTGCACAATGCCCAGGGCCGGGTATTCTACGCCTCGATCGAGAAGAGCTTCTAGCGACGCCCCGCCGCCTGCCACCAGGGCGGGCGGCGTCCCCCAAAATGCAAATCTTCTGACTGAAGCGGGCGCACCCGTGGCGCACGAGAGGTGAAACTTGTCCAGCGAAATCAATGCAGCGCATTCTGTTGAACCCGTTCCCCGTAACGGCCTGTGGAAGGGCGTAATCGCTGCGCTTCTCCTGGGAATCCTCTTCGGGGCCGTGGCACGGCATTGGGTCGCGAGCGGCTATCACGAGACGGTCTCGGAAGGGTTGCAGACGGGAACAGATCTCTTCTTGCGACTGATCAAGATGATCGTCGCGCCGCTGGTGTTCGCGTCGCTGGTTACGGGAATCGCTCACATGGGCGATACCAAGGCACTTGGCCGGATTGCCGCTCGGACGCTCGGCTGGTTCCTGGGGGCTTCGATCGTTTCGCTGGGCATCGGGGCGATACTCGTAAACCTGCTGCAGCCGGGCGCGGGATTGAATATCGCCCTGCCGGCGGCGAGCGGCGAGACGGTGAGGGCTGACGCTCCCTCGGCTCGGGAGTTCGTGACACATTTGGTCCCGCGGTCCATTTTTGAAGCCTTGGCTACAAATGACATAATCCAGATCGTCATTTTTTCGGCGTTCGTCGGCCTGGCGTTGGCCACATGCGGGGAGATTGGTCGACCGCTGGTCCGCGCCGCCGAGGGTTTGATGGCGATTATGCTGCGGATCACCTCCTATGTCATGCGGATCGCGCCGATCGCCGTGTTTGCTGCCGTGGCAAATGCCATTTTTGTAAATGGTATCGGCGTGATGGCGACGCTTGGCGCCTTTGTCGGCGGGTTCTACCTCTCGCTCGCTGTGCTGTGGGGAATATTGCTATTCGCTGGCTTCCTGATTTTGAGGTCGCGCGTTTTCCAGCTTATCAAGGAGCTTCGCAGTCCGGTTCTGCTCGCCTTTTCTGCTGCATCGTCGGAGGCGGCATTTCCCCAAACTCTCGCAAGCCTGACACGGTTCGGCATCCCTCCCAGAATTACAAGTTTCGTCCTGCCGCTCGGCTATTCCTTCAATCTGGACGGATCGATGATGTACTGCACCTTCGCCGTCATGTTCATCGCGCAAGCCTATGGCATCGAGTTGTCGGTTGCCGAGCAGATCACGATGCTACTGTTGCTGCTTGTCACCTCGAAAGGCATGGCAGCAGTCCCGCGGGCAAGCCTGGTCGTGATTTCAGCCACGCTCAGCCATTTTAACATACCGGAGGCGGGCCTTCTGCTCATCCTGGCGGTAGACCATTTTCTCGACATGGGAAGGTCGGGAACGAACGTGATCGGAAATGCGATCGCCACGGCCGCAGTAGCGCGCTGGGAGACAGCTGGGGACACACCATCTGCCCCGGTATCGGCGCCCTAGATCGCTCTGCCAATCCGCTTGGGAACTCTGTTCCCAGGAGCAAATTTCAAGCAGCTGAAAGGAACCTCATGACAAGCGCCTATACCGGCGAGGTGTTCGCTATGGCGCGCACGCAATTCGATCGCGCTGCCGACCTCATCGACATGCCGTTCGATCAACGCGAGCGAATCTTCATGCCGAAGAGAGCCGTAACGGTTGCGTGCCCCATTCACCGCGATGACGGATCGGTGGCGGTGTTTCAGGGATATCGCGTTCAACACCATCTGTCTCTCGGCCCGACGAAAGGTGGCACGAGATTCGCGCCGAGTCTCGACCTCGGCGAGGTCGCGGCCTTGGCAGTATGGATGAGTTGGAAATGCGCTCTCGCCGGCTTGCCCTACGGCGGCGGCAAGGGTGGCGTATGCGTCGACCCCCGAAGCCTGTCCCCCCGGGAGTTCGAGGCGCTGTCGCGACGCTATATGCAGGAATTAATCCCGTTCGTGAGTCCACAAACCGACGTGCTCGCGCCGGACATGGGGACCAATGAGCAAGTCATGGCCTGGTTTCTCGATACTTATTCGGTTCATCACGGGAGCACGGTCCCTGAAATCGTGACGGGGAAGCCCACCGACTGCGGGGGGACCCTGGGCCGGCGCGAAGCGACGGGCCGCGGTGTCGTCTTTCTTGTCGAACAGGCGATGGAAGATGCCAGATTGTCGCTGAACGGCGCGACGGCAATCATCCAGGGCTTCGGCAATGTAGGATCGGTTGCTGCATCGGAGCTTGCGGCACGCGGAGTGCGGATTACCGGAGTGAGCGATCACAGCGCGGCGTTTTTTGAACCTGCGGGCATCGATGTTTCTTCCCTGCTCGAATATGTAAAGTACAATGGCCTTCTCGCTGGTTTCCCGGGAGCGGCGCCGTGCGATGCCGAAGAAATGCTGATCAGGCCGTGCGATATCCTGATACCGGCAGCGTGCGAGCGGGTAATAAACGCGTCGAACGCTCACGCTATTCAGTGTCGCATATTGGCCGAGGCCGCCAACGGCCCGACAACGCCGGATGCCGACGACATACTGCGGGATCGCGGAGAGGCTTTGACGATCCTGCCCGACGTCCTCTGCAACGCCGGGGGTGTTATCGTGAGCTACTTTGAATGGGTGCAGGGCCTTCAAAGATATTTTTGGACAGAGAAAGAGGTCAATCGCAAGCTAAACGAAGTCATGAAGACATCGTATGAGTTGGTCAAAAGCAGGGCAGGTGCCAGAGCCCTGAGCTATCGCGATGCGGCCCTCTCGATCGGCGTCGAACGCGTGCTGAAAGCGCGCGTTGTTCGCGGCATTTTTCCATAGATATGGTCCTGTGCGGCCCTTGGCCCACATTGTCGACGCTGTGGAAGTGCCTGACACGACGAGCTTCGTCCGTTCTTTACCTTGCATGAGCAAACAGGGGGCCGGGCACCGCCAGCAGCGCGCCGTCATTCAGAGCGAGACGGACGATCCGGATGCTCTCTGTCAGCAATCGCGGCCCGTCGTTCCACGGCCTGGAGGAGGATCTTGATGCGAACTGATGACCGGCTAACGCGTGGCCTCAAGGTGCGCCGCGAAGTCATGGGCGCGGCACGGGTCGCATCCTCCATGCCCGGGCCAGACGACTTCGCATATGATCTCCAGCGCCTCGCGACGGAGATGGCGTGGGCCGAAGTGTGGACCCGCGAAGGCTTGGATCGTCGGTCCCGGTCGATCGCGACGGTTTCGATGCTCCTTGCCCTGAACCGGAGTGCCGAGCTCAAGGCCCATTTCGTCGGGGCCGCGAACAACGGCTTGTCGAACGACGAGTTACGGGAACTGGTGATCCACTCGGCAATCTATTGCGGGTTTCCTGCCGCGCTCGAGGGAATGCGAATACTTTGCGAGGTTATGGACAAGAACGCCGCGCCGGATTGAAGCGGCTCGGCGATGGCGAATCCTCGCTTCCGACGTTTTCTGCCTGAAACCGGCCTGTTCGAAATCGGCCACATCTGGTCACTGCCTTGCCAGCCTAACGACATGAGATGCGAGAGCGTGGGCGGGCCTTAAAGCGCGCGTGGTTCCAACTCCATTTCCGGAATGGCACGCCGCTCTGTGCCCAGCATGCCCGAGCTTTCCCAGACGATGACGACCGTCTGCTGATACATTTGGCGCTCGACGTCGACAAAGGCGCCAAGAACCCTGATGATCGCGCTGTCGCGCCCGTTGCAGATGATTTCAACCCGGTCCAGCGACCTGAGAGGCTGGAGAGCGGCATCGACGATTTTGCGCTGGTGGTCGGATAGCGCGCGGGAAAAACCGGCGATCCCGACCACCGTGACGCTCTGACGTTCGCGGACAAACTCCGCTCCGACAATGCCTCCGTCAGGACAGGTTACGACCACGCGGTCGGAGTTGGTCAGCGGGTCCCGCCTGTCCGGGGTTTCATGTGCCGCCGTGGGCGGCGGAGGCACGGGTTCAGCAAGTATCAAGGCGGCAGCCGAAATGAGAAACACCAAATTACCTCCGGATTGTCCGATGCCGGGTCTAAGGTGCGAGAATCTCGTCCGCAACCTGTGGCAGGTGCGCAATGTCGGCTATTCCGGACCTCGGCCGAAATGCCGACAGGCGCCTCGCGGCCATGATCGACTGGCAGCCAGTTCAGCGATTTGACGAAAGCCTACCACCTTGGCTTCAACGCCGCGCCGCTGACGACGAGAACCAGAAATAGAGCGATGATGGCCGAGATCGAGAAGGGCGGGGCCTGGCGGGACGACGTCAATTTGAGGGTGGCGGCGGCAACGAGCTCGTACCCGGATATCGGTGCTTGAGCCGATCGGCGCCCGGCCTTGGCTACGGCTTGCTTTCCCGGACGAGCCGGCGCGGAATTGTTCCCGATTCTTCCTGCCTTCCGGGCTGCCCCAAACATCGTTTGCGAGCGGGACAAGGCCCGCGCGCCAACCGCCGCCAGCCGCGCCAACTCGGCGCGAGTTTGGGCATC
>Ga0247822_10000223_pt1 | contig 27864 bp, 17 predicted proteins | sample 13C_Cellulose_Da_FD_192423 | JGI IMG/M metagenome (GOLD analysis project Ga0247822, IMG submission 192423) | Soil microbial communities from agricultural site in Penn Yan, New York, United States - 13C_Cellulose_Day30 | ecosystem: Environmental > Terrestrial > Soil > Agricultural land | place...
CGACGAGGGGCTCGGCGGCTGCGCGTGCGTGCCGCAGGCCGAGCAGTGCGATGGCGACGACGATGACTGCGACGGCGAGACCGACGAGGGCACCGCGGTCCCGTGCGGCACTGGCACGTGCCTCGGCGTGCGCCCGTGCAACGGCGCCGCGGGCCTCGGCCCGTGCACCGCGCAGGAGCCGACCCCCGAGAGCTGCAACGCAGTCGACGACGACTGCAACGGCAACGCCGATGGTTTCCAGGAGGCGTGCTCGAACATGACGTGCGGCACCGGCACGTGCAGCAACTTCGTCAACGGGCAGGGCACGTGCGTCGGTGGGCCGCGTGCGGGCAAGGCGTGCGGCACGTTCGCCGCGTTCGATCCGCGCAACAACCCGGGCGGCAACCCGGCGTCGGCGTGCGCGGCGCTCGGCACGAAGTGCATCTGCAACCCCGGCAACCGCACGTGCCCGCTCAACGGCAACGGTACGTACACGGCGTGCGTGCAGGAGGTCGAGCCGCGCACCGAGATCTGCAACGACCTCGACGACGATTGCGACGGCAGCATCGATGAAGCGCCGCAGGTCTCGTGCACGACGAGCGCGGACTGCCCGCCGATCACGCCGAGCTGCGACGGCGGCACGTGCCAGCCCGCCGACTGCTCGGTCAACAACTGCGGCGGTCAGCTGCTGTGCCAGAACGGCGTGCCGACGTGCACCCAGAGCACGGGTGTCGACGACACGTGCAACGGCATCGACGAGGACTGCGACGGCGTCCCCGACGACGAGTGGCGCTGCGCGGATCCCGATGGCGCGGACAACATCCTCGGTAATGCCGATGACTGCCCGTGCACCGAGGGCGGCATGTGCAACGCGCACGAGTCGTGCGAGAACGGCGCGCCCATCTGCGCGGGGACGCCGATCGGCGTCGAGACGTGCAACTGCATGGACGACGATTGCGATGGCACCGACGACAACGGCACCTGCGGCGACGGTGCCGAGGGCCCGCCGGGCTCGAAGTGCAAGGCGTGTCAGTGCGCGTTCCCGTGCCAGCTGGGCGAGTTCCCGTGCCCGCTCGGCAAGACGTGCGTGACGCTGCAGGGCGAGACGCAGGGCTACTGCCTCGCGGATCCGTGTTTCGGCGTGACGTGTCCCGACGTCAACGGTGACAGGCAGGTGTGCCGGCCGAAGGCCGACAACATCGCGAGTCACGAGTGCGTGTCGGCGTGCGATCCGTCGGTGATCACGTGTCCGTCGCCGCTGATCTGCTTCGGCCCCACGGGCGAGTGCCGCCCGGACGACTGCTCGACGTTCCCGGATCGGTGCACGGCGCAGCAGGTGTGCATCAACGGCGACTGCGTGACGAACCTGTGTCTGGGCGTCGACTGCCCAGACGGTCAGTACTGCGTGGCCGGTGAGTGCTACGGCAGCTGCGCGGGCGTCGAGTGCCCCGGCGGTCAGCGCTGCCGGCTGGGCCTGTGTGTCGAGGATCCGTGCGGCGAGCCGTGTCCGCGCGGTCAGGCGTGCCACGACGACACGCGCGAGTGCGTCGACGATCCGTGCCAGTTCATCGACTGCCCGGTGGGCCAGTGGTGTAACCCGAACAGCAACGGCCGCTGCGAGGACGATCCGTGCGTCGGCACGTCGTGCCCGAATCCCGGCGAGGTCTGCCGCGGCGGCACCTGCTACGACCCGGCGATGTTCGCGCCCGACGCGGCGGTCGAGGAGTACGTCGCGACCGGTGGCGGTGGTGGCTGCAGCACGGGGGGCGGCACGAGCCTCGGTGCCGGCCTCGCGCTCGGGCTGACGCTGCTGCGGAGACGGCGCCGCCGCGCGCAGGGAGGTGCGTCGTGAGCCAGCTCGTGAAGCTCCTCGGCGTGTTCGCGCTCGCGGCGATGGCGACCATCAACCTGTCGTGCGACGTCAAGGAGTACTGCCTCAACTGCGCGCACGGGGACGGCGGGTTCGGCGGCGATGGAGGCGGCGACGCGGCCGACGACGGAGGTGTCGATCCCGATGCCGATGCAGGCCCGTGCGTGCCCACCAACGGCGGCACCGAGACCTGCGACGGCAAGGACAACGACTGCAACGGCACCGTCGACGACGGCACGCTCCCCGGCGTCGGCGCCGTATGCGCGAACCAGGTCGGTGAGTGCGCGGGCGGCACGCAGCAGTGCGTCGATGGCGCGCTGCGGTGCGACAAGCCGCCGATGCCCGAGGCGTGCGACCTCAAGGACAACGACTGCGATGGCGAGATCGATGATGGTGATCCGGGCGGTGGCGCGGTGTGCGGCACCAACACGGGCGAGTGCGTCGCGGGGGCGTACCGCTGTAACGGCGGCGTGCTCGAGTGCGTCGGTGCGATCGGCACCGTCGGCGGCCAGCCCGAGCTGTGCAACAACCGCGACGACGACTGCGACGGCAGGTTCGACGAGGACCTGACGCTCGGGCCGTGCGTCGCGGGCGTCGACGGGCCGACCGAGGGCAACACCGGCGCGTGCAAGCTCGGCGTGCGGCAGTGCGTCGGTGGCACCACGGTCTGCGTCGGCGCAGTGTTCCCTACGTTCGAGCTGTGCGACGACGTCGACCAGGACTGCGACGGTGACGACGCCAACGGCTACACCACCGACACGGACCCGCAGAACTGCGGCGCCTGCGGCACCGTGTGCGATCTGGCCAACGCGTTCGAGGGTTGCGAGAACAGTACGTGCACCGTGCTCGCGTGTGCGCCGAACTTCTTCAACAACGACGGCGACGACAGCACCGGCTGCGAGTTCGACTGCGGCCACCCGTTCCTCGGCAACGAGGTGTGCAACGGCGTCGACGACGACTGCGACGGGCTGATCGACGAGATGGACCCAGATCTGGTCGCGCCCGTCGGGATCTGCCTGTCGCTCGGGGCGTGCTCGACGATGACCGAGCTCCAGTGCACCGGCGCGGGCGGCTGGACGTGCAAGTACAACAACCCGAACGTCCAGAAGGACGTGCTCGGCAACATCCTGCCGGAGACGCGGTGCGATGGTGACATCGTCGCGGGCACCGAGGCGGACAACGATTGCGACGGCCGCATCGACGAGGCACAGGCCAACGTCGGCGTGGCCTGTGACAACGGCGGGACCGGCGATTGCCGCAACACCGGTGCGTTCGCGTGCGATCCGGACAATCGCGACGGCGCGGCGGTGTGCACGTACACGGTCACCGGCCCGGGCATGCAGCCCGCGGAGAGCTGCGATAACCGCGACAACGATTGCGACGGCGACATCGACGAAGGCGCGGACACCGGCGATCTCGCCGGACAGGAGTGGGTCTCGATCCCCAACCTCGGCGTCGAGATCATGAAGTACGAGGCGTCGCGGCCGGATGCGACCGCGACCGCGGGAGGCGGGATGCAAGCGATCGCGTGCTCGCGGCCCGGCGTCCAGCCGTGGACGAACATCACGTATCCGCAGGCCGAGGCGGCGTGCGATGCGATCGGCGCGCGCCTGTGCACCGAGGCCGAGTGGCAGTCGATGTGCGTGCCGTCGACCGCGTACCCGACGAACGGCGTGCCGGGGCCGCTGACGACGGACACGACGGAGTTCGTGTTCATCGAGGCGGAGGACTACGACGCGAACACCACGATCCCGGCGGCGACGCCCGCTCGCGCGTGGACGAGGATCGCACCTCCGAGCTTGCACGGCGTCACCGCCATGCAGGTGCCCGACAACAACTTCAGCGTGACGACCGCGGCGAATGCGCTCGCCGACTCGTCACGGCTCGACTACCGCCTCGATCTCGCGGCGATGACGAGCTACCGCGTGTGGATGCGCGTGCTCGCGCCGGCGACGGCGTCGCTCAGCCCGTACGGCGTGCACACCGCGCCGGTGGCGGGGACCACCGCGACCTCCGACGCGTCGACGCAGGTCGGCGACCTGATCGTCGCGATCACGTGGACGCCCGACGGCGACGGCGTGCCGACGCACACGGCCGCGAACGGCTTCACCCAGATCTTCTCGAACGACAACAACGACGGCTCGACCGACACGCGGCTGTCGGCGGCGTACTTCGTCGCGACGACGGCGGGCGAGGTGGCGTACACGCCGTACACGTCCAGCAAGACGCCGTCGTACACGGGCCTGATCGTGCTGAAGGCGGGGCGCTACGACCTCTCGGGGCTGTTCTCGGCGTCGACCGACTGGGATGACAACACCAACGTCAACCCGCCGGATGCCAACACGACCGGTGGCGGGACGTTCGCCGTGCTCGCGATCGGCGGCTGGCACCTGGGCACCGGTGCCGACGCGAGCATCACGCCGCCTCAGAACTTCACGGAGGCGTGGGAGATGACGGGCTCGAACCAGGGCGAGCTCAGCGTCGCGCTCGGCAGCAACGACAACCCGGGTAGCTTCGGCGACAACGTCACGCAGGTCGGCGGCTCGGCCGGGACGGTCGCGATCCGGCTGATCCCGTCGACCAACAACGGAGTCTGGGTCGGGCTCACCGCGGGCGGCACCGCGGGCAATGCGAACGCGACGGCGGTCTCGGCGACGGCGGTCGATCAGTGGCAGTGGGTGGTGAGCCCGCAGCTCACGAGCGGCGCGGCCGGCCTGCATACGTTCAGCGTCTACACGCAGTACGACGGCATGATCATCGACACGATCGCGATCAGCCGGCAGAGCGCGGCGGCGCCGACGTTCGACTACTCGTGGGCGTACCAGACGAGCCCGCGCACGGCGCAGCCGCAGACGTGCAACGCCGATGACTACGACACCGACCCGGTGGCCGCCGGCGACCAGGACGGCATCCTCGCGACCGGAGCGCTGCCGATGTGCTTCGCGAACCAGAGCGCGACGGCGCAGGCGTTCGACATGACCGGCAACGTGAAGGAGTGGACCGCGGCGCGGGCCGAGGGCCAGAACCCGCTGCGGGGCGGCGCCTCGAACAACGAGGTCCCGGGCACGACCTGCAAGCTCGACTTCACTCTCGCGAACGACGCCTTCTTCTTCCCGAACGTCGGCTTCCGCTGCTGCCGGTGAAGTAGGCGAAATTTTTGGGGCCGCCAGGGGTGGATCGGGGGCCGAGTTCCCTCGTACCCTCGACGCGTGGGTGCGTCGCGTCAAGCTCGGGCCGGGCTTTCGATCTCGCTCAAGCTCGTCCTCGCCACGTCGATCGTGGTGGCGGCGGCGATCGGTGGCGCGACGTGGTTCTCGCAGCGCGCGATCAACGAAGTGACCACGACTCAGCTGACGGCGCGCCGGCTGAGCGGCGAGAGCTCGATCGTCCGCGAGTCCGAGCTGGTGGTGCAGGCGGCGGCGACCGCGGTCGCGACCCCGCTCGGCAACAGCCTGTACAACGACATCCCCCCCCTCCTCGATGCGGCGATCGCCGAGGACAAACGCAGCGGCGACAACCGGTTGCAGTGGTTGGTCGTCACCGACGTGGGCGGCACGGTCGTCGGGCGGACCGCGAACGCACCGCCGCAGGAAAAGCTCGCCGCGCTCGAGCAGAAGCTCGCCGGCGGCACCAAGAACGGCGACGTGGTGCACGCGCAGGAAGGGGAGGCGACCGACTGGGTGTACGGCGCGCCCGTGAAGCTCGGCACGAACCAGGTCGGTACGCTGCGTATCGGCGTCACCACGGCGGGCCTCGATCAGGAGCTGCAGGCAGCGCTCGCGGACGCGAGCGAGCAGGCCGACAAGGCGCGCAACAAGGTCCTGATGGTGTCGCTCGTCGTGCTCGCGATCGGCGTCGTGCTCGCCGCGCTGCAAGGCGTGCGGCTGGCGCAGCCGATCAAGGCGCTGACGTTCCAGGCGCAGCAGATCGCGAGCGGCAATCTGCAGGGCCGCGTCGCCGAGGATCGCGGCGACGAGCTCGGCGTCCTCGCGAGCACGTTCAACATCATGGCGGACGAGATCCGCTCGCTGCTCGTCGAGCAGGCGCAGAAGGCGTCGCTCGAGAAGGAGATGTCGCTCGCGCGCCAGGTGCAGCAAGCGATGCTGCCGCCCGACACGCTCGACCAGCACGGGTACCTCAAGGTCGTCGGCTACTGCATGCCGGCGTCGAGCTGCGGCGGTGACTGGTGGACGTATCGCAAGCTGTCGAACGGGCGCATGCTGCTCGTCGTCGGTGACGCGACGGGGCACGGCATCCACTCGGCGATGATCGCGGCGACCGCGCGCGGTGCGGTCGAGGCGCTGTCGGGGATCGACGAGCGGCTGCTGACGCCCGATCAGGTGCTCCGCGCGATCGACTCCGCGATCCGCCAGGTCGGCGAGCACAACGTGATGATGACCGCGTTCGCCGCGGTGTTCGACTCGTCGAACGGGTTCCTGCATTACGCGAACGCGGGGCAGAACTTCCCGTACGTGATCAAGCTCGGCGCGCAGCGCGTGCTCGAGGACGCGAGCATCATCGCCGCGAGCGGGAACCCGCTCGGCGATCGCAACATCGCCGTCGAGATCCGCAAGGGCTCGCTGCAGCTGCGGCCGGGCGACCTGTTCGTGTGCTTCACGGACGGCGTGGTCGAGCGCGCGAACCCGACGGGCAAGCTGTTCGGCGATCGCCGGCTGCGCAGCACGCTGACCGGCCAGCCGTTGCCCGACGGCATGGCGCTGATCCACCTGCGCGATCGCCTGGTCCACACGCTCGATCAGTACGCCGAGGGCATGATGGCCGACGACGACATCACCTTCGTGTTGTGCCAGTTCGATCCGCCGGTCGACGCCTCGCACAACGACGCGCGGCGCTCGTCGATGTCTCGGCGCGGAGCGGCATGACCAGAGTCGGTGCGTTCTTCCTCGCCACGCTCCTCGCCGTGCAGGCGCAGGCGCAGCCCGCCGTCGATGTCGCCGACCTGCCACCGCTGCCGCCGGCGAGCGAGGACCTCTCGAGCGCGGCGACCGTGCTGGCCGCGGCGAGCTCCGAAGAGGACGTCGTCGTCGGTGCCGCGAAGCGCCAGCAGAGCCTCGGCAACGTGGCCTCGGCGGTCACCGTCGTCACCGCCGACCGCATCCGCCGGTTCGGCTACCGTACGGTGACGGAGGCGATCGGCGCGGTCGCCGGCGTGTACTTCCAGGACACGCGGCTCACGCAGCAGGTCGGCATCCGCGGGCTGCAGATCCCCGGTGGCTTCAACTCGCGCGTGCTCGTCCTCGTCGACGGCGCGACGATCAACGAGGCGTGGGGCGCGTTCGCGGGCGTGGGCTGGGACGCCATCGTGTCGATCGACGACATCTCGCGCATCGAGGTGATCCGCGGTCCCGTCGGCGCGGTGTACGGCACCAATGCGTTCTTCGCGATCATCAACATCGTCACGCGCGGCGCGGCCGAGGGGCAGCGGGCGTGGGGACGCGTGGGCGTCAACTCGATCAACGGGACGACGGCGACCGCCGGCTTCGCCGCGGGGAGCCTCGACAAGCAGGTGCGCGGCACCGTGCTCGCGATGGAGCGGTTCGGCGAGAGCTCGACGGTGCCGGAGATCAGCGGCGAGCCGCTCGACTCCGATGGTGGGCGCACGCTGATCGCGTCGGTCGTCGGGCAGTACAAGGGCAGCTTCGCGCAGCTGCGCGCCTACCGGGCGCGACGTGACTCGCCGTTCGCGCCGTACGACAGCGATCCGGCGCTCGATCCGTCATACGAGCTCTACAACTCGCAGGTGATGCTCGAGGGCGGGCACACGCGCGAGCTGTCGAAGCGGCTCACCGCGTCGGTGCGCGGCTACGGCTCGCTGTACCGCTTCCTCGACCGGATCTACTACGATGCGACCGATCCGGACGACACGACGGCGCAGAACGAAGGCCTGTACTTTGACTATGGCGATGCGATCACCGTCGGCGCCGAAGCACGCGCGCGGTACGAGCTGGTCGTCGACAAGCTCGGCATCACGGCTGGTATGGAGGCCAACTACAACAAGACGGAGAGTCGCTCGTACTACGAAGGTGGTGAGGGCGAGCCCGACGCGATCAAGATCCCGCTCGATTTCCGGATCGAGGGTCTCTACACGGAGCTCGACGGTCAGGCCACCGACTGGCTCGGGTTCACGGCGGGCGTGCGCTACGACCGCAACTCGGTGTTCGACGACCGCGTGTCGCCGCGCGGCGCCTTGTTCCTCGCCAAGCCCGAGAAGTACGGGCTCAAGCTGCTGTACGCGGAGGGCTTCCGTAACCCGAGTGCGTTCGAGAGCTACTTCGACGACGGCGTCGACTTCACGGGCAACCCCAACATCAGTGCCGAGACGATCCGCAGCTTCGAGACGGTGCTGTGGGCGCGTCCGACGACCGGACTGTCGACGCGCCTCTCCGGGTTCTACTGGAAGGCCAGCGACGTGATCGAGCAGCGGCCATCCCCAGATCCGACGCTGCTGCAGTTCCAGAACGTCGGTGAGTACGTCACGCAGGGCGTCGAGCTCGAGGGGAGCTATCGCAATGCCGCCGGCTGGTATGCGTTCGCGGGCGCCACGATCGCCAAGATCGGTGCGTCCGAGGGTGGCGGCGAGATCGTGTTCGACAGCGTCGTCAACGCGCCGAAGGTCACGGCGGCAGGTGGTGTGTCGACGCCGCTCTTGATGGATCACGCGCACCTGTCGCTGCAGGGCACGTTCATCAGCCGCCGGCTGACGCGCATCAACGAGGAGACCGGCGAGCGCGGCCCGGCGACGCCGGGCTGGTTCGGCCTCGACGCGACGGTCTACGTGCCGAACCTGCGCCGCTTCGATGTCACCGCGGGCGTGCGCAACATCCTCGGCAAGCGCGACCTGCAGCCCGCGGTCGGCGACTACGATCGGTTCCCCGAGATGGAGCCGGCGGTGTTCGTCGCGCGCCTGCCTGCGGAGGGGCGCGAGGTGTTCGTGAAAGTGGGGTACTCCTACTGATGCGGACGCGGATCGCACTGGCAGCGTTGCTCGCGTGCGCGCAGACGGCGTCCGCGCAGCGACCCAACGAGGGCGAGGACGAGAGCGCCGCGCTGGTCGCCGAGGGCCGCGAAGCGCTCAAGAACGGCGACCTCGAAGACGCGGCCAAGGCGCTCGATCAGGCGCTCGCGCTGAACCCGCGGCGCGTCGAGGCGTACGTCCTGCGCTCGGCGGTGTTCGCGGCGCGCAAGCAGTACAAGCAAGGCATCGCGCTGATGCGGCGCGCGCAGGAGCTCGCGCCGGGCGACGAGGAAGTGCTGACCGCGCTCGGCTCGCAGCTGGTGCTGTCCGGCGACACGGCGGCCGGCGTGCCGATCCTCGAGCAGGTCACGAAGAAGAACCCGAAGCGCTACGACGCGCAGCTCTTGCTCGGGCACCACTTCCACACCACGGGCAAGTGGCCCGATGCCGTCGCGGCGTACGAGGCGTACTTCAAGGACCGCCCGGGCGCGCTCGCCGGCGAGGATGCGCGGCATCGCATCGAGCTCGCCGACGCGTATCTCCGGTTCCGCCAGCCCCAGAAGGCGCTCGCGATGTTCAAGGACGCCGCGGCGGAGCGGAAGACGGATCTGCGCGCCAAGATCGGCGTGGCATGGGCGACGGCCGCGATCGACTGCAAGCGCGCGCGCCCGCTGCTGCGCGCGCTCGAGCCGATCGCGGAGACGCACCCCGAGGTGTGGCTCGTCGACGGGCAGTGCGCGATCGCGCTCGGCGATATCAAGGGAGCGCTCGTGCTCGGCCGGCAATATCTCGAGCGCGCGCAAGACGCGCGGGGGCTCGACAAGGCGCCCGCGAGCGTCGCGGCGGGGCACGCGCTCGTCGGAGAAGCGCAGGCGTCGCGCGGCAACCTGGCCGAGGCGCGCAAGGAGCTCGAGACGGCACGCAAGCTCGATCCGGAGCGCCGCCGCTGGACGGTGCGACTCGCGGTGGTGCTGCGACGGGCGAACGATGCGAAGGGCGCGCTCGCCGCGCTCGAGCAGCTCGGGCCGCCGGCGTCGGCGTCGATCGACCCGGACTGGTGGACCGAGCTCGGCGAGGCGCTGCTCGCGACCGGTGAGGCCAAGACGGCGGTGGCGCGGCTCGTCCCGGTGCTGTCCGAGGTCCCGCGAGATGCGGGGCTGCGCGTGGTCGCGGGCGCGGCGCAGCTGCAGGCAGGGCAGCCCGACGAGGCGATCCAGTCGCTGACCGAGGCCGAGGCGATCGTGTCGACGCCGCGCTCGCGCAAGCTGCTCGTCGAGGCGCTGACGCAGGTCGCGGTGGGCAAGCTCGCCGGCGGAGATGCCGCAGGCGCGGAGCCGATGCTCGCGCGCGCCGATGCGCTCGAGGGAACGCCGGCTGTTTGGCGCAACCTCGGCATCGCGCGCCTCGCGCTCGACAAGGCGAGCGAGGCACAGCCGGTGCTCGACAAGGCCGCGAAAGCGGATCCGAGTGGGACGACGTTGATGCTCGCGGGCCGCGCGCACGCGCTCGCGGGCGACCTCTCCGGTGCGCGCCAGCTGTACGAGCGCGCGCTCGCCGTCGAGAAGGAGCAGCCGGTCGAGGTCGCACTCGACTGGGCGGCGACGGAAGTGCAGGGCGGCGACCCCGCGCTCGCGGTGGCCGCGCTCGAGAAGACCGCGGGCGCGGCGAAGGGAACGCCGCTCGCCGCGCGTCACAAGTCGGCGCTCGCGGTCGCGCGTCACGCCGCCGGTGTCGCTGCGCTGCGCGCGGGCAACGGTGGCAAGGCCGTCGACCTGCTGCGCGCCTCGGTCGCCGGGGAGTCGGCGCTCTCGACGAAGTGCGATCTCGCGTTCGCCGCCGTCGTGGCGAACGACGCGTCGGAGGCGCTGCGCGCGCTGCGCGCCGTGAGCGGCCAGACGTGTCCGTTCCCGCCGCCCGCCGACACGCAAGCCGCCGCGATCCTCATCGCCTTCACGGAGGGTCGCAATCCGAAGCGCGCGGCCAGGGCGCTCGATCGCCTCACGGCGCTCTCCGGCAAGTCGAGTGGGCCGGCGGCATTTCTCTTGAACACCTCGATCCGCGTCGTCGCGCTCGAGGCGGCGCAAGACGCCTATCGCAACGGCAAGCTCTCGCAGGCGCGCAAGTACCTCGGCTCGGCGAAGAACGCGAGCTCGCGCATCGGCACCGACGAGGTGGCGCACAACCTCGCCGTCATCGATCTCGCCGACGGCAACGTCGACGCGGCGATCGCCGGCCTCGAGCGCGTGGCGGCGAAGGTGCCCGAGGCGTACGTCAACCTCGGCATCGCGTACGAGCGCAAGGGCGATCCGCTCAAGGCCCTCGACGCGTGGCGGCGCGCCAAGCGCGCGGGCGTCCGCTTCGGGCCGCTCAACGATTGGATCGAATCGAAAGAGCGCATCTACGGAGGTGGCCAGTGACCCGCGTCGTGCTCGCGCTCCTGCTCCTGTGCGCCCTCGCCGCCGCCGCCGTCGCGCAGAACGTCACCGTCGGCCTCTACGCGCCGACCGCACCGTTCCCGTCGTCCGCGGCTCGCGTCGAGCTCGCCACCCGCCTGGGCGTTCACCTCGGCAAGGCGCTCGGCGGTGCGGGCGCCGGTCGCAACTACGCCCGCGCCGGCGACTTCTCCGCCGCCGTGAAGAAGGGCGATGTCACCGTCGCGCTCGTCGACTCCACGTACCTCGCGAGCGCCGGTGGTAACTACACCGTCCTCGCCGCCGCCGTTCGCAACGGCGACACCTCGCACGGCTGGCAGCTCGTCGCGCGCGGCGCCGACAAGATCGGCCAGCTCCGGGGCAAGCGCATCCTCGTCCCCAGCATCGGCGGGCGCGAGACCGACTTCGTCGTCAACGCGCTCCTCGGCGGCGACATCGCGCGCGACTACTTCGGCAAGGTCGAGGCCGCCCCCGACACCGCGTCCGCGCTCGCCGCCCTCGGCCTCGGCAAGGCCGAAGCCGCGGTCGTCCCCACGGGTGTCGACCTCCCGAGCGGCACCAGCGTGGTCCTCTCGCTGCCTTCGCTCCCCGGCCCCGTCCTCGTCGCCTACGGCGCCACCGCCCAGCAGCGCGCGGCGCTCGTCGCCGCCGCCACTAGCTTCCGCGGTGACGCCACGGTCAACAGCTTCCGCGCCGCCGATGCCGACGCCGTCCGCGGCGTCGCGCGCCGCTTCACCGTTCCGGCGAAGCGCGGCCCCCACGCCGTCCCCAACGTGCGCCTCGTCGTCGGTGACCTCGTCGACAACCGCACGTTCACGATCGAGCGCACGCCGGCGACGACGTTCGCGAAGTAGCGTCCACGTTGGGAGCTCAGGAGCGGCGGCGGCGGCGGCGGAGCACGAGGCCGCCGACCAGGGTCGAGAGGGCGAGGGCGGCGGGCGCGTCGGGGCTCGCGGAGCAGCAGCCACCCAGGGTGGGGAGCTCGACGATCTTGCAGGAGGGCGAGCAGGTCGCGTCGCCCGAGCCGTGGTCGCACTCCTCGTTGCTGTCGACGATGTGGTCACCGCACGCGGGGCGCAGGCAGTAGGAGCGGCAGTGATCGGGCTCGTCGGCGTTCTCGGCGCCTTCGTCGCAGCCCTCGGTCGGTGACTTGGTGCCGTCACCGCAGATCGAGTTGACGTTCGCGACGATGCAGACGTCGTCGAGGTGCCAGCCGCCGAGCTCGAGGCCCATGTCGGTGGTGATGTCCCAGCCGACGGTGTAGACGCTGGAAGGCGAGTAGCCCGAGAGCGCGACGTCGTGGAAGCGCCACTCGCGATCGATGTGATGGGTCGCGCTCGAGTCGCCGAGGTTCGCCGTGAAGTTGAGCCACGCGCGCTGGTCGTTGACGGTGACGCGCGCCTGGTCGAAGTGGCTGTCTTCGACCGCGAGCCAGCGCCGGTACTGGAGGTGCACGTCGGTCCAGCGGCCGACGTCGATCGGCGGGGACTTGATCCAGCTAGTGACGCCCTTGCCGTAGTCACCGCCGAGCTTCTGCGCGAGCACCTGGGTGCCGGAGTAGGCGAACGGCGGGTCGGTGGCGCCGCCGCTCGGCACGCCCCACTCCCACTCGGATGGGATGTTCTCGTTGGAGGTGCCGGTGGTCCAGCCCTCGAGGAAGGGGTCGCCGTCCTCGAAGTCGGTGCAGTAGAGCGGGACGGTGTGGCCCTGATAGAGCTGGTAGTACGGGTCGGCGAGGTTGTCGGCGAGCGTGAGGAGCGAGCCGTCGACGAACTGCACGCGCGCGCGGTAGAAGATCTTGCCTTCGATCGCGAGCGGCAGCTGGACGAAGAAGATGCCGGGCGCGGCGAGGGTCGCCGTGGTGCTGCCGGCGGCGGGCTCGGTGGTGACGGACGGGCGCCAGTCGACGGTGACGCTCTCGATCTCGTCTCCGTCGCAGCGATCGGTGAGGCCGCTGATCTCGACCCGCACGAGCGTCGACTTCGCCTGCTGCACGAGCGGGCTCGGTGCGACGATGTTGCCGCTCGCGGTGCGCAGACCGTGGCGGCCGTACGCATTGCGGATCGCGCACTCGTGCGGCGTGCCGTTGTCGAGGTTGCCGTCGTCGTCATCCTCGACGAGCGCCTCGATCAGGCTGGTCGGGATGTTGGTCGAGCGGCGCAGCGTTCCGACGTAGAGCTTCTGCACGATGCGGATGCCCTCGGCCTCTCCGAGCTGCGCGATCAGGTCCTTGCGGAGGTCCCACAGGGCGCCGCCGTAGATCATGCCGGTGTGGTGGATCTCGAGGATGTCCTCGGGCCACCGGTACTCCTTGTCGGGCGGATCGAGCTCGCGCAGCGGCGTGTCGACGTAGAAGAAGCCACGGCCCATGCCCGAGTCGTTGCTCATGCTCGCCGCGAGGAAGTCCGCCGCGCCCTCGCTCATCGCGCCGTCGAACGAGCCGACGCCTTCGATGATCTCCGCGGTGTGCAGCGCGTGCCCGAACTCGTGGACGATCACGTCCTCGACCAGGCCGGTGTTCTCGCACATCTGGCTCGAGCGAAAGAAGTTGATCGACTTCCCGTCGAAGAACGCGTTGCACTCCTGATTGATGTTGACGTTGGCGATCATCTGCGCCGGGAGGAGCGGCAGCGCGGGATCGAGGTGCTCGAGCACGAACGCCTTCGCGCGGTTCGCGTGGATGAACACGTTGACCTGAGCGTCCTCGGCGGGGTTCGCGGTCGCATCCCACACCGCGGTGCCATCGGGCGCGAGCGAGAGTGCGGTGGAGGCGAGCACGCCGCTCGCATCGACCTTGTTCACGATCGTGATGAGGTCGCCGACGACCGCGGTCGCGACCGTCTGCGGAACGTTCGAGCCCCAGGTCACGAGGCCGGCCGGCGTGGTGGTCTGGGGCGCTCCTCCGACCAGGACCTGCGCGCGCGCGGCCGGTCGATCGATGCGCGGCCGCTGCGGATAGCGGTCGACCGCGCGGTAGAGCAGCGTGCCCGAGGCGTAGGCGTTGAGCTGGTGGACCGCGAGGACCTCGCCGGTCGCGACATCGGCGTAGGCGAGGTAGCGCCCATCGGCGCCGCCGTCGATGTGGAGCGGCCGTGCGATGCGATACCCGAGCACGGCATCGTCGGCGATCAGCGGCAACACGACTTCGTCACCTGGCTCCGTGACCGGCGCGGCGGGCAAGGCGAGGTCGCGGCGCAGCGCCGTGGTCGCGCGCGTATGGATCGCCGCGCGTGTCATCCGCGTCCGCGGCTTCGGCACCGAAGCATCCACGTTCGGCAGGGCCTCGCTGCCGATCGCGATCAGCCGATCGCGCTTGAACCGGAAGCTGACCTGCCCGCCGACGACGCGCCGGCCGCCCACGCGCTGCACGAAGCCGACGGAGCGGATCTCGCCGTCGCTGTGGTTCGACGCGAGCTCGAAGTCGGAGGCCGTCGCGCCGGGCGCGACGAGGTCGACGTGATCGACCAGCCATTGCCGCGTGAAGGTCTCCGCGATCGCCGCGGACGCGACCGAGCCGAACACGAGGACGCCGGTGCCCCAGATGCGGCTCGGCACCCCGGTGGCGCGGTCGTACGAGGCGCGCCACGTGCCGCCGGCGGCCGCGGTGAACGCCTTCCATGCCGGGCTCGCGACGGTCGTGTACCTGACCTCGGCGTGCGCGCGCAGCGGCTTGGTCGTGCCCGCGGCGGGCATCGCCGTCAGGTGTGGCGCCGCGAGCCGCGGACCCGTGCGCGGAACGACGGCGTTCGCGGGCACCGACACGAGCATCAAGGTGGCGCCCACGAGCGCCGCGCGAAGCATGGCGGCGATTAGAGCGCATGTCCGACGGAGGCGCCCCTAGAAAACGCACGTTCTTCGTAGCGGGCACATGGCTTGCTCGAGACGGTTGTCGATGGCGGACAACACGAAACCACAGACCGCCGAGCAGGAGACGAAGCCGTCTGCGGCACCCGGAGCTCCGGTGAGCGACGCCCGCCGACCCCTCGAGCGTGTTCCCGGTGGGCCCGCTGGGCTCGACCGGATTCGCGACATTCTGTTCGGAGAAATCCTCAACGACCTCGACAAACGCCTCGCGCGGATCGACCACAGCGTCGCGAGTCGGAGCAGCGAGCTGGCGCAGGATGCGCGCCGGCGCACGGACGTCCTCGAGGCGCACGTCCGCAAGGAGCTGGAGGCGCAGTCGACCAAGACCTCGCACGACGTCGGGGAGGTCTCCTCCGCAGTTCGCACCTCACGCCAGGAGCACCGCGAAGCGCTGACCCAGATCGAGCAGCGGCTCGCTCGTCTCGACGAGCGCATCGAGGCCTCGATCTCTCGTATCGAGCGCGACGTGCGCCAGCAGCTGCTCGATCAAGCGAAGTCGTTCCAGGACGAGATCGCGCGGATGCGCAACGAGCTCCGCTGGGAGCTGGTGCGCGAGCTCGGGATCGAGCTGGAACCATCGCAGGGGGACGAGCGTGGTGCTGGGCCTTGGGCATCGCACCATTAGGCGGCGGCCGTCGGAGAGTGACGAAGTGGCGGCGCTCGAGGCGCTCCGCGAGGTGATCGTCGGGCCCGTCCACGTGGCCGCGGTGCTTCCGGATGCCGTCGCCGAAGCTTCGCGCAGGCGTTCGCGCGAGCTCGGTGCCGCGCTCGAACCGGCGATGACGCGTGCCGTGCGTGACGTCGCGCGCCGCGAGCCCGCGATGTTCGGCGAGATCCTGGCTCCGACGATCGGCACCGCCGTTCGCCGCGCGGTGGCCGATGCGGTCGCCGCGATGCTCCAGCGCCTCAACGAGGCGCTCGATCACAGCTTCACCTTGCGCGGCCTGTCCTGGCGGCTCGAGGCTCGACGCAGTGGACGCGCCATGTCCGAGATCGTGCTCGCGCACACGCTCGTGTATCGCGTCGAATGGGTCATGCTGATCGACACCGAGCGCAGCCTCATGCTCGAGGAGGTCTCGCTGCCCGAGGTGGGCGCCAAGGCGCCCGATCAAGTTTCGGCGATGCTGAGTGCGATCCAGGCGTTCGTCAGCGAGGCCTTCCAACCCACGGCACCGGGTGGAGCTCTGCGCACCGTCGAGGTGGGAGACATCACGCTGTGGATCGACCACGATCCGCAGCTCACGGTCGCGGCGGCGGTGCGTGGCATCGCACCCCGCGAGCTGCGCGAGATGTTGTACGCCACGCGTCAGAGCATCCACACCGAGCATGCGAGCGCGCTCGTGGACCTTCACTCCAGTGATCGCACGTCCAGCTTTGCCGCCGCGCGTCCGCTGCTCGAGGATTGCCTGCGGTGCGTGGTGAAGCCGACGCCGCGCCGCGCGCAGCGTCTGCTCGCGATCGTCGGGATCGTCGGACTTACCGCCGCCGCGGTGCTCTCGCTGCGCGCGTGCGAGACCTCGCGCGCCGACGCCTCACTCCAGCGTACGTACCGCCAGCTGCTCGAAGACCAGCCCGGGATCGCCGTGCTGTCGATCGCACGCGACGACGGCGGCCACCGGATCTCGGCGCTCGTCGATCCACGCAGCCCGTCGCTCTCGACGCTGACCGCGCTGACCCACGTCCTGCCGCTGACGCTCGAGACGCGGCCGTTCAGGTCCTCCGATCCGCGGCTCGGGCCGCCGCTCGCCGCGGTCGACGCCGCGATCCACGAGCTCGAGACCCTGCAGTTCGAGTTCGCGCGTGGCGCGTCGACGGTGGCGCCCACCGAGGTCGCGCGCGCCGCGGAGCTGTTCGAGCGCGTGCGCGCCGCGAGCGCGCTGCACGGGATGCAGCCGTGCGTCGATGCGATCGGATACTCCGACGAGACCGGCAGTGCGGTGCGCAACGCCGGCCTGCGCGCGCAGCGTGCTCAGAACGTGGCGGAGGCCCTGGTCGCCGCCGGCGTGCCACGAGGACTGGTGTCGAGTCGGCCGGCGACGACCTCCGCAGACGGCACGCGGGCGGTGCGCTTGCGTGCGAGCCTGCGGCCGCTCGCCCACGTGCGAGAGGAGTGCGGCGCGTGAGGCGAAAGCTCAAGGTCTGCTTGATCGGCGCCACCGGCGTGGGCAAGACCAGCCTCGTCGGACGGCTCGTGCACAGCGTGTTCTCCGACCGCTACCGGACGACGATCGGCGTGAAGATCGAGACGATGACGCTCACCCGCGGCGACGATGAGGTGCAGCTGGTGATCTGGGACCTCAGCGGAGAGGACGAGTTCCAGAGCGTGCAGCCCGCGTACCTGGCGGGTGCGGCGGGCTACGTCGTGGTCATCGACGGGACGCGGCGAGAGACGGCGGATACCGCAGCGGCCCTGCTCGATCGCATGCGGCCGATCGTCGGCCACGTGCCCTACATCGTCGCCGTGAACAAGTCCGACCTCGTCGCATCGTGGGACCTGGACCACGCCGCGATCGAGAGGTTCGAGGCGGGTGCCGCCAAGGTCGTGAACACCAGCGCACGCAGCGGAGCCTTCGTCGCCGAGGCGTTCGAGGCCCTGGTCGATGCGATCCTCTCGGAGGCGACGCCGTGAGCGACCTCGCGCACGTGTTCACCTCGCTCGGCGCGCTCGTGTTCGCGCGTGGTGAGGACGGGCAATTCTCGCCCTGCAACGCGCCACCTGCGTGGTGCCACGAGCTCGGCCGCGAGGACCTGCAGCCCGGGCAGGCGCTCGCGCTCGAGGAGCTGTTCCCCTTCCTGACCTCGTTCCTGCCAGAGGCGCAGCGCGTGTGGAGCGATCCGGCCGCCGGGGTGCTCAGCTCGGACTTCTGGGTCGAGACTGGAGCGGCGGGCGAAGAGCTGCACCTCAAGGCGCGAGCGGTCCGCTCGAACGGCCGCGGGGTGCTCGTGATCGTGCGCGACGAGAGCTCCTATCGCGAGCAGCAGCTGCGCCTGCAGAAGGCGCGCGATCTGCGGATGACGCACGACGCGCTGATGCGCGAGCTGGAGCGCAAGGACATCTTGCTGCACGCGATCGTCCATGACCTCGCGGCGCCGCTGCACAGCATCGTCGGCTCGCTGTCCTTGTTGCACGAGGCCAAGCTGCCTGCCCCGGAGGCGCGCTGGATCACGATCGCGATCGACGCCGCCGCGCGGCAGCGCGAGCTCGTCGACAGCATCCTCGACGTCTTCATCGCCGACCACGATGCGCCGACCGACACCTCGCCGCGCGCGGCGCTCCAGCGCGCCGTCGAGCGTGCGCTGCTCGAGCGCGAGCCGGTGGCGAATCGCTCGCGCGTCGCGCTGCGCGTTCACGGCGTGGCCCCGGTGGACGTGATCGCGGAGGACACACGCCTCGTGCGCGTGCTCACGAACCTGCTCGATAATGCACTTCGCCACGCCCCGGCGGGCAGTGCGGTGGAGGTCGAGATCACGCGCGAGGAGACGAGCGTGTGCATCGCCGTCGAGGATCGCGGACCGGGCCTGTCGCCGGAGCACCTGCCGCGGCTGTTCCACCAGCTCTCTCGCGTGCCGGGCGACCCGACGAGCCACGGGTTGGGGCTGTACTTCTGCCGGATCACCGTCGAACGCTGGGGCGGTGGCATCGGCTACGAGCCGCGCGAGGGCGGAGGCGCGCGGTTCTGGATCCGCCTGCGCGTCGCGGCGCCCGATCGCCGCGGGGAGGGATGATCGTGGCCAAGCTACTTCTTCTCGACGATGAAGCGGAGGCCCTCGAGTGGATGACCGCGGCGCTCACCAGCCGTGGCCACGAGGTCCGTGCGTACCAGTCCGGGCGTGCGGCGCTGGCCGATCTCGATCAGTGGCGACCCGACCTGGTGATCTGCGACATCCTGATGCCGGAGATGGATGGTCTGGCCTTCGCGCGGCTCGTGCGCGCACACGGCGGACCGCCGGTGCTGTTCGTCTCCATCGCCGTCAAGCAGGCCGAGGCGGTGCTCGCCGGCGCGATCGGATTCGTGCAGAAGCCGGCGACCGCGGACGAGGTGCGGGCCGCCGTCGAGGATGCCCTGCAGCGCCCCGGGCGCGCGACGGTGCTCGTCGTCGATGACGAGATGGACTCCCTCGAGCTGTACCAGGGCTACCTCGCGTCACGCTTCGACGTGGAGGTCGCGGTGCATGGTGCGCAGGCGCTCGCGGTCCTGCGGCGCAAGCGGATCGATCTCGTGATCACCGACGTCCACATGCCGGTGATGAACGGCATCGAGCTGATCCGCGCGATGCGCGCCGACCCCGCGCTGGCGCGCCTCCCCGTCCTCGTGCAGACAGCGGATCGCCACGCGCTCGCGTGCCCCGTGTGGCGCGAGCTCGGGGTCTCGCATCGCATCGACAAGCTCGACTTCTTGCGCTGGATCGACCACCAGGTGGCGGTCCGCGGTCACGACAACCGGCCGAGCGCCAGCTGACCGCGGGCGCGCACCAGGTTGTGCGCGCGCCGCGACGGAAAGCGCGTCTGGTCCCAGCCGAAGTACTCGTCGCGAAACACGTCGACGCAGAACCGCGCGGCGAGCTCGAGGGACACCGTCTGACGCCCGAGCGAGATGGCGTCGTACTCGACCTCCGAGATGACGTCGCCCGCACTGCGGCGGAACCCGCGGATCGCCGCGTCGAAGATCGGGCGGTCGAACACGACGCTGCCCGCGTCCTCGCCGCTCGGGTTGCACCACGAACGCATCGCGTCGCCGAGCTCGTACGCGATCGTGCTGAGGCCGAGCGTGTCGAGGTCGACGAGGCACACCGCGCGCAACGGCGTGCGCGCGAACAGCACGTTCGAGATCTTGAGGTCGCCGTGGCAGTGACGGCGCGGCAGCGCGGGCAGCGGCGGCAAGAGCGCGGCCGCGTCGAGGATCTCGCGCGCGAGCTCGACGCCCTCGGCATCGCCGGCGTGCACGCGCGCGTGCTCGGCGAGGCGGCCGAGGTGCGCCGCCGTGTCGTGGACACCGGCGCGCGCGAACGCGTAGTCGTGCCGGAGCTCCGCCACCGCGCGGTGGAACCGGCCGACGAGCTCGCCCGCGGCCTCGGCCCAGCTCGCGTCGGGGACGCGATGCACCGTCTCGCCGTCGACCCAGGTCAGCGCGCGCCACGTGCGGCCATCCTCTTCGACCCAGGCGCGATCGTCGCGCGTGCGGAGGAGGCGCGGCGTGACGAGCCCATGCGCGGCGAGGTGCGCGGTCACCGCGTCGATGTCGAGGTTGACGTGAGGGCCGAACACCGGGTGCAGCCGCTGCAGCACCGCCACCGGCTCGCCTCCACGAGAGATCCGGTACGTCGCGTTGATCAACCCGCCGGTGAGCGCCGTGACGTCCGCGTCCTCCCAGCCCCAGGCGGCGAGGACGCCATGCGGTGGAAGCGGTGCGGCGTTCACTGTGGGTTGATGGCGAGCATCTCGACGTCGAACACCAGCATACCCTGCGGGCCGCCGCCGTTCGGATACGCGAGCTCCTGCGGGATCCACAGCCGCGCCGTCTCGCCCACGCCGATGAGCGGGATCCCGTCGACCCAGCCGGGGATCACGCGCTGGAGCGAGAACGTCGCCGGCATGCCGGTCTTGCGCGACGAATCGAACTCCTGCCCGTCGGTCGTCCAGCCCGTGTAGTGCACGCGCACCGTGTCCGTGGGCTTCGCGTGCGGCGCGCCTTTGACCGCCTTGAGGATCTTGTACGCGACCCCCTTGGGGCTCTTCTTCGCGTCCGCAGGTGGCGCCGCTACATCCGGCGGCGGAGGCGTCGCCGTCGGTGCGTGCCCGCCGTGCGGGTCGGAGGGGGCCGTGGGGCGCGCCTTGATCTCGATCAGCTCGACGTCGTAGACGAGCATGCCCTGCGGCTTGCCGGGCGCGCCGTTGTAGGCGAGCTCGCCGGGGATCCAGAACCGCATCTTGTCGCCGACCGACATCAGCGGGATGCCGTCGCTCCATCCCTGGATCACGCCGCCGAGCGAGAACTCGGCGGGCTCGCCCTTCACCGCCGACGAGTCGAACATGCGGCCGTCGGTCGTCCACCCCGTGTAGTGCACGCGCACCGTATCCTGTGGTGTCGGCTTGGTGCCGCCCTTGCCCTTCGCGAGCAGGCGATACGACACGCCCTTGTCGGTCTTGCTCGTGTTCGCGGGCGGCGCGGCGACGTCGGCCGGCGTCTTCGGCGGCTCCTTGCCCTTCGCGATCGTGATCAGCTCGACCTCGTAGGTCAGCGTGCCCGTCGGCATCCCGGGCACCGGCTTGCCGCCGGTGGTCATGCGCGACGCGTCGACCCAGAACCGCGTGCGCTCGCCGGGCGTCAGCGACGTCAGCATCTCCTCCATCGCGGCCGACTGCCGGTACGGCGGCACGATCGCCGGGCGCTTGCGCAGCTCCGTCGAGTCGAACATGCGCCCCTCGGTGTCCCACGCCGAGTAGTTGAAGGTGACCGTGTCGTAGAACTTCGGCTTCTCGGTGCCGGTGCCCGGCTTCACGACCAGGTACTTCGTCCCCGACGGCAGCGCCTTCGCGGCCGGCGGCGGCGTCGCGAGATCCGGGGGCACCGGCGGCGCGGCGACCACGTCGACGATCTCGACCTCGTAGACCAGCGTCTCCGGCGCGGTACCGGAGGGCGCCTGGCCCTTGTAGCCGATCTCCGGCGGGATCCAGAGCACGACCTTCTCGCCCTTCTTCATCAGCTGCATCGCCTCGGTGAACCCCGGCGCGGCGTTCGCGAGCGGCAGCGGCAGCGGCTGCTTGTCACCCTTGTTGGTGAAGAACGTCTCGCCCGTCGCCTGGCGCCAGCCCGTGTAGTTGATGAGGACGGTGTCGTTGCGCTTGATGGCCGCCTCGTCACCGACGGCGGCGAGCTTCTTGTAGATGAGGCCGCTCGGCGTCTTCACGGCGTCGGCGGGTGGCGACTTGAGGTCGACCGGTGGTGCGACCTGCTCGACGCCGGTGGGCGGCTTCGCGACCTCCGAGCCGGAGCCCGTCGAGGTGACCGGCGGGACCTTCTGCTTGTCGTCGGAGCGCTGGCAGCCGTACGCGAACAGGACGAGGGAGAGAACGACGGCGAGACGCATTGCGCCGGAAGATACGTCAGCGCGCGGCGGCCGCAAACGCCTCGCGTGTCAGGTTGCGCGTACCGTTCGCCTCCACGACGATGTTGTCCTCGATCCGGATCCCACCGAACGCGCGCAGGTCCGCGATCGCCGACCAATCGATCAGATCCCTGCGGCCGTCCTGCTGCAAGGGCTTCAACAAGCCGTCGATCACGTAGATTCCCGGCTCGATCGTGAAGACCTGCCCGGGTTCGATCACCGACGTGTTGCGCAGGAACTTGTTCTCCGGGCGGGGGGGCCGCAGCTTCAGGCCCGCGTCGTGCACCGTGATGCCCAGTGAGTGGCCGAGCCCGTGCGGGAACAGCGCGCGCGTGACGCCGCGGTCGACGAGCTCCTCGACGCTGCCGCGGCCGATGCCGAGCTCGCGCAGTGCGGCGGCGAGCAGCCGGTGCGCCGCATCGTGGAGCTCCTCGTAGGGCAGGCCCGGGCGGATCTGGCGGATCACCTCGAGCTGGAGCCGCTCCATGTGGTCGAGCAGGTCCCGGAACCGGCGCGCCGCGCTGCCCTCACCTCGGACGTGCGTGCGCGTGATGTCGCTGCCGTAGCCGAGGACCTTGGCGCCGGCGTCGAGCAGAAACGACGTGTCGCCGGCGACGCGCTCGCGCTGATACGCGACGTAGTGCAGCACCGCCGCATGCGCACCGAGCGCGACGATGTTCTGGTAGGGAGCGCGCGCCTCGTCTTGCTCCGAGCCCTCGAGGAACGCGAGGTGGAGCTCGAGCTCCGACGGCGTCCCCGTCGCGAACCGCTGCCGTGCCCGCTCGTGCCCGGCGACGGCGCGCGCGGTCGCCGCCGCGAGGCACTCGATCTCGTACGCGGTCTTCCTCGTGCGCGCCTGATCGAGCGCCGCGATCAGCTCGGCGGGATTCACGGCGCCCGCCGGTGCCGTGCCCTGATCGCGCGTGATCACCGCGACCCGCCCGCCGGGTAGCGCATCGCCCGCGAGCCCGGGCTTGACCTCGACGACCTCGAAGCCGGTCCAGAAGTGATCGCTCTCCGGCGGCGCGGCCATCTCCCAGAAGTCGTCGGTCACCGTGCGTACCAGGCGCGGCTTGTGGCTCGGCCGCACGACGACGAACGCGTCCGCCTCGACGAGCGGACACCAGTGCGAGTACGCGGGCGTCGGCGACAACGGCCACGCCTGATCGTCGAACCGGTTCTTCATCGTCGCCGCGCCGCTGCACAGCACGATGGCATCGAAGCCGTGCGCGGCCATCGCCGCCTCGTAGGCTTGCTGTAGATACGCGAGGTGCTGGGGATAGGTCGCGGCGTAGCTCACGCGCGCAAGCCTAGCACCGTGCGAATGGCAGTATCATGGCCTCTCCATGGGCTGGGCCTGGGTTATCGCCGTCGTCGTCGGTCTGCCGCTCTCGTACCTCATCGGCCCCTGGCGCCGACGCTCGGCGATCGAGAAGCGCATCGCGTCTGGATCCCGGACCATCGCGGATCGCACCAGCGTCACCGTGGTCGGGACCATCCGCGTGGGCGCGAACGACCTGCTCCAAGCCCCGCTATCGGGCCGGCGCGGCGTCATCGTGTACGCGCACGCCGAGCTGCCCGAGGTCGACGGCCGCGTCGGCTCGACGGAGAACGTGACGCTGGTGACCAAGCGCATGCAGCCGTTCGAGCTCGACACCGACGCCGGCGTCGTCCTCGTCGACGGCACGGAGCTCGACCTCGCGATCGACCCACTGCGCGTGCCCAGACGCTCCGCCGAGCGCGAGCGCGAGTTCGTCACCTCGCACGGCCGGGGGGACTCCGTCGCCGCGGTCGCCACCTTCCGCGAGCTCGTCATCACGCCGGGGATGTGCATCGCCGTGCACGGGATGGCGATCATCGATACGAGCGAGCAGGGCACCGAGCGCGGGTATCGCGATGCGCCGCCGGCCAGGATCAGGATCGTCGCCCCGGCGGACTCTCGGATCGCGATCGGCGCGCCGCGGAGCTAAGGTCACGGGCACGGATCGGTGAGGGCGCCCGGCGCCGGCACGGTGGGGACGCCGTCGCGTAGGTACGAGGCGAGGAAGCAGCCGTACTGGTGCTTCACCGCCTCGAGCTGGCGATAGATGTAGTGCGAGTTGATGATGCCGTCGCCCTCGAACTGCACGACCACGCGCGTCTTGCCGTCGCGGTTGCCCTTGACGGGATACGTGATCAAGCCGCCGAGACCGTCGAGCGCGAGCGCGGCTTGCATCGATGGCCACACGTTGGTGCCCGCCTGCCCGTTGCCGTAGGCGAGGGCGGCGGCGTCGTAGATGTTGATCGGGAAGTACTCGTCACCCGCGGCGGCCGGCTGGTAGACGTTGCGCGGAGCGGCGCCGGGCAGCGGCCGGTGCGCGATGCGCGCCATGTAGGCCATGGGCTCGGCGATCTCCCAGCCGAGCGCCATCGTGTCGAGCGCGGGGTGCACGAACGCGAGCTGCTCGCCGTCGATGCCGAGGGCCGCGCCGAGGATGTTGCGCGCGCCGGGCACGGTCGCGGTGTCGAGGATCATCAGGTTCCAGAAGCCGCCTGCGCCCGTGGGGACGAGGGCGCCGAACCGAGCCTCGAGCGCGCCGACCATGTTGGTGTACATGCCGCCCATCGACTGGCCGCCCGCGACGAGCTTCTGCGGATCGAAGCGATGCGTGCCCGCCGCACCGCAGCCCGCGAGCGTCGCGCCGGGGATCTCGAGCGCGAGCAGGGCGTCGAGGAGCAGGCGCTGCTCGAACACACCTTGCTGGAACGTGAACGGGAACGCGGCGAGGTTGTCGAGGTTGAGGTACGCGGTGTCGCCCGCGTTGCTCAGCCGCTCGGGATTGACGGGCATCGCGGACGACGCGGCGGCTATCCCGTGCTGCGCGACGACGTAGCCGGGGCCCTTGCCGGGCTCGGGCATGTCGTCGGGCGTGGGCGAGTACCCGAGATCGACGAGGCCCGTCGAGACGCCGCCCGAGCCGTGGAAGAACTGATAGAGCGGCCAGCCGGCCGCGGGCATCGTGCCCTTCGGGATCGTGATCGTGACGGGAATGGTCATGTCGCCCTGCTTGCGCGGGACGTCGTCGGCATCGACGTCGAAGCGACCCTCGGTGTCGAACGGCTGCGTGCCGCGCTGGAACTGCGGCATCGTGATCGTGCCGCGCAACATGCAGAAGCCGTCGTAGGTGTCGCCGCCCGCGAGCGCGAGCCCCTCGATCGTCGGGTGATACGCGGCGCGCACCGCCTCGGAGCGCGCGAACGCCCGCGCGATCTCGTCGCCGGTGGTGAACACGGTGGCGACGAGGACGTCGTCCGTGTCGATGCCCCTGGCCTCGAGCGCAGGCCACAGCGGCGCGTACAGCTCGGCGGCCGCGGCGCCGCGCGCACCACCCGGCGTCCTGCCGGCGGCGAGGGCGGTGAAGGCGGTCGGTGGTTCGAATCCGGGCGCGAACGCGCGGCGCACGACGTACGCGTAGCGCGTGGTGGCGCGCAGCACGATGCCGGGCCATGGCGCGAGCGCGACGAGGCCTTCGGGCGCGAACGGATCCGGCGTCAGCGTCGCCGCGACGAGCGGATAGGTGGTGCCGACCTCGGGTGAGCTCGGATCGATATCGATCAGCATCGCGAGGTCGCTGTCGGCGGGGATGACGTCGGTGATGGCGCGCGCGGGCACCGCCTCGGTGAATCGGATGTATGCGGTCGGCATCGTCGGCCACCCGCGCCGCTCGCCGACCACGGAGATCAACGTGGTCAGGATCGGAACGTTGCGCGGGTTCGGGAACCCCGTCATCTCGGGCGCGCCGTTGGCGTCGAGCCGCAGATCGGACGGGAAGGGAAGGTCCCAGAACGTGGCGGCCTCCCCGAGCGAGCCGTCGAGGTCGAAGTAGATGGTCTTGCCGCTAGTGGCTCCATCGTCGCCGCAGGCAACGAACAGCACGGCCGCGATCAGGCACACACGCATCGCGCGAGTATAGAGGCGTCACCTCACGACGGTGTAGACGAAGTCTCGCGGTGCGCCGGCGTGGCAGTCGGTGCACGTGTCGTCACCCTCGCCGTTGGCGACGGTGTCGCCGCGGCTGCCCTCGTACCAGTACCAGCTGTCGCCGCCACCTTCGCCGGAGACCTTGCGATAGACGGCGAACAGCGCGATCCGGCCGCCGCTGTCGTAGATCTCTTTCACGGCCGCGGCGCCGACCGGGTACGGGCCATCGCCGGTCGAATCGCGGAGCAGGTCGTTGCTGCAGATCCGATTCGTGCCGTGGCCCGAGCCCAGGCGCCGCGGGTGGGGCGCCGGTTCGCATGTCCACGTCAGGTAGTGCCCGGCCTCCAGCCAATCGTGGATGTCCGACGACCCTCGCGGGGGAACCTGGGGATCGGTCGTGACGTCACCGTAGCTGGCCTTGTCGCAGGCCGCGGTCGCGAGCAGGAAGAAGGCGAGCCAGCGCATGCTGCAATCTACGCACGAGACGCGGTCCGGTTACAGGTCAGCCGGAGACAGTCCTGCGCGGACGGCGGCGCCGGCTCGGCGTTGATGCGGTCTGGCGCACTCGCTCGATCACCGCGAGCGCGAGCTTCGCGTCGTCGGGGATGAACGTGATCGACGGGGCCGCGAGCAGCGCGCGATCGTGCGACGACACCGCGCCGATGATCGCGAGCTGGGTCGCGTTCTCGGTCTCGAGGCCGCGCGCGTACATGCACAGCTCGAGCGCGTTCATCACGCCGCGCAGCCGCGCGCTGACGAACACGAGCTCCGGGTGGTCGCGGTTGAGCTTGTGCGCGGCGTCGGTGCCCTCGCTCGCGATCTCGATGGCCGCGGCGGCATACGCGCGGCGGGCGAGGCTACACATCCAGCGCGCGCGCGCGGTGTCGTCCTCGACCACGAGGACGCGGATCGTGCGCGTCTGCTTGCCTTCGCGCTCGAGGATCGCATCGAGCTGCGCGAGCGCTTCCTTCGCCGACGGCGGGCGCAGCGCCGCCTGCTTGGCCAGCAGCCACTCGACGAGGTCCGACAGATCGACGGGGAGGTCCTCGCGCAGATCGACGAGGCGCGGCGGCGGCGCGTGGCCGTGACCGCGCAGCTGCGCGGCGGTGTCCTCGCCGGCAAACGGCGGACTGCCGCACGCGAGCTCGATCGCGATGCAGCCGAGCCCGTACAGATCGATCGCCTGGGCGGCGCCGGGATCCGAAGCGTCGACCTCGCCGCGCACGACCTCGGGCGCGAGGATGCGGCCGAGCGGGCCGGCGGCGGGCACCTGCGAGAGCGAGAGCCGGCCGAAGAGGACGCGATCGTCGGCGCCGAGCAGCGTCGTCGCACAAGAGATGTCACCGACGGCGACGCCGGCCGCGTGCGCGCTCGCGACCGCGGCGAACACGCCGCGCAGCAGCGCGAGGTAGCGCGGCGCCGGCAGCGTCTCGCCGAGGAGCTCGCGGAGCAGCGTGCCGGTGAGTCGCTCGGCCACGACGTACTCGCGCCCTTCGTGGCGGCCCATGCCGAAGATCGCGGCGGCGCACGGAGCGCGGACCGTGGCGCACCGCCGCGCCTCGAGGATCATCGACGGGGCCGACGGGTCCTCGGGCGCGAGCTTCAGCGCGACGAGGCGATCGAGCAGCATGTCGCGCGCCTCGAACACCACACCCGTCTCGGTGCGCGCGAGCTC
>Ga0247822_10000224_pt1 | contig 27845 bp, 43 predicted proteins | sample 13C_Cellulose_Da_FD_192423 | JGI IMG/M metagenome (GOLD analysis project Ga0247822, IMG submission 192423) | Soil microbial communities from agricultural site in Penn Yan, New York, United States - 13C_Cellulose_Day30 | ecosystem: Environmental > Terrestrial > Soil > Agricultural land | place...
TCCGCTGGGATTGTTTCCTCAGCTCTTTCAATTCATCCTCCGTGTACTTTTTTTTGAGGTCGGCTATTTCAGCCTCTACATCTGTTATGCTTTTCATTTCTTAAACTTTTAATAAAATCGTTATAGTTAAATGAACCTTCGTCTATCGCCTCATGAAGCAGACCACGGGCCTGTTTTTCTTTCCATGTGGCGTAATCACTCCACTCTTTTGCCGAAGCCGGGAAGCAGTAGCCGGAAGGTGTTTTCATCAGGAACCTGTAGGGTAATTTTCTGACAATCTTAGCCACATCCCGGCGCGTAAAGTCTGCCTTGGCTTTTACCTTGGCAACTTGGATTATGTGCTCCTTGGTGATGCTCCATTTTCTGCCGAGTTCCTTACGGTCCAGCATGGATTCCAGCATTTCGGTGATTACCTGTTGCAGATTCATGGCTAGCAGTGACAGTGTTGCTCAAACATACTCTCATCAAAATCCGTAGCATCTACAGTTACTACGGAGCGACACATACATAGCCTTGCTATGTAAGATATAAATTCATCCTGTAGTAAATTTCCCGTAAGGGGCATTTCAATGATGGCGTCTTCCATCTTTACCCGCATTGTGCGGTGATATTCCTTAGTGTGGGATGGGTACGGCAGGGATAGGATTATGTATTTTTCTTTCTCGTCAGCCTTGGAGGCGTGGTTCTTGTGAAGTACAACCCGGTATTCTCTGTCCGGGCTACTGAGTGTTACATCCAGCCAGCCGTGTGTGCTTTTTTCGACAGAAACTTCAAACTCGTAAATAAGTTCAACACCTTTCTCCGGAGCCGTGTCAACGAATTTTCTTAAAATATCGGAGAATCTAATCTCCGAATCCTCCCGGGTCAGTATTCTTTTTACAAGTGGAATAAATGTTTGAGCAATGGCGGCATTGGCGATATTATCAATCTCCGCAGACAGTGAGTCGTTTATTTTTGCAATAACATCCGGAAGTTCAAGCGAAGAGCCAAACTCCTTGCCTTTCAGGCCCTCTTCAATAGCCTTGACATACGGGGAATTATAACCGCTGTAATATTCCTTAATAGCCTTTGTGGCGCCGTCCATAGCCGCCTCGTTAGCCTTTTGCTGTAATACTTCTAAGTCAAGAACGGGTAAGATTTGTGTTTGTTCCATTGTTATAAAATTTAATAGTTACTTTCTTTTGGGGATTGTGTTATAGTTATCCGGCAGCGCAAAGCCCGAGAGATTACCCAAGTACTCAAGACGGATGCGCAAAGCCGTCAGTTTGATACGGATGTTGTTCTTCTCCAGTAGAATTTCATCAAAGCGGGCCGACATAACCCCGGTTACCTGCTGTTCTTTTTCAAGTTTCAGCAGCCGGTCTGAAAGCGATTTAATCTGCTTTGCCAAATCGTTTGTATCTTCGGTTTTGGTGCTCATGGGGTCAGTATTTATAAATTCCCAGTCTTTCGTTGAACTTCCTGCGGTACTCCAGTCTCATGCTGTTATCTAAAGGGCACAGAAACAGGTCAAATTCCCTGATAAGTTGCCGGGTAACCGTTATTTTTTCTTTCAGTTCGATTATTGAGAGGTTAACGGTTGGATGTCCCTTGAGGCTGTCTACATAATCCAGGTGCTCAGCCCCGAATGTGTTACACAATCCCTCGCGGTATCCTATCGGGTTGCCGCTTTTGAACCTGTTCTGCTCGGAGGTCTGCGCGTAGATATTCATCAGGTGAAAACGGATGGTATCGTTACCTCCCACAGAGTAGTAATGCCCCGCATGGAATTGGCCCGTTATGTTTCCGCTGCTTATGCAGGGGTGGCCCGTGTCAATCAAGCGGACCAGTCTGTTAATCTCGTCCTGTAACTGCTTTACGTAGTAGGGTCTTTTTTTAAGGGTTTCCTTTACGGCTTTCAGTATGCGCTTTTCGGACTTTATCGCAAGTGAACGCTGCCATATTGCCCCACACTCTTCGTCACAGGTATTTACACCCCGTTTTGCGGGAGTGAAAGGCTTGGTACATACTGCACACTTGCGGGTTTTCATTTCTTTTGCTTAGTTGATATTTTCATCCACTTTTTTGCCTCTTTGTCACACCATTCGTTAACGAAAGAGCGAGGGTCATTGGCGCCTGTATGTGCTTTCACGTGGCGCATAACCATTGTTTTTGCGCCGGTTTTAGATTTGAGTTGCAGCCATAGTTTTTTTACCTGTTTGCCCAGCGGCGTCTTGGCCGCCTCAATTGTATCCATTCCCGGTACGCAATCGCTGTTCAGTAAGACCCAATCAACTTCCGGTATTTGCTTTTGGGCCAAAAGGGTGGCTATTGCATTACCTATACACATTATTTCTGCTTCAATGGGATTGGCTGGTTCCCTCTTCTTAAACATACCGCCCTTTTGTATTTTGAAAAGGTTACATACAATCCAAAAGGCATAGCCGGCACAACCCCTTTTATGGGTATTGTAACTGGCGTCAGTGTTAATTGTAATTCCACTTCCTTTAAGGGTCTGTTTCATGCCAACTCCTTTCTGATGTTTTTGGTGTGGTGTAAAATTTCTTCCGATGTGTACCGGTGATGCTCTGCCCAATCACTTACGCGCATCACTTTGAAAACAGAACCTTCGGGCAGGTGGAAGTAGAGTATTTTTCCGTTGTGGTCGGCGCCGAACCGGATGCCCTTTCTCGGGTCGTTTTCGGAGGGGACCGGTAATACATCTATAACAAACGGCTCCGCATCGGCAACCATTCTTTCACAATCCGCGAGTTCTTTGGCCTCTTTGTAATCGGACGGCATGAGGTTTTCTCTGCCTAACGATTCGGGCACATCGCCCGTGTAGAGAAACCAAACATCTCTTACCGGAAGCCCAAGCGGGGCAGATATGTTGATTTCGGCTTTCATGGGGTGAGTAGTTCGGGGTTGTCGTGGATGTTGCCGATAACTTCCCATTCTTCGCGACAATCGGCAAAATCATTAGCAAATAATGCCGAATATTCACTTCTCTCAAACTCTCCATTTTCTTCATTTATCACCTCACAAGAGATACTCGAAACAAACAGGGCATTTACGGCATCCCATTTAACCGCAACAGTACCATGCGGCCAACCGCCCATAATGTCGCCCTCAAAAATCTTGGTGCCGTTCTTGTCCATAAGGCCCGTGTATTGGCCAATGGTGCCGGGCTCCACATAAAAATCGGCCATCGCACCAGTAAATTCCAAGCCTTGGAAATTGTGGATATAATGGCAGTTTGCGCCGGCCCTCACCGAGTTGGAGTAGAATCCTTCAACCCATTTGCCATTATCCATACACTTACCCCTAAATAAAATTTCTCTGTTCATGGTTAATTTGTTTTAGGTTCAATACCCATCAATTTTAAAACCGCTGAGGATTCATTAGGATAAAGTTTTCCAATAGTGATAAAGAATTTGTCAATATTAGTTCCTTTCCCCTCAGCGCACTTGGCTAAAATATCGAGAAGACCCGTTACCATGTGAGCACCTTCCGGATTTATCATTGAGCGACAAAAACTATTTCCATCGTACTCAAAAGAAGCAAACATGGGTATTTCTTCGCGCTTGCATATTTCAAGTATCTGTTTCATCAGCGGAAATATTTCTTCATCGTAAACGTGTTCTTTATTTCCCATGGTTAAAAGTTTTCTGGTTTATCTACACGAACGAAACTCACCACCCAAACCCACGGGTTAATATCCCAACAGCCTTTGCCGTTGATGGATTCCCAAAGAGTTTGAAATGAAAGTACGGGGTTTGTGGTGCCCAATTTTTCTTTTAGATTATACTTCCTAAAAACCGGCACTTCGGATGAGTGAATTATTTCAATTCCCTCAGCGACCGCATCTTCTTCTGAAATATCGTTCAGCCGCTCAACCCGTATATCGGTGATGCGAAGGAACAGCCGGCAAGCGGATTTGGGCATGTACAAAGAAGGCTTCCATAGCTTTTTGCCCCATTCCGGATGCAGCGGATTAATTTCACAAGTGCTATCTGCCTTGAAAACAATATATCTATCTTCCTGTATTTCCACCGCGCCCTTTTTTTCGTCTGGACTTACTTCATCTTTACCAACCGCCAAAGCCCATGTTTCGCGAACCCAAAGTACATCTCCAACGGCACCGTATGGACATTTAAACCACCCGCAAGGGGACATCACATCAACTTTACCGTATTCTTGTGTTGTTCCGGCATGCGGATGCTGGAACTGAGCACCCAGCTTCCCATTAATTTCACAAATATAATTGGATGGGCATCGGGCTAAAGTTTCAACGTCTGCCCATTTTGATTGCAGCCCATTAGCGGGCTTTACAAGCCGCCTGTCATGCGTTTTATCTCCCCGCAAAATAGCCTGTACCATTGGCGTTGAGAAAAGTATTGGTTTGGTACTATTCATACTTACCCCTCCGTAATTATTGTTGCGTTTACTTCACTGTCGTGGTCGGCCAGCATAACAAAAGGCTCGGTAGACCAATCCAGTTTAAAGTGCTCTTTGGGTAGAATTTCCAAAAGCGTTTCTATTGCCTTGGAGAGGCGCACAAGCAATTCATTGAGGTATGATACATCTCGGTCAACCCAAATAATTTTTAGCCGCATGTCCTCAATTTTCAGGCGTGGGTCGAACGAAACAAACACGCCCTTTTCTTTTCCGGCGCAAAGCATATTAAACTGCAACTGACCATAATATCCGGGCTCGTTCTTTTTGAGGTCGGCTGCATTCTTGTAAGAAAGGCGCTTCAGGTGGTGTGCGGTCTTTTGCGGGCACTTAACTTCCCCCACGGCATGCGTGGTTTCAAAGTCCGGGGAACCGCCGGCAAATTGGGGTGCCTGTTCCAGGGGGTAGAACTTGGGATTGGCGTTACCGTAGTAGGCAACCTCCATAAATGTTTCGGCTTCAAAGGCGCGTACAGCTAATGCTTCATTGGCATGCCCCCACTCGGTTGCGGAGTTACCGCCAAAGTCGTCAGCCTTTTCCCCCGTGATAAGTTCACCGGCCACCTCCAGAATGTAGGTCATGGCGCCCACGGAAAAATATTCGGCCTTTGTTTTGCCCGTACCCATAAGGACGTGTATTTGACTGGCGGTGAACTTGCCCAGACGCGCGGCTTCCCATTCGTTAGTTTCTTCGATGAATCCCATTATTTTACTGTTAGGAGTTTTTCGTTTTCTGTGGATAATGTGTAGTGTTTTCTGATACCCTCAACGGTGGCCGTACCGTCAATGATGGCCTTTTTGGCGCCATCCCATTTAGGGCTCACCGGGGTCAGTTCTGGGAGTTTGTTTTCGGGAACAGCTGGCCGGATGCGGAGACATTCTACCTCGTCCCCGGCTACTTTTGTGGTGGTAGCAAAGACTGTTATCTTTTTACCGGCCCAATCCTCTATATAAGGGGTGAGATAAAGTTTGCTGATGGTTTTGCAATTCGTCCGGTTTAAAATCATCGGCTTTACATTTTCAACAAAATGGGCTACAGTACATTCGTCTGATTTCCCCCCTTCCCCCTTCACCATCTGCCGCCCAACCGTCTTTATGGTCAGTGTAAGGTCTTTGCCCGGGTCTAGACTGTGTGCCCCTAAATAATCGGGGTTTATCAGCCGCTTCCAGTGTGTTTTTTGCTCCATAGGTATTACTTGGTTTGCTTGTGTATATAATTTGCCCAATTGTTATAGGTAGGCTTGGGCTGGGCCTGTAAAGTGGTTTTATTCCTTGATCCGATAGGCGTGGTTATGGAAGTGCCGGGCTGCTCGTCGCCGGAGTCGGTTATGATTACTGTATTTGCCATTATGATTCCTGTTTGGATTGTTTCGCCTCCTCTTCCGCACATCGCTTAATATCCTCCATTGCCGTTTCGTTGCCCTCGTAAAACCTCACGGGTGAAACCCGTATATTGCTGGACTTTCGATAAATCTGCAATGCGGCAAATTCGGTACTTGTTTCTTCCTCCAAAGCTTTACCATCTTCGCCCGCAAGGGTGACTACCCAGCCCGCCCTACAGTGCGTTGTGTCGCATGTGTGCCAGGTAGACATGTCTAGTGCGTTGGGCATTTTGACCGCATCCAACACTTTTTGATGGATATTTTCAATTACCGGTATTCCGGCAGGCTTTGATTCTCCCTTTTTATCGGAGCAGTCGGAGCAGCCGAAGCAGTCGGAGCAGCCGGAGCAGCCGAAGCAGCCGGAGCAGCCGGAGCAGTCGGAGCAGTCGAAGCAGCCGGAGCAGCCGGAGCAGCCGGAGCAGTTCCAACAACCCTTGTTAGTGGCGTTCTGGGCCTCCCAGTTGGGATTATTGTCAGCGAAAATCTGACTTACGCCGTTTTCGGCTTTATCCTCTCTTTGCAGGAATTCCGAGTAGTCTTTGAAAATTTTTGTTGCCATGTTATATTCAGTGTAATTGATTTGCCAAAAAAAACCGCCACCGATACCTGACCGGCGGCGGCCAACCTTAACCTATGAAAACCGTTTTTGGGCGGTACCCCTTTGTTTGCTCCGGTAAGCCAAACCAATGACTTACCGGAAACCCTTCATCAACTAAACTAAACCCGAGAACAGTACAGGAATCGAACCTGTGTATCCGGTTCTGCAAACCGGCGCCTGACCGCTCGGCCAACCGTTCGTTTTACCCCCCGGGTTCTCGGTTAAGCTGCGAGGTATACCCGGGGGGTTGTTTGTGTTTGATTGATAACCGAGGTTTGGGGATGGAATCCGCTTGATATTGCCCACGTTTCCGTGTTCCAAGCCCGTGCTGGAGTCGAACCAGTACAGTTGCAGAATCGAACTCGCGCCTCACAAGGGGGCTACTACCATTCGCCGCCGAAGCATTCCATTCCCCAATATTTTATTCAACAGCAATTTCACCTATGGGGTCGCCCACTTTTATCACTTTGCCATTGACTTTAATATCGTTAGAGCCTTTTTCTGTGTATTCCCAATCAACCCCAAACCTTTCACCGAAAATATTGTTCGCCAGCGAAGCATCGCCATTCCAAATAATCCCTTTATCCACCAAATAATCTTCCACTTTGCCCGTGGATTTCATACCCCCCAACAATTCAGCCCCTGCTGGAGTAACAATAACCGTTACGTGCGGGTGGTGGTTTTCGCACAGGTATTTAATGAGCGGGCGGCTTACGGCATCGAAACTCAGTCCAGATAAACTGTTCCAAATCTCAACTCCGCTTTGTTGGTCGATTAGCGCCCAATGACTCCATTCACCATCTTTAGTGAATACCTCATTAAGTATAGGGCATTTGGATAAGTTGGCACATGAAAAGAAGGTTTCAAATTCCTTGGTGTGGTATAAATAATCTTCGCCATCGTCATCAGTGACGGCATAGGTGTTTGCTTCCAAAGAGGATTCCTTTATTACATTTCTTTGTGGGCAGTATAGTCCCCCTGCGTTTCTGCGGCCTTTTTTGCCCAAATTCGTGTTCCTGTTTTTATCATGACTTTTTAGTTTGTTTTCAAATAAGGGCCTCCCGTACCGGGCTGGTAGAAGGGAGGCCCTGCACACCTAACCCTTATTTTGTTGCGGGTGTAACCCGTGATTTTTCGTACTTCTGCAAATCTTCTTCGGTCCAGTACCGGCGCTTGCCTCCGTATTCGTATCGGACGGGCAGCACCTTTTTGGGGCCTCCGGTGAACGTGCTGCGGGATATTCCCAACCTTTTTGCGGCTTCGTTCTGGTTATATTTTTTATTCAGGGGTATCGATTGGCCCAACTTGGCGATTGCTCGGCTGGCTCCGGCTTCGGCGGCCCTTTCAATAATTTCATCTATTTGCGTGTCGGTCAATGTGTAAGTCATGGGTAGTAGGTTATTACCATGTATACCATCAGTGCGGAAGCGGCGGCCAATCCTGCGTAGATGGGCCAGTCACGTTTGAATTTATCCCACATGGTCGCCTCCTTTTGCTTTTTGGACGGCCTCAACGGCCTGTTTGTATACTTTATCTCCGTTAAAGTGGGTGTGGGAGCATTTTTCGAGCAAGGGTAGGGCGGCTTCGAGAGTGGCGAGCAAGTCAGGTGATGCGGCTATTATTTTTGCATTGTTGGCGCAATCTTCTGCCGACCTTTTTCTAGAAAAAATATTACAATCGGCTACCATAATTCGGTCATTGCCCATTATCGAATAATCACCGTATATAGTCCACGGTCCGGGAGTGTGGTTGCTCATGGCTATGCGTTTACGAGTTGCTTTTCGGATTGGTATTGCTCCATTTCTTCATCCGTGGCGATGGTGACAAAATATTGTTCGCGAAACCACCAGTATTCTGAGTTATTCAGGTACGTTCTATTCGAGTTGCAGCAATTAGCCCATATAGTAATCTCGGGCACACCAACATTAATTAATAATCCCCCGCACCCACATGGACATTTTTTCACGCCAAGGGCCACATATACCTGGCCTGCGATTATGGTTCCGGAGTCGTGTGTTTCTATACAAAGTAGTTCCATACCTACGCCTCCGTTTTTTCGGGTTCGACAATTTCAGACTTCTTCTTACCCATAGACTTAGCTATGATTTCCAACGGTACCGGGTCGGCAAACTTTTCAGGGCTCCGGTAGAACCATGTCTGAAGAGTAGACAACGACCGGTTTAGTTTAGCTGCTATTGCCGCCATCGTAGTGGGGTTCTGCTTTAAATGCTCTATTGCCTCTGCGGTGATGTTCATTTTATTTTAGCTTTGCTTTGTGTTGTGTTTTTCGCCGTGCGATTTGATAAGACAAATGTAAAGAAAACTTTACGAGCTTGTCAAGTTTTAATGTCAAATTTATTGTGAAAAAAATGTAACGTATTGATTTTATGCGAGAAAAAATGTCAAGTAATCTTGAAATTGGAGAGGGCGAAGCCTTAAAGAAATGGCTAGCCCATAACCAAAAGAGTGTTTCTGACTTGGCGCGCGAATTGGGGATGTCACGCCAAAACCTCTATTTATACTTGTCGCAAAAGGAAGTTTCGGAAGATTTTAAAAATCGCTTGGCAGCTAGGGGTTACGATGTGTTTGGTACAGGGCTGGTAAAAAATTCGACAGATTCCGAAACAAAAACGCAACTTAATCGTAACTTAAAGTTAACGTCACCTCAAACACTAACCAACAACTATGGAATTCCGATGCTTCCAACTGACGAAACCGCCTTTGACCCGGAGGCGAAAACACCTGTACCCGTCTATCAACTCACCGACCCCGAAATGGCAGGGGCAGAATTCGGGCTGATACTGCGCGGGGCCTCCATGTACCCCAAGTATATGCCCGGAAGCCGTATAGCTTTACGGAAAACGGATAAGGAGGAAATTATCTACTCTCTGGTCTACTACGTAATCACACAGGGAGGTACCCGTACCGTGGTCTACATAGAACCCGATCCGGCCGGCCGGGATGAATGGGTGCTTTTAAGGCCCCATAACCCGGATATGCACCCCACGCCGATGCTCCGCGACAGGCTGGCGCATGTCTATCAGGTATTGGGCTCCGTACAGTATGAGTGATTACTTTTTATTGAGTATGTTTTTCACCACGCGGTCGGCGTCGGAGGTGTCCACCCCGTCCAGATATTCCAGTGTGGTTTTCCTGTCCGCGTGCCCGTAAAGCCCCTGTATGGTGTCCACCGACTCGCCGCTGTTTCTCAGCAGCCAGCCAAGTGAGCGCCGGGAGCCGTGGGACGTTATCCTCGGCAGTCCCAGTTCGTCACACATGCCGCGCAGGCCCCTGTTCAGGCTGTCCACGGCAGATTGTATAGCCTTTTCGGCCGGCCGGCCTTTTTCATGGGTTCTTTCCTCCAGATAGGGAAGCACGTACCTGCTGCCCGGTCTCCGGTGCCGCTCCATCAGCATTGCAGCCTCGTCCGAGACGGGTATCTTCTTTATCTTGCCGTTTTTGTTCATGTCGTAGTGCACGTAACCGTCGAACACCTCCTTCCACTCAAGCATCAGTACATCACGCACGCGCATGCCCATAAGGTTGAACTGCAAGAGGAACGCGTCACGGGCCAGCACCTTCTTTTCGTATACCGATGTGTAGGCGCGCACCATTTCCATGGGCCCCTCCCCGAAGGTGGTCTTTTTTGACCGGGTTGCCTTCGGTATCTGGTAGTCGATGAACGGGTAGTTTTCTATCAGCCACGCCCTTTGCGGGCCCTTGGAAGATTTTTTTGCCTCGTTCCACACCTTGCGGATGTCGCGGAAGTATCCCCTTACGGTACTGTCGGTCCTGTACCTGGCCGTTTGGGGTGTCCTGTTTTTGCAGTGTGTGGGGTAGTAGGGTGTTTCACGGGCCCATTTCTCGAAACTTTTACAGAAAACATAGTCCATTTCCGTGAAATTCAGTTCGCGGCCGGCATATTCACGGAGTACGGACAGGGTGGTTTTGAGGTGTTGCCTGTTGGAGAAGTTGACCGTATCATCGGCCATTTTCTCCGCATACGCGGTGAAACTGTCGCCCGGCCGCGCCACGAGCCCCGAAAGTTCGGCCGCGAGCATCTTCTTGGTACGGTATACGTCCGCATCGGGATGGGTTTTGTCCAGCGATTCCAGTATTTTTACCGCCCGTGCCAGTTTCTCCGAAAGCGCAGCGTTCTGCATGGCCAGGTCGGGGTGCTTTCTGTACACACCTGCCGTCGCGTCCCAATCTTCCGGCGCACAGGCGAAGTCGGTGGACAGCCTCGCGTTGCGCCCGCGCTTAATGATTACTATCTTTACTGGGCAGGTACCGTCCTTTTTGGGTTCCCAGGTTATCAGTTTGAGGCTTGCCGTTGTCTTTTCCATTTCGGGTAAAATTCGGGTAAAAACATCATACATTTATATGCAAATATGTGCAAATTTGGCATTTTACCAATCCGAATTTGTGGGCATTGGCGCGGGAAGGGCCGTGGTTGCCCATGTGGGCAGCACGTTTGAGGGGCGTATGGAGCAATCCGTGGGGGTTCAAGTCCCCCTCAGGTCACAAAAGGGTTGCAGAGGTTTTGAAAATTACCCGAAAATAAAATTCGGGTAACGCCTCGGGTAACAAACCATTAAAAAAGGGAGGTTTTGGCCTCCCTTTTTTATTTGCTAAATTTTTACTTTTTATTCCTGAACGATACTTTCCATCCGGCCGAAAGCAGGTGACCGTTGCCGGCAATGTCGTAGCCGTACCTTGCTATGAATCCCTGCCTGAGCGTCAGGGTAAGTTCGGGGCCGACCGCAAATTTCAGGTTCTTGGCCGAGTAGCCGGCAAACGCCCCGGCGTATACGCGCAGAATCGGTTCCTTTAACGGAGGCTGTATTACGGTGGTGTTTACAGCCACGGGTCGGCGGTTCTGGTAGATAAATTTCCTGCTCACGATGCGGTTGGCCTGTACGGAATCTTCCACCACGGCCAGCAACGAAGTGTCGTTTTTTAGCGTGTCGGTGTAAAACCGCGTAACCAGGTAGTCCCTGACGATGCTTTCCGTGTCGGTGGGTATGCCAGGCATGTACACGGTACGGCCCGTGTCTATGTAGACGGGTTTGGGTACATATACAGGCGTTTCCACTGGGTAGGGGTCGCCGGGTATCGTGTCGTGTATCACCGTTACCGAACCTTCAACAGGAGGACCGCACCTGCGGAACAGCAGGAAAATTACCAGCACGAAAAGGCCGGCCGCGATAATATGGGAATAGTATTTTTTCACTTTTGCGCCCATTTGTGGATAATAGCGGCAATACCCTTGGCCAATTCCCCCTTTTTATTTTGGTAGGAGGTCATGTCGCCGGGGTTGGTTATGAAGCATATTTCCGGAAGAATGTTTTCCCCGGCCGAGCGCATCCATGCCAATTTACCGCGGGCGGTCTGTGCTTCTGTTTTTCTGCCCCTGTTCCGTATGCCCAATGTCACGGCTATGTACGCCGAGAGTTCATCGGCCATATCCCTCTCAAAGGCGCTGAAAGAAGCCGGAATAATCACTTCTGCCCCGGTGGCTGCCGGTGTCGCTGCATTGAAATGAAAGTCTACCAATATGGAATTTGGCGCCAGAAGTTTTTTCTTGATGAAATTTACGGTTTCAATCGTTACTGAGTTGTCACCGTCACGCTCGGCTTTTATCCCGAGTTTGGCCAGTTCGGTAATGACCAGGTTACGAAGCTCTACAGTGAGCCGCCCTTCTATATAGCCGTTTCCAACTGCGCCCATGTCCCGGCCAGGGGTGTTACTGTGGCCGGCTGAAATAAATACTGTTCTCATTTTTTTCTTTTTAAATGGTTCTTGTAGAATGTGAACGAAAAATCGGCCAGTTTGACCACACCGGCCAGCACCCCTAAACCGAACAGGAGCCTTCCGCTCATGTTATCGTAGTTTGCGGCGGTCCCGGCCAGCCATACCACCAAAGCGCCGAAGTTTATTTCCTGCGGTAAATTTCCCATCTGATTATAAGGATTGATGTATAGGCAAAAACAGCCAAAAACGGGACAGAGGCTGCTATCTCGGGAATGGGTACGCCCCCGAGTATCAAAAATTCGATTGCAACTTTCGCCACCAGCAGAACGATTCCGGGCAGTGTATACCTCCGGCCGTAAATTTTGTTCAGCTCTAAAATCAGTAGCAATGCAGCCACGTTCTGCGAGGTAAAGTAGAAGAACTCGCAGAGTAACTGATACATGTCCGGTACTTCTCCGCACGGCACGGGTTCGTAAAACAGCGGATTTAACCCCGCCGCCAGGGCGAGGATACACACCGCTGCCGCCGTCCGTTTCAAAGCACGGGCCTTCCCCCTGAGCTTGTCGGGCGCACAGGTCCGCCGTCTCCGGTGATTTCGGATACCTCTTTGTCGATTACATAACCCTCAAAACCGCTGTTTTCAAGCCATTCCTGTGCGGCTTCCGTATCGGTGTAGGTATCCTTGATAAAAAACGCCTCTGCGGGCAACGGTGAAGGGCTTTCGCCCTGTGGGGGAATTACCGCCCAAATTTTATATGCCATATCGTTATTTTTCGTCGTAAACAAACATGCTGAAAAACTTTACCACGGCTCCGGCCAGACTCGACACTAAGATTATGGAGCCCCCGGCCCATTGCATGGCCATGGTTATTTTTTCGGGCAATCCTTCCTGTTCCGCAGCCAATACGATTGCGCCCCCGGAAGCCGCCAGTCCCAAAAAGGCCCCCGCGAGCCGGTTACCCCAACGTTTGAAGAAGTCGGGAGTGGGCATTTTCAGCCTTTCTCTTATGGTGGGTTTCTTTTTCATCAGTAGCCTATTACGGTTAAATGAAGTTTTGTACCTGTACCCGATGGTAAAAATGTGGGCACGCCCAGCAGTGTAAGACTCAATAGCGAAACAACGGTTGCATTCGGAACGGCGATATTGACTACCACGGCAGAGGTGGAGTAGGATTTTATTTCGGCATTACGCATGGTCGTTGTCGTTCCTGTACTGAACTCCGAAATGGCCATTACTGAAAGCACCGTACCAAACCCGGCCGAGCTTATATCCACAGAGTAACCGTTACCTGTAGTCGGGGTAAGTACATCGGTCCAAATCTTTATAGATTGGTTGACCTGTCCCGAACCGTTATAAACCCTTACGGGACTTCCTGAAAAAGTGGGTATGTTTAAAGCGCCTGTAGAGCTGTTGTAGCTGGCCGCGCCGCTTCCGGTAGTCGTCAGTGAGATGGCGGCACGCGCACGAGCGTTCGTAAAATACTGGTTCGTACCCTCAGTCAGTCCGGTGGTGGTCTTGGTCGCAAACTTCGTATCAAACTGGGGGTCGGTTTCGGTCGCTATGAAACCGGCACCGTTTGCCAGTTGGTTGGTGTTGGTTGGTATAGAAGGTGTACCGCTGAGGTCGGAATAAGCACCCGTAACGGCCACGGTTGAGAATGAAGGTTTGTTTGTTATGGAGGCCCAGGAGGGTACGTAACTTATCGGCCTCCATTTGCCGGTGGTGTCTGACGCATGAAGATACCCCGCCGTTGAATGGTTACCCCACGAAAAGGCCGTATTCCATTGGGAAATATTACCCGAAGTTATGCCCTGTGCGGCCGATAATGAAAATATCGGGTCGGTTTCATTTTCCAAAGGCTCGTAACCCATGGCATCCATAACCATTTGTGCGGTTATGGTGTTTATGAAACTATCCGGGTTAGACACCGGGTAGTAATCCGACATATCCGGAGCACCCGATAAGTCGCTAAACGCGGGAGTTCCCCTGTGTACCCCGTTATGGGAACTTACCATCAGGTATTTGCCGCTGCCCGGCAATTTCCAGAACCTCAGCGTGTCGTTTACACCTATGGGTATCAAAGTATCTACGTAAAACCTGCGGCGGCTCCCGAAGGTGTTTGCCTGCGGCGAAAGGTATGTATTGGGCGAACCCGTGTAAACAGGGAGTGATTTTGGTACCGGGTTATGAGATTCTTGGCCGCATCCGAAAATAACGGATGCCCAAATGAGCGCAAACAAGAGATGTCTGGTTTTCATTGTTGGAGTATTACAAGTATTCTTAGTTGGTCACCCTCGGAAAGCGGAGGGTTAAACGCTATCGTTCCCGCTTCAGGGTCAACGGAAAACTCGTCAACTTTCAGCATTCCGCTTTCAAGTTGCACCAAAGGATTAGGGGCTATGCCCGAAAGAAGTATATTGGAGAACCCCGATTCCTCACCCCCGATTACGGTGTGGTCAAAAACCGAAACAGGCCCGGATTGGGAACCCCCGCTTACCTCAAAAAAAAAATTCTGCTGTAATGCAAAAATCGCCTCAAGGGTATTGGTCGGGTTTTCAAAGTCGGGTGTACTTGCCCCTCCATCTATCTCTGAAGGCAAAAGGGACAGGTTACGGTCTGAGTTCTCATAGAAGTCGATAATAACTTTTTGGTTATCAGAACTGGGAATTATATCCCTGTCTGGCCGTAGTGAATAGTAAAACTGCCCCTCGGGGGTAGAGAGACTGAGCAACACGTTGCCGTTATCGAGTTTGTTGAATGTTGCAATTCTCATGGTATTTTGGTTATCTGTTTAACCTGGGCATTACATACAAAGCACGGAGATTCGGGCACCTGCGAGTTTTTTGTCACCTGTCCCATGTGTTTGGCATACTCGGCCTCATACACAGTTTTAAGTTCCTGTGCACGGTCCCTGTGTATCGTGGTTATGGAGTTGATGCGGTTGGAGTAAAGTATTTCATCCATCGCAGCACTGCCAGATGCATACCATACGGCAAGTTTCAGGCCCGATGCCGCCCCGCACAGGTAGTCGCTGATGTCGCAGACGAGATTGTAGTTTATATACATGCCTCCCGTGTGGGAAGCAGACAGGGCATTACTCTCAATTTTAACAGCGGTGGGGTCTATTTTTACGGCATTCGCATACATCCAATCGTGAAAATACCGGCCCCGTTCACTGCATGAGGAGCAGGACCTTTGCCACGGCTGTATATCATAAACGGTTACCGAAGTTTCCATTACAATGGCAATATCCATCGGATGGTTATCAAATCCGAACAGGCGGTCAATAACAAAAACGTTTACTTCGCCGCCGGTAAATGTCACGGCCTGAGAAAGTTTTTGCACGCCGGTAACAAGGTCGTAAATGTGTATGGTGCCGGTTCCGTCTGTTTTAGGATAGAAATACACGCGGTTTAACTGAAACGAGATAAAGGAGGCCCTGCACAAATCAATACGGAAGCCGTACATTTTACCGTCCGGGGTCCGTTCTTTTTGGTTGGCCGAAGGCTCGCCCAGTGTTTTATTCCGGAATGCCTGCACCGCTGTCTGGTCAGGCAGCATAAAGCCCCTTATTTCATCCTCTACGCGCTGTGCGCCCATGTCGATGCATGAGTTAAGTACCTCTTCAGCCGTTTTCTTTTCCTGGTCGGTTACCGAATCGGCAAATGAAATATCAAAACCGCGCAGGTTATTGAGCAGCAGTTTATCCGGCCGCATACCGCAACCGTCCCAATATGATACTTTATTTCTGAGGCACTCCAGCATATTTTATAAAAAAGGGGATGGCAGCAAGCCACCATCCCCGGATATACACACGGCTCGGCAGATTAAGGTGTACAGGGCTCGTAACAGGTTTCCAGAATGTACTTGTTGATGCCGTTTACGCCAAACAGGCGGTCGTTTGTTTTATAGATGTCGTCCGGCAGAAAGGCCAGGTCGGCATTAAGAGCAACCGTAACCGTCCATTTTTTACCACAATCCTCAAGTTTGAGCTTGTAGTCAAAAATCAGGTCGTTGAAAACAGGGTGCATCAGCGTGCCCATTTTGAGGGCATCATCATCAACCTGCAAGATGGGATTGGCGAATTCGTTCGCGTAAATCATCTGAACGGCACCGGGAACGAGAGTAAATGCCGCCTTGGGGTCGCCGAGGGCCTCGGCCGCCTCTACGCTGTATGCAAACAGGTAGTTATTGTTTGCGGCATACAATCCCGCGTCAATACCCTGCTCGTTGCAGCAGGCGGCATCTATTTTCTTGGCATACTTCTGCCATGTGAGACTACCGAAAACCACGGGTACGGCACTTTGGTTGGCGATGGCATCCGTAGTTATTTCCTCGTATGCATCGGTAAGAATAACGCCGGTAGCAGACTGCGAATAGACGGTCTTCTCAGTGGTCGTACCTGCCGGGTCACCCGCAATGGTGTCCGAGGCAAAATAACCGAGATTGAGGGCGATGTAGTTGGCGAAGTCTCTTTCGGTGGCTGCCAGAACAACGTCCATGAGCTCCAGAACCTGGCGCGCAAAATAAGTTTCGTCACTCTCGCAGCGCAGGCGCAACAATTCGGGGTCGATGAGGTCAGATTTTTTTCTGCCTACCGCAGGGTCGATGGTATAGTCCTTGGATGTTTCACCGTTCACTACACCTGTTTCACACTCAACGAGTGCATTTGCCTCGGTTTCATCGGGTAGTCTGCGCTGGCTGTAGACCACACGCACAGTACGTAATTTGCCGTCAGGGGCTATTGTTTGGCGCAGTACACGGTTCGTATTGGCCTCCGAAAGGAGGAACCGGATAATACTGAACCGGCTGTATGCCTTCATGTTATCCTGCCCGGGAAACACTTCGGCAAGCCTGCGCTGTAGGGCCTCACAGGCCACATAATTTGATAATGTAGACATTGTAAAATGGTTTTGATTAACTGCTGCCTGTTTTATGCCCGGGCGGGCAACGGTAGTTAACCAGCTTTTACAACCTTGGTCGGGTTGACGGTACAAATATAGATAAAATCTATATTTAAAAGAAAAAGTATAAATAAAAACGGGAGGTGTTATTTTCCTCCCGTTTTTAACGCTGTTATTTTTTCATCTTATCGGCATACTCGTTAACTTTCTGCTGCCTTTTTACCTGCTCGGGGGTGAGATTCTTGCCGGACGGCGGCGGAGTTCCCGTGCCTGGAGCCTGCGCCCCGTTCACTTTATAAAGTTTCGCCTCTTTCGCCTCTTTCTCAAAAAGCTCTTTGGCTTCCATCTGCCCAGTGGCGGCCGAATTTCTTACGATTTCGCCCGCCTTGGTAAATACCAATATCTTGTCACCCTCACGCTTAAACGAATATTTGGACTCCATTTCCATACGCAGCCCCTTCTTCGCAAACGGGCTTACATCGTCAACCCACTTTACCGATTCAAATTCACGGTCCAGAGAGTGATTGAGCCGTTCTGTTTCCGCTTCTTCTTTGGCCGACTTGCGTACGGTTTCAATTTCTTCCTCTTTTGCGGCAAGTGCCGACTTTTGCTCATCGGATAATTTACGGAGTTCGGTCAGCTCTTTTTTTTCCTTGTCGGTGAGACTCCCCGGTGTGGCCTTTTCCAGTTCTGTTATGCGGTCGTTTACTTCTGTGTACTTTGACTCAAGCAGCGGCAAAAGTTCGTCGTAGTCTTTTCCCTTGGCGCTTTCGCCCAAGATGCGGCTGAAAACCGTTTTGCCGGCACCTGTGATGCGGCCGACCGTGGAACTAAGTTCGCGCTTATGAACCTCTCTTGTTATAAGCACTTCTCCCTTTTGGGCATTGATGGCGTCCAGTGTTACATCACCTTCGATTTTAGAAAAATCAACCTCCGGCAATACCTGCTTGATGGCCTCCAGCGCGGGGCCTTCATATTTTATGGGGTCACTCATTATTTACCTCCTCCTTTCTTGGGCTCGGCCGGTTTTACCGGTTCAGTTTTTTTATTGTCTGCTTCGAGGTCTGCTTCGTTTTTAACCGTAGGTTCATCATGGGGCGCTGACTCGAGCTCGGCTATCCGTTTTTTCATAGCCTCTATCTGAAGTTCCTGCTCTTTAGCCGCCTGTGTCAGTTCCACGATTTGTTTGTCGGCCACGGAGTCTTTTTGCTCACGGCCCAGTAAGACATCTTTTTCTTCAATTTCGTAGGGCTTGAAGTTTTGAATCTGCCAATCTGAGACAAGCATTTTGCCCTGCTTCCCGAGGGTGATTTTCATACGCTCGAACTTTTCTGCCACCGGCTCGGTCTTGCCAAGCTTCGCCGGTATGTACCCACCGTTTTTGCGCACGTTTTGTGGTGCGGCAACGGTGATTACGTCAATTAATTTTTTTGCCATCGTATATATGTTTTGTTAAACCTGTGTTATGTTAGGGTCGCCCTGTACCGTTTTCAGTTTCGGGGTCCCTATCTGTCTGCGCGCTTCTTCTTCTGAAATTTTAAACCTGCTTGCCACGAGCGCAACGGCGGCATCCAGGTCATACAGTCCGGCGGCTACGGCTTTGGCAATCTCAATCATGCCCGTAAGACCGCCCACCGATTCGGCAAGGGTATTACCCCTCCCCATCTATGGCGCCCACCGCGAACGGGTCAGCCGGTTGCGGTATGGCTTTGATAATTTCTTCGGCATAACCCTCAATGATTTCTTTCTGCTTTTTCGCATCCATGGTTTCAAAGTCCGTGTGCTCTGAAAAGGCGCGGCTGATAAATGAGGTAATCCGCTGGTGTATCACGATGTCCGTATAAGTTAGTGTTTTGCCCACGTACGGTATCAACTCGGTTGACGTGCTTGCCCACAAATCATCCAGAGCCATACTCATTTTTACCATATCCACCGCATCCTGGTTGGAGTTAAACCGGGTTTTGCCCGCTTCCTCAATCAGTTGCATTTTGTAGGAAGGCGGCATATTTGAGGTGTTGGCCTCTGAAATTTCCGTGGTTATATCCTGCGGTGAACGGAAAGAGAAAGTGGTAGGCTTAGATACGCTCGGCATCGTAAAATCCGACTGGTACCGGTACCATCCGCAGGCCTCAATGGCAAATTCCATCAGGTCGAAAAATTCATTCGAGAACTGCACAAGGAAGGAGTGGTACTCGTCTTTTTCCAGATGCGAACCTTCAGCCGTCTGTTGTATTTTCTCGGCAGACTTGAAGATGTGGGCAAAGGCCCCTTCTTTTTTTTTGTCTATCTGTTCGTCCAGCGGCTGTATGGTATCCGGAGTGGGCGCCACATAGGCCAGTACTTCGCCGAGTGGCATAAACTTACTCGGGTCGCCGTCCATTTTATCCGGTACTGTAAATACGGTTGTCGGCCCTTTGCCGCTTCCGGAACAGCCGGGGCAAGCCACGCGCTCACTCCTTGCCGGGCTCCAGACAAAACCCCCGTTGCACATATGCCCCTCGGTTACAACGGTGCATTTACGCTCCCGCTGGATGGCCACGGGGTAGGCGTTGGCGTGTAATACCATGGTAAGAGTTGAAGAAAGCCGTATCACTTCGTCCAGGTCGGGAAGTGCTCCGGAGAAAACGCTTTCGTAGAAAATTTCCCCGTCTATCTCCTTGGGCTTACCGCCCAGCTTTCTGCACGGTACGTAATTCCAGTCATGCCGGTAGATTTCGGTTTCCGTGTAGACAATCTGCCCCTCGGATGTTCTGGCCGTGGGTACAACTTCATAAATGGAAGTGCGGTCGTATGCTTTGAACTTTACGTAGTCGGCATTTTCAAAACGTACTTTGCCGTCAGCGATTATGCTCAGGTGGTTTTCCGAATGAAAAATGACATCGCGCTCCTTTATAAGTCTTACGATGGGTTCAATATCAACGCTCTGGTCCGGAATCAGATTTCCTTCGCCGTTCATTTTAACGGGTATCCTCAAAGGTTCCACAACCATTAACTGGTTGGGGTAGTTTATTTTGGACTCGCGTACAATGTCAAAGAAATAAGACTCCAGCGAATGATATTTCGGGTAATCCCTGTAGAAGTATTTTTCCTGCTCAGGGTCCCAGCCGGTTATGGAATAGTTCTGCTTATTGGCTATTACCTTGGTTTTGTTGAGCGCACGCGTCCACGTAGAGCGGGTATAGGGCACGTAAAGCCCACATTGGTAATCCCACTCTTTGGGGTCCTGGTTGGGTGCTTTTGTCCGCAGTACCTCGTATGGGAATACTTTAGCCTCTGCGTGGATGGCTACTTCGAAATGGTGCCTTACGGTTTCGGCATAAACAGGGTTTATATCCGGAAGCCGCTCACACCATCTCTCGTACTCGAAATTCTTCTTTTCGGTATAACCGGGTACGCGCCAATCGGCCGACATCATTTTTAATGCGGCGTTTGCACAGATGGTTGATATTTCTCCCGCAGGCAACACTTATTTGGTGGGCTTTGTTGGTTTAGTCCTTGGCTTTGTGGGCCGGCCGCAGCATTTACTTTTCATGGCTATTTACGTTTAAGTATGGTGAGCCCCCGTTTTTCTGGGGTGTTCAGCGTGATTTTGGAGTAATCGTATTGTTCTGCGTAATCCATCAACCTCACCACGTCGGGCATGTGTATGCCGTCATGGTAAACGATGAGGCCGCCGGGGGTCAATACGTGCTCAACCTGTTTGAATTCAGGCAGAATATGCTCCCAATGGTGGGCGCTGTCCACGAAAACCAGGCCGAAGTGATTTCGGGTGAGCTTGGGCAGTTCCAAAATGGAATCACCGAGTATAAAATCAATGGACTTACCCTTTGCAGAATAGGCCTTTTTGGCATCTGCGGTGCGAAAGTCCTCAATGTCGATACCCGCAAAGTATCCGTCCTTGGGAAGTGCATTTATGAGCGCGATGGAAGTTTCACCCTCAAATACGCCCACCTCCAAAACGGTTTTTGCGCCGGTCATTGCGATAAGCCCGGCAAGAAACCAACCCACCTCGGGTTCACTGTTCCACTCTTTTGGAGGGTTATTATCCACCTAGCACCTCCTTGCATTTTTCGATAAACATCTGCCCGTTATTCAGCCTTACCTCAAATGCATGGTAGATACCGCCCTGGTAAGTTGTACCCAAGCCGAACGTGGAGTTTTCGCCCAAATCCCATTTGGGTTGAACTACATGCAGGGGCCAAATCGATTTGCATTTTTCAAAACCACCTGCGGCCAGGGTGACTTCACCGCCGGTATCGTTGGTTTCAGTCGGGGCAAAAGAGGGCTTGCCCCATTTCTTCCACATGGTTTCGGTAAAGGTGATGTAGGCCACACCCACATAAATGGGCTTTCCTTCAATGTGGTGAGCCTGTTGTGCGATGCCGCACAACTTTTTGGGGTCGGTGGGAATTTCCGAAGTTGTGGGAATGGCGTCTACATCCCAGATGTGGATGCGGGAAAATTCGTTATTGTTCAACCAGTGGTCGATGGCTTCCCCGTGGGGAAGTTCCGTAAGGACCTGTGTGATTTCGATGCCGAAGTGTTCAAAAACCGCCTTTTGGTGGGCGAGTACCTGCGGGTCAATACCCGAGTTGTAGAATGTTATGTGCATACCCGTGGGAATTACAGATTTAAAGGCCTTCGAGTCTGAAATTGCCTTGTTTTTTCCAAGTGTTTCGTATTGGTCAATATCAGCGTGGAAAGCATTGCGTGATTCGTGCGTGTTATTCACGATGAGCGAAGGCTCGAAAAAACTTTGCTCCAACCCCGAGGCTTTGAGGCGTTCGTACATGTCGATGTCGTCATAGCCCCAGCCCTCCATCAGTTCGTTATAACCCCTTACCTGTTCAAAGTCGTTTTTGTAGATAAGCATACATCCGCATCCGTTCCACGGAGGCGAGGTGAGCCCGGTTACAAAAGCGCCGGGTTTGAGTTTTTGGAGGGCATCAGACAGGAAATTAGGCTCCAAAACGGTATCGGCGTCCAAAAAGAGAAGTACATCACCGTCTGCGTGTCGGTAACCGGCATTACGGGCCTTATTGAGGTTCCAATATCCCTCTGAAACGGGTTCTTTATAACAGGAAACCTTTTTGTTTTTAAGACTGTCGATGTATTTTTCGGTACCGTCCGGGCAGTTATAATCTACCACAAGAATATCGCTATCCCCCTCAAGGGCAATCCAGGTGGGCAGGCAGTCCTTTAATTGGGAAAGCCGGCCTTTGCAATAGCTGATTATGGTAACTTTAGACTTAGGCATCAGCTGTTTTCTTCTTGGTTTGCTTGGATTTGTCGGATTTAGGTTTTTCAGGAACGCTTATTTTGACGGGTTCGGGAATTGTAAACCTTTTACCCACCAGAGGACGCCCGCCCAAAACGAATTTGCGGGCCATCATGTGATGGTACTTATATGGACAAGTTCTTCCCATAAGCGCGGCCCAATATTTAAGGCTGTACCTTCCGTAGTTCTTATAGGTCTTGAGCATGTCGTTGCTGCTGGCTCCGTAAAGACCTATCGCGTAGGTATGGGTGGGCAGTGCGCTGATGTCGTGCTCGGACATCTTAAACTTTACCGGGGTGTCTTTATCGTCGCTTATTTTAAGGTCTTCATCACAGAGCGCAGCGGCAACGTTGAAAGCCAGTTCATCGGGGAATGATTTACCCCATGTAGTCTGGTACTCCGGCAGGTGACATTGTTTAGCAACGTCAAAATACCGCTCTGCCGCCGGGCCCTTTTTGAAGTACATAAACGAACTGTTGATTTCCGGCAGGTTGAACTTTTCGGGTAATCCGTAAACTGTCCGCGTGTCCGGCAGGCTCATCCACTGGCAGGGCCATACTTCGTTTTCTTCCGTAGATACGGTGTTTACCTGTGAGGCAACCTGCTTACCTGAGCAGAGTTCAAAAAGACCTGAGAGGGGTTTTATGCAAAGGCCGTCAACGTCCAGGTAGATTGTTTCCTCAAAGGGGGAGTAGTCGTACATGTGAAGTTTGGCATAACCCGGCGCAAAGTTTCCGCTTACGGTACAATGCGCCGGGTTGATGTCAATTACACTGTGAAACAAACCAAGTTCTTCTTTGGAAAGATGGGCCTTACATGCAGGATCCACCACAAGGGCTATCGGCATTCCGGGATTATGGTATTTCAATGAAACGGCCATGTTAGCCGCCCATTGCGCATAAACCGCGTTGCCGATAGCCATCAGTAGTGTACCTGCCATGTATAATATTTTTTAACCGAAGATGCCGGCCGGCGCGTTCAGCAGTTCGCCGAAATTGTCGTTCCCGTAGCGCCAAGACAGTGTAACGTTGTAGTGCTGGGTGTCGCTTCCGTTACCCACGGCTTGGGGAATACGTGCGGAAACCTGTACCGTTTCCAGTACGCGGATTTCGTTTTCCTCGCAGTAGAAAGGAACCACAGTGTAGGTTTTGCCGTTGATGCCCGTCCAAAATGCATCGTTCTCGGCGCTTACGTTCGGGTCGATTACGGTTAACGTATAATCCACGCCGACCTGCTTCTGCGCGGGTCCGCATGCACGTTTGTTGTCAATCTGGATAGGGGCACCGTCCGGCAGGTCTGCCATAAGCTTGCCGGTAATTACCGCATCGCCGTTTGCGATAGCCGACTGCCATTGTGTGGCATTCGTGTAGTCGGTAATTGTTGTTTGGCCCGGCTTCAAAAAAGCCAATTGGGAAATGGCGGCTAATTTCTCAATCTCGCATACGTTCTGGTCGTACGGCGGAATATCGGTAGAACACGGTAAAAGTGACATACGCTTGTTTGTTTGGAATAGGACAAAACTACCGTGTTAAGGCCGTAATATAAATTTTGTCTATTTGTATCGTATTTTAAATAGATATATTCTATATTTGTACTGTAAAAAAAAGATGAATAACAGCCAATGGAAGCAGTAAAAGGAACTAACGGCAGCGGAAAAAGACTGTTGACCTATGCGCGACACAAGCACGTGGCAGAGCGATACCAGTACTGGACTGACGTAAAAAGACGCCGTGAGGACGATGTTATAGCCATCCTTAAATACAAGGAGTGTTTTCTGGAAGAGAAGGTAATTTACTCTATCATTAAGGGTTTTCAACCCAATTCAGAACTGGATAAGCTTTTGAAGAGTTCTACACCCGGCTCGTAAACAGAAATTAGATAGCTTTTATGAAAAAGACCTGCACATTGGAGCAAGCCAAGCGGCTGAAAGAATTGGGCGTTGAGCAAAAGTCAACACAATGGTATGCGGATGTAAACTATGACCATCCGCCCCGCGCAAACAATAGAGAGGATTTCGCCGCCTTCGACACGGACGAACTGCTGGCGATGCTTCCAGATGATTTTTATCTGGTAAAAGGCGGAAGGTCTTCTTACTACGCAAAACACTCAGACAATTACTACATGGATACGGCAATATTTGACTCACCTTCACATGCATTGGCAGCTTTAATTATTGATGGATTTGAGAAATGGGATGGCTTCTCCCTCCCCGAAATCAACGAACTAATCAAACAATACCATGAAAAATAAAATCAACTATTGGATGCTGCGATTGGCTAAAATAATAATCGCCAGACATATTGTAAGGTCACCCACGAAACTAACGCCTGAATACCTAACAAAAAGAGGTTGGATTGAGCAAGACGGATATTTTTTTGAACCGGGACTCAAAGACCGTGACCGTATAAGTATTTCTTTTGACCAAAACACATACCGTGTTTGGCACAGTAACAAATTAACTTTCATTGCGATGGAGTCCTCTGTAGAGTGGTTTGATATTTACTACTTGATGGCGCACCCCGATAACGGACGGTATGAATTGGCCAACGTATAATCCGTTCCTTGGAACGAACAGAACCGTAATAGGATAAAACACATTAATATGTCAACAACAGAGCAAATTAACCAAATCCAGGTCCTGAGAAACAGGATTGATGAAACGCAGCATCGGATAAATGCACTGATGAAAGGCTTGACTTCCGAGTTTCCGTCAGTGGGGTTCGATATTTCTTCTGTACGCATTGACAGTAAAAGAGCGCGTAGCCCCCACATGTTATTCATAGGGGTAAGAATTGAGGCTAAAATATAGTATTGTGTGTAGATGCGGAAAATCAAGGTCTGCCAAAGACAGACAACTGGCGAAGTCCAGAAAACAAGACGAAGCGGCCTTACGTAAAGCCATTTCAGATGCCGTTAAGATGGAAGAATACGAGACAGCCGCAAGGTTGCAGTCCGAACTTGATGGCGTGATGAAGATGGTGGGGATTGTAGATTAAACTTCCAACCCTAATTTCCCCCTAACCCTTTTCGGAAGTTCGCTTTCTTTTACCCATCCCTTTTTGATGGCGTTTTCAAGTACCTCCACAGGTACTTTATCCACTGGCACAGGCGCTAAAAAATGATTACAGTTCCAGCCGCCCAAAAAAGTAAAAATCGTGTTTGTGTCGGTGCCTCTTTTCTTACCGGCCCATTGTTTACCGGCCCAGCTTTCTATTTCCTTTTTGTGGAAATAGTGCCCAGCTCTTTCTAAGCAAAATTCTCTTGTAGTGTCCTTGTTTCCTCCACTGTACCGGTAGAATTCTATACCGTAGGCTTTATTTACCTGCTCGGCGTACTTACGGTTGGTAATGGCAAATGAATCCTTTGCGTACAGATTGGCGTACCTCGATAACGCCCCGTCCACTTCCGCATTACCCGTTACCGTATTGCGTATGGAGGATACCGTTTGGCTGAAAGTAGAGGATGAGCCGATGGAGTTGTTGAGCGCCCCGGCAACCTGGTCCCGGAAAACACCCACAGCGCCGGTAGATACGGTTCCTATCGCTTCCGCTCTTGAAGCGGCCCAAACCGCATCAAATTCGGCAAAAGACAGCCTCGGGTCGTCCAGTAAGGTACGGTAAAGTGTATCGGTGAGCGCCCGCTGCTCCGCAAGGCTTGAAGTAAAATCTGTTATCGCGGTACGCATGCCCGACTGTATCAGTATGGCATCCATCTGCTGGTTTATCTGTGCCGAAATGGCATAGTTTTCGGCGTTGGCCAGCACCTGTTTTGTTACCGGATCCAGTTGAAGGCTTTCAAGCAGGGGTAATATCCGCTTATAGGCCTCGGTCTGTACTTTGTTCACCGCCGCTATGTAAGCATCCGGTACCGAATCCATCCGGCCCGTAAGCTCCCGTAATGTTTCGGAATACGTGGGCATCAGCGGGAGAGTGTAATGTTGAATTCATCCTCCGAAAGAGGGGTAACGGTATCCACAAGGAATGATGAGCGGAACGCGGCGGGTACATGAGCCGGCCAGGTTCTTTTTACGACATACTCCGGCAGTATCACCCGGTCGCCCCGCTTGGGGCTGCGGTCGGTTTTTATGGTAATTATGGAGGCTTCACCCTCCATGGTGTAGTTGAGTGTCATGCGCTGTAGGTAAATGTTTCGGTCTGGTCCTTTTTTACAACAAGAAGATTCACCTGCACCAATTCGGTGTTTTCCTGCCCGGAAGATTGGGCAAACTCCTTCATTGTGTACGGAACCCCGTCTATCAATACATCGTTATGGGCCATGGCCACGGTAAGTGCATTGGCAAGGTACGGCGGCATCAGCTCCGTTTCCAGATATTCGGCTTCGTCCAGGTTTGCATAGGCGGTAGAATACCAACCGGGTGAAGATTTGAAAACCTGGTAATCGTTTGAGACCATGGCCGACTTAGTGAGTTCGCCGCAAAACCTTAGCCTGTTCCGGTGGTTAGCCAATTCTTCACCTTCGTAGGCAAACCCGTAAATATTTATGCGGTGCCTGTAATCAACAACCAACTCGCAGGGGAGTTCGTCACACATGCAGAACCGCTCCGAAACCAAATCAGCATCGACCCCTACAGGTACTTTTGTTATCGTGATGGCCTCGAGAGTGAGCGTAACCGTTGTGGCAAACGGGTCAACTGCGGTAACCGAGAAAGTATCCAGTCCGATACACGAACCGCCCGGCGTAAAGTTAAAGCTGTAATCTCCGGGACCGTCCGCGATGAAAACCCCGCCGGCAAAAACAATATCCACGGCCCCGCCGACATACCCGGATACGGAGTAGGAAATTATGTACTCTTCCCCGCACACTATCGGGCAGGTAAAGTCGCAGGTGTAATCTGCCTGTGCGCCGTCAACAGCGTTCTCAAAAATAAGCGACTGTGCACCAGAGTTCACTGTAATACCCTCGTCAGTATCCCAACACTCAGTATCCTTTTCCCATTGTATCTGGTTCTTGGTGTAACAGGGCGAGGAAAAAATGGAAAAATGGAAGCATTGACATTCTTCACCCAAAAGCTCACCCCAGGTCAGGGGTATATCGGCCATAAAAACACCGGACTCCAGCGCATCTTCCACAAACGGTATCGGGCCGTAGTCGATAACGTTGCCCATAACGTCCATGGTAACGCCTATTTCTTCGGTATTCACGGCGTAGAGCTCAAATGAATCCAGACGTATGGAGCCGACAAAATCCTGCGCGCCCGAGCACACAAAACCGATGTTGGTGTTATTGGCTTTTACGTATACCTCGTGGAATCCGTTTGTATCAAAAGTGTGAAGCTGATAAACGCCGGTCAGGTTCATTTCACCCGAAACGTAACCGGTTATTTCAAATCGGAAGTAATACCACTTGTCCATTTCGGTTATGCCCGTAACTGACACAAGGGAGGAAGCCCCCGAAGAAGATTTTGTGAATATGGTACCGTTCGCCTGCTCCACCATCCATTCGGTGCCGGAGGCTACGTAGTTGTACCTGTAAAT
>Ga0247822_10000226_pt1 | contig 27813 bp, 56 predicted proteins | sample 13C_Cellulose_Da_FD_192423 | JGI IMG/M metagenome (GOLD analysis project Ga0247822, IMG submission 192423) | Soil microbial communities from agricultural site in Penn Yan, New York, United States - 13C_Cellulose_Day30 | ecosystem: Environmental > Terrestrial > Soil > Agricultural land | place...
ATCCTGGAGATGCCATCCTGCAGATCGGCGCGGACCCGCTCCGCCTCCCGGTGGCGAGACTCGACCTCGGCTGCCTCCCGGGCGGCTACCTCGAGCGCCTCCAGCACTGCGCGAGCGGCGGCGAGTTCGCTGTCGGCGGCGGCCCCGGCGGCCCTGGCGGCGGCCCAGGCGGCGTCCCCGGCGGCGTCCCCGGCGGCGTCCCCGGCGGCGTCCCAGGCGTCCCTGGCGGCGGCGATCGTGCCCGTCGCCAGCCTGCATGATGCCTCGTCGTGCAGCTCGACCAGATCGCGGCATAGCTGCGCGTGGTCGCGCAGCCCGGCCAGCTCGAGCCACGCCGGCAGGTGCACGCGGCACAGCCAGTCCAGCGCCAGGTACGAGCGACGGAGCTCGACTGCAGGTGTGTTCTTGCTGCCGACGAGGCGCGGCACGAGCGGGCGCAGCAGCCGCGTCCTGACATCGTCATCGCGAATCCCGTCGTTCCACGAACGCATGAATTGCGCGATTACAGGACACGCGCACGCTGGCTGATCGGTCCAGTCCTCGCCCGCGACGTAGGCGACGGCCTCCATCACGCAGGCCTGCGCCTCGCTCGGCGACTCGGGGACATCGTGCGAGCCGCTGAGCAACAGCCAGCGCTCGACCTCACTCAGACGCTCTTGATTGATCTGCATGGCTCCTCCGGTGGGACTGCCTCATCGAGAGTGGTTCATCGATCGACTCGAACTCAGCGAGGAGGTCGCTGAGCTCCTGGAACACCTCGGGAGCGGAGCGGCGCTCTCCGGCGCGCTTCCGCCACCACTCAACGCCCGCTGCGTGCTCACGCCGGGCAATCTCGACCGCGCCGACGCCCACGCCCCGGTCGAGATCGAGCTGCTCGGTCACCTCACCCAGGTCAGCGAAAGCGTTCGGCGCCTCGCGCTGAAACGCCTCGACAGCCTCGGCGCCGCCCAGCTTGCGCCCCTTCCGCTGCCGCTTCCGCTCGCGGCGCTCCCTCGCCTTGTAGGCTGGCGGCACCCACGGCCGGCTCTGCATCAGCGCCAGCGGCGTGCCGGGGTTGCGTGCGATTTCTTCCTCGTAGAGCCCATGCATCGCGGCAACCTGCTCGTCCTGCCAGGCAACAATCTGCTCGCCCGACCACCCGAAGAAGTGCCCTCGCTTCGCAGGGTTGTGCAGCTGATCGTGGTGCCTTGGGCACAAAGGCATACCGAACCAGTCCGATGCGCGCTGGCCCTTGCCTCGCTTGCCTCCGAGCGCCTTGGGCGGCAGCGGCCGATCGCTGGCGTGAACCGCTCCGAAGGTGTTGTGGTGCACTACCACTGGCGCGACGCACGGCGCGCAGCGGCAGGCCAATCGCAGGAGGAAGCTGCGGTAGTCGGCTCGATCCCCAGCCATGACTTACTCGTCCCTCTCTTCGGTCCAGTCGTTGGGTTCGCCCACCATCGCGTCCACGTCGCAGTCCGGGCACAGATTGCTGACCGCGCAGCACTGGCAGATCCGCCGCGAGCAGCGCTGGCAGTTGAGCTGAAACTGGTACTCCGCCGGCGGCTCCCCACACTCGGGGCAATCCACAAGCGTCGCGCCGCACTCGTCGCAGCGGTAGCCGGTGGTCGTGCCCTCGTAGACGTCGACCTGTAGAACCCAGACGTGCTCGCAACGATCAGCCACCGCTCAGCCCTTGCTCCTTGACCACAGGCGCCGCCACGTGGTCTCCGGGACGGGAGAGCGCACCCTCAAGCAGCCCCGCAGCGTCCCGAAAAGCTCCGGCGATCCCCCGTCGCTCGTTGTTCCGAGATGCGGCGCGCTGGGCCAGGTTGCGCTGCACATGCCTGGCCGCCGCGATCTGGTGGACGGTGTGGCGCACGGCGGACTCGTAGTCCCCAGCCTCCTCCGACTCCGGTGTCGGAAACTCGAGGTGGTCGTCGATGCACTGACGCAGCTTCAGAAGCGCGGCCGAGTCCCCCGGATCGACGCCGAAGCCAGGATCGGGACCGGCGCCGGCGAGCTCGTCGGGTGCGCCCTCAGCCCGCACGACCGCATCAAGCAGCGCATCGGCTGCCGCGCGCGCGTCGACCAGCGCTTGCCCGATCTCAGCCGTCGGCTCTAGGCACGCCCGGATCTTCGCCACCTCGTCTCGGTCGCCGTCGCCGCTGTCGTTCCACTCGATCGCTCGGCAGGCTTCCGTGACCTTCTGCAGGTGGGCGATGAACGCGCGCCGGAGCGCAGGAGAGGCCGCGTACTCACCGCAGCCGCCGATCTCGCGAATGTCGCTCGCGAGCTCCTGCACGCGCCGATAGGCGTAGTCGTAGCTGCCGCCGCTCATGGCTTCTCGTCTCCGCTCTCGCGCTCGACCTTGCCCTCGTACGCAGCGAAGCAGCCGTAGTCGACGCACCCGACCAGCGGACAGAGCGCGCCGTGCTCCTGCGCTACGAGATCAGACCGATCGCAGAGCAGCGCCGCCAACCGACACGAGAAGCCGAACGTGTTGCCGCTGTGCTGGTCGTAGCGCAGGCCAGGCAGGGCCTCCTTCTGCTGCTCCCAGGGCAACCTGTGAAAGTCGGCGATGGCCGCGCGCGTCTTCAGCTTCGCCGCGATCACGGCCGCCTCCTCGCAGCAGAAGATCTCGTAGGGCTCGTGCTGAGCGCGCCACCCGCCTAGAGCCCGCTGGAAGCGAGCGATGCGCTGGCGCAGGGGCTCAGGCAGAGCGGCGATCTTCTGGTCTCGCTCGGGGCGTTCGCGCTCCAGGGCCTCCGCTTGCTCACGCTGCCGTCGCGCAAGGTAGTCGGTTCGCTCCTGCTCCTGCTCGGCCTCGGTCTTGTACCGGTAGACGCGGCCGTTGATGACCACGCCACGCACCTCGTAGCCGAAGCCCTTGCCGTAGCAGCGCGCCACCTCGCCCCGGGCTGGCGGCTGCTTGCACAGCTCGTTCGTGACGTAGAGCCAGAAGCCGTCGCGCCACCCGACTTCCCAGCCATCGCCGCGCTCGCAAACCTCGGCAACGGTGTACTCCTTGAACTGCTTGTCGGTGTCCCAGGCCATGGTCACCCACCCTCCGGCAAGAGCCCATCACGACCGAACGCCTCGAGCTCGGACGCCATCCGGTCCAGGCTGATCCCGGCATCCCGCAGTACGGCCTTCGCTTCCTTCGCCTTCACCGTCGGCGCCGGCACGGCGCGCAGGGCGCTGGCGTACGCCCTCAGCTTGTCGGCGTCGGGCTTGAGCTTCTCGAGGCGGACTCGCTCCCGCTCCTGGCGCTCGAGCTCGGCCAGGCGCGCTTCCTCGGCGGCGACGCGATCCCGCTCGACCTGGGCCTTCGCCTCCTCCTCGGCCTTGATCCTGGCCTGACGCTCGAACTCTGCCCGTTCGCGGCGCTCTTGCTCCTCGCGGGCGGCGCGGCGCTCGGCTTCCAGGGCGGCGCGCTCGGCAGCGATACGGTCAGCCTCGGCCTTCTGCTCTGCGGCGAGCTTGGCTCTCTCCGCTTCGAGCGCCCGTTGCTCCTCCGCACGGCGCGCGTCCTCGGCGGCCCGCTCTGCACGGGCCTTCGCCTCGGCTGCTTGGCGCTTGGACTCGAGCTCGGCTTCGAGGGCTGCCAGACGTTCCCGCTCTGCGCGCAGCCGCGCCTCTTCCTCGTCGCGCAGGGCCTTCAGGCGCGCTTCCTCCGCTTCCCTTTCGGCCCTCACCTTGGCTTCGAGCTCGCGCTGCTTCGCGGCTTCCGCCTCGGCTTTCGCGCGCGCCTTGGCCTCGTCGACCGCGGCCTTGCTGAGCTTCAGCGGCGCCTCGATGGCCTCGAGCTGCTCGGTCAGGTGCTTGGCGATGGCGTCGACTTTTCTGCCGTAGGACAGAGCGTCCGCCTTCAGCTCCACGCGCTTCTTCTCGACGGCGACCCGGAGCTCGCGGCACGTAGCGATCGCCTTCCTGCCCTCCTCGTAGTCTGCCGTGGTGTCGAAGGTGATCTTGGCGAAGCGCTGGCGGAGCTCGGCAATCTGCGCCTCCGTGACGTCGTACTTCACGACGTGGCCCACGACCTCGACGGGAGCTTCGGGGTGCAGCGGAACTACGTTTGCCATGGTCGTTTGCTGTCCTTTCGGGTCTGTGGTTGGTGCCCAGGAGAGGTCCGGCGATCGGCGGGTTTCGAGCGAGGAAGGGGGGGGTTGGGTTGATGCCGGTCGTCGGACCTCTCGCGGGCGCCACTCCGCGAGGTGAGGCGCTAGGACGCCGCCTTCGCGCTCTCGGCGCGGATCAGCTCGAGCTGGCGCCCGTCGAGCGCGCCCTGGGCGACGCAGTCGAGCGCGTAGATCGCCGCGGCCTGCTCCTCCGGGGTGAGCTCGATCGGGCCACCGCTGTTCACGCGCCGACGCGCTTCTCGGCTCAGCCCAACGCTGAAGACGATCGAGCCGTGCGAGGGGCCGCGCCCGTAGCTGTGGTCCTCACGCTGGTCGGACCAACGGTCGTAGTTCTTCGTGCCGAAGTACTCCCGAGCCAGGCGGCCGCACCCTGGCTCGAGCAGAGCGTCCTTGGCATCACGCAGCACCTTGCCGCGCTCTCCCATGTACAGCGGATCGGGGATCCTACCGACCACGCTGATCACGCGCGCGGCGATGGCGAGCAGCTCCACTTTGAGCTCGGCCCGCACCGCCAGCGTCTCAGCGATCACGCCACGACGGATGCCGATCTCCTCGACTCGCCGGCGGAGCTTCGTTTCCTCCTCGCGGAGGGCCTTGTCTTCTTGGGCTAGTTGAACGCGGTTCATGGTTGGGTGCGTCTCCTGGTCGGTCAGAAAGCGATGTCTTCCGCCTCGGTCTCCTGCTCAGGCGGCGGCGCCGGCGGCATCCACTCGGGCTTCTCGAAAAACACCGTTATGGCCGCGGGCTCGACGCCGGCGCGCAGCCGGATCCACCCGAGCAGTTCGCGCGTCGGGTCGGAGCCCAGCATGGCCTGCAGCGTCAGCCGTTCCTCTTCGTCACGGACCGCGCGATCGAGCAGGGTCACGACGCAGTGCTGGCGCCCGGGCAGGCCGGACGGCGAAGGCGTGTAGACGGCCGAGCAGGCTTGCTTGCGCTCGAAGATCGAGAGCAGGGACTTGTGGCGCGTGAGCTGCTCCGGGGAGTCGATGTCGACGAAGAGCTCGTTGCGGGCGGGAAAGCGCGCCCAGAGGCCCTTGCTGCTAGCCGTGGCGTGGACGTCGCCCACCGTACGCTCGTTGCCGGGCTCGCTCACGACTGTCCTCGCGGCTGGATCAGGAGCTCGCCGACCGAGCCCCGCCCAGCACCGTTGCGGTTGATGCTCCGCCGCGCCGTCACGCGCTCGATCTGGAAGCCGGCGAAGATCCGCCGCACCTCGGGCGTGTCCGCGTTGGACAGCAGCACGTGGGCGCCGCGCTTCGACCAGCGGAGTGCGTGCTCGGCGAGCGCCTCCGTCTCCTTGACCCCGAAGCCGCTCGCGTCGTAGGCGGCAAACGACTTCGCCTCGCCCGCCGGCAAATAAGGCGGGTCGCAGTAGACGACGTCGCCCTTCCGAGGCCCCGCGCTGCCGCGCCAGAGCGTGCGGAAGTCGCCCTGGATGATCTGGGCCTGCTCGAGCACGGCGCCCGCCGCGTAGAGCTTCACGAAGAGCCGACCATTGATCGGGCTCTTCGCGTGGTGGCCGAAGGGGACGTTGCACTGGCCCTTCGAATTGACGCGCCAGAGCCCGTTGAATCCTGCCCGATTGAGGTAGATGAACCTTGCCGCACGCGCGATCGGTGAGCGCGGATTCGAGGCTCGGGTCCTGTAGTACCCGTCCTGCGACCAGGGCAGCCGGCGCAGCCGCTCCATGAGCTCCGGGCGAGCGTCGGGCGTGGCGACCACCTGGTAGGTGTTGACGAGCTCGGCGTTGACGTCGCTGAGGGTCGCGCGCTTGAAGCGCCCCTCGAGCGCGAGCGCGAAGAAGACGGCGCCTCCTCCGACGAAGGGCTCGTAGTAGCGACTGATTGTTGCCGGGAGCCGCTTCAGGATCTCGGGCAGGAGCTGGCGCTTGCCCCCGGCCATTTTCACGAAGGGGGCGGTCACGACGGCGTCCCCCGCCGCACTTCCACCGTGGCTTCGTTGACGCTGTGCCGGCTCCAGTCGTAGGCGAGCTGGAGAGCCTTCGGCCGGTCGAGGTTCGAGCACGCGACGACCTTCTCGTCGTCCTCGGTGGTGATGATGACCACGCGGAAGCCGGCCCGGTTGGCTAGCCCCGCAACCTGGTTCATGAGCGCGTCGAGCTCGGCCTGGTGCTCCGGGCTCAAGACGCCTTGGCCTCCGGCAATGGCGGCAGCCGCCGCACGCCGCCGTCCCTGAGCCGGTCAGCCCCGCGCCTCGTCAAACGCCACCCGTACGGCAGCCCCTGGCTCCGGTCCTGCTCGACCAGACCCATCCTCGCCATGTCGACGAGCTCGTTGTTCATGCAGGGGGCCTCGCCCTCGACCTTGACCAAGATGTCGATGATGGCGCGCGGGCGGATCGGTGCTGAGCCGTGCTCCACCTGGGCACAGAACAGGGCGAGCAAGACACGGAACTGGCTTTGCGTGAGGTCGAAGTCCGCCTTGGTCATCGCGTTCAGGGCGCGGGTTTCGTCGGGGGTCACAGCCACCAGCCTTCCCGCGCGCCGAACGCCGCCGAGACGAAAGGAATGTCGTCGTCTCCGTTGCCGCCGTAGTCGAAGTCGTCCTGCCCGCCGTCGGCGTCGCCGCCGCCGCCGTCGCGCACGTTGCCGCCGCTGCGCGATCCGCCGCCGCCCTCACCGCCGCGGCTGCCGCCGCAGAGCAGGACGTTCGTGACGTTGATCTCGGTCTTGTACCGCTTGTTGCCGTCGCGGTCGTCGTAGCTCGACGTGCGGAGCGAGCCTTCGACGAAGATGCGCGAGCCATTGGTCAGGATCTTGGCAAGGCCTTCAGCCCGCTTGCCCCAGACGACGACGTTCAGAAACTCTGTCCGCTCCTGGCGAACCTTGTTGCGATCGAGATACGACTCCGAGCACGCAAGACGAAGCTTCAGGACAGCCTGGCCTCCGCTGGTCACGCGCAACTCAGGGTCAGCGGCTAGATTCCCGAGGCCCATCCACTTGTTCAAACCTTCGCTCATGATGCTTCCTTGTCTACGTGTGCCCAGTTGTTTTGATTGGCGACGCCCTTCACGGTACCACGCGGTATTCCAAGAACGCGCGCTGTGTCGGACAGCGTGAAACCGAGTTCGTGAAGCGCTCGAATCGCGCGCACGTGGTTTTCTGTGATGATTGCGGCCCCGGAGTTCTCTCCGCGTGTGACGCTTTCTGGCTTCGTCTTCGAGCCGTGACGGTCGCCGCGCGGCATCAGCTCGGGGTGTAGTTGCGAAACGTGGTGACCATTGCGCACCATGTCCTGCATATTGTCGGAGCGCGTACCCCAGGCCAGGTTCTGGTAGAAGTTGTTGGCGTGGTCGTCGTCGAGGTGTCTGGCCTCCGCGCCCCGGAACGGCGGCACACCAAGAAATGCGACCGCAACGAGACGGTGCACAAATGCCCGCTTGCGGCGACCGTTGGCGCAGAGCGAAACGCGCAGATAGCCTTTGTTGTTTGGCTCGCCCTTCAGCCTTCGCCAGCGGCGCCACTTTCTGGAGTAGACGACACCAAACCCGTCAACGGCGTAGTCCGGATAACCATCGATCGGCTTGGCACCAACAGGCAACTGCGACTCTTCTGCGTCCTCAGACATTGTTCTCACCCATACGGCGAAGCGTCGCCGTCATCTCCGTTGCCATAGTTGATCTCGTCTTCATTCGTCGTCGCATCGCTTTGCTTCTTCGCTTCGAACTGGTGAATCGCCGGCTTGTCGCTCGGCGGCGCCGCGACTGACGCGACGTGGAACCGCTCGCCTCGCCAGACGGTTCGCGGTTCCCACTGGCGCCACGCGAGCCAGCGCTCCAGTTCCTTCGCGGCTTTGGCGTCCTTGCTCGCCCACTGGCCACCCTTCGCGGCGCCCTCGCGGTACTTGCCGAGCCAGTAGGCGAGCCCCTCCGTGGATGTCTCGGACGCCCACTGGTAGCCGCCCTGTCGTCGGATCCTGAAGTCGAAACGCGGCTGGAATGGCCGCTTGCCGACCTCGATTTCAGCGAGCGGTTTCCCGTCCAGCACCACCTGCGAGAGCACGCGGAGCTGCATGGCAGGCGGCAACTTTTCGTAGGCGTCGCGGTCCATCAGCCGATCGCAGCCTCCGCAGCCTCGCGCTCCAGCGCATCGAGCTGATCAGCCGCGCTCATGCTCTGCTTCTCGGCGAGCTGCCCGGCGATAGACTCGGCCTGGGTCGTCGTGTCCGCCAAGTCCTCGGCGCTCACCTCCAAGATCGTGCGATCCCCGGTGTCCGCGGCGTCGCTGACAGCCAGCGCCGTTTCGAGAGAATCGAAGTCATCGGGCGTGGGTAGGTACTTGCAGAGCCGCTTGACCGCGCTCTTGCGCGCCATCTCGCTCGGCCAGTCGTTCCACGGGCCAGACTCTGCTGCGCTCGACTTCCGGATCTTGTCGAGATCGTCTCGCTCGATCACCTCGATCTGGACCGCGCCGTCTTGGAGCTCGGCGACGGCGAAAGCAGCGATGATCTCGCGTGCGGCGTCGCCATTCTTCAGCGGCTTCCAGTGCAACTTCGGCAGCGGGAAGTAGCCGTAGTCGAACTCGTCGCCCTCGCGGACAGCGATCGCCCCGATGCTCTTGATCTGCTTCGAGCGACGAGCAACGTCGATGAGCCCGCGCCAGCCCGGGTCCAGGTGACACTCGTGCTCGCCGGTCTTGCCGTTCTTGCGCGGCACCAGATAACCGCGCCCGTTGAGCCCACCCGGTCGGATGCGAAGCGCCGAGGCGTCCATGAAAGCGCGCGTGAAGCTCGACAGCGAGCAGCGCGCCAGGAGCGGCGTGCGGGACATTGCCATGATGGCCGTGCGGAGCAGCGCCTCGGGCTTCATGAACCCCTTGGCGAACGACTCGACCTCGGCGAGCACCTGCGGCTGATTGAAGAACGCCTGGAGTGTCTTCACGTTCGTGGCCGGCGCCTTAGCGGGGATGATGCGCTTGTCGCCGTTGCTGCCCGCCTCCGGCCTTACCTCGCCCGTCTCCGGGTTGATCGCCGGCTGAGTCGGTGGCTTCGGCGCCTGCTGGCCGAGCGATTGCTGAGTCGATGCTTGCTTGGTTGCCATGTTCCTTATCCCGTCTCCCGGACGTCGAGAGTCCGGCCTTTCTTCGTGTTGCGCCACGCGGCGCGAATCCCAGGCGCCCAGAAACCAGCTCCGGCGCCGATGATGTCCCGCAGCTCGTTGGCTGCCTGTTCCTTTGCGTCCTCTGCCTTGTTCGCGATCTCGCGCGCCCGCAGGTAGCGCCGCGCTATCTCCTCGACGTTCGCCGGCATCAGATCGAGATCGACACGTTCAGCCTGCGGGTACCGGCGGGCCAGGAAGCGCTTGAACGCCTCGGAGCCGTCTGGAGGCGGAGGCACATCCGCAACAACGTGATCGAACCAGAAATTTCTCGCTGCCTCAAACAGCGCCTCCCAGAGCGCCCGGTCGCGCTCCACGCGGTAGACTCGGAGTTCCGTGCCGCCGAGTAGCGCGACAAGGTGAGTCTCGGCGATGTCCGGGTGATGAGCACTCAGTACGCCCATCTCCCACTCGCACTGCACGCGATAATACTGCGGGATGCCCTCCGAGTCATTCACAATCAGACTGCCATCGTCGTTGTCGATCGAGCTGATGCCGGGCCACGCGAACGAAGCGCGCGCGCCGACACACTTGATCTGAACGTTGCGATACGGAGCGTTGAGGAACTTGTCGATGACCAGCGAGTCCGGCGTGCAGCCGATCCACTCGTGCTCCGGATGGCGCAGCCACTGACCGCTCTCGACATGCTCGCCAGTTAGCTCTCTGTACCAATCGCGCACGACCGGCTCGAGCTTGTTGCCGGCGGTAACCCGGCCGCGGTTGATCGGAGTCACGCGCTCGGCGCCGGTCTTCTCGAGCCAGACATCGATCGGCTTCGTGTAGACGTCTGAGTCTGGCGCCAGGCCGAGCGCGAAGGCGACTTCCGACGCGCCCAGTACAAGCCGCCGCTTAGCGAGCCACTCTTGGTGGCAGATGTCTTGAGCGGCGCTCACGACGCCTCCTCCCCGCTCACACTCACGCCCCTGCCATCGCGCTTACTCGCCTCGCGCAAGAACCGGCAGCCTTCATTCACATGCCACCAGAATCCGCCCACGTATCCAGCAGCCAACAGCAGCCCGGCGACCACGAACTGCGGTGGCGCGGATGCGCGATACAGGGAGGCTTGAGCGACGATCTGCTCGACCTCGGCGTCGGTCTTGGCGGTCTCGGCTAGGGGTTTCATGGTTTCCTCACTCCGCGGATTGCGGCCCTCACGAAGGCCTGGAGTTTCTCCGGCGACAGCGCGTTGAACGCCGTCAGGAGCGGCGCTTTGCGCATCACCACGTCGGCGATCTCGATTGCCTCGCGCTCGGTCAAATCGACCATCGGCGTCGGCGGAACAGAGTCACGCTCGGCACTCTGGCGCTCCATCTCGTCCAGCCGCTCCCGAAGCTTGACCGTCGAGTCGAAGTCCGGCGGGCGAGCATCGTTGTTCGGTGTCCGGTCGCGCTTGATCCCGGCATCGACCACGGCCCGCTCGAGCTCGGGAGCGAGGTCGCGGTCGATGATGAGGCGGCGGTTGCGGATGATCACGGGGTCACCTCGAGCTTGAGTTTGCGCGCCAAGTCCTCGGCGGCCTCGTAGATGCTGGCGCCGTCGCCACACGCGTACTCCGGCTTCCCCGCCGCACGCTCGCAGGAGCGCGCCTCGACGTAGGAACGCCGGTCGCCGTAGACGAAGCCGGTTGTCAGCGTGCGCTCAGACGGATTCTCGTCGAGCCACCGGAACAGCGCGAGGATTGGGAGTTCGTGGGTCTTCACCGCGGCGCCCTTTCGATCACGCAGTGCCGGAGCGTGGGCCACTCGCCGCGCATCGCATCGGCGGCGGCGAACGTCGGAAACGCCTGCGCCTCGTCGATGTGCTCCCAGATGGCAGGGCCGTCGACACTCCAGCCGGCGAAGAAGTTGTAGCGACCGCTAGGATTTCGAAGGAGGAACCGTCCTCCACTCGCCTCATGCTCGCTATTCAGCCGCGTCTCACGCTGATGGCGAAACGAGGCCAAGTGCTGAACGAGCTCGTCATGGGCGAACCGATGAGCCTCGGCCGGCAGCCACTCGAGAAACGCTTCTGCCTCTTCGGCGTCTTCGAAACGCGGACCGAAAGAACGACCCTCGTTGCGGTACCAGAGGACGACGATCTCCTCGTCGCCGATGCGGCCGTTGATGACTTCGATGGACATGGTCTCTCCCTCACTCCGCCGCGATCGCGGCCACTCGCCTGAACGCTTCATCCGCAACCGACACGCAACAGAGTAGGTCGGCGAGAACAGCCCACTCGTCGTCGCCTTCGGTTTCCTCGCACTGGTTGCCGCGACAAGCCGACGCCTTGACGAGCCCAGGCTGGCGATCGATCGCGAAGTTCCAGCCACGCGCCGCGAAGTGCGACTGCATGTCATTGCAGCGCTTGATCGTGTCCAGTGTGATCGTGAGTATCATCGGTGGTCTCCGTAGCGGTCGACAGCCCAGCGCAGCAGCCTGGCGCTGCCCACGATGTTGTACGGGTGTTTGCGAACCAGTCGACGAGCCCGGCGCAGGGTGATCCGGTTAGCCTTGCGGCTCGCGCGCAGGACGTCTCTCGTCTGCTCGGCGGCGAGGAATTCGGTGACGGTCATCGCGCCACAACCTCATTTGCCTTGGCCAGTTCCGCTTCTCCAGCGTCGGTCAGCGCGAAGGTCATCGCCCCGCGCGCCTCTGCCGCCACGCCGCAACGCATCACCAGCTTCGCGTTTCGCAGCTTCATGAGCCGGCCTCCCATCGAACTGAGTGGGATGTCCATGAGCTTGGCAAGCTCGGCGAGCGTGCGCGCTGGGTGGCGGCGGATCAGGCGGAGCGTTTCGAGTTGGGTGGGTTTCAGGCTAGCCATGGACGTGACTCCACATCTCGTCCCAGTGCTCGTGGTGATCCTCGGCACACGGACGGCAAAGCAGAACGGGCGCGTTTGGGTTAAGGCCGGTGACGCCGTCCCAGTGGTACGCGGTGCGGCTGCTCTCCAAGCAGACGCCCTCGACCGCTTCGCATCGAGAGCACTGTGCAGCGACGGGCTCACTCAGTGGCTGGTCAATCTGGGCCAGAAAGTGCGCGTTCCTGTGGCGAAGCATTTCGGCGCTATCCACGGATCGCCTCCTTTTCTTCTTCGACCACTCCACCCTTCGCCAGCCTCACCCCGCCGTTCATCTCGACCATCACCTCGTATCGAAGCGCGGCCAACTCGTGAGCGCGGCGGATGTCGGGTTCGGTGCAGAGAGAGGCCTCGTTGCGGTGGTGGCGGGCCAGGCGGGTGTTGCGTTCGCGGGAGGTCATTCCCGTTCTCGTTCGAAGACCTTGATCGCCTTCGCGCTCAGGCCGCGTTCGCGGGCCAACTCGAGAAGTTGAGCCCTCCACATGTAGGTCGGCTCATTGTCGTGGATGTCCTGCAGTTCCGACAGCAGCCTGGCGCTGCGCTTGATCCGCTTTGGCAGAAGACCCGCATCTTCCAGCAACCAAACGTCCGAACCGTTCGCATTCAGCGCATCCGCCGCCTTCGCCTCCTCGTCAGTGAGCAGGCAACCGACGGCGCACGAACGGCCACCGCTGGTGCGGTAGACGCAGTTGCCGTTCTTTCTCGCCGGAGCCATCTGCGTCAGCAGGTGACGAGCAACGTGATCGAATATTTCTTGAGCTTTCACTGCGGCTCTCCTTCCTCGGGCTCGTCCGCGCCTCGCGGCTCCTCGTTGCGCAGATCCCGCGCGTGATCGAGAAGCCGTTCCTTCAGCGCCTCGAAGAGGTCGCGGGTGTGATCGGAGGCGGGTGGGAGGTCGGAGGGGGTCACGAGAACACCTCATCCTTCTGCTGATCCCTCAGCCAATCCCCGCGCCTGACCTCCAGCGAATCGCCGGGCTCGGTCCGCTCGTAGTAGGCCTCGACTGCCGCCTCGGTCAGAGCCTCGCGAATCTCTTCGCGATCGTCGCCGTCGTAGTCTTCGAGCGCGGCGAACCTCGTCACCCCGTCGTCGGTTTCGAACTCGAAGCCGTACAGGCGCACGACGTCGGCGGCGCCAAGGTGCTCGCGGACGTCGGCGTTGCAGGCCCAGTTGCCGGTGGTGGCAATGAGGGTGATGGGGGTGGCGGAGCGGGTTGGTTTCATTGTGCGTCCTCCAGCGCCCAGCCCAGGCCGCGGCGTTTCGGCACGGTTTTCAGCTTGAAAGCCCCCTTGTTTGCGATGATGTTTTTCATGACGAGGCGCATGCGGGTTTCGGCGCTGCGAATGCCGCTGGCCCAGCGCGCCGCCTCGTCACTGTGCTCGGCTTCGCCCTTGCCGCCTTCGAACGCGGTCTCGATCATCGACAACTGGTCGACTGAGAAGAAACGCTTCAGGTAGTCGAAGACCAGCTGCCCGCCGACGCTGAGGTGCGCGTTGCCTTCCCCGTCGACCAACGGGTCCCACCCGAATGCATCGCGGATCGTCAGCTTGTCGGCGCGACGAACCGCGCAGACAAATGCGGCACCCAGAGCGCATGCGTGGCAAGTGCTGTCGCCAAGGGCATCGCGAACTTCCTCGTCGGGGGCGCCAATGATGGGTTCGGCGACCCATCGCATTCGCTTGGCCCGCAGCTTCCCAGCGTCCAACTGAGCAATGACGTCCTTTGCGATCTGCACTCGCTTCTCCGCCGCAGTCATCTTCGCGAAGGCTGCGTTTGTGGCGCGCACAGTCGCCTTCTGGTCGGTCTTATTTCTCATCGAATGCTCTCCTCCACATCATTCGCCGGCGCGCTCTCCAGCCGGCCTTCCCTCACTCGCCGGATCGCGGCGAGCTTCAGCGTGTCGTTCGGCGGCGCGATCCCGTTGCTGACCGCGAGCTCGGCCCACATGGCGTGGGTGAATCGGCCGAGCATGTCGGCGAGCTCGTCGCGGTGGCGCTCGACCTCGATGCCGTCGGCCAGATCGAGGAATGCGCGGGCCAGGATCGCGGCGTCGAGCCGGAGCTGGAACTCAGCGCGGATGAACGGAATCGAGGTCACGGGCGGGCGGTCGTTGTGCTCGCGGGCCATCCGGCTCCAGTCCGAGGCCAACGCTGAATCGATCCAGATCAGCGCGCGACGAGCTCCAAGGATCGTCCCCGTGTCGTGCCCCCGCTCGAGGAAGTGCGCAGCCAGGATCTCTGTCCAGCGCGCGACCTTGAGGCGCCGAGCTTCGTGAGCCCAGCCGTTCTCTGCGGCGTTCACGACACCGCCTCCCCCGTCGTCTCGATGACAAACAGGCTCACCCAGCGCGTCCACTGCCGGCGGTAACGCTCAGCCTCGGCACGGATGGCGGTCAGGCGCAGTTCGTCGGCGAACAGGCTGCCGGCAGCGACTTCGTCGGTGGTGAGCGAGGCGCGGACGGTGGGGCGCATCAGGCGACCTCGCCCTTCCCGGCCTCGATCGCGTTCGCGAGCGCGTTGAGCCTCTGCCGAATCGCCAGCAGCTCGCCAAGCCGGTCGTCCTGGCTCGGGAGCACCGCCGACTGGGTGACCTCGTCGAGCTCGTTCAGCGCGGCGTCGAGGCGGGCGACGATGCTGGCGCGGTCAGCGGCGCTGATGAGCGACGCGGCAGAGGTGCGGGCGAAGGCGTTCACGCGGCCCTCCGAGCCTTGGTGGTCAGCAGGGCCACGACGTCGACCCCGTTGGCCTTGGCGAGCTCGAGGAACGCGTCGACCGGGATCGTACCGTGCGGTTCCTTGGGGGTGCGCCAGGAGGCCTCGGTGACCTCGAGGATGGTCACGGAGTCGCCGGAAACCTCGGTGCGGACCGTGTAGGACCACTGGGAGTTGTTGGCGTCGGTGAGGAGGAGGGTGAGGCGGGTCATGGGGACGGGGTTCCGTTGCTGACCCTTTGATTATGCGCACACGCACAGTTTTGGCAAGACCAATCTGTGCCCATGCGCATGGCTTGTCCGGCAACGCCCCGAAATGGCTAACTAATGCAGCGCCGGAGCGCCGATCTTCAGCCGTGCGGCCAAACAAAGAGCCGCCCTCTCCGACCAGCTCACGCCCGCTCTAGTCAGGATTACCTGCGCGATCCCCTCCCACATCCGGGCATCGCGCACCCTCTGGTCGGGGTGCCAAGCGTAGACCACGACATCGCCTCGACAGCCCACGCGAAACGGCGCCTCGTGTGCGCTCTGCAGAACGATTCCTAGTTGGTCTGCTGTCTCACGCGGATTGCGCCCCATCGCTTGCTCCTTGGTGGACCGCGCAAATTGCCACGGTCGCCCGCAGGGAGCAACGCCGGGTGTGACTTACTTCTTCCGCCGAGGCGGGCGCAAAGTCTCGGCCTTCGCTTTACTGAGTGCCATGTAAATGATGAGCCCGGCGCTGACGCGCTCAGGTTGAGGCACGATCCTGGCGTCGGCGGCCTGTTCAAGCTCAGCTACAGTTAGGCCGGGATGCTCCTGCGCCGCGCGACGGCGAGCCTCCGCTAGGGCTTCAGCGAAACCCGGCACCTCGCGAAGCTTCTTCACCTCCGGCTCGTCCTCACCCCACAGGATCTTGCTGGGGTTGTCGTTGAGGAACTCGGAGACGCGGCGAACTAGGTCGAGGCTCCCGCTGCTCTTGTCGTTGAGCACGCGGTTGATGGCGCTGGGCGTGACCCGGAGGGCCCGCGCTGCAGCCGACTGCTGGCGCTTTGGATCGCCGCCGAACCTCGGCAGAACAACATCCTCGAGGACTCGTTTTAGGCGCTTGGTCACGTCTTCAGGTAGTGCGGAGGGCACGTCGAAAACCTACCGATCGACATGCGCACACGCAAACGCCGCTTGACGGACGCCTGTGCCTGTGCGCATAGTTGACGTACCAGATGGCGAAGTTTCTGACCCCAGCACGAGAAAAGCTCAGAACCTGGGCTGCCAACAAGAAGTTAGGCCCGTCTGGGCTGGCGAACCGACTCGGGGTGAACCCGTCGCTGGCCTCTCGCTGGCTCAGTGGCGACTCGCGGCCGGACCCGGCGCATCGCGAGCGACTCCGTGAGCTTGTGGGCATCGCCCTAAGGGACTGGGAGACGGAAGCCGAGAAGGAGCGCCGCGAACGCGAGGGACTGGCGGCGAGGAAGGCGTCGTGACGGGGCGACCTGTAGTCTGTGGGTTCCGCCACCCCGCGCAGCACTACGCGCGCTGCTCCGCCCTTCTGGCCTACCACACGGGTCAGGGCCTCTGGACGGTCGAGGCCACCGACAGGCTCTGCCGCTCGATTCGCGCCGATCTCGAGCGTCAGTTCGGCGAACCGCGCAACGAGATCAATCCGGCGCACTTCATCGTCGAGCAGGCGTTCTGGGACGGCGACCATATGGGGCCGCGTGACAGTCTCGAGTTGTCGGTATTTTGTGAACTGGTAGCCAGCAGAACGAGCAGCACGATTCCGCAGCGCGGGTTCGGTATCAGAAGGAGCCCCGCCTAGATGCTCCCCCGCTCCGCCACCGGCCTCCACCGCCTCTCCATCGGCGTCGATGCCGTAGTGCTCGCCGACGGCCGCACCGTCATCCACTACCCGGCCGACGGCAGCCACGAGGTCAAAGCTCTGGTGGTCAACGCCTTCGTTCGCACCGAGGCCTTCGTCTACCAGGCCGACGACGGCGTGCGCGTTGGTCGACTCGGCGACGATTTCGCTGGCGTACTTGCCGACATTGCCTGCGAGCGGGACCATCCGTGCTCCGGCCTCGCCCGTGAGTGGCTGCGGACGTTCAGCGCGAGCAGGCCGCTCGGGGCGTTGATTCTCGAGTCGGTTCATTCCAGCGACTCCCCGACGACCACGATCGAGGCGGCGTCATGAGCGGCTTCGCGGAGCTGTTGCTGTCGGACCCTCATGCACTCCCGCAGAGCCTGGTCGAGGTTCAGTCGCGGGCCGGCGCTGAGGAGGCGGGCGATCACGAGGCCGACAAGTTCAGGATTGGGAGGATGTGGCTGTGAACGCTCCGAATCGCCCCGGCCCCCGTCGCGCAACTGCGCCTCAAGAGGTGACTGGTGTGGTTGCGGCGAAGGCCGAGTTTCGGGCGCTGGCGGTCGAGCTTGGTCTGACATTGGACGATGGCTCCCTAAGCAAGCGCGGTGCCAGTCGGTATCTCGCTGCCTACAATCAAGAGCACGGCGCGTTCAAGGATCCGACGTCAGACAACGTCGAGTCGACGGTCCGCGGCTGGGTCAACGCCTACGCACTGAACCGTTGTCCGCCGGAAAAAGTCCTAGCGTTCCTCCGCCGCAAGGTCGAGGAACGCAGGCTTGGGGGTCGCGAAAGCGATGTCTGGGGCGCGCAGCTTTCCGCTGCTCTTGGGGCCATCCGATGAACCTTTCTTTTTGCCCTCAAGGTGCGTGCACGCGGGGCGCAGGCGTCACGCGCATGCACGGTCACGCTGAACATGTTCAGCATTTGTTTTCAGCACTGAACCGCGGTCACGTGATCGCGCGTTCGTCTCGTGCACGAGTGAACGGATAGTCGGTCGGATCGAGCGGGCTCTGGAGAAGGCGACCAAATGGCTAAGAAGACTAAGAGCGAGACCATTTCCCTTACACGCACCCTGCGTGCGGAGATTGTTTGCTCTCCGGACATGGCCTGGGCCGAACTCGGCCCGCGGCTACGCGCCTGGCGGTCGCTCGTCAGTCACATGGTGAACGAGGCGGTGTTTCGCTGCCGTGAAGCGGAGCGCGATCAGGTTGCTGCGAGGGCTGCTGACGTCGACAAGGACGACATGCCGCCCGGGCCAGCGACGGCCGCCTACCAGGCGTGTGCCGACGCGCAGGCGGACTTTCAAGCGTGGGCGCGTCGGGCCAAAGGGCTGAGCGATGCCGAGCGCGGGCGACTGTCGACGGTGGCGTTCGGCGGCGCGAGTCAGAGCTGCATCGGGCAAGAGGCGTTCGGTTACTTCAAGAAGTGGAAGAAGGAGCGCAACAGCATCCCGTCCGCTGGTCGCGGTCAGCCCATCCCCTGCAGGGCCGCCGAGACCAAGTTCTACGAGGACGACAGCGGCAAGCTGATCCTTGACGCCAGGATCGGTCCCAATGAAGTGCCGCGATCTCGCTTCGTGCTCGCGGTTTCACGCGGTTGGCACTGGGAGCAGCTGCGCAAGATCGTCTCTGGCGAGTGCCGGCACGGCCAGGTCGACATCGTGCTGGACGAGCGCGCGGTGCGAAAGAACGGCGGCAAGGGCAAGTGGTACGCCCTGATCTCCTACTCGTTCGCCAAGCCTGAGCGGCCCGAGAAGTGCGACCCGGATGGCATGCTGGTGATGCATCGGGGCATGCACAACGCGCTGCAGTTCCTTGGCTCCGATGGCGAGGGCAGCGGCAAGACGACGATCCGCGGCAACAAGCTGCAGGCCTACAAGCGTCGCTGCAAGGCGATCCGCCGGAGCATGGGTAGCGTTTCTGCCCCCGAGCGCGGCGACGGTGCCAAGGGGCGAGGCATTGCCCGGCGTTACGAACATGCGCAGAAGCTGCTCGACGCCGAGGCTCGTCACGTCAGGACGTTCTGCCAACAGAGTGCGGCGCGGGCCATCGAGCTGGCGATCCAGTGGCGCAAGGGCGTCATCGTGATCGAGGACTACGGCGGGATCGAGCCGAGTGACGACAGAGGCGAGCGCCGCTTCTTCGATCGGTTCCCTTACTACCAGCTGAAGCAGGCGATCGTTTGCGCGGCCGAAGGCGCCGGACTTGAGGTCCGCGAAGTGCCGGCAGCCTACATCTCGCAGACGTGTCCGCGGTGCGGCAACCAGGACGCCTCCCAGCGCCTGCACCGTACCGGCATGTTCCACTGCGCGGTCTGTGAGTTCGATCGCACCGCCGACATGGTGGCGGCGATCCACATGCTGAGGCTCGCCGGGCCGAAGAACAACGGTTGGGACGGCAAGCTGCGGAAGGAGCACGAGGCGGCCAAGCGGTTGCGCAAGCCCGATGCCGGACAGTCGGAGGAGGAAACGGAGAAGGTACGGGAGCTGCCGAAGGCCAAGAAGCGGAAGCCGCCGGAGGATGCCGAATGAACGTCACTGCGTCGAGATCACCCCACGAGGTGGAGATGCGCGCCGGCTCCACGGCGCCAACGCGAGGGCTACGGCCACTCGCGAACCTGCGAAAGCAGGATCTACCGAGCTTCGGCTCGGTCACCTCCGTTCCGCCACTTCGCGGGGTGTTTTCGGCGCAGCAACGCGAGCGGTTCGGTGATGCGGGGTCGCCGCTGAATGGTTCCGCGGCGTTGCGAGTGGGCTCTACCTGGAGAATCGGGGCCGCTCGCAGATCGGTGCGCAAGGGCGCGGATTGGCTGCGTCTCTGCTGGACTGGCGGCGAAGGTCGAAAGGAACGGACGGTGTTGGAGCGATGTCTCGACACCAGGGTAGGGGACGCAGGACTCGGCGGCGAAGGTCGAAAGGAACGGACGGTGTTGGAGCCCTCAGGAGGCCGCGTGAGCCGCGCCGTCAAGCAACTGGCGGCGAAGGTCGAAAGGAACGGACGGTGTTGGAGCCTCCGCCAGCCCGAGGAGCCGACCAAGTGACCCCGATGCGGCGAAGGTCGAAAGGAACGGACGGTGTTGGAGCCGCTTCCGGTGGCCAGGAACAGATGAACGGACTTCTTGCGGCGAAGGTCGAAAGGAACGGACGGTGTTGGAGCCGCAACACGACCGACGCGCTGGCGACTGTCGACGCAGCGACGAGGGTCGAAAGGAACGGACGGTGTTGGAGCGTATGCCACTTGCTCGAAGACGCACCAGCCAGCGAATGCGACGAGGGTCGAAAGGAACGGACGGTGTTGGAGCGGAGAGCGTGGAGCCGGGCGCGGGGTCGGCCGTGAGGCGACGAGGGTCGAAAGGAACGGACGGTGTTGAGTGGCGAAAGGAACAGGAGCTAGTGCGATGACAAAATCCATGACGATCAGCGAGGTCCTAGCAGAAGCGCGCCGCCTTCAAGCGGCCATGCGCAATGCAGCCTCGGACTTCTTTCTATTTCTCCGTTGGATTGAAACGGAACGCGAAGACGTTTGGCGCGCCGGCGGATGCGAGACGTTTGTTGGTTGGCTGACGTCACATGCCATGTGCGAGCCAATGCAGTACACCGAGTTCGCCGTCGGGCTTGGCAAGGTGGCTCGGGCGCCTGACAAGCAGAAGGAGATCGCGCGCGCGCTTGGCGCGGACACTGTCAGGGCGCTCAAGTCCTACAAGGGCGAGTCGATCGAGCCGGAAAAGGTCGAGTTGCTCGTTGCCCATACACGGGCCTTCGAGGAGATCCACGAGCGCAAGCCCGGCGAACAGACGGCAAAGAACTGGATCGGTCGAATTCAGCCGAAGGTCCCGAAAATCTTGGGACAGGCAAGCAAGCTTCGGCAGCTCGAAGCGGAGAACCAAAGGCTGCGCGCCGAGAATCGAGACCTGGAACGCAAGCTCAAGTTGGCGGAATCCGAACTCACCAAACTGCGCAAGGCGTCAGGCAAGAATGAACGAGCCAAGCGGCAGCCACCGGCAGCCGCCGAATGACGCCTCAATTGACCCTCATCCTCGCCGCCACCTCCGTAGCCCTCGCCCTCGCCTCCACCATGGCCATCTTCGGCAGCGGGGCGGCGGCCAGGAGAACCCGATGAAGGCCATTCGTCGGTGGCCGAACACGGCCTCGTTCTTCCTCATCATCGTGCCCATGTGCGGGCTGTTCGCTCTCTGGGTTCGGCTCTGTGCCGAGCGCGATTGGTCTCCCGCCGTGGCGTTCGCGCCCGTGGTGCTGCTCTTCATCGCCGTCAACGTTTGGCGGGACTGTGCGGAAAGGAAAGTCGGTTGAGTCTACTTCTCGAAGCAATCAAGGCTGGAGCCTTCGCGCTGGCTGTACACAAGGAAGACGTCGGTGCCGAGTTCGCCGAGGCCAAGCGCGCCCAGCTGACGGCCGTCGCCGAAGCGATCGAACCGTCGGCGCGCACCCAGAAGATCGCGAGGCCGACGGAGTGGGCGGCGCTGGTGCTGATCATCGGTAACGCCGAGTCCGGTTTCTCGCTCCGGATCGGACGCGGCGAATGCAAGCCCCAGGAGTGCGATCGCGGCCGGGCTCGTGGCCCGTTTCAGCTCCACAACTACGCCGAGGCGCGGCCAGTCTGGGATCAGATGCACGGGCTCGAGTACATCGGCCTCCAGGTTCGGGTGGCCAGCGCTCGACTTCAACGCGGCTACTACACGTGTCGCGGAGGCGCAGACTGGTTCATCGCCACGGTGAACGGGTTTGCGGGTCGCAAGTGCAGCGACATCTGGCCAGGTCTCGAGGCTCGCTACGCGACCTACCGCAAGCTCGTCCGCGTGATCGACAACGAGCTAGCGCGGCTGAAGAAGGAGGCCCAGTCCTAATGTTTCCGGCTGACGTAGCTCAACTGGCAGAGCTCCTGTTTTGTAAGCAGGCGGTTGGCGGTTCGACTCCGCCCGTCAGCTCCACCTGAACACCCAAGGGAGAGACCATGCATCCGAAAATCGAAAGCCTAGCCAAGAAACACGCCGCCGAAATGGCCGCGCTCTTCGTCGAGATCGCGCGCGAATCGATCGGTGGCAGAGCGATCAGCAAGGCGGCGTCGACCGTCAGCAAGTCGAGCACGCGGGGAGCCAAGGCCGACCCCGACAGCAAGGCCGGTCATGTTCGCGCATTCCTAGCCGAGAACCCCTGGAGCAGCCTGCAGGCCATCGTCGACGGCACTGGTGTCGACAAGAAGTACGTGGCGGTCCTGGTGCTGCGGCTGGTGAAGAGCGGCGCGATCCAGAAGCGTGGCGACCGGGGCGGCTATGAGTATGCGGCGGCGCCGGCGTTGAAGGCGGTGGCGTGATCCCCTGGCTCTTCACCAACTGGCTCTCCCAGCTCGCCGCCCTGGTTGCCGCCGTGTGGCTACTGAACGGCCTGCGTAAGGCGGTGTTCAAGCCGCGGGTGACCTACGTCAGTCACATTCCTGTCCCCGGCGACGGCTACATGCTGACGGTGAAGCGCCAGCAGTTGCTTCCTCCGTGGCTGACGGTGACCGAGACATGGCGCCTCACGTCCCTGGATCATTACGGATGCAGGGCAACAAGGGAAAGCGATTGCTCGCTACTAACATCCATGGACCTGCTCGACGAGCTGCGCCCGCGCCTGATCGCGGTCATGGACATGCGCCTGCGCAAAGACAAGACCGACAAGGCCGCCATCGCCGATCTCGAGCGCCAGATGGCCGAAGAAGAGCGGCTCGCGGCAACGATCGCGGCGGCGCAGAGGAAGCGAGCCAACTAATGCTCCCCTCCTCCCTCTTTTTCGCCGAGAGCAAGGCATGGGAAGCACGCCGCGAGCAGTTGCGCAAGGAGATCCACGCGCTGAAGAAGCGCACAGATCTGTCGGCGTCGGAGCGGGAGACGAAGCTCAAGGTTTTGGAGCCACTTGAGCGCTACATCACCGACCGCGTGATCGGCGACGCCAACTGGGCGATCGCGCTGAGGGAGACGGAAGCACAGGGAAGGAAAGCGGGATGAAAATCGAAGCCCAGAAGCTCAAGGAAGAATCGCCGGTCCGCCTCCGTGAGTGCCTCACGGCGTTGTCGCAAGCCTGCGGGCATGACGTCTATCGCTGCGAGCTCGTCGTCATGGACGGCTCCGTGCGGGCGGTCATCACGTGCAGTAAAGCCGAGCGCGAGGAAGCGATCGCGAAGACCATCGGGGCCGCCCTCTCCCCGTGGCTCTCGACTTCGGCGCGGCTCAAGATCGAGGGCGAGCGCTACGAGTATCGCATCGTCGACATCTGCGAGACGCTGCACATGGCGGGCAACGGGAGCGGCGACGGGCTTGCTCCCACGCTGCGCGCTTCGCTCATTGGTAAGCTCAAGGCGCGCCTCGATGGCTGGCACAAGTCTCCGAAGTTCTCGGAGCGTTACGACAACGCGATCCGGGAGCTGATTGAGGCGACGTTGGAGGAGGTTGGGCGTGCTGACCCTTGACCAACTTGACGAACTCCAAGCCAAGCTCTCCGCCGTTCAGCTGCCGGTCTATCACTGCAACGAGGAGACCGGCGGCTGCCAATGCGGCGCGATCTGGCAAGGCGAAGAACTCGTACTCCAGCGCGGCAGATGGGACGACACGCCCTGCTCCGATGAGAAGACTGTCAAAGCGTACGCTTGCCTCATCTCCAGGGCGCTGAACGACCTGCCGGAGTTGATCGCCATGGCGCGCGTCGTCGCCGAGCAGAACGCGGCTCACGCTGATGTTGTCGCGATCATGGCCAGGCCGCCGCGTGTCGTGCCCAGCCTCCAAGAGCTCATGGCCCGCGCCGAAGCCGACGTTGCTGACGAGTTTGCCGATGACGCGCCCGAAGAGACGTCGGGTGACTTGCGGGCGTTGGCGGGGATTCCGGAGGAGACATGATCACGCGGGAGAAGCTCACCGAGCTGGCCCAGCTCCTGGCCCGCGCCACTCATGGCCCCATGAAGGTCGATCGCTACGACAACAGCGGCGGCGAGATCAACTATCAGGTCCAGAGCAAGGTCGACCCGTTCCCGGTCATCGCCTCGTTCGTCGACATCGAGAATCCGCGCGCCAAGTGGGACGCGAAGCTGTTTGTTCGGGCGACTGAGGTGTTGCCGGAGTTGATCGAACTGGCGAGGGAGGCGTTGGGGGCGAGAGAGGAACCTAAGCCGACTCCCGAGCAGTATGCCGCCCTGGAGCGAATCATCACCCGCTTCCCGTTCGCCGAGTGCGAGGCGGAGATGGGCCGCATGGGCTGGACTTGGCTCAACGAAGAGTCGCCGCCGTCTCCGTCGCGCATGGCCGACTGGGTTCGCGAGCTGTCACTGGATGGCATGAGCGGATCGAGCGGCGGCTTCCTGCTCGAATACTGTGAGCGGCTCAACGAGGTTCGCCTGACATTTGGTCGGGGCTTGCTCGGCAGAACCTGCAGCCAACTTTGGTTCGACTACGAACCGGTCGAAGCCGAGACGGCCGACACCTCACCGCCGCCGGCTGAGTTGCCGACAAGTCCGGTGGCGAGTGAGGGCGTCGATTCCGGCAGTGATGGTGGGCCGGGTGTGGTATGTTCCGTGGGTGACGGGGGCGAGAACGAGTGATGGCGCGGCGTCAAGGCCTTCTGACACGTCCTGAGGCGGCCGGCTTCTGTGGCCTGTCGCTCGGGGCTTTTGACGCGCACGTGCGCCCGCTCTTGACGCCCGTTCGTGCTGGCCGTCGGCTCTTCTTCCGCCAAGAGGAGATCGAACAGGAATGGGTCGCCCGTCCAGCGGCTGGAAGCTCAGGCCGTCAAGAGGTCCAGGAAGAATCCGCACCGTCCGCTTCTGGATCGAAGGTGCTGAATTTGAGCGATCCACGGGTACAAGCGATCCTGAAGAGGCAGCACGCGAAGCGGCGCGCATCTACGCCGATGCGGTCCAGCGCGGCAGCCAAAAGCGAAAGCGCGTCGGCTCAGGACTCGGCCCACAGCTTGAGGAACTCCTAGCGGCATGGCTTGTTACCATCGCCTCGACGCACGACGCCGGCACCTGCAAGACGTGGGAGCTCTACGCCTACACGCACTGGGAGCCGCACTTCGGGGCGACGCATCACCTGAACGATCTGATGTGCGCGGAGTACATGCGAGCCAGGCTGCTGGTCGTGCAGGGCTCCACAGTGCGGAAGGAACTCACCGCGCTCCGCCAGTTCCTCAAGTGGTGCCACGCCGAGGCGAAAGTTCTGCCGCAGGAGGTCAAGGTGCCGAGCGTGCCGAAGCGATCTCTCGGCACGAAGTTCGAGAAGCGTCGGCGCGCCGCCGCGATCGAGCTTTCGCCAGCGGAGACAGAGGCGATCATCGCCGCGCTTCCGGAATGGAGCGAGAGCAAGAAGGTAGAGCCGTTCCCGATCCGGGCGCGCTTCCTCGTTGGGTACGAGACCAGCCTGAGGCCATCGACGCTCGACCGGCTGCTGCTCGACGTTCACTACCGGTGCGGTTCGTCCACGATTATGCTGACGCCGGAGCTCGACAAGAACCGCTGGGGCCGCGAGGTGCCGCTATCGGAGCGCGCTCGCAGGGCCCTCGATGCGGTCTGTTCGCGCCTAGCGGCGATGCGGGCCGAGACCCTTGCCGAGTTGGCGCCTGGCGAGTCATTGCCGCCGAGCCCAATCTTCGGCGTTCACGACTACAGAGAGCGCCTCGAGGAGGCGGCCAAGGCGGCACTTCCGGAACACAGGGCCGATCTGTTTGCTGGCACGCACCTTCGGTCGGCGCGGATCACGCACTGGCTCGAGCAGACCGGAAACCTGCCCGGCACCCAGTACCTAGCCGGCCACAAGCAGACGAACACGACGGCCCGTTACGTGAAGCCGTCGCTCCGCGCGGCCATGGACGTGGTTGCTACCGTCGAGGCGGCTCGTCAGCCGAAAAAGAAACGGGGCGCCATGAAGCGCCCCGGGTAGTGCAGCGGGGGAGACTTGAACTCCCATGCCAGTTACGGCGCCAGCACCTCAAGCTGGTGCGTCTGCCAGTTCCGCCACCGCTGCTAAGTCTGTTTCTGGGCATGCCCGGGTTGGTGGCTGTGTCGGGATGCCTTTTTGTCGAGGGAGTTGACCTATGTCGCTAGCACCTCAAAGCAGCGGGATTCATGAAATCATTGAAGAATCTGGCGCACTAGAGCCAGAAAGGAGCGCCAGAAAACGCGAGCAGTCACTGCAAACCGGGACGGTTCCAGGGGCTGCGCCCGTCCGCATCCAGATGCCCTGCGGCCACTGGTTCATTGTCGACGCCGAGGACGCCGAGCGGGTCGCAGCCTTTAAGTGGCACGCGAAAAGCTGGAGCGCGTCCCCTGGCAAGCGCTACGCCCATCGCACCGTACGCGTCACGCCCGGGCGCAATGGGAAGAAGTCAGCCGTCACCCTGCATCGCTGGCTAGTCGATGCCGGTCCCGGACAGGTCGTGGACCATGTCAACGGCAACACGCTTGACAATCGGCGCGAGAACCTTCGCGTCACTGACGTTCGCGGAAACTCGATGAACGTTACGTCGAGCAAGAACCAGAAGCGCGGCGGCTTCAAAGGCGTTAACTGGAACCCGCGTGCCAAGAAATGGGAAGCCGGCATTGGCGCGGGTGAGATCGGGAAGAACGGCAAGCGCCGACGTCTTTACCTCGGCATCTTCACCGATCCAGTGCTCGCCGCGAAGGCCTACGACACTGCCGCTCGCAAGTTCTTCGGCGAGTTCGCCGCCTGCAACTTCGAGCTTGAAGACGTAGCGACGCCGGAAGCTGCCAACCTCGCGACGAAGGAGACCGCATGAAGCCGGCAACCTGCCTCTGCGGAGCCCGACGGGTTGACTGTGGCGAGTGGGCGGGAGGGCGGCGATGAGCCACCTGCTCCACGCCCTCCGCGGCACCGGCCCGTACGCCAAGGTCGACAAGCCGGTCTCCTGGCGCATCGGCTGCTGGTGGTCGATGGTCGAGCACAGTCTCCAGCACTTCGGCGGCTGGCCGTCTCGCTGGTGGTCATTGCCCGTTCGCGAGTTCGGCCGCGGGCTCTTCGTCGTCCGGCGTCGGCTACAGGGCGCGCGCTCGGTCAAGAGTGGAGAGACGTCCGGATCGTTCTGTGCGCCCGACTGCGAGATCGAGTTCTCCGGCATGTGCCCGGTCCAGGGCGAGGGCTGGGTGCTTGACGGCGATGGTCGGCGTCGCGACTGCTACTACCGCAGCCGCGGCGATGGTTGGCAGTTCCACGTTGCCGCGCTCGACGGCGAAGTCTTCGGCGACGGTGAGTGGGTCTACAGCGAGGACAAATACATCTGGCCAGCGGGTGGATACGTAGCCGCGTCCGTCTCGGCCGAGTGCATTGGCAGGGCGCTCGACAAGTGGCGGAGTGAGGCGGGGAAGGACGGTGGCCAGTGACAACCTACGCCTCTGACCAATTCGAGTTCACCCTCAGCGGCGTTTGCTGCCCTGGTCTGATCAAGTCCTTGAAGGTCGAACTGGTCGACGCCATTGGTCAGCCGCTGCGAAAGCGCGAGACGAGCACGTTCGCCAATCGGTCGTTCGAAGCGACCTTCACGTTCGATCTCAAGGCTGCGCAGGATCTAATTGACGCGCTTCCAAGGTCTGCGCTCCCGTTGCCGCTCGACATTATCGAGGCCCCTGTCGAGTTCGGTGCTCGCCCGAAGCCTGAGCGCGAAACCTTTAGCGGCGGCGTGAACCTGAACGCTGTCGAACGAAATCGCGAGCGTGACCTTGCGTGGCGTCGCGAGAACCTGACCTTCAGCATGCTCGACCGCAAGCGCGGCAAGCTGTTCGTCCCGTGGCCGGCGATGCCGCTGGTGGCGGAGGAGCTTGGGAAGGCCGCCGAGAGCCTGGTGGAGTTGGAGGTGGTGAAGGATGCCTGACCTCATCCACCTCCACCTCTGCTGCAACGACTCGCGCGGCCACTTCACCGGCAAGTGCGACCAGTTCGAGCTGCAGACCGACGACGGCCACGATCTGTCGATCGTCCGTCATGGGGACCCGATCCGTGTCAAGCGTGAGCCTGGCCGCGTCTACGTCGGCGGCATCCTCATCAACCCCGATGGCGACTGGAGCCACTGGGTCGGCAACATGGCCTGGGACGCGGTGCCGGTTTCGCTCGAGGAAGCGCGTCGACTCGTCATCGGTTTGTTTGGCTGCGAGTTCGAACTCGAAGTGTGGACTGATGGCGGGCCGTTCGATGATC